>Ga0066710_100002326_pt1 | contig 15234 bp, 17 predicted proteins | sample GraSoiAngelo_159_FD_79666 | JGI IMG/M metagenome (GOLD analysis project Ga0066710, IMG submission 79666) | Grasslands soil microbial communities from the Angelo Coastal Reserve, California, USA - 14_1009_16_40cm | ecosystem: Environmental > Terrestrial > Soil > Grasslands | place: USA...
TCCGGGTGCCCACTGGAACGAGTGCGAGCACGGGAGTTGGTACTTCCTCCCATGGCATCGCGTTTATCTGCACCACTTCGAGAAGATCGTGCGGCAGGCCGTGATCGACTCGGGCGGACCCTCGAACTGGGCGCTGCCCTACTGGAACTACAGCGATCCGAGACGGACGAATGTCGTCAAGTTGCCCCCGGCGTTCCGGGAGCCAGCCATGCCGGACGGGACGCCGAACCCGCTCTACGTGCAGCAGCGCGGGGTGGGGATCAACAGCGGAGCCTCCCTTCCTGCGGGCAGCGTCAGCACGACGGCGGCGCTAGCCGAGACGGATTTCACCGATCCCGACGGTGCCGGGATCGCCTCGAGCTTCGGTGGCGGAAAGAGTGGTCGCAACCACGGCGGCCCGCTGCGCGGCTCATTGGAAAACGTGCCGCATGCGTCCGTTCACGGTTCGATTGGGGGATGGATGGGTGCCTTTGAGACGGCCGGTCGCGATCCTATTTTCTGGCTCCATCACGCCAACATCGACCGGTTGTGGTCGCGCTGGCTCCGTACGAAAACGCACATAAATCCCCCGGTGCCGCAATGGTTGAACGAGCTGTTCGAATTCGGCAATGGGCAGTGGTACACACAACTGGGGGCTAGGGACGTCCTCAACACGACCGCGACGCCGCTGCGGTACCGGTATGACGACGAGCGGCCGAGGCCGGTACGGGTCGTTCCGCAAGCCGCGAGGCGGCAACTGGAGGCAGCTGTGCGCAGGGGACCACCCGAGAAACTCGGGGCAACAAAGCGCGATGTGCCTCTCGGCCCATCGCCGACACACGCGGAGATCGAAGTCGCGGCACCGGAAGCGGCAGGTCTTGAGAGCTTCGCTGGTGGACGTCAGCCTGGTCGAGCCTTCTTGGTGCTCGGGAACGTACGCGGAAAGAAGGTGTCAGCTGGATCCTTCGACGTGTACCTGAACGCGCCGGAGGACGCGAGTCCTCGGCAACGCGACAACTACAAAGCCGGCACCATCTCGATGTTCGGCGTGGTTGAATCCTCGGCGAGCGACGAGCGACATGCCGGCGAAGGCATCACGGTCTCCCTCGATGTCACCGAACTGGTGCGGCGTCTTCGCTCAAAACCCGGCTGGGATGCAAAGAAGCTGCGCGTCACATTCGTGCCGGTTCCGGACGCCGCTGGTGAGGTCAAGCCGGGGGACGTGCGCGTGGGTAGCGTGAGCCTGCACCAGGGCTAACTGTGACTGCGAACGTTGACCGCGCGCGCCTCGCGTTCCAGCGCATCGGCTGGCGTGCACCCCAGTGGTGGGTGAGCATCGTCGTGCCGGTGGCCTGGCTCGTTGCGATCGCCAGCGGGTCGACAGATGTCGCGCCGGGCGAGCCCGCGGGTCACCACTTGCACGGGTCGACGGTGAGACCGGCGGCACCAGATGGCCTCGTCTCCTTCGCGTGCGTCGTTGCAATGATGGTTCCACTCCTTCTGCCCACGCTGCGGCGTGTAGCCGTGGCGAGTCTGTGGAAGCGCCGCGACCGCGCGATGGCCGCTTGCCTCGTTGGTTATCTGGCTTTGTGGCTCCCGGCCTCGTTGTTGATCGGCCTGGGCGTTGAGGCCGAGCACGCCCTCGGTGGACCGTTCGGGGCGATCGGCTTGAGTGCCGCCGCGGCGCTTTTCTGGCAGAGCACGAGAGCCAAGCGTCGCGCACTGCGCGCTTGTCACCTCACGCTTCCGCTGTCCCCCAGTGGCTGGAGGGCCGATCGTGACTGCTTTGTACTAGGCGTCGACGTGGGGTGGAACTGCGTGCGGAACTGCTGGGCGCTAATGGCCGTGGTCTTCGCGTTTGGCCATCATCCGATGGCGATGTTTGCAGCCTTCGTCTTGATGGTGATGGAGCGGTTCGGCCGTCGCACGTTCTTCGATGTAGCAGCTGCGTTCGTCGCCGAGTTGCGTTTTGCATTTAGCCCTGCTCTTGGCGGGAGCACCCCGCTGACGGGCTGAGTTTTAAGTCAAAACGAACGACCGCAACGAGGTGCAGTCTTCAAGGTTGCCCGGTGGATTCCGAACTCAGCTCGCGGGCTTCCAACGGAAGAAATCGCGATCCAGGCATCCCTCCATATGCGGCCAATCTGCTCTGACCTGCAGCAGCAAGGAAACTTACTCGTTGCCACCGCGTGTGGGTTCGCGCCGAAGCCCTTGCTCGATCGACTCACAAAGCCAAGCGGAGCAACATAGGGCGGACGTACCGAGCACCGAGGCTGCCCCGATGGGCGAAGTCGGACAACCTAGGTCGCGGATCGTCGGCTTGGTGATTAAGACGGGGCTAGGATGCGGGGCCGATGGATGAGCTGAAGAAGGATGTGGAGCGCCCTGTATGCCTTCGGTGTGTAGAGTGCGGCACGACGCTGTGCGCGCGATCTGACTATCGGCAGCCGGCCGTGCTGCAGCTCATGCGGGCGGCAGCGGCCCACGATGAGGAGCATCGCCTTGGCGTCGGCGATCTGCGTTCCATCTAGAGGGCTGGATAGGCCTCTCCGGCTACGAGAACACGCTCTGCTGGTTTGGTCAGAAGGTCCCAAATCTGCCGAAGTGAGTGCGCCTCAATGGAGAGCCCTTGTCGACGAGGAGATCGCCGCGATCCTTCGGGCGATCGATGGTCCCACCGCGGTGCGCGATCGGGCGATCATCGCCGACGAGCTGCACGGGTTCAGCTCCTGCGTGAGTTGGTGCTCAATCGGACCCGCGACTACCAGCGCCAGTCCGCCTGACCTCTACGATGTGATGAAACATCGTCTCCGATGTCGCGACACATCACAGCGCAGTCATCGCGCAAGTCGAACTCTCGTGGCTTGATGCGGAGTCGCACTTCCGACGTGGCATCGCTCGCGATGCGTTATCGCGGCTGGGAAACGTCCTGTTCCTCCGTTCGTGCCGCGGAAGGCTGGGGTGCGGCAACGGCGACCTGGCGGCGCCGTAACCGCCGAAACAGTGCGAGCGCGACGAGGACCCCGAGGGGTACGAGCCAGAGCGGATTTTGGCCGATGAGGAAGAACGGAAGCACGAAGAAGAAAAGGGCGGTCAGCATAGTGAAGGGAGGAACACCGTGCGTGGCGCTAAGCGCGAGAAGAAGATAGGCGTAGAGCGCCGCGATCAGTAGTAACAAGACGGCGACGAGAACCCACGTGAGTTCGAGAATGTCACGTCGTGGGATGAGCGCCGACTCCGCCGCGAATACGAAAACCAATATCGGCACGTAGCAGGCACTCAAGGCGAGCACGGCGTTCACTGTGGCGTGGGCCGTTCCGCCGGCATTCCAATCCGCGCCGTCGGACGTGACGAGGCTGGTCGTCGTGAACCGCACGCCGGCCTCGATCAGCCGAACGGTGAGATGGGCGAGCACGGCGAAGGCGAAGATCGCCGCGACGGCGAGCAGGGGTCGAGCAGCCGGTTCGACTCGACCGAATGCAGACAGCACGGCGTCGGTCGCTGACGCGTCGGTCGATGCTGGAGAGGTTGTGGCAGTGCCAGTCGTCAGGCCAAGCCCGACGGCGATAGCTATTCCGACGAGAAAGTGCTGCGCGATCGTCGGATCGACGGCGGGAGTTCGCTCGAGGCGCTTGAGCGTCGAAGAGGGATGCGTCGCGAAGGCGATAAAGAAATCGAAATAGTTCGCTAGGATCTTGCCCAAACCCTCGAAGTTCACGGGATAGCCCTCCCTGCCCCGAGCACGCAGCACGACGGTAGTCCCGGTCGTCAAGGCCCAGAGACGGACGACGGGAGACACACACGTTTACAGACGTGGCCTTGGCCGCTGCGGCTGCGGCTACGTGACGGTCAAATCACGAAACGGCGCACGAACGAGAAGACGATCATCAACTTTTGGACTCGTGACCCACCTGTTCGGCGGCCGGGGTAAAGGGGTCTCGACTTCTGGGCGTTCTAGGCACCCCGCCCAAGAGGGATCAGTTCGACCCTATTCAGATGGCGAAGGTCGGAAATCGGCTCTCAGCGCCCGAGAGCATCGTTCCGCCCTCCAAGGGGTGGGAGGGAGGGGTACGGATGCACCGTCATCGGTGTCTCGTGCGCCCTCGTTTTCGTTCGATAAATCCCATCGTGCACGTCGACGATGGCGCTGCTACTGATCGCGACCGCGCACATTTCCGATGACATGACCGCTTCGACCGTGAGGTCGAGTGGTGGGTGTGAATGCGCCAGACGTCGACCGCCTCGCTGGAGGCCGGAAAAGGATGCCGATTGCCGACCGCCATCGGCCCGATTGCTATTGACATGAACGCGAACTCGTGAAGCGACCAGAACGCTCGGTCAAGTCTTGGTGTGGAGTTACTGGACGCACAGGGCCGAGGGTCTAGGATTTCGAGAGCATTGGTCCGCGGCATTGGAGGAGGACCGGGTGATCGATCGAGTTGTGAGGCGAGGTGAGCGGCGGGGCGTTACCCCCGCGACTTATCCTTTGGCACTCCCGGTCGCGACCCGTCGTGATCGCCCGTTGTGGCCACCATGCGGAGCGCTACAGCTTCGTCCCTCTATCGAAGCGGAGGCGCTCACCTCGGAGTGGATAGTACAGAGTTTGCCCCGGTCGAACGGAGAACGGGGTGCGAACCAACCCCTCGAATAGAATCGCGACGGAGGGGGAACTCCCGCTAAGAAGACCCCTCCGTCGCAGTCATATGGGCTGGGAAGCTGACGGTAACAGCGTGGGGACTGTTAATCCCCTGGTGGCGGAGGCCATTGAAGTTCGACTCTTCCCCAGCTCACAGCCCCGTCTCGGTGACCCGGGTGACGTCCCTCCACTTAATTGTGCGGTCAGCGCGCGAACGCTACCACGCCGAAGTTAACGTTCGATGAGCAGGCCGTTATCACCCGAATGGGCTAGTCGCCCGGCGGCGTTTAGCCTCGCCAGGGCCAACAGCCCAATTTTGGTCAGATTCCAGTACGCCGGTCGCCTTTTGGACATATCTGGCCAGAATCGGACGCGGTTTCTAGGGGCGCCTCGCTTGCACCTAGGCTGCCTAGCGCGCCGCCTGCGGTGGAAAGGCTCCAGACTCGCTCGCGCGGGACACCGTGGCTGAGCCGAGCAGCGGCCCCCCGTTGTTCACGAAGAACGTCCACGAGTGCTCAAGGGGACCAGCCGCCGGGTCATCAACGTGATGGAATCGAGCCGCGTCCCACACCTCCGTAAGCATTACGACGTAGGTCGGCCCGTCCAGCCTTACCTCGATTCGACAGGTTGCAGGCACAACACGGACGGCCCCGGCCCGCAGTTCGCAGGAGCCCGATCCAACGGCGGAGGGAAAGAGGGACGCCGTGGCGGCGGCTTCGGGCGACGAAAGCACTGCGCGAACAGCCTCCTCAGCAGTAAAGGATGGAGTGGCGAGTGCCAGGCTTGCCGGGGGTCGGCTTTGGGATGCGCTTTGCGGGTCGCAGGCGATCAACAGCGCGAGCACAAGCGCGAGCGCGACACGTCCAAGCACAGGGCACCTCCTATAAATGCCAGACGAACGAATGGTCCCAAGAGTTCCGGCGTCCCTGAAGAAAGCGTTGAAGCGACACGTCGACCCGCGTGAAGTGGCCGCCAGACTGATTTCGATCGCGGGGACAACGAACGTAACAGGGCCCCAAGGCTTCCTTGCCAGCCAGTCAACCGATTAGAGGTTTTTAGGGGTTGGCGCACAAGAAACCTCTGCGCCAGACTCGCGGGCGCTCGCACCGACAGTAACCGAAGGGGCCCGTCCGAGACATCTGAAGGTTTCGCTCCCGTTTCGAGGCCTTCACAAGCGCACCCAGCGCAGCACGGTGACACCGCATCGCACATTTGCCGACAAGGAGGGGGACTTTGTTCCAACAGCTAGTTCGCGCGTTCGCGATCCTGATGATCGTGGCAATCATTCTGGTGACTGGTCCCAGCCGCGCGGCCCTCGCGTGGACCCCCAGCTTAGGCAATCCCGATTGCCCGCATGGAGCTGCGCACATATCGACCGCGTGTTTGCTCTACCCGTCTACGGGAACCTTCTACGACATCTACGCCGAGTTTCACAACAATCACATGTACGTTGACCCGTCCCTGATCGGGAGCCCGTATTACGCCCACACGAATCACACTCTGTGGCTGTACAGCAACAGTCCGTGCCAGGCGTTCGTCGAGGTTGGTCTGACCTGGGGTTTCCAGGGTCAGAACGTTTACACTTGGTACTGGGGCTACAGGCCGTTAAATGGGACGGCCCTCGCGTGGCAAGCCTGGCCCTTCGGGCAGAACGTATATCCAGCACAGAATGGCTCCAATCACTCTTACTGGGTTGCCTACGATCCGAACTCGCAAGAGTTCACAACGGCGATCGGCGACAGTACTGGGAACTACCGCGTCGGTTGGGCGGTCGGGCCCTCTTCGGGAATGGGCTACGGCGGGTGTATCGGCCAGGCCGGTCTTGAGTTCTCCAGGGTCACTGATCCGCCGGACACCAGATTCCAGTCGGATACGTTCGACCTGACTCCGCTCTGGTTCCGGAATACGTTCTCGACTGGCGGCGCACCCTGGTGGCAGTGGCCGAACAGCTACTCGTGGATTTCCTTTCCGTGCGGCCAGCCTCAGAATTATGTGCCGTATTGCTTGAATGGTACGTACAACGGAAACGCCTACTGGGCCGACAACAAACTGAACCAGTGACGCGATTCTCCAGAGAAATGAGGACACCTATGAAGAGGCTGCTGGCATCATTCGGGGGTCTCGCCGCCGCGATCGCGATCGCGGCGCTGCCAGCCCCGCAAATGTCGACCCAGAGCCCAAGTGGATCCCAAGGCGGCGGCGTCGCGGCCGCAACCGCAACGCCCACGTTGATCCCCGCGGTCGGCGCGCCGCGAGCGACGATGATCCCGACGCCGCTGCCGGCCTTTCCGCCGGCGCCCGTGATTCAGCCGGGGTCGGTGACGCCGGCATTCACCCGCGAACAGGCACTTGCCTATGCACGGGATCCTGGGTCAGGCGCAAAGAGCATCAGCCAGATCGACGCGAAGCTCACGACGATCGGACAGTTCTTCCGCGCACAGGGGCAACCGGAGACGGTCTCCGGCCTAGATCCATCCACGCTGATCTGGATCGTCTCCATCTCTGGAGACTTCCAGATGCCGATTGGCCATGGCCTTCGGGAGCCATGGGGTGCCCTGGTCGTTGACGCGACGACGGGAAAGGCCCTCGGCAGCCTTGGAGACTCAAAGGCCCCGGCGTGGGTCACTGCGTTGCCCGACCTCGGCCGCTGAGAGGCACGAACGAACGCGATGGGGAGTGCGTCTCCGATTGGAGCGCACTTTCCGTCTTTTTGTCGGGTCTCGTCGGCGACACCTTCTCGTAAGGGCAAACTAGCCTCAGCGGACACGGAGCCGAAGCCGAAGAACCCCGCGTCGCAGGCCAATCGCGATTGCTTCTGCACGGGTGCGCGCGCCGAGCTTGCGGATCGCGCTGCCCACGTGCGCCGCGACGGTAGCTTCGCTGATGCCACGCCGCGCCGCGATCTCCTTGTACAGACAGCCGTTAACGACAAGCGACATGACTAATCTCTCTTGCGGCGACAGCAGACGCCGACTCGAGGTGCCTCCGCCTTCGGCCATCAGAGAAACGGATACGAGCGCAGGGCTATTTCGCCGAGGTCAGTCGCCGACGGACGACCATTTCTGAGTTGGTGGATGTCTTCCTCAACCGGCGATCGCCTCATCTGCGTCGTGCGGTGGCAGACTGTACTGTACTTTGGTCAAGCCCGCCCCGTTCCCTAATAGGCTAAGCCCACTATGAGGTAAGGCAGGCTATTGCGCACGATGGCCGGGGCTCAAGGCGTGTCAGTTCCGGACAGCGTGTGTCATCGCCCAAAGAGACCGGGATTCAGTTCCGGCACATCGCCTGCGCTCCACCCGGTGCGGCTCCTGCACGAGGCCGGTTGGCCCGACTCCGCGATCGGGAGCGCGTCAGCAGCTCGATTGTCGCGTGTCATCGAACGTGTCGTTGGCACAGTAAAGGGAGACGCTGCGACGCAGGGACCGTTGGCCGACCGGAGCAGGATTTTCATGACCCGATGTTCCTACGTCGTCCCGAGCAGCGCGAGGATGAATGCGCGCGTCGTCCCTGAGATGGTCTGGAACGTGGTCGCTATCTGTGACGAACCTCTAGGCGAAGTTCAGCTAGCGGAGCAACGCCGCAAGGCCGGCCGCGTCCACCAGCTGCCGAACTTTCGGCGAACTGGGACCGCCTGCCGCGATCAGCGACGGCCGTTACGGGCGAACGATCGGACTTTCGTACCCGCGCTCTGCGACACACCTGAGACGTCGCAGCGTTGCGCCGACGGCATCCTCGGCCCCACAACACAGGGAGGATTGAGATCAAATGCGCGGAATCGCGCTCGTCATGTTGCTCGCGATCTCCGCGGTGCTCGCTCCGCAAGCGGATGCGGCGGTAACGCTGCCGCCCGGAACCATCAGCGTGCCCACCTCGGGCACGTTCCTTTACGTCGACAGCCAGGTGGGAGATCACGTCGGGCAAGGCATCGAGGCGCTGTACCGGCCAGCCGACTCGATCTTCAAGGGCGCGGACCTGACGCCCAGTGCGACTAGCTTCCGTAAGCTCGTCTATTCCAGCTCGATGCTCTGGGATGTTGAGTTCGCGACGGCAAACGGTGCTCCGCTTGTCGTAGGCGCGTACTCGGTTCCCTATCCAGCGGCAGCCGGCGCGCCCTTCATGGCCGTCACGGGTATCGGGGGGTGCGGGACATACAGCGGCGAGTTCGACGTGAACGCCGTGACGTTCTCGGATGCCGGCGACCTGCTGCTGTTCGACGCGACCTTCGAGCAGCACTGCGACGGCGTCACCGCAGCGCTCTTCGGCCGGATTCGCATCGAGCAGCCCGCGCCTACACCGGGCGTGATGCTGCCTGCGGGTTCGATCACCGTACCGACCTCCGGGAGCTTCCTGTACCTCAACAGCGAGCCGGGTGACTACATCGGGGCCGGTCTCGAGCAGCTCTTCACCGCTGCGAACGCGACGCTGCAGAGTTTCCAGCTCATTCAGGGCGGCGACTCCTTCGTCGGACGGGCCGATCCTACCAACGCCTTGCCCTGGCTCGCGAATATCGATGCGCCCCCCGGCGTACCGCTGGCGGTGGGTTCGTACATCCGTGCCGTGCGGGCCGCAACACGTCCCGCAGGGTCGCCAGGCATCGATGTGTTCGGCGATGGGCGTGGCTGCAATGCCACCACCGGCAAGTTCGACGTTGACGCGCTCTCGTTCGCTCCGACGGGCGACTTGCTGGTGTTCCAGGCCACCTTCGAACAGTTCTGCGACTACAGCAGCCGCGCGCTCTATGGCCGCATCCGAATTGAGAACCCCGCCCCGACGAACGTCGTTCTGCCCGCCGGCGCGATCGCCGTACCAACCTCGGGCAGCTTCTTGTACGTCAATAGCCAGAGCGGCGATCCGATCGGGTTGGGTGCCGAGCAGCTCTACGCATTGACGACTGCGAACGCGACGGATGCGCTTTCGCCGGCAGGCGACGCCTTCAATGCGACGACCTCGCAGTCAGGTCACTCCTGGAGCGTCAATCTCGCCGCGCCGCCGGGCCAGGCTCTCGCCGTTCGGCTGTATACCCGGGCGGTGCTCGCTTCGACACGGCCCGCGGGATCGGCTGGGCTGCAGGTTTTTGAAGATGACCGAACCTGCACGAACCTCACGGGCAAATTCGATGTTGACGCGCTCACCTTCTGGAGCGACGGCGAACTCGCGGTGTTCCAGGCCACGTTCCAGCAGTACTGCAACGGGAGCGCAGCAGCGTTGTTCGGACGGGTGCGCGTCGAGAACCCTGCGCCGCTGCAATTGGCGGTCGCGCTGCGTGCGGAGGGCTCGGTGGGCAACAAGAGTGCGGCGGCCACGATAGGCGGAACGGTCTCGTGCGTCCGTCCCGCGACGGTCGCATTGAACGGACGACTCATGCAATCGCCGCCCAACCACGCGGTTGTCAGCGGTTCCTTCTCAGTTCAGGTCCGCTGCAACTCGACGGCGTCGAAATGGTCGACGACGATCGTCGCCGACGCCGGTGGCTTTGCCCCCGGTGACGCGAGTGCGACTGTCGACGCGCGCACTTGCCAGCTGACGTGTTATGCGGCAACGACGACGCGGCCGCTGCAGCTCAACGCGGGCAACTAGCCACGCGAGCCCAGCGCGATGCCAGTACAGCGGCCGCCAGACGGCGGCCGCTCCTTCTGCTCGTCAGACTATGTCCTGAAGGGACTCCCTACCCAAAAGGTATATAAACGACGCTAACCTCCCACACTCCCAAGCGTTAGGGCAGCAACATGGCGGTGAATTTCGCTTGACAACAGGTCGAGTGAGCGTATGGTCCGCTCCTCGAGGAGGGAAGCCATGCGCGTCCTAAATGTCCTCACCGCCATCTTGCTGATTGTCGCGGCGTTCCTGATCGCACCGTCATCTCACGTCGTACGCGCAGCGCAGGCCACGGCTGCTACGTCCACCTCGTACATCACGGGCGAAGTTCGCGACGGCCGGGCCAAGACGCCTTCTACGATCGTCCCGGATGGTCTGCCGCTCATCGAAGGTGCGGTCGTGACGGTCCCGAACCTCCGACTCTCTGCGACCACGGACGCGCACGGTCGCTTCCGTTTTGACAACATCAACGTGCCGCTTGGTCTCGTTCGCGGCGACTACATCAAGGTCACCGTGCGCGTCGTCAAGGCTGGCTTCGGTAGCTGGGTGCTCAGTGGCGCCCCGGTCCACGCGCGCGACAACTACCTGGATGTCTATGCGGAGCTCACGACGCAGCCGTACACCGAGACGTATGTCCCGATCGAGGAGCGCTCGGCGCCTCGCCGTGCACAAGGGACCGCGACCAGCGTCGCAGGGATCGGCGGGAAGCTCGCGAGTCCCTTGCTGAACGAATGCGTTCCCGGCCCTGAGACGTTCACGGGGTACAACTCGCAGAAGTACCCGCCTGGGTCGATCCACGTCCTGCGAGCCGCGACGAGCGCAGTCGACACGGTGAACTTCTTCTTCTACGTGAAGAGCGTCCTGCCGAACGAGTGGATTTCCAGCAGCGGCCTGCCGGAATCGCTCCGGGCCGGCGCGGTAGCGGTCAAGAACTTCGGCTGGTACCAAGGCAACGTTGCCAATGGCCAGCCGGCTCAGGGCGGGTTCACGAACGGGCACTGTTGGGACGTTGACGACGGCCAGACGTATCAGGTGTACAACCCGAGTGTCCGTACTGGGTACACGGACAACGCCGTGGCCTGGATCTGGGATGCCGTCGTGCGGCCTTTGGGGAACTCCAACGCCGTTCGCCAGACTCAGTACTGGAGCGGGACGGCGAGCTGCGCGCCGAACTACGGGCCCTTCGGCAATCAGTACGGCGTCTGGATGATGCAATACGGCTCCGATCAGTGCGCGCGTGAGGGAAAGAAGTGGTGGGAGATCCTTCAAAAGTTCTATGTTGATGGCTCAAACAACCCGACGATCACCATCGACTGGGTGAACGCCGGGCCTGCCGTCGCGGCACCGCCGACAGGTGACCGGATCGACATCTTCGTCCGCGGGGCGGACAACCAGATCCATCAAAAGTTCTGGCCACTCAATGGAGCCTGGAGCGGCTGGTACGGTGCCGAGACCCTGGGATCCGTTCCCGTTGGGGCGATATCGGATCCGGCCGCGACCTGGTCGAGCGGGATGAGCCGGCTGGATCTGGCGGTGCGTGGCAACGACGGCAACCTCTATGTGGATGACTGGACGCCCGCAACGGGTTGGACCGGATGGGGCAACCTCGGTGTCTTCGTGTCGACCGGACCGGGACTCGCGGGACAACGCGTCGGCCAGCGCGTTGACCTGATTTCTCGTAACGACAGCAACCAACTCCAGCAACACACGGTCATCGGCAGTGGAGGCTGGACGTTCAAAGGCACGTTGCCCGCGCTTCCCGCCAACAACAGCAGCCCGACCGACAACTCCGCGGTCTACCCACCCACTGCGACGTGGGGGTTAAATGGCAGCAGTCTTCGCGTGTACACCGCATCGAACGATCCGCAAGAGCAGGCATACACCAGCTCATGGTCGGGAGCCTGGAGCGCGTGGACGGCGATGGGCTACGGCGACCTCATCACGACCTGCGCGTCGCCAACCTTCAACTGCGCCGGCGGCGTGGAGTCGAAAGTGGGCGGCGCCTCGAAGAACACAAGCGACCGGACCGACTACTTCATCCGGCGGTCCAACGATCAGATTCAATGGCGATACAACAACGCCGGATCGCTGAGCGCATGGGCGAGCCTTGGAGCACCTGTCGGCGCCCAGGTGGACTCCGGCCCCGGTGCGATCTGGTGGGAGGGCGATACGATGCTCGACCTGTTCGTACGCGGCAAAGACGGTCACCTCTGGCAGGCGCGGACGACCAACGGCGTCAACTGGCTTGGCTGGATCGGAGATCTCGGGGCCTACCCCTGAGCACACGCGTCGTCGGGAGCTCGGCTTTGCCGAGCTCCCGACGGGTGCGTGAGGTTGAACCCATCGTCGCCGAACGCGCGTTGTATAGGTATGCAGGGTACGGAGATCCTGGACTTCCTTCGGGAGACGACTAAGGCGGCGTGGTTAACTGGACAGCGGCATACGAGCGCGACGCGCCCGATTTGTTGCGTTACCTGCGGCGCTTTGTCCGGACCACCGATCGGGCGGAAGACCTCTTGCAGGAGACGTTCGTTCACGCCATGGCGGCCGATCGGGTCCCTACCGAGGACGAGCTCCGGCCATGGCTCTACCGTATCGCCTCAAACCTTGCCATCTCGCAGCTGCGGCGAGATCGGCGCCGTGCGCTGCTCTCGTTCCGCCACTCGCAGCCCGAATCCCGCTCCATTCAGATCGAAGACCTCGAGCACGTGCGCATCGCGCTTCGCTCGATCCCGCCCGATCAAGCCATCGCACTCGTGCTCACGGTGCACCACGGTTTCAGTCGGACGGAAGCAGCGTCCATTCTGATGATTCCTCCGGAAACGCTGAAAACGCGGCTCGCGCGGGGGCGTCTAAACTTCGCTGCCGCGTACGGACGCATCGGCCATGGTTCTAAGTCATGAGTCATCCACGCCTGCAGATCGCGCAACTGGTCGCCGATGATCTGACCGCGGCTGATAGTGCGTCTGTCGAGGCGCACCTCGCAACATGCCCGGAGTGTCGACGCCTACAGGCCGATCTGCGCGGCGCGATGTCCGCCCTCGAGCGGCCCGAGCCAGTGATCTCTATGCGTCCGCTGGTCCTGCGTCCAGGGGTGGTGCGACGCTCCTCGCGGCTCCTTCCTGCAGTCAGCCTCGTTGCCGCGCTCATCGTGGGCGTTGCTCTCGGCTCATTCGTGCGAGATGCGCGCCAGATCCTCGGACCATCCGCCGCGACGCAGACCGCTGCCGCCAGCGCGACCCCGCGTTCATCACCGAGTCTTTCGACTGCGGCAACCCCCACGCTGGCGCCGAGCGCAGCCCTGACATGCAGCGTCGCCCGGGATGGTGCAACCGGCGCGACGCTCCAGGCATGCCCTGGCGGTGGCCCGATAGGCACCGTCGTGGTGCTTGAAGGGCGGGGGTGCAGCTATCCCAATATCGATCCGACCATCGTGTTTGGACCGGGCTCCGACGAAGCCGGAGTCGCCACCGGCACGTTCGGTGGCGCGCAGCTCCCGCCGATACGAGCCGACGCCAGCGGTGCGTTCCGCGTGGAGTTCAGGATCCCGGCGTCGCTCGAACCGCATCAGGGAGCGGGAGGCGGTCCGACGATGCCGGGGCGCTACCAGTTCGGGAGCAAACCCGCGTTTTGCGTAGTGCCTTTCACGGTTGTTCACTGACGTGGCGTGCGTACCAACGGACGCACGCGTCCACCGGGAATTATCGGCTGGGGCATGATGTCGACGAGACGACCGTCCTTGATCGTAACCTCCGAGAAGATCAGCTCGAGCGCGTCGCGGCGGAGATCGCTAGGCGTTCGGATGCCGCAAGAACGCAGTGAAGCCACCGTCGTTCGCCTCGGTAATCCAGAACACTTTGAAACCAGGCACTGAATTCTCGGCGTTCTCGATCTCGTTCGCGAGCATGTTGGCGGTCTTCGCCTGAACTACGGTGATCTTGGCCTGCGCCATCTTGCACCTCCGCGGCGTTTTCGTTCGACGCGACGATGTCACTCCGCCGCTGTCTGTCTAGGCTGCGATCCCGCGCGGATGTAGGCGCGCGGGAACGACCGCCATCGCGCCTCGTTGAGCGAAGTCCTCAGCGATCCCTTCGATCTGGAATTGCGTCGAGCACCGGCGGGAGCTGATCCGCCGCGCGGCGCCGACTTCGCCGCCTCATCTCCCTGGCTGCTTCCAAAAGCATGTCGCGACGGCGGAACGCTGACGTGCGTGGCGGGGCGTCGCAGAACCCGCCGGCCAGGTGGTTCCCGCGCGATGCGACATGCTGTTTACTTCGGAGGTCGAATGCGGCGCAGCGGCTCGGCCGCATGGTCGTCATCGAGCGGGTCGGCGCAGACCCACCGCTGGCTAGCCTCTTCCGCGCCGTCGCGTGCCATTAGCCTCACATCCCCTCGAGCCACGGCCTTGACGTGGCATGAAGACACGGTGCTGGCGCTTGACCGGGTCTTTTACGTCCGCGTCCTGCCCGCCGCGGTCGATGCGGCGCGTAGTGCCGCGCAGATCATCGAGCTTGGCGACCGCGCGCCCGGCGAGCACTGGTTCGTCGTCCTGGCGGATAGTCCTGGAGATGCGCGCACCCACATGTATCGGGCCCTCACCGGGGTGTGTCGCGATCGCGAGTGCGGCTGCCCGGCCACGACCTGCGGGGTCGATGATCATGAGATTCCTATCCGGCTACGTGCACTCGAAACGTTGGCTTCGGCGCTGGTTGGAGTTCAGATACCCAACGGTGTTGGCTGGGCGGTCTTCGTCTTGGCCCTAGTGCCTGCCACGTTGGTCGGCGTGCGACGCGTTCGGTCAAGAATCAAACCATCGTCAAACCACCTGCATGACCACCACGCCGTTCGGGCCGCGCAATGACACGCGCTCGTGGCGCGGTGTCGATTCTCGCGAGAGCGCGCAGCCTTGCGGCCCTCGTGATCGCAGTGCTAATTACCGGCTGCTCGCCCACTGCTGGAGGCGACGCTAAAGCCGCTGCTGATACGACCGTCTCGAACTCGTTGCCTGCATCGTCAAGTTTGCA
>Ga0066710_100002327_pt1 | contig 15233 bp, 14 predicted proteins | sample GraSoiAngelo_159_FD_79666 | JGI IMG/M metagenome (GOLD analysis project Ga0066710, IMG submission 79666) | Grasslands soil microbial communities from the Angelo Coastal Reserve, California, USA - 14_1009_16_40cm | ecosystem: Environmental > Terrestrial > Soil > Grasslands | place: USA...
CTGCTGGAGAAAGACCGCAACCTGCGCTACCAGCACGCCGCCGACATGCGCGCCGACCTGCAACGGTTGAAGCGCGACACCGATTCGGGGCGCGCCATCGCAGCCACTTCGGGTTCGACAGAAGTCGTTCAGGACGCCAGGGGACAGACGACGGTTGGACAGGCCGTACCCGCTTTGTCTTCGCGATCAATACCCGCTGCGTCTTCTGCCTCAGGAAGCGCAGTCCAGCCTGTTGCGACCGCCCCACGGAGAAAGCCCCGGCAGATCATCCTGCTGGTGGCTCTGGTCTCGTTGGCCTCGCTCATTGCCCTGAGTTTGTACTGGCGTTCACGGCAATCCGCGAAGCTGACCGAGAAAGACAGTGTCCTGCTCGCTGACTTCGTCAACACCACCGGCGACGGAGTTTTCGACGGGACGCTGAAACAGGCGCTGGCAGTGGAACTGGAGGAGTCTCCCTACCTGAATATTTTCCCTGAATCGCGGATTCATGAAACCCTGCGCTTCATGGGGCGCTCCCCCGATGAGCGAGTAACCAGCGCTGTGGCCCGTGAAATCTGTCTGCGCGAAGGCGTCAAGGCCATGCTCACCGGCTCCATCTCCAGTCTCGGCAGCCACTACGTGGTCACCCTGGAGGCCGTGAACGCACAGAGCGGAGATTCGCTGGCCCGTGAGCAAGCCGAAGCGGAGAGTAAAGAACAGGTGCTGAAGTCGCTCGACACTGCCGCATCCAGCCTGCGGGGAAAGTTGGGCGAGTCAATCGGTTCGGTCCAGAAGTTCGCCACGCCACTGGAGGCGGCGACTACATCGTCGCTGGAAGCTTTACAGGCTTTCAGCCTGGGGCAGGCGGAACACCAGAAGTTTGACGACGTGGCCGCGATCCCGCATCTGAAGCGCGCCATCGAACTTGACCCCAATTTTGCAATGGCGCTGGCTACGCTTGGAGTCGCCTACAGCAATGAGGGCGAGACCCGCAACGCAGTGGGCTATATTCAAAGGGCATTTGATCTGCGAGAGCGGGCAAGCGAAAGGGAGAAGTTCTATATTTCTTCGCACTACTACGATACCGCCAGGAAGCAGTTGGAAAAATGAATTAAGATCTATGAGCAGTGGAAACAGACTTATCCTCGGGACACCATTCCTCGAGACAACCTGGCGCTCGTGCTTGAAACGATGGGACAACACGAAAAGGCGGTGGCCAACGCCAGCGAAGCTGTTCGCCTCGATCCGAAGGACCGGTACGCCTATCAGAATTTGGCGAGCGGCTATCAATTTCTAGGCCGCTACGACGAAGCGAAGACGGTTGCGGACCAGGCAATCGCACAAAAAGTCGCGCCATGGACAATCCATCTCAATCTTTACAATCTGGCGTTCATCCGCGGCGATGCAGCCACGATGCGGCAGGAAGTGGAGCGCGCACAGGCGCAGTCTGACGTACCGGTGGTACTCCTTCTGCAAGCGCAGGGCGAGTGTGCCCAGGGAAGAATAAAGAAAGCCCGGGAAAGCTATGCTAGTGCCGGCAGCGCAGCCAAAATTCACAATTACATGGAATTCTCGGGAAGCGCAAGGGCGACTGAGGCGACCTGTGACTCAGAGTTGGGCTTTTTGAAAGAGGCGCACCAGGCAATAACATCGGCGCTGGCCCTTTCTGACAGCAAGGATTCGCGATTCATCGCTGCATACGTGTTCGCCCGCGAGGGGGATGGCGCACAATCCCAGAAGCTCGTTAGCGAACTTGCCAAGGAATGGCCGTTCGATACGATACTTAACCAGGTTTGGCTGCCCTTGGCGCAAGCCACGAACGATATCCAGCGTAATCACCCGGCCGAGGCGGTCGCGCGGCTCGAGTCAGCCGCCCCCTACGATTGGGGCGCCCCTCCGCTCGGTGCCCTTTATTGGTCCATGTACATTCGCGGCGAGGCCTTTCTCAAAGCGCGAGACGGCGTGAAGGCAGTTGCCGAGTATCAGAAAATTCTTGATCATCGCGGCATTGATCCAACCAGCCCGCTCTATTCGCTCGCACGGCTGGGAGTGGGCCGCGCCTACGCCCTTCAAGGTGACATTTCGAAAGCACGAACCGCTTACCAGGATTTCTTCGCGCTTTGGAAGGATGCCGATCCGGATGTGCCGGTCTTGAAAGCAGCCAGGGCAGAGTACGACAAGCTGAAATAGCCGAAATCGCGCGGCCTAGTCGCCGGGACCTGCCAAGCAACGCTGCAAACTTTAGAATCCAAGCAGCGATGACGCGTGTCTGATACGTGTTAGCTTCTGGCTTTCCCAACTCAATGCACGCGACTCAGCGCCCAAGCCGGTGGATGGTAGTCCTTGCTTTCGGGCTCGTGTATCTGTTCTGGGGCTCGACCTACCTCGGCATCAATATCGCCGTGCAGACCATCCCGCCTGCGCTGATGTGCGCCGTTCGCTTCTCGATTGCCGGAGTCGTCATGCTCGCGGTTTGCGCGCTGACTGGTCGCCAGGTCCTGTATTCAGCGCGCCAGATCGCTCTCGCAGCGATAGTCGGAATCCTGCTGCTCATGGGCGGAAACCTCACGCTCTCGTGGGCAGAGCTGTCGGTTCCCTCGGGCCTGGCAGCACTTATCATCGCGATCACGCCGCTCTGGTTCCTGGTGCTTGACTCGTTGCTGCTTGGCGACCATCACATCTCGGCGCGTGGCAAGGCCGGACTCGCCCTGGGAATTCTCGGCCTCTTCGTCCTCTTCTACCCACAACTCACGTCAACGGCAGCTCTGGGCCGGAAGGAATTCTGGGCGTCCCTTAGCTTGATCGGGGGGTCTTTTAGCTGGGCGCTGGGTTCGGTGCTCTCCAAGCGCTGGCAGTCCGGCATGGACGTCTTCAGCGCCACCGGCTGGCAGGTCACCGCCGCGGGAGTGGCGAACTTCACCTTCGCGTTGCTGGTGGGAGATTTCTCGCGCGTGGTCTGGGCTCCGCGCAGCGTGGCCGCAGTCTTGTATCTGGTGGTCTGCGGCTCCTGGATCGGCTACACCGCCTACGTCTGGCTGCTTGAGCACGTGCCCACGTCCAAGGTCTCAACGTATGCGTACGTCAACCCGGTCGTGGCTGTGTTTCTCGGCTGGCTGATCCTCCACGAGCGCGTCGACCACTTCATCGTGGCTGGCAGTGCCATCGTGATCCTCTCCGTCATCCTGGTAACCAGCGCGAAGGTGAAAGAGAAAACCGTCGCCGAGCAACTTCCCGCAGTCGAAGCCGCAGGCGACTAAACAAACCGCGTAGGGACAGCCGCCTCGGCTCACCCCGCCCCGAAGTTTAGTTTGAGCCTTCCTCCTCTTCCCCTTGCTCACTCACCAAATCCCCTACATGCCTCCGAATTGCGAACGTCTGCTTGGCCCCGCCGGAAACGTCAAAACTGACCCGCACCGGGGCTCGCTGCCAAAATGGCTGCGCACAGGCGGAATCGGGCCCCGCGCCGTCGCTGACTCCTGGGCCGGGCAGAGGGTTCTTCATCACCGGCTTGCAGCGGCTTATCTGCGCCACAATCGCGTACACCTTCTTGCCATCATCCGACACTCCGCAGTAGGCAACGTAATCCCGAAACCAGCTTTCCGCCGAATACAAGGCATCGAACTCCGGAAGATTGATCGGAGAAATACGTCCGGTCATCCGATCTACAAACAACCACTCACCTCTTTCCCACTGCCACCGGGGACCGCCCTGTTCCCGGGGCAGACTGTCTTGATGCGAAAAGCCCGTCGGACCACAAACAAGCGTTCAGTGACCTCATGCGGCGAACCCAGAACGTATTCCTTTACCCGTCCGTCGACGATAAGCGCGTGCACTTTCAACACTGGCGGCTTGCTGGCACTGGTTCCGGCAAACCACGGCACCAAAGTCCATTTGCCAAAGCTGATGACATGCGGCTTTGCCGCTGCCGCCACATCGCTCGCAAGGAAAGCGATGGCAAAGATCACAATCCCCCCACGAGAATTCTTGTCGCGGCTGATCCCAGGCTACGCCACATGTCCACACGGTACGCAGCAAGCCTCCAATCGGCAAGGATGGTGCTCACAACTCACTCATTTGCCGTCCCGAACTGGGAAACGGCAGCCATGTGAGAAAAACATCGGGTGTGCAGGAAATTGGAACGCCCGCCCGTCGCATGAGCTGCACGATTCCCTGTAAAATGCTTATTGCGAGCAATTTGGTCATGAACTTTTCTTCCCTCCCCCGTAACCTTCGAGCTTTGGACGCCCGGACAACTGCGAACGAGGAACCCGCTTCCAATCATACGATGGGGGATCTTCTCCTACACCGGCGGCCTCCGCGGATTCTGGTAGTCGACGACCAGCCCAGCATCGCCGGCCTGATGAGTCAACTGCTCAGCATTCGCGGGTATGACGTCGTCACGGCCGCCAATGCGCAGGAGGCAGAAGCTGAGGTCCGCCGCCAACCGCCTGATCTGATCCTTTCCGATGTAATCATGCCCGGCAAATCTGGATACGAATTCTGCCGCGAGCTGAAGGAGAATCCCGCTACCCGTCTGATTCCATTTGTGCTGATCACCGGACTCAGCGACAGCGGCGATAAAGTGCGGGGCATTGAGGCGGGCGCCGACGACTTCCTGAACAAGCCCGTTCTGGCTGAGGAATTGATCGCGCGTGTTAAATCCCTGCTGCGTCTCAAGGACTTTACTGACGAACTAGAAACGGCGGATTCGGTCTTGTGCACATTAGGGCTCATCGTCGAAAGCCGTGATCCGTACACCGAGGGCCACTGTGAGCGCCTCGCGCTGCATGCCATCGAGTTGGGCCGCCATCTGGGAATGGACGAGGATTCGATTCTCGCTCTTAAGCGTGGCGGGTATTTGCATGATCTTGGCAAGATCGCCGTCCCGGACGACATTTTGAAGAAAGGCACAAATCTAAGTCCGGACGAGTGGGATGTGATGAAGCTGCATCCTGTCACCGGTGAAAATATCTGCCGTCCTTTGAGGTCATTGCGACTCGTTTTGCCCATCATCCGCCACCATCACGAGCACTCGAACGGTTCGGGATATCCCGACGGCCTGGCGGGCAGCGACATTCCGATTCTCTCGCGTATCTTGCAGGTCGTCGACGTCTACGACGCCTTGCGCACGGCTCGTCCTTACAAGCCCGCACTTTCCCACGATCAAGCCGCCCAGACTATGCGCGAGGAAGCCCGCCGTGGCCTCTGGGATGTCCAACTTGTGGCGGAGTATTTCTCCATGCTCGAGCAGCAGCGCGAAGTCGCTTAGGCATTACCCGCTCGCTGGCGTGAGTAGTGTGCTGAATCCGTCCCGGTTGCTCACTTCTTTCCTCATTTAGAATTGATCCCTGCAAGAAAATTACAGACCTGGGGACTCATGATCACGATTGTTTCGGGACTGCCTCGCTCCGGCACTTCTCTCATGATGCAAATGCTGGCCGCGGGAGGGATGCCGATTCTCTCAGACGGCGAACGCCGCGCTGATGTGGACAATCCCAAAGGCTACTTGGAGTGGGAGCGCATCAAGCAACTGCCGAAAGATCCGGGCTGCATCGCGGACGCAGAGGGCAAGGCGGTAAAGGTGATTTCGCAGCTTCTGCTCTCACTTCCCCCGGGGCACGAGTATCGCATCATCTTCATGCAGAGGCCTCTCGCGGAAGTACTGGCCTCGCAGGAACGGATGTTGCACCATCTTGGGAGCTCTGTGGATGGCGCGAATGCCTCAGCCATGACGAAGGCTTTTCAAAACCATTTGTTCGAGGTAAACACCTGGCTCAACAGCAAGCCCTATGTGAATGTCACTCGAGTGCACTATCACAACGTCTTGAAGGAACCCGCAGTGGTAGGAGAGGGCCTGGGACAGTTTCTAGGGATTCCGCTGGACGTGGACGCGATGACCCAACAGGTGGACGCCACACTCTACCGACAGCGCTCTACATCTGGCTAATTAAGGGCCTCATCGGGCCTTTTCCCTTGCAATCTGTGCCCGCTTGCTTTGTCCGAGATGCTCGTAGCTCTGGGCCAGCAGCAGATGGGCTTGCCGGAACCTGGGCATACGGTCGCAAACAAGTTCGAGGTGCACGGCAGCCGTCTTGAAGTCACCGGTCTTCGCCAGTGTGGCTCCCATTTCGTAATGCGCCCAGACAGAGGTCGGCTGTAGCTCGATCGCCTTGTGCAGTTGCTCGATGGCTTGCGGATATAGCTTTTGCTGCGCAAGAGCGACTCCGAGGCCGTATTGAGCCAGATACGCCTTGGGTTCCGCCGTCAAAGCCTGCTGAAAAACCGGGGCGGCGGCTTCCGCGTTTGCGGCAGCGAGCTTGGCAAATGCATCGAGAACCTGATTCGCGATTGAGATGTTATCTTTGGGATCCACTCCAGTCGCGACTGACGTTGCGCGAGGAGATGACTTCTGAAGGCCGACGTAGCCGAGAGACGCGAGCTTCTGCATTTCGTTCGAAGTCAGACCGTTTCCTGTCGACTTGCTATTCTGACGGCCGAAGTGATTCCGAAAAGCCTCCAGCTGACTGGCCATAGTTTCGACGGTGGCTTTGGAATTCTGGGCGAGATTGCGGCTGGCCGCCGGGTCTGCGGCCAAGTCATAGAGTTCGGGCTTCGGAGCGCGAATGTAGAGATACTTCCCGGCACGCCACGACTCCAACCCGCTCCAACCGAAAGCTTGCTGTGAAAAATCGCTGCCTGCGTACACCGGTTGGTCCGCGTCAGGATTCGTTTTCGCAATGCGCAGCAACGACTGGCCCTGCATTTGCGAGGGAGCAGGCACCCGCGCCGCTTCGAGCGCCGTCGGCGCAATGTCAAGCAACCGTATCCGGCCTCTGACTCGCTTGCCAGCCATCTGGCGCTGCGGTAACTTCACCAGCAATGGCACGCGGATGGTGTCGTCATACAAAAAGACTCCGTGCGTGTCCTCGCCGTGCGCGCCCAAGCTTTCGCCGTGGTCGGAAGCCAAGAGTATGATCGAGTCGTCATAGAGCTTCATCGTCCTCAACTGAGTGAGGAGCTTACCGACCGCAGCGTCGACACCGGCAATCGCACGATCGTACGACCGTCCATCAGCTGAAACGTCGCTGAGTTCCACCCAGAGAAAGAACGGCTTCCCTGCATTGCTGGTCAGCCATCTCGTTGCGCGGGTGACCACCTGGTCTCCGCTGCGGCCAGAAGAGGTACCGTATCTGGCGATCGGCTGCTCTGAGTGAAACCCGGCATCATAGGTATCAAATCCGCGATCGAAACCGGGCGCTAAGCCGTTCTGAGGATCCAGGGCAATGGTACTCACGAAGGCGCCAGTTCCGTATCCGCGGGTGTGGAACAGGTCCGGAAGATACGGCACTTCACGCGAGATTGGATCGCCCAACTCGCTGGCGTGATGGGTCTGGGGGTAAGTGCCTGACAGAATCGTCGCATGGGACACGACGGTGCCTGGTGACTGTGCGTAGGCGCGTTCGAAGACGATACACTCGCGGGCAAGTCCATCAAGCTGCGGGGTCAACCTGTTTCGGGCGCCTAGAAACCCCATGCGGTCTGCTCGCGCAGATTCCAACGTTATCAGAATCACGTTGGGCTGGCGCGCGGCCGAAGACTGAACCGGGAGCAATATCAGGGTCAGGATGGCGAAAAGAAGGAGACCGGACGCGCGCCGCAACATAGAGACCAGTCTAATGCGCCTCCATATTGATCTGAAAGGGCCTGGAGCGCCCTCGCGCAGGGAGGGGATGCCGGTGTGCTTGACACGCTCCCAATGGGAAGGCCAGAATCATCTCCAATTCACACATTTTGATCAGTTCACACTTTAAATTCTGGAGTGGTTTGATATTGCGTGGGGCCTTCGGGGTCCCCGGATGCGCCTCCGCGGACACTTGCGATAGCAGAAGGTCTAGTGCTCTGAAAAGGGGGCGCTTCCTGCTGACGCTGGCATTGCTGGCTGGAATCGCTTCGATGCTTTGCTGTCAGCGAGGGCCAGCCTGGCACGGCGAACAGAAGCTGATCATCCTCGGTATCGATGGCATGGATCCTCAACTGCTGAAGCGATTCATGCAGGAAGGGAAAATGCCCAACTTCGCGAGACTTGCGGAACAGGGATCCTTCCGTTTACTGGCTTCGAGCATTCCGCCTCAGAGCCCGGTCGCGTGGTCGAACCTGATGACCGGCATGGACGCTGGCGGGCACGGCATCTTCGATTTCATCCATCGCGATCCAAAGACGCTACAGCCGTACTTCTCCGCATCGCGAGTCGAAGGACCGAAACGCGCCCTTCACCTGGGCAGCTGGGTTATTCCTTTGGGTGGCGGGAGCGCGGAGCAGTTGCGAAGGGGACGAGCATTCTGGGAGATTCTCGATGAGCACGGCGTCCCCAACACGATCTTCCGGATACCGGCAAATTTTCCCCCGGTTCCGGCTAAGGGACAGACCCTGTCAGGGATGGGGACGCCCGACCTGCGAGGCACCTACGGTACATTCTCCTTCTACACCGATGACCCCACAACCGCAGCAGGCTCGGTTGAGGGCGGACAGGTTATCCCCGTGCAAGTCGAGAACTCCAAGGTCACCGCCAATTTGATTGGTCCGGACAATACGTTCCGAAAGGGCTCTCCGCCGGCCACCGAGCTGTTTTCCGTTGCCGTGGATCCACTCGAATCCGTGGCCAAGTTCGCGGTTCAGGGGCAGGAGTTTCTACTACGCGAGGGCGAGTGGAGCGATTGGGTCCGGGTGGAGTTCCAATTGATTCCCGTCTTCGGCAATGTGAAGGGAATGTGTCGCTTTTACTTAAAGCAAGCACATCCGCGTTTTCAGCTGTACGTTTCGCCCATGAACATTGATCCGGCAGACCCGGCTCTGCCGATTTCAACACCTGCGAAATATTCGCGAATGCTCTCTGAAGAAGCCGGCGAGTTCCATACGCAAGGCATCGCCGAGGACACGAAGGCCCGGTCCGACGGCATGCTCGACGACCAGGAGTATCTCGAGCAGGCGCAGGCTGTGCTTGCTGAACATCGCCGGATCTTCGATGCGGAGTTTCCAAAGTTCCAGCGCGGAGTTTTCTTCTTCTATTTCTCCAGCCTGGATCTCAATTCCCACATGCTGTGGCGGCTCACGGACGCGAAACATCCCGGATACGATGCTGCGCTCGCCGCCGAGTACGGTTCGGCGCTCTCAGGTTTCTATCAGCAGATCGACCAGGTACTCGGAGAGGTCCTGCCCAAGTTGGACGAGCACACGACGCTACTGGTCCTTTCGGACCACGGCTTCGCTCCTTACTACCGATCCTTCAACCTGAACACATGGCTGCTGCAAAACGGCTATATCAAGTTGAAGAGCGATGCCAATTCCAATCAGAACGAGCCTTGGGCGAATATGGACTGGAGCGGCACTCGCGCTTACGGTCTTGGACTGAACGGCCTTTACCTCAATCTGCAGGGCAGGGAAGGTCACGGGATCGTTCATTCAGGAACGGACGCCAAGGCTTTGATGAAAGAGATCAAAGAGAAATTGCTAGGAGTGAGAGACCCTCAGTCAGGTCTTTCGGTGATCACGCGTGTGGACATTGCAAGCGAAGTCTACAGCGGGCCTTATTCGCAATCCGGTCCAGATCTGATTGTCGGATACAATCGCGGCTATCGCGCAGGCTGGAAGACAATTCTCGGGGCCTTCCCTCCAGACACTCTCGAAAACAACAACAACCCTTGGAGTGGAGACCACTGTATGGATCGGGATCTGGTACCTGGCGTGCTGCTCAGCAACCGGAAGATCTCGGTTGGAGCACCCGCCCTGACCGACATTTCTCCGACCATCCTCGCGGAGTTTGGAATTGAAAAGCCGAAGGATATGATGGGACGGTCAGTTTTTCAGCCCGATTCCACAAGGTTTTAGGATTGCCTGGTACAGTCGCCGAGGAGAGATCGTGTTTGGCTCTCACAAAGTGAAGATTGAAGGAGAACTGCTGGACAAGGCGAAGCAGTGCGCCGATGCCTGCGGTTACGAATCCGTGGACGAGTTTGTCCTGCATATGCTGGAGAAGGAAATCAAGAAGGTTCTTCCCCCCGACGAAGGTAGCGCCCCGTCCAAGGACATTGTGAAGAAGCGGCTGCAGGGATTGGGCTATATCGAGTAGCTCGCAGAGATCAAGGCCACCACACTGGCGATGGCGTCCCCCACTTCTATTCATAGCCCTTCCACAGCCGTAGCGGGAATTCTCGGAGTCGAATCTCCGACGGTTGTTGTCGTTTTGCTTTCTCTTGTGATCAGTCTGTTGATGGTGGTCGTGTTCCGCTACACTTCCGACCAGAAGGCCATCCGCGTTGCGAAGGATCATCTGAAGGCATACCTGCTGGCAGTGCGCTTGTTCCAGGACCAACTTCCGGTTGTCCTCAGCTCGTATGGCCGTATCCTGATCAGCACTGGACGCTATCTGCGATTGGCGTTCAAACCGCTGTTATTTGTAATTCTTCCGCTCACCCTTCTGATTGTTCAATTGGATCGATATCTTGGATGGACACCTCTAGTGCCGGGGCGAGCGTTCCTGGTCAAAGTCCGCACCGGCAACGTGGTGATTCTCGATGATGTTTCGCTGTTGCTCCCGCCAGAGATGGCGATCACCGCCCCGGCCGTGCATGTGCCCGCCGACAACGAAGTCTTGTGGAGGGTTGTGGCTGAGAAAGAAGGAAGGTACAACATCACCGTCGCGGCGGCTGGTCAGGACTTCTCCAAAGAGGTAGTCGTGTCTTCTAGTCGACTTTTGCGCGTTTCGTCGATTCGGCTGCAGGGACGTTTCTGGGAGCGGATGTTCACTTCCGGAGAGCCCGCGATACCGGCCAAGGGTCCAATCCGTGCAGTCGAGGTGAAGTACCCTTCGCGTAACATTAGATTTGCGGGCCTCGAATGGAATTGGATTTGGTTGTTTTTCGTTCTTTCGCTCGTCGCCGGCTTCTTTTTCAAGACTGTTCTCAAGATCGAGATATGAGCTGCCCTCAAATACAGTCCGGCCGAAAGCGCTACTGGTCGAAGCGCATTTCCTTAATCGTCATCATCCTTGGGATCATCTTACTGTGCCCCGTGCACAGTCAGGCATATGCCGGGCCGGGAGCGGGCTTTGCCGTTATCTCGTCCTTCTGGACCCTGTTCGTCGCCTTCCTGTATTCCGTTTATGCGTTCCTGACATGGCCGTTCCGCCACCTCTTTCGTTTGCTCCGACGACGTAGAGTTCCAGGCAAGGCACAGATCAAGCGTGCGGTCATTCTGGGCTTCGATGGAATGGATCCGGTATTGGCTACACGCTTTATCAACGAGGGCAAGCTACCCAATCTGGCAAAGCTGCGTGGCCGCGGCACTTTCCGTAATCTGCGTACAACGTTCCCGGCAATTTCTCCCGTGGCCTGGTCTACATTCATGACGGGCGTGAACCCGGGCAAACATAACATTTACGATTTTCTGGCCCGGGATCTCAGCAACTATCTCCCGTTCCTTTCCTCTGCCGAAGTACGCCCGCCGAAACGCACTCTGAAGATTGGCAAGTACACCATCCCACTGGGCAAGCCCAGAATCCGGGGCATGCGACGAGGCACTCCTTTCTGGCATTGGCTGGGAAAAGCTGGGATCTCCTGCTCCGTCATTCGTATTCCCGCCACCTTCCCTCCGGAAAAATTTCCGGGCGTTCTACTCTCTGGCATGTGTGTTCCGGACCTAAAGGGCAGTCAAGGAACTTTTTGCTTTTGCTCGACTCGTAGTGTGGGCGATGAGTTCCGCGAGGGAGGAGTCCGAGTTCCGATGGAGCGACATGGCTCAGTTTGCCGTTCTTATATCCCCGGGCCGCCGGATCCTTTGGCAGGCTCGTCCGGTGGCGAGCTGCGTGTTCCTTTTGAGGTGCGTCCTGAGACGAATCAGACTCGCATCACAGTCGGCTCGGAGAAATTCACGTTGAAAGTTGGAGCCTACTCCGATTGGATTGCGGTCAAGTTCAAAGGAACGCTCGGCGCCAGCGCACACGGCATTTGCCGTTTCTACCTCAAGGAGCTGTCGCCTGAGGTCGAGATCTACGTCACGCCCGTGAATATCGATCCGGGACGCCCAGATCTCCCGATCTCGCATCCGGTTACCTACTCCATTTATCTGGCAAAGCTCTTCGGGCCCTATGCCACGCTGGGTTTGGCCGAGGACACCTGGGCCCTCAACGAAGAGGTGCTCGACGATCAAGCATTTCTTGCCCACTGCTATGCGAATCATGAAGATCGCGAGCGCATGCTGTTCGACGCTCTGGACAAAACGCGTCACGGCCTGTGCGCATGCGTCTTCGATACCACTGATCGCGTGCAGCACATGTTCTGGCGCTACCTGGAGGAAAACCATCCCGCAGCACGCAAAGTTCCGCGCGACCAGCGTACCAATGTGATCGAAGACTTGTACTGCCGGATGGACGTGCTAGTCGGTCGGGTGATGAAGCAGATCGATGAGCATACGCTGCTGCTCGTCGTATCTGACCACGGCTTCAAGTCATTCGCGCGCTGCGTGAACTTGAATGCATGGCTGCATCAGAACGGCTATCTTGCGCTGAAATCAGGAAAGAGCGAGAGCGGGGACTGGTTCGAAGACGTGGACTGGTCGCACACGCGCGCCTACACTATGGGCCTGAATGGTCTCTACGTGAATGTTAAGGGGCGGGAACGCGAGGGGATCGTTCAATCTGGAGCTGGGGCCGAAGCATTGAAGCAGGAGTTGCGCGACAAGCTCAACGGCCTGGTCGATCCTGCTTCCGGAGCAGTGGGCATCACTGGAATGTTTGATTGCGATGCTATCTACTCCGGACCGTATGTGGACAACGCTCCCGACTTGATTGTCGGTTACGGCGAGGGCTTCCGCGCATCGTGGGATTCAGTCATGGGGAAGGTAACCAGCGAGATCTTCGAGGACAATCTGAAGGCCTGGAGCGGCGACCACTGCATCGATCCGCGGCTCGTACCCGGAGTGCTCTTCTCGAATTGCAAGATCGCCGAAGAAAAACCCGGGATTGCAGACGTTGCGCCCACTATTCTGAAGCTGTTCGGCTTGGACTTGCCTACTCACTTTGACGGCAAACCTCTGACCGTGACAATCGACATTGCGCCGTAGTTTCCGATGCTGAAGTACTCGGTCAGACATTGCCTTGAGTGATCAATTCAGCGCCGGCACGAGCCAGATCGGCATCCTCGATAGACGACAAACCGCTCACACCGACAGCTCCCACCACTTCGTCGTCTTTCCAGACGGGAATTCCTCCACCCCATCCGACAAATTTCGGATCGCCATAATAGGCAATATCGTGCCCTTTTTCGGGATGCCTGACTTTTTCTCCAATCTCCTGCGTCGGCTTGCGCGCCCGCGCCGCCGTCCACCCCTTGTTCATAGCAATTGGAATCGATGCGACTGGAGCGCCGTCCATGCGCGCGAAACAGATGAGTTCGCCATGAGAGTCGACGACAGCTACCACGACTGCTTTTTGTAGCTGAAGAACTCGCTCCACAATCAGCTCGACGGCCCGCTTCGCCTCAGAATAGTCGATGGTGTGAATAGTTCGCATGGCTGGGAAGGGTAGCAGAAGAACCCGGCAGGCGGGAGGTGTGGCTGTACAGGAGCGTGTGCTCAGTGAGTCGAACCCGCTGGCTGAAACCGTTCGGAGATGCCCCGGAGTGAACTGCGAATGGGGGTGGGGATCAGGGATCGGCGATCTATGGCGCGGCCGATTCTGGGTTTGAGAGGCGGTAGGCGGGGACTAACTTGGATTTTAGAATGCCGAGCGAGAGTCCAGCGAAGTTCTCAATCACAAACTCCGCGCCAGCCAAAAGGAGCTTTTCCGCGCGGGGAGAGCGAGCAACGCCAGCACACTTCAGGCCCGCTTCTCTTGCGGCTTGAATACCTGAGACGGCGTCTTCGAAGGCAAGCACGGTGCCGTAGTCGACATTAAGACGGTCACAGGCCAACCGGTATACGGCGGGATCTGGCTTCCCATGACTAACATCGGCGGCGGTGATAACAGCGCTGAAGTAGTGCCTGACATTCATCCGCTCCAGTGTAGAAAACGTTCGACTCGGGCTGGCCGAGGTCGCCAGTCCCAGCAAGATGCCTTCAGATCGCAGTTGCTGCATGAATCGCAGCACTCCTCGCAATGGCTCTACGGAGAGGGATGCGCGCCGGAAGTAGCCATCTTTGAGCTCTCCGTAGCCCAGCAGTTCGGCCTCGGGCAGGTCTCCCAGGAAGTGGCGGAGGATGTCATTGCGCTTGTGACCGTCGAGGATGAAGGCCAGCTCTTCCTCTGAGACCTGCCTGCCCAGTGTCCGCAGGAAGAGCCGCCAGGCCTTGCGATGGGCAGGATGACTGTCGATGATGACGCCGTCCATGTCGAAGACAATTGCGCGCGGCTCCATGAACTGAAACTCGGAATCTCGAACGATTGAAGGGGGGCGGATCACAGGCCAGGCCACGGTTTCTGAGCAGTCTCGTAGGTTTCCTTGGTGCCGATGTCGATCAGATACTCCGAAATCTCGTAGACGCCCGCATTTCCCGTCAGGCGAGGCAACACATGAAAGCCAAAATCTGCGGGACGATCAGAAGGAATAAAGTTCAGGAGTTGCGGCGTAGCCAGCATAATTCCAGAGAACGCCAACGTGCTGCGCGGCTTTTTCGGCTTTTCCACAAAGCTCTGAAGAATCCTGTCGTGGCCGGTGGTCACTACGCCACAACGGCTCGGTTCGGAAACACGATTCACTCCCAGTGTCGCGGGCAATTCCCGACTCTTGTGGAAACGTAACATGGAAGTCAGGTTGGCTCGAGTCAGGACGTCCGCGTAGAAGATCCAGAATGACGCTGCGTCGCTCACCCAATCGCGGTTTGCCCAGACCGTGCCAGCGCTTCCCAGCAGCTGAGGTTCTTCCATGATCTTGATGCGAACGCCATTCTTGTGGTGAATCAGATAATCACCTACTGCGGAGGCGTGCGCATGGAGATTGATCAGCACCTCATCGATAGCGTGCAGGCGGCACAGTTCAAGCCAGAGCTCAAGAAGCGGCACACCGCAGACCGGCAACAAGCATTTGGGAGTGTGGTCAGTAAGCGGCCGCAAGCACGTGCCATGTCCAGCGGCTAGAAGGAATGCTTTCAAGGTACCTGAGCAAATGGAAGGAGCTATGGTCCCGATTTTCTAGTCTGACTCGAATGCCAGCCCGCCCAGTTGCTTCTGTTTCCACACCCAAGACTAGAAGATAGTTTCATCC
>Ga0066710_100002328_pt1 | contig 15230 bp, 9 predicted proteins | sample GraSoiAngelo_159_FD_79666 | JGI IMG/M metagenome (GOLD analysis project Ga0066710, IMG submission 79666) | Grasslands soil microbial communities from the Angelo Coastal Reserve, California, USA - 14_1009_16_40cm | ecosystem: Environmental > Terrestrial > Soil > Grasslands | place: USA...
GATCGCTATCAATGGGAATAGCTTCTGACGCCGTGACCACTTGTCCGGACGCGTCGCTAATTGTGAGCTTTGCCGTGAAGACTCCAGTGTGTAAATAAGCATGCACGATATTTTTCCCTGCTCCTTGGTCCCCATCGCCGAACGACCATTTGTAAGAGTAGGGCTTTGCCCCTCCAAATGCGAAGCCCGAGAAGTTGACGACCTGTGTCTGGTCAGGGTTAGAAGGAGAGAAGGTGAAGCTTGCCCCGAGAGGTGGCGAGGGGGAAAGAGGCGAAAGGAAGAACTCCATCATTGGGAGCGATCCTCGATCCTTTTCTGTGAGAGGCTGAAGTCCCCACGCGATCTCTATAGTGCTTGGAAGACTGTAGTGAGAGTATTGTTTCGCGGACTCATAGTGATTCTTGACAGCCGGTCCTGCCCAGACTGTGTAAACGTAATCGGTAGGGTAGCGTCCAAATCCTTCGTCAAAAGTGATGAAGAGGGCAACTTTCTGAGTCTTGAAGACGAAGGAGTTGAGAATTGACGGAACGAGCTTGCTGAGGTAGCTGTCACCTCGAGAGATTGAGCAGTTGTGCATATTGTCGCAAAGGTTGGGCGTGAGCCACATGTAGTTTGAAGCGGTACTTGTGGAACTTAGTGCGCTGAGAAGGTTGTCATCAGGTGGACCTTTACCGCCTGAATTGGCGGGCACTACATGGGTGGCACATCTAGTAGAGTTGTTTGTTATGCTAGTATAGAAGATAAACGGGTTCGTGAGGAAAGTGTAGTTGCCTGCCGCCCCCTTGTAGCACGTGGCGGGCATATCCTCCAGATAGGCTGTCCAGGTCAATCCGGCATTTTCCACTCGATCGACAATGCTGGAATTGGATGTCGTGCAAAATCCTATCGGGCTACAGTCGTTCCCACTGAAGTAATTGTTACCACCCGTCAGGCACATGTAATTTGGAAGACTCGGATGGTCACATGCTGTATACTGACGCGCTAGAGAGTAATTGTCGGCAAGATGATTCAGGTAGGGTGCTAAAGCGCTTTCGTATATCTGGCTGAAATTCTTGTTCTCCATCAAAATGATCAGCACAAAGTCGAAAGGCCTGTTGCTGACTAGCGGGGCCCCCTGCGCTCCATCTAAGCTTTGAAGCAAATGATTCTCGATTGGATGGTGTGCCATTACGAAGTATTCCGGAAGTAATGCGAGTCCTAGAATAAGAATCGTAAGGACCGCTGTTCGGCCCCTTAACTTCATTAACCCTCTGTTTTGAAGCTATGCCAATTCGGTTATCTTAAGAGATTTTTATTGAGTTAATGACACTCTGTAAAGCTTTGCAGAGTCGTAATGGTTGGACACGTTCAATAGAAGTCAGAAGCCTCATAGAGAAGGGGAGCCTTCAACCAATCAGACCGTTTTAACGTCAAGAAACACAATGCACAAGAACCATTTGTTGATGCGGCAGATGAACTCGCAGTGACTGAAACAGCTACGCTTTTCAATGTTTCTAGAGGAACTGCTTACATCACCTATCAACAGATGATCAGCTACGCCACATCATTCGTCTACTACATTCTGCTGATTCGAATCCTCGATTTGGCTCAGATTGGACAAGTGTCCTTACTCGCTGCAGCGATGTCAATATTCACGACGATTACGCAGCTCTCTCTTCCAGCTGCCGCCACACGATTCATCTCGGCCAATATCGGAAGCCGCGATCCTTCAAACGCTGGAGCAGTCGCGAGAACAACCCGCCGCCTACTACTCTCCATCTCTGGACCAGCTCTGATAATTGCCATTGTTGCTTCCCCGACTATTGGACATGTAGTCTTCAAGACATCAGACGCGACCGTCCTGTTGATTGTAACGTTCGCAGCCTCTTTCATCCTCGACCTCACGACCCTCTACGGCGCCTACTTCCTGGGCTTAGGACTCTATGCTGAGATGGTGTACCAGAACATCCTCTACATCCCTCTCAGCCGCGGCCTCGGACTAGTTCTCGCGTACGAAGGGTTCGGACCTCTAGGAATACCTCTCGGCTGGGCCATAGGCGCCTCCCTAACACTTTTGTTGTCTCTCTACCTCTGGAAGGGCGAACTACTCCGCTCAAACGGTTTCCTAGCCCGCCCCCTCCTCGTCTTCAGCCTCCCCCTCTTCGCCTCAGCACTTATTACTCTCATACAAGGCTGGGGAGACATAACACTCCTGCAAGCCATCCTTGGCCAATTCGGGACTACGGGAGCCTATTACATCGTCGTCTCGAGCGTCGCCTTCCTGTCAATTCTCTGGTCTCCAGTTGCCGGGGCACTCTATCCAGCGCTTTCATCCAGCTACGCGAGTGACGGTGGACGAGCAATCTTTGAGAAACTCGGTGTAGCGACGCGACTTGTCAACCTGACAGTCCTTCCTGCCGGGGCGGCGCTAGCAGCTGTCGCGCCGACCGCATTGGAAGCTGTCTACGGAAGTTCTTTGGGAAATCAAGCCGTCCCATTCGCAATATTGGCAGCTACCATCATCTTCTCGGCGCAGAGCCTGGTGCTAGTAACAACCCTCCAAGCCACCGGGAAGACGAACCGTATTCCGGGAATCAGCCTCGTAGCCGCGACGATCGACCTGGTAACAGTCGGCCTTGGAGCCTCGGCTCTGGGAACAACTGCTGGAGCTATCGGCCGAGCACTATTGGCAATATCAATGTCATTCCTCGCTTGGCTATCTCTCCGGAGAACTCTTCATCCCCCAGTAACAAAGGGCATGTCGAAAGCCCTAGTCCTTACACTCTTCTCCGCAGCTCCATTATTCTTCGTCGACAATTTCCTGACACTCAGCCTTCATCTGGCACCTGTACTCCGACTCCCAACACTCGTAGGCGTCTTCGCCCTTTGCTTCCTCACCGCGAGTAGGGCACTGAATGTCTTTTCAGACGACGACTTCACGCTCCTTGAGAATGCCCTCCCAGGGTTCCTCACACCCTTGTTGAGAACACTCGAACGAATCCTCGTAACTCCTGTGTGAGTTCGGTGAGTGAGCATGAAGTTGAAAAAGGGGGCGGGCTCAAAGTGATTAGTAAGCTTGGAAACCAAAAGAATACTAGTGACAGGCGGGGCGGGCTTTATGGGCTCCTGGCTGGTCGATAATCTTGTCGAATCAGGCCACGAGGTCGTAAGTGCAGACAATTTTCTCGGTGGGAAGGAGGAGAACGTAAATCCTGACTGCGAGTTTGTCAAGGCCGATCTCGTCAGAAGACAAGAAGTCGGACCCCTCGTCAAGGGCGTCGACCTGATCTTCCACCTTGCAGCCTACGCCGCCGAGGGCCAGTCAATCTTTTCGCCAATTTCTATTAACGAGATTAACCTAGTCCCGATGAACAACCTCTTAGTCGAAGCAGTCAACAACAACGTCCAACGCCTAGTTTTTACCAGTAGCATGGCAGTCTACGGCCAGCAGAAACCGCCATTCGACGAGAAGCTTCCTAGAAAGCCTGAGGATCCCTATGGCGCGGCCAAGACCTACTGCGAGACCATGCTGGAAATCTTCAGCGAGATCCACAACTTCGAACACGTCATCCTCCGCCCCCACAACGTCTATGGTCCAAGACAGAACATTTCAGACCCCTATCGTAACGTTCTCGGGATATGGATCAACAGGATAATGCGAGGGAAACCGCCGATCATATACGGTGATGGAAAGCAAACCAGAGCCTTCAGTTACATAGATGACGTAACGCCCGCCATTGTAAATGCTGGGTTCAACGCCAAAGCGAAAGGACAGATATTCAACATTGGCACGGACCAGCCCACGCTGGTTGCAAAAGCCTGCAAGCTTGTTCTCGAAGTAATGGGGTCAGAGCTCAAGCCCCAACACGAGAAGGCCCGTCCCGGAGAGGTAAAACATGCGTACTGCACGGTGAAAAAGTCGATTAATCTCCTCGGATATGAGACACGGAACGGCCTCAAGGACGGTCTGGAGAAAATGGTAGAATGGGCTAGAAAGGTAGGACCCCAAGAACCGACGTACACACTACCACTCGAAATCACAAAGGGCGCACCTAGAGTCTGGGTAGAGAAAGCAATCTAGGTTTAACGCGAAAAATAGTTGTGGGATAGATTCTGGGCTTCCCAGTACAGGTCAGGTGATCCGATGTCCAACCAGATTTCGCTTGAAGCAACTTTTGTCGTATAAGCGCTAAGGTTCCAGTCTACCATCTTCTGGATGCCATCTGTGAGTTGGAGCTCTCCTCCGAAACCGGCCGCCGTAGATTCCAGCGCCTTGAAGATGTTGTTGTTGAACACGTAGACTGGCATTATAGCAAGTTTCGAAGCCGGCTTCTCAGGCTTCTCGACAAGTCGTTTCACCTTCAAGAGCCCGCTAGCACTCGTCTCGCCCTCAACGATCCCAAAACGGGTCGGATCCTCCACCTCCATTAACAGGAACAACGCGTCCGCTTTCGACTCCTCGCTCATCGTCATAATTCTGCGCAAGTGGTCTGCATTTCTTGATATGAAGTGGCTATCGCCAGCATGCACCATGAAACTATCATTACCCACAAAACTCTTGGCCTTCAAGACCGCATCCCCGAAGCCCCGCGGCTCCTGTTGGTTCACCCAGACCACGGTCGACCCGTCAACCATCTTGTAGAATGCCACCAACTCCCCCGCCGGACCATCCAAACCCTTGCTGTCAAGCATCGAAACAAACGAGAAATCTGGAGTAAAATGATCTTCAATAGCCCTCTTACCACGCCTCACAACAAAACAGAACTCGCGAAAACCCACCTGATACAATTGCTCGAAGACCAGCTGAACAATAGGCTTCAAACACAAATCACCATTCTTCGCCCTAGCAAAGACCGGCAGCATCTCCTTCGGCTGCTCCTTGGTCACGGACAGGAGTCTCGTCCCCAGTCCTGCCGCGGGGATTACAGCCTTCCTGAGCACTGAAGCGTCTTCCTCGAACGGCAAGCTCTCCGGACGGTTTATAATTTCTTAGAATCCAGCGTCCTTTGTGAATTCGACCCTTTATTGTTCGCCATGATTATTGGTTGGCCGATCTTGAGAAGCAATCGTCTTCTGTCTCAATTGTTGAAATAGGATACGAGGGATTACCCACAGCTACGACCTTTGAGGCTGTCTAGAATCTGCTCGTACAGCTGGTTTCTCTTCTTGTCCGAGTAGCTGTCGTAGTACAACTCCAGGGACCCTGTATCCTCTCTTCCGTAATAACGATCGTAGTTCTTCCTCCTTGGCTGCTTGGGTCTTTCCAAGATGTACTCGGCCGTCGAGGAACACTATCAGTGGTCTTGGCTCTGATGCGAAATAGAAGTCTGCTGTTGTAACAGGAATCTCGATCTGCGTCTGATAATATATGCCATGATTTTGGAGTCTGAAGGCTATTTCTTGTTCCATTCGTGAGGGGTTGGGGTGTAGTCGTTCGGGCCAGTCGCTCCGCTGACTCGACATCTGTAATGTTGAGCTACCTTTCTGCTATGGCTCAGAGACGAGAACGAAACTGAGCTCTAGAGCTGCGACTTCATGCCACGTCGGGTTGTCGTTGTTAGCACCTTTACCCCGGTCTGTCCTCTAGGTTGTTTGGTTAACGTGGTATTTCTTCCATCGCATGTTGTATTTGTAAAACGGATGATCTATCCAAGCTCCTTCAAACCGGCAATATAGCCTGCCATCGCGTCGACGGTTAGATCAAGAGTACCGTCCTCCTTGACGTGCTTGCAGGGGCTACGTCTTCCCGACTGTGGAGTATACTTGAGCCCACAGACTGAGCACATGCGCCTTGGAGGTCCCGCCGGTTGATTGTCGCAAGCCTTGGCCGGTCGTGGATAGTCCGGGTCGAACAAGAAGCTTCCAGGTCTTGGTTGTGACATTGGTTGGATTATGCACCTCCTAGTCTGGTGGTTTCTCGCATGTGTGTGGGCGTGTGAGGACTGGTCTGCGGCAGAACCAGCACCATAGTTGGCCGTGGACGACGACTCCTCCCGGGTCGCCAGGTCTCGGACTGTACGTGCTGGCTCCTGGTCTGAGGCGTCGCAGGTCGAAGCTGGGTCCGACGTAGTTCGGGTTTCTACCCGTAGCGGCGAATGGATGATACTCTGTTACGGATGCGGCGAATCTTACGCCATGGCATGCGAGTGCTACTGCCCATAGTCTGTCGTCGTGCGTGCCGGGCGGATGTGAGAAGATCAGCTGGCCTGTTTTGTTGAGTTCGAATTTTTCACAGTTCATTTCGCTGATAAGCTCGTCGTCGTATACTAGTTTGAGCTGGTTCTTGGCCAACATCCGGTGAAGATTTTCTAGAATGTCCGTCTTGGTCTGGACGTTGAATGTTATCGGCCAAATGTTCTCGAGGCCTGCCTTCTTCATGTCCGAGGTTACTACGTCTCCAACTCCTGTCGCGTCTGTCATGATCCTGGTGACTTTGTTCCAGCGTTCAGTGAGACCCTTGATGTAGCCGATGACAGTTCCATAGTCTGTTTCCAGTGGGAACTGGTGTAGATGAATTAGTGACGCGATCTTGCTCGTCAGGTCAAGGTCGGCGACGGCGACTACTGAATGGTCATGGTGTTTTCCAAAGTCTACGCCGACATTGAGGCTCCGGCCCTGGACCCGCTCGGCGAGTGAGAGGTATGACAGGTTCTGGTCGATGGCGCTGGTTATGAGTTTGAGGGGGAAGAAGCTCTCCTCGTCTTCCGCGAACTCTGCCATCATTTCCCTCTGCCACCTCCACGGGTCTCCGTCCAGCTGTTTCCGGATAGCATCCAGAACATCCTCCTTGAGATGGCCGTTCGGTTCCAAGGCATCTTTCCAGGTTACATGGTATCTTGAGAAGGTGGTGTCGTTGCAGATCTTGTAGAACAGGTTCTCCTTGCTCCCTGGTGTGCTGGAGACTATGAACCGGCCTCCGGTAGTCGAGATCGTGAACAGGACCGAATCGTACAACTCCTCGTCGTCGCGGATGAAACCCATCTCGTCACAGTAGACGAGGTTGAGGCTGGGTCCTCGGATGGTGCTCGGATTGTTGGGAAACGCTTCGATTGTGCTGCCATTGGTGAAGTCTATCCGTGTCTTCTGGATCTGTCGGACTCTTCCTCTGGGCAGCTTCTCTGCGAACAGGGCGATTCTTCTCAGAACGTACTTGCTCTGTCGCAGGCTCGGCGCCACCACTGCGATGTGAGAGGATGGCTTGGTGAGTGCGGTCCAGAGGATCAGTACGCTCACGACTAGTGTTTTTCCGCTCTGCCTGGACCAGCGTAGACAGAGGAACCTGTTAGGGTCCAACAGGACCCGTTGCTGGTATTCTGTGGCTGTGATTCCTAGAATCTTCTTTGCGAACTCGACCGGGTCTGCTACTCCGAGCGTCTGCTGTAGGCTCTCTATTTCCCAGCCTGTCTCCTCAAGATCCCGTCTAAGGTTGTTGATTTCTCGACTCGTTAATCCTCTTCACCGTATTCTGCAAGAGACTCATCTGCTCCCGCAGCTCATCCAACTCCGTGTCCTTCAGCAGACTATTGTATGTCTGGGACAGATAGGCGACAGTGTTGACCCATTTCAACCGGACCTCGCTGGGATTCGTTCGCCGTCGAGCCTCCCGTCGGGCCGCTGTCAACATCCAACTCAGGGTCCGGGCCATCTTCGCCCTCTCGCCCTTCCGAAACGCACCCATATCCAAGCTGGACCCTCCGGTCCCATCAACTGTCCGCTCCGCTACACTCTCCGATTCGACCAAAATCCTAACTCTCCAAAACACGCTATGCTTTGCTCGGAATCGAGCCGTTTCCGGTCAAGAATAGTCATCAGAGCTATATTAAACTGCTGTACGATGTTCCGACCCAGAATCAGCCTATTCCATACCTCATGACCAGGAAATGAGCCAAACGTACTATCCGTCAACTGCTTGCATTCTGACCTCTCCTCATGATTTGAGGCATCGAAAGGCACAACCGCTTTAGCGGGGGGCGTCCAGATGCCACATTGGAGGACGGGTTCTGTGCTTCTTCCGATCGGATCTGTTCTAACCTTACTCCTGATAGCCACTGCGTCGGTCGCGGTGGTACAAACCTCATCGCTGCCGTCCCTCGTTTCCTTCAACATAACCGCAAAACTGTCGCGAGTAATATCCATCACTATGAACGGAAATATTCTCTATGCGATCGACAACAATGGAAACCTCGCGATCGTAAATACCACTGCACTTCCCACCGAGGGAGTTGCTGCAATTACCGTCGCCTCTGTCTTGCCGTTTTCATCAGGCGGATGCTGCGGAAATTTGGCCGGGGACTATGGTCTTGTCGTGAAGAACGGTTATGCTTGGATCGGCGGAACGTATAATGTAGGATACGGACTAGCGCAGGTTTCACTCCAAGGTCTGAACAGTACCGTATACTTTCACGGAAGCCTCTCCGCTCCTAGCCTCAACGGTCTAGCAGCAGACAACAATTTTGTCTACGTGGCCGCGAGCGATGTAGGAATCGCAAAGTTTGACCAGCGACTGCACTCTTGGAGTACCCTCGTCTCAGGCTCAGCCCCTGTAAACATGCTGTTGGCCGGGACTACACTTTGGTTCAACCATAATTCTGGAATAGGTCGGGTCAACACTGACGGAACGGGACTCGACTACTATAACACCGGATTCAGTAGTTACACCGCATTCCTAGCGAACGCGTCTGACGGAAGAATTTGGTTCACGGAGAATCAGGTAAACAAGATCGGCGTCCTGGACCCTTCAAACTCCACCGTTGTCGAATATGGCTACCCTGTCGCACAAGGATTCTTCGGGGCCCAGGATGGCCCCTACGGGCTCACCTTCGACACGAAAGGGAGACTCTGGGTGGCAGGCGGTCTCAACAACAACCTTGAGGTCTTTGATCTGACTGCGAAAACATGGACCACGGCAGGAAATTTTGGGGCTAACAGCGATGTATATGAGATTCTCGAGCAAGGAGGCAATGTTTGGGGAAATGTCGACGGACCAAGCGGAGCCTTTCTGTACACTTCTCAACTCATAGCTGGCGCAGGGTCCTTGGTCGCCTCTTCTGATGTCGGCCAATCGGTTCTCTTTTCCTGCAACGCGCTCGGAGGCTATGCTCCCTACAATTACACGTGGACCTTCGGCGACGGGTCCAAAAGCTCAGGACAAACAGCAAACCACTCATACTCTGCACCGGGGGTAATGACTGCAACTTGCAAAGCAATGGACAGCCAGAACCAGACTGCGATCGCTGTCTCGACCGTCACAGTCTCGCCGGACCCGGCCTTCACCAGCTTTTATGCAAACACGACCGCCATTGAGACTGGGCATGCTATTGGGTTCTCAACTACCCTGGCCGGCGGACTACAAGGATACACATACTCTTGGCAAGGGTTACCCTTGGGATGCTCGTCGAGCAACTCGCCTACCATGTCTTGTGCATTTACAGAAAACGGCAACTACACTGTTAATGTCATTGCGGCGGATGCGAATGGATTCATCGTCGTCGGCAATCCACTATTTGTACAGGTGAGTCCCAGCCCTACAATACTCTCTTTTCAGTCCGCTCCGCATTCTCTAGATCTGGGCCAGACCGTCACCTTCTCTGTAGTCATGGTTACAGGGGCGCAAACGGTCTCCTATTCATACTCAGGTCTACCAGCCGGGTGTGTTACGACAAACGATTCAAGTCTGACATGCACTCCATCAACTGTTGGAGACTACACCGTAACCATCCTAGCAATGGATTCGAAAGGAGTTACGGTCACAAGCAGTGTCGGACTAACCGTAAATTCCCCGCCAACCCTGAGTTCATTCACCGTTTCCCCGTCTCCTGCCGATACAAGTCGAGCATCGAAATTCAACGTCATTGTTGACAACGGAACCGGTACTCTCGACTATTCCTATAGCGGTCTCCCCCAAGGATGCATCTCACAAGACAGCCCAACCCTGTTCTGTACGCCTTCAAACACTGGAAACTATCAAGTCAAGGTCGTTGTCACGGACGAGGCAGGCAAGAACGCGTCATCGACAGTCAGCTTGACCGTCAATTCGGGACAATTACTCGGACTGCCAACCACTCAAACCTACGCGGTCATCTCCGCGGTCGCAGCCGTTGCAGCCATCGCTACAATCTCGATGACAATTTTCTGGAGAAGGAGCAAGGGCGGAACTAGAGCCCTGCTGGCCCGACGGAGCTGACAAGCGCGGTAATGAGACGATCCAGCACGAGCCCGGTCTCTTTGTCAGTTCACGCATCGATAATATCGGCAATTGTCCTGATGTTAGTAGCAATCACCCCGTCAATGCTTCCCCCTGTTCATGCGCAAGTCTCCTGCGGCCAAACAATCACTACCAATGAGGTCCTCACGCAGGATCTTTCTTGTTCAAGCGGTGCTCTTACTTTTGGGGCCAGCGTAGTATTCGATTGTCAGGGGCATAAGATCACCGGCACCGGCTTCTACGCTAACGGATACGGCGGCATCACTATCAAGAATTGCGTTGTACAATTCAACGGTGACGATATTGATCTGGAAAACAACGCAAGCAACAAAGTTGTGAACTGCACACTCATGACCGCGGGCGGTAACTATGGAGTCTTTACCCGCTACTCAAACCTGAACTCTTTCATCAACAATAGCGTGACGGGCGGATACAACGGGTTCTGGCTCGAAGGATCATCAAACAACATACTCACTGGCAACAGGATATTCGGAAACAGTAACGGTGTTTACATAACGGGAAACGTGATTTATTCCAGCTTCAACCTGCTGCAAAACAATACCGTCTACAGCAACAGCATAGGTCTTGACGTGGACGCTTTGAGTTCCCAGAACATTCTCAAGTTCAACTCTGTCGTCCTCAACGCTCAGTGGGGAATCTATGTTCAAGGCTCGAATAGCAACAATATCACGTTAAACGTAGTTGAGAATAACACGGCTGCCAACCTGCAACTAAGGGTCGCCAATAGCAACAGCATTCTATCGAACACGGTCGAGTACAGTCAGATAGGAATTACAATGGATGGTTCTTCCCGCAATGCAATCAAGTCCAACCTGGTCAGCAATAACGGTCTAGGAATAAACATCCCTGGTCCAGTAGGACCCAGTTACGTACCGTCAGACAACAACTCGATCTACAACAATATTTTCCGAAACACCGTAAACGGACTGGATGCTTGGAAGAACTACTGGAACACTACTGAGACGTTTGCAACCAACATCCTAGGCGGACACTATACCGGAGGCAACTATTGGAGCGATTACAATGGAACCGACACGGACCAGGACTACATCGGAGACACAGCTCTTCCCTACAATTCTACGCAAGGAATTGTCAATGGCGGAGACTATCGCCCTCTCATGCTGCCGGCGGGCTATCTTGACTACAAGGGAGTCAGCCCGGGCTCAATGAGCGTCTTCTGGGGGCAGAGCTACCAGCTCGACTTTGCCAACTACCAGCTCCAGAGATCAACGTCAGGGTCTCCGGGTCCTTGGGCAACGGTCGATACGATTACAACAGAGACAAACACTACAGATTTTGTCAGCGGGCTTTCGCCTTCAGGAGTCTATTGGTGGAGACTGAGAGATTACAGTACCAATGGAACCTCCTTCAGCCTAAACGTCCTAATGGTCACTCAGCCCGGTAAGGCAGTACTGGCAGGCAAGTTTGTGAACTCAAACAGTATGAGCTTCAACTGGACAAACAACGCGCAGTACGGCGGTCAGCTTCGCTTCAAAGCGTATACTCTGATGGAGTCAGTGAGCGGTGGCGGCTATTTCCCGGCAGCATTAATTGCGATGGTTTCCAGCAAGAGCTACACGATTCAGCATCTCGTTCCCTCAACAAACTACTCTTTCTACTTGGTGACAACCGACTCGTGCGCCTCTTGCACCTTTCAATTAACATCGAACTCATCTTCTAACACGATCGCGGCCCTTACACCTGCGATCCTGTCTGCAACGGCTCAGGCTAGCCCACTTTTAGTGGATGTGGGGCAAGCGGTAACCTTCAGCTGCTTGCCCAGCGGGGGGACCTTGCCTTTCCAGTATTCATGGAATCTAGGTGATGGTGGTACTGCCTCCAGCCAGATAGTGGGGCACGTCTACATGTTTTCGGGAGTATTGACAGTCAAGTGCTCCGTAACTGATGCGCTCGGGAACCAAACATCAGCAAGTGTGATCGTAACAGTTCACTCTGACCCTGTGGTCGCGACGCCCTCGGCCCAGCCAGCATCCGTGGACCTTGGACAGACAGCGTTGTTTTCCACCTCTGCTTCTGGTGGCTCTGGTGGATACTCCTATTCCTGGACTGGCTTGCCGCCCGGATGCGCTTCTGCGGATTCGGCATCGATATCATGCCGGGTTGCTAGCCTCGGCACCTATGACATTAGCGTCGCGGCCACTGACTCTGGCGGCTTACTGGTGTATTCGGCTCCTCTGACATTCGTGCCTGCACCTGACCCTGTACTGGTTGGCTTTACAGCGTCACCTTCTATCTTCGACATTTCTGGTAGGGTCACCTTCGATGTGTCGGGCGCTGGTGGGAGTGGTCGTCTCTCATTTGCTTACTCAGGACTCCCTCCGGGATGTCAGACTGCAAACAGCACGACGATCACTTGCACTCCGACCTTGACAGGGATGTATACTGTAACTGTCAGCGTGACAGACTCTAACGGCTTCACAGTTTCAAGCAGTCTCTTGGTGACCGTGAACCCGTCTCTGGCGGTAACTGCTCTCAATTCAACAGCCAGACTAGTCGACGTGGGCCAGAACTTCACTCTAACCGTCTCGTCATCAGGCGGAAGCGGACCATCATCCTACACTTACACTGCTCTCCCTCCTGGATGTCAGACTGCCAGCTCTCCCGGCTTGACCTGCATTTCATCCAGAAGCGGAAACTATACGATCACGGTGATCGTTACAGATTCGGCTTCTGCAACCGCATCATCATCAATCAGCATCAGAGTCAATGCGGACCCGAAGATTACCTCCTTCACAGTTCCCTCTGGCATCCTCACTGGCCAGCAACTAGAACTCAATGTATCCGGCCGCGGTGGGACGGGAGCACTCTCCTACTCCTATTCAGGCCTTCCACCCGGATGCACAAGCGTAAACGCTCCAACCCTATCCTGCAATCCCTCATCAAGCGGAGACTATAGAATCACAACCACTATCACGGATGCGAACGGGATGACCGATGTGTCCTACGCCAACGTCGCAGTTACACAGTCGATACTAGGCGTCGTCCCAGTCGAGGGATACGCGATAATCGCAGGAATTGCAATAGTCATCGGCTCAATTGCGCTGGTCGGCCTCATACTGATCCGTAATAATAGAACCAAGGTCCAGAACAAATGACCCAGTTCACCTAGAGCCCTGACAGCAGGACCAGCTTCCGGGGGGCCACTATCTGTGAACATACTCTCTTCTCTGGGCATCTAGCGCTTCCATATTCGTTGAGGAATGCTGGGAAGGTACCTGTTCGGGTTTCGCGAGGTTGGGGCTACTGGACGGTACCTCTCAATGTCCTATCTTCCAGCATAGATGGCTAGCGCGAAAGCCCATAATCGAACATCCCAGGTTCTGGACCTGTAAGAGAGCCTGGTCTTGCATGGACCCGGTACAGACAGCCCAGAACTTGTTCTTCCCCACATCGTGAACAAAGAACAACGCCAGCCAGAGAATTCTCCTCCAAGACCCGGTCCGACCAAAAACCCGGCTCAAACACGCATAAGCCGATCAGTTTTCCCTCGGGGGAGACTTGAAGATTCCTGGGTGCGAACTGCATGGGTTGAGGCCGGGGGTTTATTGCCCGTCATAGCGGAGAACGAAAGAGCATCACGGCTCGTGCTTCATGAACCAAATGCACTGAACCCCGTCAGTGATTCTAGCTGTAACAGCTAGAGTCTGCCTATCTTCTCGAGAAACAGTCTCTCCCTTTTCAGTATGCGCATGGCGACCTGGAGAAACTTTGAGTCACTCGCGCCTGAATTCTTTGATCTCATGACCCTTAAGCCAGGCCTTGATCTCGTCTCGCGTATAAAATTCTTCACGTATTCCCTGGAGTACCTTAGGATCATGCACCACGGTTGCGGCTTCTCCATTCATCTCCAAGAAACTTATCGTCGCCAGATATGCTGTCCTCCTGTTGCCGCTGGCAAAGGGATGAGTTTGTACCAGTCCGATCAGGAGGGTCACGGCCTTCTCGTATACATCACCCGCTTGCTCTCTAACTAGCCTCAGTAGATGCTCGAGTCCGCTTCGTGAGAGAACCTGGTGACGATCAGCTTTCTTGACTCTGATCTCTCCAAGGACCCGTCTGTTAAGCTCTATCAGATCGTCAATGGTCGGATAATTGAAATCGGACATCTCAAGGAATCGCTGTGAACGTCAGACACCCAAAACTCTTCTGCTCGGCAACTGTTCCCTCCAGCCCAAATGGGCTCAGACACCTTTAACCAATCAGCCTATCGAAGGAGAAACGCAGGCTCGCACTCGACCCGGGCCCCTTTGAGGCCCACGAGCATACCCGACGACCAACAATCTTCCAACCGATCTATGGACTCGGAACAGACAGCCCAAGAACCATTTCTTTTCCCGCATCGTGACCAAGAAGCATCGCCAGCCATGGTACCCGTCTCCAAAACCCCGATCTGATCCAAAAACCGGGCTCAAACATGCACAAAACGATCAGTTTCCCCTAGGAAAGTGGATCCTCCTTCGTGAAATTTGTTCGTGGAGGAGGGTAGGGGTATGCGCTCCGGACGAGAAAAAAAGAAGAAACCTGTTGAAACAAGCCGACAGGGTTGTTGCGCTCTATCGCCCAGTTTTACGGACCCAGCGGCCTCTACTTCTTCCCCATCCTGGGCCCGAGAGGACTTTGGGGACTCTTGGGTCTACGTATTCACAGGCCTAGCAGTCTGCCTCTTCCTCTCACTGGTCTCGATCCTGAAGCTCCAGCGACAGGGCCACTCTAGCTAAGAGGATCTCGTTAAGAGCCGCTGGCTCATCGGCTCAACTCGGTTAAGAATCGGACCAGGACCCGAATCTGGAACACCACCCAGGTTCCAGCCGAAAAATTTCATGGAGAGCCTGTTTGCGTTCCCCATGAATGCATTCCGAAAGCCGTACTGTCTGAAGTCTGTGTCGCAGACAAAGGCGTTCTTGATTGCGTCGACGCCCATGAACGCGGAGCTTGTACAGTCCAATGAAACTACAGGGCTCGTCCCGGCGAACCTTTGAAGGTCCTTGCTGCCGCTAGATCTTCA
>Ga0066710_100002329_pt1 | contig 15228 bp, 11 predicted proteins | sample GraSoiAngelo_159_FD_79666 | JGI IMG/M metagenome (GOLD analysis project Ga0066710, IMG submission 79666) | Grasslands soil microbial communities from the Angelo Coastal Reserve, California, USA - 14_1009_16_40cm | ecosystem: Environmental > Terrestrial > Soil > Grasslands | place: USA...
CGTCGAACGCATTGCCCGCGTCGTAGAAGGTCGCCAGCTCGACCGAGTCCCCCATCGGAATGGTGTATTCCGCGTTGAGCAGCACGAACTGGTTGCCGCCGGGGAAGACCGTCCCGTAGGCGCCGTCGCCGTTGGTGTCCTCGCCCGGATCGAGGCGGCAGTTGCCGTGGTCCGACTCGGCATGATCGAGCCGGCCGTCGCCGTCCCCGCCGTTGGCGGGGTCGTCCTCTCCCGGGTCCAGGATGCCGTTGCCGTTCGTGTCCTCCTCCCGGTCCTGGTGGCCGTCCATATCCACGTCGTCCGCCGGACAGTAGGCCGTCCAGACGCCGTCCGGCTGATCCTCGGGCCGGTCGAGGCGGCCATTGTGGTTGGCATCCTCGCAATCGAGCCTGCCGTTGCCGTTCGCGTCCTCGCCGGGGTCGAGCTTGCCGTTGCCGTTGAGGTCCTCGCAGGGGTCCAGGATGCCGTTGCCGTTCGTGTCCTCGCCGGGGTCGAGCTTGCCGTTGTGATTGACGTCCTCCGGCAGGTCGATGAAGCCGTTGTGGTTGAGGTCCTGGACGGTGCGCCTCGGGCTGACCTGGCGGCTGCGGAAGACCCGCAGGCTGCGCTCGCCGCCGAGGAAATAACGCTCGAACGTCGGGATGACCTTGCCGCCGAAGGCCTGCACGTACCCATACGACGCGTTGAGGCCGATGTAGTGCCGCCGCGACAGGCCCGGCAGGTAGAAGGTCGTGTCGAGGCGCGGCTTGACGAAGTAGTTGTCCCCGCCGAGGACCCCGCCGGCGTATTCGAGGCTCGTGGCCAGGCGCGCCCCTCGCGTGGGGCGGAAGAAGTTGTTCCGCGTATCGTGGCTGTAGACGGAGGTGAGGCTGCTCGTGGCGCTGGTCTGCCGGTTGACGGCGAAACCGGCCTGCGTCGTGACGAACTGCACCGTCTCGTATCCGTAGCCGATGTCCACCCGGCTGAAGTTCCCCAGCAGGCGGCCGAGAAAGACGTTGCCGCCGCTGCCGAGCTGCTTGAAGCCGACGTAGTCGGTCTCGCGCTTGTAGAGAGAGAAGCCCAGCGTCCAGGGCTTGCCGAGGAAATACGGTTCCGTGAAGTTGATCGAGTAGCGGTTGGCGCGGGCGCCGCTCTGGATGAAGGTCGAGAGGATCTCGCCGCGTCCCAGGAAGTTCCGCGTCGAATAGGACGCCTGGAAGAAGCCCCCCTCCAGGCCGGAGACGCCGCCCCCGACCTGGATCTCGTTGCGATTCGACTCGGTCCCCTGGACCTCGATGTTCACCTGGCTCGAGTCGGTCTCGGGCTTCACGATCGGGTCCTCCCCGACCTGCCAGTAGCCGAGCTGGGCGATCTTGCGCATGCCGAGGCGCAGCAGGCGGACGTTGAACAGGTCCCCCTCGTTCAAGCGCATCTCGCGGCGCAGCACGCCGTCGCGCGTGTTGGAGTTGCCCGTGAACTCGATCCGGTCGACCAGGTACTTCTTGTCTTCGGTGATCTCGATCTTCACGTCCGCGACCCGGTCGTGCTTGTCGAGCTGGGGGTCGAGCGAGACGTAGAAATAGCCTCGCTCGCCGTAGTCGTCCTCGATCCGCTTGGTCCCGTACTTCAGGGCGCTGTCGTTGAAGACCTGGCCCGTGCGCAGAGGCAGGCGGGCCATGATCTCGGCGTCGCTGAACACCTTGTTCCCTTCGATGTCGATCTTCCCCGCGCGGTATTGCGTCCCTTCGTCGATCGGCACCGTGAGGTAGACCCACTTCTTGGGCTTCTTCTCCCGCTGCTTCTTGGCCTTCAGCTCGGCGTTGACCCTCTTCTTGCGCTGCCGCTCCGTCTCGCCGGCGGGGGGCGCGGGCGCCGGCGTCTCTTCAGCGAACGGCTCTTCATCCTCCTCGTCCTGCGCGGCCTCCGCGGCGGCGGCCCCGGCGGGGGATCCTTTCCCCTGTCGCTTGGCGCGCTCGAGCCGCTCGCGGCGCTTGACGTTCGTCTCCAGCTCCACGACCTCCGGCTTGATCAGCACGTCGAGATACCCGAGGCTCTTGTAGGCCGTGCGGATGTTCTCCGCGTCCTGGTCGAACTTCGCCGGATGGTACAGGGTCTTGCTGGAGGCCCAGGAGGTCAGCCAGAAGGCCTGTTTGGTCAGCTTGAGGGACTTGCGCAGCTTGCGGTCGGAGTACACGGTGTTGCCGATGAAGGCGATCTTCTTGATCTTGGTCTTCGCGCCTTCATGGACGTCGAAGGTCACCTCGCGCTGGCTGGGGTTGATGGCGGTCAACCGCGCGCGGCAGCGGGCCTGCAGGTAGCCCTTCTCGGCCAGGAGCTGCTCGATCGCGGCCTCCGCGCGCCGCAGGACCGAGAAATCGACCGGCTCGCCTCGGCGCACCTCGCACTTGGCCTGCACCAGGCGCTCCTGGATGTTGGTCTCCGTGACGGCCTTCATGCCCACGAACGCCACGTTGTTGATGAGGGGCCGGTCGCGGACGTGGAAGATCAGGTCGACGGTGCGCGCGTCCCTCCGCCGTGACTCGACGACGATGTCGTCGAAGAGGTCGAGGTCCCACAGCCTGCGGTACTCATCCTGGATGGCGCGCTCGTCGTAGGGATCGCCCGACTTCAGCTTGAGGCTGTTGAAGAAGGCGCTGTCCGAGACGCGCACGTTGCCGTCCACGACGACCTGACCGATGACCTGCTTCTCCGCTTCGGGCGGAGCGGCGGGGCCTTCCTGGGCCGGAGCCGCCGCCTCCGCGCCGCCCCCCTCCTCGCGCGCCGGCCCCTCGGGGGCGGACGCCGCGGGCGGAGAGGGCGGCGCCGGGGCCGGAGAGGGACTCGCGGACGGCGCCTGCTCCGTGCCCGGAGCGGGACTCGGAGCGGGCGCGGGCCCGGGGGACGGCGCCGGGTCCGCGGGCGGCCGCGCCTGGGCCGCCGGCGACGCGGCCGCGAGGGCCAGCAGCAGGGAGCAGGCAGGCGTCATGGCTCGGGACCAGCGGAGCACGCGGTCTCCTACACGGTCGATTGGATCGCGGCGGGAAGAGCCTTCAGCGGACGATCTCGATCGGCTCCCGGAACGCCAACCTCTCCTGATCGACGAAGATCTCGATCTCCCCGTTTCCGGGGAGCTTGCCGAGAATGAGGTTCTCCGACAGCACATCCTCTATGTTCTTCTGGATGGCACGACGGAGCGGGCGCGCGCCGTAGGAACGGTCGCCGCAGGTGCGGTCGATCAGCCAACGGTAAGCCTCATCGGTGACAGCGAGCCGGATCCCCTTCTCGGCCAGGCTGGCATTGAGCTGGCTGATCATGAGGCGAACGATCGCCAGCAGGTCCTCGTCCGACAAGGCGTCGAAAACGATAATTTCGTCCACCCGGTTGATGAACTCCGGGTTGAGCACGGACTTCAGCTCCTTGAGCACCAGGTCGCGGCGCTGGCGATAGTCCGCTTCGCGGTCGTCCAGCGTGCGGAAGCCCATCGTGCGGGACTTCTGGATCAGGTGTGAACCGATGTTCGAGGTCATGACGATCAGGCCGTTCTTGAAGTCGATCGAGTCCCCGAAGGCGTCGGTGATCTGCCCGTCCTCCATAACCTGCAGGAGGATGTTCAGGACGTCAGGGTGCGCCTTCTCGATCTCGTCCAGCAACACCACGCTGTAGGGCCTGCGCTTCAGGCGTTCGGTCAGCTGGCCCCCCTCCTCGTAGCCGACGTAGCCCGGGGGCGAGCCGATCATCTTGGCGATGGCGTGCTTCTCCATGTACTCCGACATGTCGAAGCGGACGAGCGACTTCTCGTCGCTGAACAGGAACTCGGCCAGCCCCTTCGCCACCTCGGTCTTGCCGACGCCCGTCGGGCCCAGGAAGATGAAGGAGCCCACCGGCCGCAAGGGGTTCTTGAGCCCGGCCCGGGAGCGGCGGATGGCGCGCGACAGCGCCCGCACGGCCTCGTCCTGTCCGACGATACGGCGGTGCAGGACCTCTTCCATGTTGAGCAGCCGCTCGGCCTCCTCCTTCTTCACCGAAGAGATCGGGATGCCGGTCCACTTGGAGATGACCTCCTCGACGTCCTCCTGCGTCACCTCGAGCACCATGCGCCGCTCTTCTTCCTCGCGCAGCTTGTACTCGTCGTACTTCTTCCGCAGGGCGATCTCCTCGTCGTGGTGCCGGACCGCCTTCTCGAAATCCTTGCGGAAGAGGTAGTTCTTCATGCTGCTCACGGCGCGTTCGATCTCGCGCTCGACGTCGCGGATCTCTCGGTAGTTCATGCGCCGGCGCAGCTTGACGCGCGCCCCCGCTTCGTCGATGACATCGATCGCCTTGTCCGGCAGGAAGCGGTCGGTGATGTAACGGTTGGACATCATCACCGCGCAGCGCAGCGCCTCCTCGGTGTAGCGCACCTGGTGGAACTTCTCGTAGCGCTCCTTGACCCCGTTCAGGATCGCCAGGGTCTCGTCCTCCGTCGGCGGGTGGAGGCGGATCGGCTGGAAGCGCCGCACCAGGGCGCGGTCCTTCTCGATGTAACGGTGGTAGTCCTTGGGCGTCGTCGCCCCGATGCATTGCACCTCGCCTCGCGACAGGGCCGGCTTGATGATGCTGGCCGCGTCCAGGGAGCCCTCGGCCGAGCCGGCGCCGATGAGCGAATGGATCTCGTCGATGAAGATGACGATGTCCTCGTTGCCGATGATCTCCGAGATGATGCCCTTGAGCCGCTCCTCGAACTGCCCGCGGTACTTCGTGCCGGCGACGATGAGGCACAGGTCGAGGGCCAGGAGGCGTTTGCGCGACAGCGACACCGGCACGTGGCCGTCGGCGATTCTCTGGGCCAGCCCCTCCACCAGCGCCGTCTTGCCGACCCCCGGCTCCCCCAGGAGGACGATGTTGTTCTTGCGCCGCCGCGACAGGACCTGGATCATCCGCTGCAGCTCGTTCTCGCGCCCGATGAGGGGGTCGAAGACTTGGCGCGCGGCCATCTCCGAGAGGTCGCGCGAGAACTCGTTCAGGAAGGGAGTCTCCTTGACCTTCTTGGGCAGGGAGCGCTGTTTCCAGACGGCGACGGTATCCTCGCGCAGGGCGTAGAGGCGCATTCCTTTCTCGGCCAGGACCCGGCCGGCGGCCGAGTCCTCGACCCGCAGGAGGCCGAGCAGGATGTGCTCGTCGCTGACGTAAGGGTGGAGCAGGCGCTCCGCTTCCTCCTCGGCGCACGCCAGGATCTTCTTGGTCTCCTCGCTGAACGGGATCTCGATGGGGGCGGCCTGTTTCTCGCCGCTCGGGCCGCGCGCCTCCAGCTCGGCCCTGAGCAGCTCGAGGTTGACGCTGCTCCGGCCGAACAGGTCCCGGACCAGCTCGTCTCCTTCTTTGATGAGGCCCAGGAGCAGGTGCTCGGATCCGATCACCTTGCTCCCCATCTGGCTGGCCTCGTAGCGGGCGAGGAAGAGGACCTTTTTGGCCTTCTCCGTGTACTTCTCAAACATGACAGCCCGTCCGCTCGTCCGTCTCGCTCTGTTGTGTGGCCGTTTCGTCAGTGGGGAACCGGCGCGGTCCCAGACGGGATATTGTAGCGGGTGCTCGTCGAGCCCGTCAAGGAACCATGCTCCATCCTGCAGATCCGCGTGCAGCGGGCCGCGAGGCGCTCGCTGTGCGTCACCAGGAGCGTGGTCAGCCCGCGGCGCCGGTGCAGGTCCAGGAGCAGCTCGAACGCCGCCTGGGCGTTGCGCTCGTCCAGGTTCCCGGTCGGCTCATCGGCGAGGAGCAGCGCCGGCCCGGGTGCTATGGCCCGCGCGATCGCCACCCGCTGCTGCTCCCCGCCCGACAGCTCGCTCGGCCGCCGTCCCATGCACGGCGCCAGCCCCAGCTCCTCGAGGATGGGGGCGACCCTGGCCCGGGCGCGTCCGCGCTCCTCCCCCCTGATAAGCAGGGGCATCATGGCGTTCTCCAGCGCCGTGAACTCGGGCAGCAGGTGGTGGAACTGGAAGACGAAGCCCAGGTCGCGGTTGCGGTAGGCGGCCCGCTCCCCGGGGGGGGCGGCGGCGACGTCGCGCCCCTTGAACAGGATCGACCCCGCGTCGGGCCGGTCGATGGCGCCCACCAGGTGCAGCAGGGTCGTCTTCCCCGCCCCAGACTCGCCCAGGATGGCGACCATTTCCCCTCGCTCGACCGCCAGCTCCAGGCCGCGCAGCACCTCGACCCGGCCCGAGGGCGGGCCGAACGACTTGTGCAGGTCGAGGCAGCGCAGGATCGGCTCGGCCATGGTCCTACTCGTAGCGCAACGCTTCCGACGGGTCGAGGCGCGAGGCCCGCCAGGAGGGGTAGAGGGTCGCCACGAACGACACGCCGACCGCCAGCGCCGCCACCATCAGGACGTCCAGCGGCCGCACGTGGAACGGCACGTAAGGGATGAAGTAGACGTCCACCGGCAGCTGGATCAGGCGGTAGCGCCCGAGCCCCCAGGCCAGTCCGGTCCCCAGGCCGATGCCCGCGCCGGTCCCCGCCACGGCGATGATCAGCCCTTGCAGCAGAAAGATGCGGCGCACCCCCTCGGCGGTGGCCCCCATGGCCGCCAGCACCCCGATGTCGCGCATTTTCTCCATGACCATCAGCGTGAGGGTGGAGACGATGTTCAGCGCCGCCACCACGACGATGAACCCGATGGCGATGAACATCCCCAGCTTCTCGAGGCGCAGGGCCGAGAAGAAGGTGCGATTCATGCGGATCAGGTCGTTCACGTAGAACGCTTCGCCCAGGGCCTTCTGCGCCCGCTCGCCCGCCTCCTGGATGCGTGCCGGGTCCTTGACACGCGCCTCGATCGCCGTCGCCTGCTTCGGCGACAATCCGACGAAGCGACGCGCCGCCTCGAGCGAGACGTAGACCCGGCTGCTGTCGTACTCGTAGAAGCCGGCGTCGGCGATCCCGGCGACCTCGAACTCGCGGCTCCGGGGCACGGTGAGGAAGGGAGAGACGTTGGCTTGCGCGATGATGATGCGCACCACGTCCCCCGTGCCGACCCCCAGCGTCAGGGCGAGGTCCTTCCCCAGGATGGCACGATCGCGCCCCCCCTGCCCCGGGGTGGCCAGGGCGGCGAGGGTCCTGGGTTCCCCGCGGATCTGGGAGGGCAGGTCGGTGATCGCCTGCTCGGCGACCGGATCGACCCCCTTGAGCAGGACGGGGGCGCCGGTGGCGTTCAGCTGGCTGGTCGCCATCCCCTTCTCGTACACCACCGGGGCGGCGGTGAAGATCATCGGCAGGGCCGTGACCCGCCCAAGCGCCGCGCCGGCGTCGTCGATCGGCCGCCCCGCCCAGCCGGCGAAGATCGTCAGGTGGGCATTCCCTCCCAGGATCTTGGCCTGGATCTGCTCCTGGAAGCCGGTCATCATCGCCAGGACCACCACCAGCGCCGCCACCCCGACCACGATCCCGGCGACCGAGATGAGGGAGATGATGTAGATGATCGCCTGCTTGCGCCTGGCGAGGAGGTAGCGCGTGGCGATGAAGAGAGGGTATCCCATCGAGGGTCGCCCCGCCGCCGCCTGCCCGCCGGCGCGCGAGGGCCGCCCATGCTACTGCGGCCCCGGGACCAGGTCAAGGCGCGCCGTGGGTCGCCGCCTCCGCCATCTCTGGCCTATAATCGCTGCCTCCCGTCCGGGCATCACCCGGAAGGCACGCTTCCGACCGAGACACGGGGGACCCACTCCGATGTCGCGCCCGCCCCTGCTCTTGTCGCTCGGCCTCGCCGGCGCGCTCGTCTGCGCCGCGGCAGGCGGCGGGGTCGTCCCGCCCTCCGGTGCCACGGCCCCTGCCGCGAAGCCGGCGGAGAAGAGCGGCCTGGTCGAGCGGGTCACGAGCGAGCTTGTCCTGGTCGAGGCCTACGTGAGCGAGCGGGATGGCAGCCCGATCCGGGGGCTGGGGCCGCAGGACTTCGTCCTCATGATCGACGGCCACGTGAAGCCGATCGCCTCGGTCGAGTTCCGCGAAGTGGCCGCGCGCGAAACCGGCCCCACGATCCCCCACGCGGCGGAGCAGCGCCCGGAAGAGGCGGCGCCGGCCGCCTCGCCGCGGCGCTTCGTTCTCTTCTTCGAAGACGGCACCTCGGCCTACCAGGGGCTCACGGCGGCCCGGCGCGCGGCGCAGACCTTCCTCACCGCGACCCTGGCGGCCGATGATCAGGTCGCCCTGGCCGCCTACGACCGGCGGCTGCGCGTGCTGCACGACTTCACCGCCGATCGGGGGGCGCTCCTCCGGGCCCTCGAAACGAGCCTCGCGGATCCGCAACGGATGAGCGAATTCCCCGACGAGCTGCTCAAGCGCCAGGAGGAGCTCACGCGTCTTCTCGCCGATCCGGGCCTGATGACGTCCACGGGCGGCAGGATGGCCGCCGCGGCGGGGAGCCACGACGTGACCGCGCGCCAGGCCGCCACCCTGGCGGCCGGCTACGCCGCCGACGAAGCGGCCCGCTGGCGCCAGGTGCTCGGAGCGGTGCGCACGCTGGTCGACGCGCTCTCGGGCTGGCCCGGGTACCGGGCGATCGTCTTCATGGGGGACGGCGTGCCCGAGGACCCGGCTCAGGACTACCTCGAACGGATCGTCGGGCGCCACAATCCGTATCAGCCGACCGGCGCCTCCAACCTGTCGTTCGAGATCAAGGAGCTGGCGCACGCCGCCGCCGCGGCCGGGGTGACCATCCACACCGTGCAGACCGCCGGTCTCTCCGCCGGCAGCGCCCGCGAGGTGCGCGCCGCCCTGCGGCGCTCCAACGCCTTGGAGGCGATCGCCCTCAACACCGGAGGGCTGACCTCGTCCTCCAACGATCTCTCGAAGGGGCTGGCGCAGGCGGAGGCGGCGAGCCGCGCCTACTACATCATCGGCTACGCCCCGGAAGGGCCGCCCGACGGCCTGGAGCACACGGTCCAGCTCAGGGTCAGGCGGAGCGGCGTGAGGCTCTCCTGGCGGCGCGAGTTCACCCGGCTGCGGCCGGCGGAGGCGCGCCAGCGGGCCATCCAGGCCGCCCACCTCATGCCCGAGTTCTACCGCGGCATGGATCTCGACCTGAGCGTCGTGCCGGGACCCGCGGGGGCGGGGCAGCAGGTGACCGACCTGGTCGCCCACCTCCCCGGCGACAAGGTCCTCTTCCTTCCCGAGGACGGCCGGCCGACGGCGCGCCTCGAGGTCGGTTTCGTGGCCCTCGACGCCTCCCAGCACGAGACGCTGCGCGTCGCCCGGGCCTTGCGCCTCGCGCTGCCTCCGGATGCGCCGCAGGTCCAGGGTGGCACCGGTCTCGGTCTCTATTCCAGGGTCCGGCTTCCTGTCTCGGCCCAGACGGTCACCGCCGTGGTGGCGGACATGGCTTCGGGGACCATCGGTGCGGCGCGGCTCGTCCTCCCGAAGGCCTGGGGTGAGGAGCACGACATCCTCGGTTTGTCGATCTACTCGCTGGCGGAACGCAGCCTGTGGGTCGAAGTCCCGGCGGGAGGGGTGGGAGGCGAGGAGCCGCAGCAGGCGTCGGCCTTCGAGATCGGGCCGGCGCTGAAGGCGACCTTCGCGTCCGGCGAGCCCCTGGCCTGCGGTTTCCGGACGGGCCAGGCGCGCGCGCCCGGCGATCCGGCCCTGCGCCTGCTGATTCGCCTCGGTGACATCGCCGTGAGGACGGTCGAGGTCGCGGACGGCCCCGCCGATCCGGGCGGGGCGGTGAAGCGGCCGCTGCCGGTGCAGGGGCTCGCTGCGGGCGACTACACGCTCGTCGTGCAGGAGGTCCAGGGGAAGGAAGCGATCGATCGGGCCTCGCTCCCCTTCCGGATCCGGTAGGGGGCCCGTGCCAGGAGCCTGTCCGGCTCAGGGCTCCTGGCGCTCGGGACGCTTGCGGGCGATCCAGGAGCCGGCGACCGGGGTGCCTCCCGACAGGATGAAATTCGTCCAGGTGCCGCGCAGGGTCTTGCCGTCAGGGGAGACGGTGCCCTCGAGGTCCGACGAACGCCCCAGCTTCGAGTCGATGCGGTGCAGCAGCACCTTGCCGTCCACGATGGTGCCCTGCATGCTCCCCTTCCAGCCCCCTTCGAGGGAGTACTCGCCGGCCAGGAGGGTCCCCGACTGGCGCAGGGTGAACACCCCCTTGTCGTCGCTGGGCATGTAGGTGATGTCCCAGGTCCCGGTCAGCGACTCGGTGTCGGACGGGAGGGTCTTCCTCAGGCGCGCGATGCGATCCGCAAGCAGGTTGATGCGCGACTGGGCGTCGCGGATCTCCGCCCGGACGTCGCGCCCCTGGCGCGACAGCACCTCGAGCTCCACCTCCACCTTCTGGACGTCCCCCTCGGCGTTGAGGATGGCGCCCGGCTCGCCCTCGTCGCGGCCGGCGACCATGGCGTCGAGATCCTGGTAGAGACGGGTCAGCCGGGCACGCGCCTCCTCGCGCGCCCTGGCGTTTGCGTCGTGGCGCTGCAGGGCGCCGTCGAGGTGGCGCTGCTCGACCTCGAGCTGCACCTTGAGGGCATAGATCGCGGCCAGCTGCTCCTCCGGGCGCTTGAGATCCTGGGCCAGCCCGGCCGGCGACTGCAGCGCCGCCATGGCCGGGACCAGCGACAGGATCACCCCCCACCTCATGCGTCCCTCCGCGGGACGCCCTTGGCCAGGATCGCCTCGGCGATCCTCACGGCATTGAGCGCCGTGCCGGTCTGCAGGTCGTCGCTGACCGCCCAGGCCCAGAACGCGTTCTCCCCGCCGGCGGGGTTCACCCCCGCCAGCACGATGCCCTCCTGCCCCGCCCTTTCCACCGGCGTGACCGACTCCCCGCCGCGCTCCGTCCGGACCTGGTCGTTCCCGTCGAACGCCGCGAGCAGTTCGGCGCGGCCGGCGCCTCGCGGCAGGACCAGCCGCGCCAGCACCGCGTGGCAATGGAAGACGGGGGCCAGCACCACCTCGAGCGAGAGCTCGAACCCGCCGCCGGTGACGCGCAGCACCTCGTCCCGCTCCCGTCCGGGCCACGAGCCGCCCGGGACCGCGTTCTTGCGGTACAGCGACGACGGCACGAGGTTGAAGGCGATCTGCCGCCCGAAGACGGCGCGCGGCAGGTCGTGGAAGTTGAGCAGGCTCACCGTCTGCTGGTACAGCTCTTCGACCCCGCCCGCTCCCGCGGCGGAGGCGGGCTGGAAGACCACCACCGTCGCTTCCTGCAGGCCCGGCCCCCGGCGCACCGGCGCCAGCAGGCTCGAGACCATCTGGGCCGCCGGACCGGGGGTGGCGATCAGGCCCGGGCGGCCGGAGATCGCCTCGGGGTTCACGCCCGCGTTCACCAGCGGCACGCCGTCGACGTCGGTCGCCGCCGAGGTCAGGTCGATGGCCACGAAGCCTTTGCGGCGCGGCCAGTCCAGGTAACGAGCGCCCTCCTCCCGGCCGCCGCACAGGAAGGCGATGTCGAGGCTTCCCAGCCCCTCTTCGTCCGGCGCCGTGACCAGCATCGCCTCGCCTTTGAACTCGGTCAAATTGGCGTCGGGATCGGTGCTGGAGGTGAACAGGCGCACCGAGGTAACCGGGAAGGAGCGGGCCGCGAGCTGGTCCTTGACCCCCTTGGCGGTGAGGCTGGTCGCCTCGAACAGGGCCAGGCGCGCCCCGCGCGCGGCCGGCGGCGCCTTAACGGCTCCCATCGGGGCCTCCCGCAGGGGCCGGGCGTTGGTCCTGCCGCCCTGAGGTGCGCAGCCGCGGGACCAGACCCGAGATGAGGTAGAGGAAGCTGAGCAGGAGCGCGATCTCGCGCGGGTAGCCTGCCACCACCAGGTAGACCAGGGCCATCACGATCACGACCACCCAGGGCAGCCGCGACCTGAGATCGATGTCCTTGAACGATCGATAGCGCGCCTTGCTGACCATCAACACGGCCAGAGTGAGGACCAGGGCCGCGACCAGGCTCGCGACGATCGGGTCTTCGACGCGTTGCGGGTCGTAGAAGACGCAGGCCGCCACGGCGCAGGCCGCGGCCGGTATCGGCAGCCCCACGAAGTAGCGCTTGTCCTGCGTCGAGGCCTGGAGGTTGAAGCGGGCCAGGCGGGCGGCGCCCGCGGCCAGATACAGGAAGGGGGCCAGCGACCAGGCCCTGGGCAGCCCCGAGAGGGCCCAGACGTAGACCAGGAGCGCCGGCGCCATGCCGAAGGAGATGACGTCGGCCAGGGAGTCGAGCTGCACCCCGAAGTCGCTGGTGGTGCCCGTCAGCCGGGCCACCCAGCCATCCAGGCGGTCCAGCAGGGCGGCGATGAACAGGGCGATTGCCGCCCATTCAAAATCTCCCCGGATGCCGCGCACCACCGCGATATAGCCGCACAGGAGGTTGGCCGTGGTGAACAGGCTCGGCACCAGGTATGCCCCGCGGCGGAACCGCGTCCTTGGCCTCACCGCATCCTCCCCGACGCCGCGCGGGCCGCCACCGGCTCGGGCCGCGCCACCACGGTCAGCCCGCCGCGCACCCGCTCGCCGACCTCCACGACCGGATCGACGCCGGGAGGCAGGCGCAGGTCGGTGCGCGATCCGAACCGGATGAGGCCGATGCGCTCTCCTCGCGCCACCGGGTCGCCCGGTCTCTTGCTGCAGACGATGCGGCGGGCGACGACGCCTGCGACCTGGGTCACGCCGAAGTCTCCCTGCGGCGCCTCGATCACGAGATGGTTGCGCTCGTTCTCCGAGGAGGCGCGGCCTTGCCAGGCGGGATGGAAGCGGCCGGGGGTGCGCGCCACCTCGCGCACTCTCCCCGCCACGGGCGAACGGTTGATGTGGCAGTCGAAGAGCGACAGGAAGATCGACACGCGCGCCCCCGCGGGGCCGCGCGACACCTCGGTCACGCGCCCGTCCGCCGGGGCCAGCACCAGGCCGTCGCCGGACGGCGGCATCCTTTCGGGATCGCGGAAGAAGAAGGCCACGAACAGGGCAAGGGACAGCGGGGGGAGGCCGGCCCACCATCCGAGCGTCGGGACGAGGATCGCCGCCAGGAGGAGGAGCGGGATCAGGAACGGGACCGCCTGCACGGCTACGGGCATCCGATGCCCTCCAGACGACGGCGGGTCACCGCCGGGTGGTCGCGGTGCCGGCGTCAGTGCCGGACGCCCGCGCCCGCCTCGCGCTCCAGGTGCTCCCGGACGATCCTCTCCATCCGGTCCTTGAGCTGGAGCTTCTGCTTCTTGATGTTGACCGTCTCCACCCTCTCGGTGTCGTCGAGGGCGGCCTTGCTTTGGAGTTCCTGAAGACGGGTCTCGCAGCTGGCGTGCTCGGCCAGAAGCTTCCGGTACTCCTCGTGCCTCTCGGCGAGCGTCCGCTTCAGATCCTCGTGGATATGGACCATCGGCCCCACCTCCCTGGGTTGTGTAGGCATTCCGCCACGCGCGGCTGCAGGCGACCAGCGACCATGTGCCGGTGATTTTAGCATCACCGATCGGACGGCGCAAGCGACGGCGGGCGGCCCGGGGGGGACACCGGGCAGGTCATGACCAGGGCGTCCTCGTGGGTGTCGGTATAGTACTCCTTGCGCCGGCCGGTCAGGACGAAGCCGGCCTTCTGGTACAGCCTCAGGGCGGCCGCGTTGCTGGGCCGCACCTCCAGGGTGGCCTGCCGGCACCCCTGGCCGGCGGCGAAGGCGAGCAGGAATGCCAGCAGGCGCGTCGCCACCCCCTTGCGGCGCCACAGGGGATGGACGGCGAGGTTGTTGATTTTCATTTCGTCGTCCACCACCCAGACGGAGGCGAACGCTATCACCTCGGGCGGCTGGTCGGCCCGCGCGACGAAGAGGCTGGCGTAGGGGTTCTCGAGCAGCTCGTAGCGGAACGATGACTCGCTCCAGGGGGTCGGGAAAGACCGGCGCTCGATCTCCATCACGCCGGGGATGTCGTCGAGGACCATGCCCGCGATCGAGAACGGCCCGGTCCGCGTCTTGGCGCCCCGCTTCTTCACGACCGTCGTCGTGCCGCCTCCGCGTCCGAGGGACGCACGTAGTTGGGTCCGAGCGCCCCCGGCGTGTACCCCGCCCCCGGCGGGATGGCGCTCCAGGCCCAGAGGGCGATGGCGGGCGCGAGCGGCGGCCAGGCCGGGGCGGCCTTCAGGGAACGCCCCGCCTCCGCTCCCGAGCGCAGCACCGCCTCGGCCCCGTCCCCGATCACGACGCAGCCCGGGGGCAGGTCGCGCGCCAGCTCCTCGGGGGGCCGGGAGCGATCCTCCGCCTGCCGGGAGGGACCGGCGGCCTCCAGCCGGAAAAGGGCGGCGTAGACCTCCCCGCGCCCGGCGTCGAGCGTCGGCAGGATCCATTCCGGGGCCGGGGAGAGCGACGCGGCCGCGGCCCGCGCCAGGGCCTCGAGGGTGGAGAGGCCGCGCAGGCCGATGCGCAGGGCGTACGCCAGCCCCTTGGCGGTGGCCATGCCGATGCGCACGCCGGTGAAGGAGCCGGGGCCGACCGCGACGCCGATGCCGCTCAGGTCCCCGGGACCCAGCCCCCCGTCACGCAGCAGCCGGTCGATGCGCTTGAGCAGCTCGCGAGCGTGCCAGGCGCGCTCCTCCAGCGCCGACGCGGCCAGCACCCTGCCTTCCGCGGCCAGGGCGATGCTGCCGCGGGCGGTCGCCGTGTCGATCCCCAGCGCGGGCATGGCCGCCGCGTCAACCCGCGGCGGCCAGGCCGCCGCGGCGCAGGAACTCGGTCACCTGGGCCTCCTGGTGCTCCCACTCGAGGAGGAAGGCGGCCCCCACCTCGTAACGGCCCGCCTGGCCCTCCAGCTCCTCGATGCGCACCACGCGCGCGCGCAGGGTGACGCGGGCGGCGTCCCGGCCGTCCTGGCAGATGATGACCAGCTCCTCGCCGATGGCGTACGGACGCTCGCTCTCGAACAGCAATCCGCTCTTGCTGATGTTGCGCGGCTCGGGGGCGGCGCCGGACGGATCCGCCTCCTGCTCCCCCGCCGGCGTGACGCGGATCTGCACCGGCCGGCTCGCGACATCGAAGCGGATGAAGTTGCGGCGTTCGCGGTAGTAGACGCCCACCGAGTTGCCGCCTCGCGCCTTGGCCTGGTGCATCGCCTCCTCGGCGCGCTGCACGAGGCGGTCGGCGACGGCCGCGTCCTCGGGGTACTTGGCCAGGCCGAGCGTCATGGTCATCGAGATCGGCCGCCCGTCGATGTCACGCCGCAGGAAGTGCCGCTCGACCTCCTTGCGGATCCGCTCGGCCACGAGGAAGGCGCCCATGCGCTCGGTCTCGGGGAGGATCAGGCCGAATTCCTCCCCCGCCAGGCGGGCCGC
>Ga0066710_100002331_pt1 | contig 15225 bp, 10 predicted proteins | sample GraSoiAngelo_159_FD_79666 | JGI IMG/M metagenome (GOLD analysis project Ga0066710, IMG submission 79666) | Grasslands soil microbial communities from the Angelo Coastal Reserve, California, USA - 14_1009_16_40cm | ecosystem: Environmental > Terrestrial > Soil > Grasslands | place: USA...
AACGATTCGCTGCCCGCCGCTTTCAAGCAGGCGGACGTCGGCCTGGCGTTCTTCGTCCCCATGGACCTGAGACGCTACGCGGTCCCTCTCAAGGTCTTCGAGTACATCGCCGCGGGCCTTCCCGTGATCGGAACGAAGGGGAGCGAGACCGAAACGATCCTGACCGAGGGCCGATGCGGCATTGCGGTCGACTACGACGCCGTGTCCTTCGCTGCCGCGGCGAAGGCCCTCCTCGGTGATCCCGACGTGTACCGGGAGTACTCCCGGAACGCCGTGGCACACAGCGAGGGCCTCGACTGGAGCGTGCTGCTGGAGAAAGAGGAACGCCTGATCCGGGGCGCCCTGAGGGCGCTCGAGCCGAGGGGTGCAGCGTGAGGGTCGCGATCAACGCGATCAACGACAACGACCGGCTACGCGGCCCGGATCGCTACACGATGGAGCTGGTGAAGGCTCTTGCCGATGCGGGACCGGAGCACCACTTCCTCCTGTTTCACGCCCCCTGGCAGGAGTGGTATCCGGAGTCTCTGCGCGCGTCGAACATCCAGTGCGTCCGGATGAGCGCGCCTCGTTCACCGTACCTCAGGCTGCCGTGGCAGGCGGGGGTGTTCCCGCTGCTGGTGCGCCGCTACCGCCCCGACGTCGTCCACCTGCCCAACACCATCTTCACGATGGGTCTCGGGCACCGGGTGGTTGTCACCTTCCATGACGTGGCTGAGTTCGCCTTCCCCGAGAAGTTCAACGCCTTCCGCGCACGCGTCCGTCGGGTCGTCGCCCGGGCGGCGGCGCGGGCGGCGGGGCGTGTCGTCGCGGTCTCGGATTTCACGAAGAGAGAGATGGTGCGTTTCCTCGGCGTCCATCCGGACAGGATCACCGTCGTGCTCGAGGGGGTCACGGCGGCCCTCCATGGCGACTTGAACGCCGAGGCGATACGGCGTAAATACAGTCTCCGAGGTGACTTTCTGCTCTACGTCGGCCAGATCGAAAAGACCAAGAACGTCGAAGGGCTCGTGCGGGCATTCGGTCGGACCCGGGCAGCGCTGGGCGGATGCGATCTGATCCTCGCGGGGAATCGCGGCAACGCCTACGAAACGGTCATGAAAACGATCAACGAGCTGGGTCTCGATGGGACCGTCCGGCACCTCGGATACGTCCCCGAGGCGGACCTGCCCGGTCTCTTCACGTCGGCGAGGGCCCTGGTGTTTCCCTCTCTCGTCGAAGGGTTCGGTCTCGTCATGCTGGAGGCCATGGTTCACGGCGTTCCGGTGATCGCCTCGAACGCCGGCTCGCTGCCCGAGGTGGCCGGGGGAGCCGCCGTCCTGGTGCCTCCCGGGGACGAGGGCGCCCTGAGCGATGCCATGGCGCGCGTCTTACGCGACGGCGTCTTGAGGGAGAGCCTGAGCCGCAAGGGGCGGGACCGGGCGCGCGAGTTCTCCTGGTCGCGGGCGGCCCGGGAGATGCTCGGCGTCTACGAATCGCTGCACGCCCGTGAGGCGACGCGATGATCTCGATCGTCATCCCGGTCCACAACGAGAAACAGAGACTGGATCGCTGCCTCGCCGCCCTGCGGGGGCAGTCGGTCCAGCCCGAGCTCGAGATCGTGGTGGTCGACGATGGATCGACCGACGGGGGGGTCGATTATCTCGAGCGTAGCGGCGTGCGCGTGGTCCGCCAGGTCAACCAGGGCCCCGCCGCCGCCAGGAATACCGGCGCCGCGAGCGCGCGGGGAGACATCATCCTGTTCATCGATGCCGACTGTGTGGCGGACGCCAATTGGCTGCGGGAGATGCTGCGCCCGTTCGAGGACAGCGAGGTCGTGGCGGTGAAGGGAGCCTACAGGACGCGCCAGCGGGGGCTTGTTGCCCGGTTCGTGCAGATTGAGTTCGAGCATCGCTATCGCAGACTCCGAAACAGCCGCCGGGTGGATTTCCTGGCGTCCTACTCCGTCGGTTTCCGACGGCGCTACTTTCTCGACATCGGCGGTTTCCGCGCCGACCTCATCATGAACGAGGATGTCGAGCTGGCCTACCGGATATCGCACAGCGGCGGAAAGATGGTCTTCAACCGGAACGCGGCCGTGTACCATGAGCACCCCGAGACGCTCCGGAGCTACTTCCTGATCAAGTTCTGGCGAGGTTACTGGAGAGCCGTCGTCTACAAGAAATATCCGGGCAAGGCCGTTTCGGACTCGTACACTCCGCCAAGCCTCAAGTTCCAGGTGCTGAGCGTCTACCTGGTCTCGCTCTGTGGTCTTGCGGGTCTCGTCATCCCCAGGGGGCTCCTCGCGGCCGGGCTGGTTGCCGGTGTTTCGACCGCCACCATGGCTCGGTTCACGCTGCGAGCCCTGCGAAGGGATTTCGCCGTGGCGCTGCTTTCGGTTCCGCTGCTGTGGGTCCGCGCGACCGCTCTCATGGCCGGGACTGCGGCGGCGCTGATTGCGGTCGGGCGCGCCCGTGCCATGAACTATCGCAGGACCAAGCGGGTTCCCGCGGACGAATCGCCGCGGCTCCCGGGGGGAGAGATGGGACAGACGCCGGCCCCTGGGCCGGCGACGGTGGTGCCAACGCCGGCCGAGGCGAGGGTACGCCGGGGAGGTCTCGGAAAGGATGCCTAGAGTCGTGGTGCTCGGTCTGGACGGGGCGACGTTCGACGTCATCAAGCCCCTGGTCCTCGAGGGGAAGCTTCCACACTTTTCCAAGCTCCTCAACGAGGGCTGCTGCCATGAGCTCGGCTCGACCGTGCCCGCCATGTCCTTTCCCGCCTGGTCGTCGTTCCTGACCGGGATGAATCCGGGCCGGCACGGTATCTATGATTTCATGGCGCGCCGGCCCCACAGCTATGAGAGCCAGTTCATCAATGCGACTTGGCGCAAGGCGGATTCTTTCGCGAAGATCCTGTCCGAAGCGGGACGGAGAGTCGCCCTCCTCTCGGTTCCGCTCACCTATCCTCCCGAACAGATCAACGGTGTGGTGATCAGCGGCTTCGACGCTCCCGGCATCGGAGGCGTCGCCGACGCATCGGCCATCCACCCGCCCGGCCTGAGATCCACGCTCAGGCAGGTGGTCGGCGAATATCCGATTTCCGCGAACCTGGAGGCTCTCTCCGGAGGGATGCTGCTGTCCGGCCTCGACGACACGATGTCGAGAAAGGCGAAGGCCGCCCTCCACCTCTACAAGGGCGAGCCCTGGGACTGTTTTGTTCTCGTCCTGGGAGAAACTGACGCGGTCGCCCACCACTTCTGGAGCCATTACGATCCCCGATCTCCCCTTCGCGATCAGGCGCATCGCGATCCGGTCCTCGGGGGTGCGATCGAATCGATCTACCGGCGGGCGGACACGATCCTCGGAGAGTTCCTGGCGTGCCTGGGGGACGACACGACGCTGCTGGTGATGTCCGACCATGGTCACGGGGGGAACGGTGCGAAGGGGATCTCGCTCAATCGCTGGCTGCAGCGTCAGGGTCTGCTGCGATACAGGGCAACCGGCGAGGGCGGCTGGGGCGGAGGTGGATGGCACCGGAGACTCGCCAGGTCGGTGCTGAACTTGTGCAAGTCGTTCGGGCTGAAGGTCACCCCGGTGCCGATCAAGAAACTCCTCATCCGCAGAACGCGAATCGCCTCGCGGATGGAGTCATGGCTGCGGTTCTCCCATCTCGATTGGAGGCGGACCCAGGTCTATTCGGAGGAGGGCTCCTATCCGTCTCTCTGGCTCAATGTCCGGGGGCGGGAGCCGATGGGCGTGGTGGAGCCCGGGGCGTATGAGAGCCTTCGCGACGATGTGGTCCGCCGCCTGCGTGAGTGGTCGGACCCGGAAAGCAACAGGAAGGTCGTGAACCGCGTGTACAGGCGAGAGGAGATCTACCAGGGTCCCTACACCTCTCAGGCTCCCGACTTGACCATCGAATGGAATCTCGATGACGGCTACTCCTACGTCAACAGAAGGAGCACCGGCCCCGGCGAGCCGATCTTCTCTCTGGACGGGAAGCAGAGGACCGGACTCAAGTCGGGTTATCACCGGAACGAGGGGATCCTCATGGCCTACGGCAGCCGCGTGCGCGCGCACGCGGAGCTTCGCCGTCCCACGCTCATCGATCTCGCCCCGACGATCCTGTACCTGGCGGGAGCCGCCGTCCCGGGCGACATGGACGGTCGCATTCTGGAGGAAATGATCGAGGGTGAATATCGCTCGACGCATCCCGTCCTGCGCTCCGGGGTCCACTCCGGACCGGGATCTCCCGAGTCGGAGGTGACCTACACCGAGGAAGAGGCGGAGCTCATCAAATCGAGACTCAGGGCGCTGGGTTACATTGAATGAAACCCATGAGAACAGGGCATCCGGGGGACATGACCGCGCTTTCGGTCTCCGTTGGCGTGATCCTCGGCCTGGCGCTGGCGGCCGTCGTCTGCACCGACCCGCTCCTCTCCCATCTCATCAACCTCAGTTATCTCGAGAAGTATCCCTTCTTGCTGACGGTCTGCGTGGCGGGTCTGGGATTCCTGGCGTGGCTCGTGGCGATTCGCGCGAGGTTTATTTGGGAGCGCCAGGATGTCCTGTTGTTCATCCTGCCGATCATCCTGGCCTCGCAGCTCGTCGGGCTCAGTCTGGGCAAGATCGACCCCATGGAGATCACCTTGGCGCTTCTCCTGCCCGTCTGGCTTGCTTCGACGCTCGCCGGGACCCAGTACCCAATTCGAGTCAACGCCACTCTGATGATGATCCTGGCGCTGCTCGGATTCGCGTTCCTCTCCGCGATCAACGAGCCTCTCTCCACCTTCGTCCATGCCATCCTCGCGCTGATCGTGAAGTTCGTCGCTTTCTTCCTTCTGTCCCAGTTCATCAGGACGATCGCCCTCGTCCGCTCCGCCATCCGGGTGATGATCGGGGTCGGCGTGTTCGCCGCGCTGGCGGGCATCGCCCAGGTTGTCCTGTACCTCACGACCAACATCGTCCTCACCTGCGTCATCGACAAGACACAGAATTTCAAGGACACCCCCTGGGGGGTGATGCTGCGCGCCTCGGGGTTCTCTCCCCGGCCTCAGCACCTTTCCTCCTTCCTGGTGGTGGTCCTGCCGGTCCTGCTCTTCGTGACTTTTCTCCCGGGAGTGCCGCCGCTCCGGAGATGGCTCGGCCTGCTGGGCGTGGTCGTCGTCTGCACCGGGATCACGCTGACGCTGAGCGTCACGGGCTGGATCGCGATGCTTCTCGAGATCCTTCTGTTTGCCTATTTTCGCTGGCCCTCTCGCTCGATCCACTTCACCTCGATCCTTGCGGGGAGTGGAGTTCTCGTTTACGTCAGCGGCCTGTTCGACTGGCTCTCCCGGAACTACCTTCGGCACTCGGGTCTCTTCAAAGGGGAGGGGCAGAGGATGTACCTCATGACGCTGGCGTTCGAGCAATTGCACAGAAGCCCTCTGGTGGGTGTCGGCTTGAAGAACTTCGAGAATTTCACGAAGAACTTCCGGAGATTGCCGGTCCACAACACCTATCTTCAGGCGGCCACCGAGGTCGGCGTTCTGGGAGGGATCTGTTTCCTGTCGATCTTTCTGTACGCTCTCATCAGGCTCTTGTACCTGAACTCGCACGTTTCGGACAAGAATGAGACGCTCATGATCCGAGTTCTCCTCCTGGGGCTCGTGGCGCTCATGGTCAGCGGGATTGCGGAGCCGAATTTCGATCACCCGAACACGTGGGTCTACCTTGGGATCCTGGACGGCGCGATCATGACCTTCTTGCTGCGTCTGCAGGGGGAACGGGCCGTATCGCGTCAGGGCGAGATTCTTCCGGCCGGCGGGGCGGCCTGAGAGGCAGCGATGCAAGACCGCCCTCTGCTCCACTACTGGTTGATCCTGCACAGGAGATCACGCCTGGTCGCTCTCACCTTCGTGGCGGCCGTCGGCTTCGCCATCCTGATCAGCCTTCTCCTGCCAAAGGAGTACGAGGCGCGCAGCGTCATGTTCGTCCCTTCATCGGACGTTCGGGTGTCCTTCAGGTTCAATGAAAACAGCGCGGGTCTGACGTCGGCTCCCGTGTTCCCCACACCCGATGAGGACGTCGCCGCGCTGCACATCGGCATGCTCCAGAGCCGGGACATCACGCAGAAAATCAGTTCCGAGTTCCCACAGAAGACCCCCGAGAGACTGCACCTGGACGTGGATTTCGTGACCAACAAGTATTTCTATATTGAGATCTACGTCCGGGATCGGGACCCGAAGGTAGCGGCGGCCATCGCCAACGCCTACCCGCGGCATTTCAACAATCTCCAGAGGTCCTTCCTGCTGACCAGGTTCCAGGAGACCAGGAGAACGCTGGAGGCCCAGATCCAGAAGGTCTCGGAGGCGCTTGCTCAGGCGAAGGAGCGCAAGGCGGAGTACGAGAAGAAGACCAAGGTTCTCTCGGTCCAGATGGAAACGGAGAAACTGACGAATCAGAAGAGCACCCTCGTCTCCGACTTGAGCAGCGCGCAAGTCGACCTCACGCAGGCCGAGGAGAAATTGAAGAGTCTCAAGGGGCAGGTCGAGATCGAGGCCAAGACGTACCTCCCGAGCGAGGTGGTGACGACGAACGCCCTGATTGAGAAGCTGCGAGGGCAGATCTCGGATCTCGAGATCCAGCTGGCGGGATTCGGCACGGACCTCACGGCCGAGCACCCTCAGGCGGTCGCCGTGCGGGCCCAGCGCGACCTGGCCAAGGCCGCGTTGGAGCAGGAAATCCAGAGGGTCCTGAAGAGCCAGACCAAATCCTCCGACTCCCTGTCCGAGAAGCTCCGACACGATCTGGCGGTGGCCTACGTGGACAGTGACGTTTTCCGGGCCCGGATCCCGGCGCTGCAGGATTCGATCGACAAAATCACCCGGGCGATCCGGGAGCTGCCGGATCGCGAGAGGAAGTTCGACGAGATGGACAGCACCATCCGCAGGCACGAGGCGACCTACCAGGCGCTGCTCGACAAGGAGGAGGAGGTCGGAAGCCAATTGACATGGCAGTTCCAGAGCGCCGTGGTTTCCGAGGTTGCGGAACCACCCGATTCGCCCGCCTTTCCCGTCCTCTGGCTGAATGTCGCCATCTCAGGCATTCTCGGGCTCATCGCCGGCGTCCTGTACGCCTTCTTCCTCGAATACCTGGCCGATGTCAGGAGATCCATGATGCTGACCGAGACGGCGGACGAGGCTGTTGCGGGCGGGGGGGAATAAGCCGTGTCTCCCTTTCCTGAGCACCTGAGGAGAAAGATTCGGGCCGAGGAGCGCCTGGGCTGTTTCCTCGAGATGCAGCAGCGACTCGAGCACGAAGGGAGAATCCCTGCGGGCCCGCCGCTGCTTCTGCGGACGTACCAGCGCCCGTTGCAGTGGGCGGGAGGGATCCTGATCGGCGTCATCGTCGGTTCCGGCTCGGTGCTCGGAAATTTCGTGCTGTTCAACTTCATCCTGCACCTGTTCTAGCACGCGCCATGTCGATCGAAGTGGCCACCACAGCGTCGAGAAAGAAAACGCGACCCGACGAGGTGTTTCGCAGACAGGCGCGGCAGACCCACCGCCTCGAGCTCGAGCGCGAATTGACGGAACGTCTCCGAGAGGGCCGATATCCGTTCGAAGGGAGCTGGTGCACGCTCGAGGAGATCCAGGCGAAACGGCGGGACATGAGACGCAGCGACCGCGTCGTTCTCGCTGAACTGATCGCGCTGTTCCTGGTCATGCTGGCGACCGGTCTTCTGCCTGTCTTGCTCCTCTCCCAGCTCGTGCTGCCTTGACCGAGTGTGACGAGACCACGCTGGCTCACGAAGCGATGTCGGGCGCCCCTTTACGGCGCTTACGTCCTGATCGCCAGCGCTCTGCTGCTGGAGATCGCGCTTCGGCTCCTGCTCCCACCGCCATCTCTTTCCCTCAGGAAGTCGTTCACCCAGGATCTGCCCGGTCTTAAGAGCCGGCTCGTCTACACCCGAAACGACTTTGGCCTGCGCTCCCTCAGCATGACGACGAAGAGCAAGGGGCCGCGCGTCATCCGGATCATCTGTCTTGGAGCATCTACCACCGATCAGCCGACCCAGGGCACCGAGGATATCTGGTCGGCAGTGCTGGAACGCAAGCTGCGCGCAGCGTGGGCCACGCGCGGGGTGGGGATCGAAGTCGCGGCCTACGGCCGGGGAGGAAGTACCGTCATGGAGAGCCTGTCCTGGGCGGAGAAAAACCTTGGCGGCTACGAGCCCGACATCGTCATCACGCTGGAGGGTGTCAACGATCTCGCCTGGCACGGCGGGGCGGGCTACAGGTTCGACCCCGCTGCAGGAAGCCGAGAAAGCCGCTTGACCCTCACGGCGATCGGCCGATCCTGTCAGGACGTGTCCCGCCTCTGTCGCTGGATCGTCCATGCCGGGACCCAGATCCGGGCCCGGTGGACCCTGTGGAGAGGGGGCGCGGTCCAATGGCACAGCGAGCACCTTGCCGTGCTGAGAAAGGAGTACGCGTCGTTGCCCGCTGTCGAGGCACCGTCACGAAACCCCGATCCGATCGTCGAGTTCGCTCATGGTGTTGCGCGCCTGGTATCGGTTGCGCGCTCCACGGGAGCCGAGGTCATCGTACTGGGCCAGCCGGTTCTCTGGAAGCCGGCAATGACACAGGAGGAATCACGCGCTCTCTGGTTCCACGTGAGTACCACCGACGGCCCGGTCAGGCCCTCAACCGCCTGGCTCGACGCGGAGATGAGACGCTACAACGAGGTCCAGCGAAGGGAGGCGGAACGGCAGAAGGCGGAGTACGCTCCTCTCGATCGGATGCTACCCAGGGATCTCAGCACGTTCTTCGACGACTGTCACTTCACGGACGCCGGCAACGTGCTGGTCGCCGAGGCGATCTATCCGGTGGTGTCCACCTTGGTCGGACGAGTGGTCGAGCGGAGAGGTCTATGATCCGTTCCACGCCAGGACCGTCTCGGCGATCCATCGCATGTGGCGCTCGCCGAGCTGGTGGTGCACCGGCAGGGGGAGCAGGCGTTCCTTCATGGCGCTCTCGGCGGGGAACTGGTTTCTTGGAAAAGCCGGATGGAACCGTTGCCAGAACTCGCTGACCTCGATCCCGCGTCCCATCAGGTGCGCTACGAAGGCCTCCGGTCGGTCCACCAGCACGGGGAAAAGCCATGGACAGAAGTTCTCCGGAATCTCGAGAGCGAGGGTCTTGACGTGCGTCGTTGGCCCGAGCCGCATTGCGAGCGAATGGAAATTTTCGCATCTCCGCCGGCAGACCTCGTCGAGCGGGGTGCTGCGGAGAATGGCCCGCGACAGGGAGGACATGCCCCAGTGGATTCTCTCGGGCACAAACTCGTACTGCTCCTCCCGAGGGGAGGGATCACTCCCCCGTCCGGAGCCGACCGCCTTGAGCGCGGCGAAGGCCGGCTTGAGCACGCGGGCGCGGAGAACCCGTGCAAGCGGACCCTGCTGCGTTTCCAAGTTTCGGGAGATGCTTCTCCTGACCCCCCCCACCGTCCTCCCGCAGGGGGGTGTGACGGCGGGCTCCGCCGGCGGATCGATCGCCGGATCGTTGATCCGCAGCGCTCCGCCGTCCGGTAGCGGCAGGAGCTTTCGCATGCTGAAGATCGATGCGTCCCCGAACGTCCCGAGAAGCCTGTCGCCGTAGAAGCCCCGGATAGTGTGGGCGCAATCTTCGATGAGCCGCAGACCCTTCCGCCGGCAAAACTCGCCGATCGTGTCCATCCTCTGCGGCAGACCGAAATAATGAATGACGAACAGGGCCCTGGTGCGGTCATCGATGGCGCTCTCGAGTGAGTCGAAGCGGACCCGCAGAGAGTCGTCAATTCCATAGAATCGGAGCCCGATCCCGAGATCGACGAAGGCGTCCAGTTCGGCGGAGCAGTGGAGGGCGGGAAAAGCCACGTTCTCGCCCGGCTTGATGCCCAGCGCACGCAGCGCGTGCCAGATGGCATACCGAGCCTGATAATACGTCCTCACCGTGCGCGATCCGAACGGGTCGGGAAGAGCCCCGCGCCGCGACAAGCGAGCCAGGAACAGCGGTGAAAGCGTGGGGGCGCCGACGACCCCGGGGTGCGATTCCTTTTTCAATGAATCGACGGCCTCTCAAGCGGGTGCGGCCGAGGGGCGAAGGGAGCAGGCTTCCCGGCCCCCTCGACGAGAAGGACCCGTGACGCCGCCGGGATCCGGCCGAACGATTCGTGGACTCCGCCGGGCCAGAAGACCTCGACCATGCCCGCCGCCGCGCGGCCCAGACCGAAGACGAGCTCCGGGGGCTGACAGCTCAGATAACCCGAGCCGCACTGGAGAACCTGAGAGCAGGGACCGGCGCTCCCACCGCGAACGACGACCTCCGCTCCGATCGCCTGCCATTGGCTCTTCGTGGCGCGGAGCCGGATCTTCAGGAATCCCGCTCCGGCCGCGACGGCGTCGTTCCGGTACAACCGGTGCCGCTCCCCCTCCATTTCATGGACGAACAAGTCCACGTCTCCGTCGTCGTCGAAATCGGCAGCCACCACGGCGCGCCCGTCGAGCTGAGAATCGGCACCGCTCACGTCCGAGAGGTCCACGAAGCCGTCCTGTCCCGCGTTCCTCCACAGGTGATCGCGCTGATGTCCGGCGAGGGAGCGGCCATCGTTGAAGATGAGACGATTGTGCCCGCCCTTGTAGGACGCCGCGGAGACCGGCTCGCGAGCGCCCAGCGACGGCTCCAGTTCGGCCTCTATCGAGGAGGCGACGACGTGCCGCCAGTAGAAGCTCTCTGCGTCCCCGCTCTCCCGGCCCGTGATGTAGCCGTTGGTGCAGAAAATGTCGAGTCGCCCGTCCAGATCCAGATCCAGGGGCAGGGCGCCCCAGGCCCAGGCGCAATCGACGCCTCCCCGCGAGGCAGGAGACGCCTCGAACCTTCCGTCCCGGAACAGGAGGATGCTGTTGCCCGCCGCCATCTTCCGAAGCGCGTCGACGGAGGGCGAACGCACGCTGAGCCGATCGAGGATGCGTGAGCCTTCCACGGAGGACATGTTGGATACGTAGAGATCAAGGCGGCCGTCGTTGTCCAGGTCCCCCCAGGCGACGCTCATCCCGAACCCTCGGTCGAGCGACCCCGCGGCACCGGCGACGTCCGTGAAGGTGCCGTTTCCCTCGTTCCTCCACAGGGCGTTCATTCCGAAGTCGTTGGCGACGTAGAGATCGGGGTGCCCGTCGCGATCGTAGTCCGCAGCCGCCGCCGCGTATCCCCACCGCCGGTCGGCGACCCCCGCGCGTTCGGCGACCTCCTCGAACCTCCGGCCCCCGAGGTTGTGGTAGAGGAGATCCGCCGTGCCGTTGCGCGCGTCGATCCAGGCATCGGGAAACACGCTCCGCTCCGGGGCATAGTTGACGACGAAGACATCCAGGTAGCCGTCCCCGTCGTAGTCGAACACGACCAGGGAGTAGGCGTGTGTGACATCGTCGAATCCCACTTCGCGGCCCACTTCGCGAAACCGCCAGGCGTCCCCCGCTCCCTCATGGCGGTAGAAGCGAAGAGGTCCTCCGTCGAGGGCGCCATCCCGCCTCAGATGGCTATCGTTGGCGACGGCGAGGTCCAGGTCTCCGTCGTTGTCGAAATCGAAGAAGACGGCGCCGGTCCCGCCCCCGGGAACGTCGACCCCGCGGGCCTCGGCTTCATCTACGAAGCCGCCGTCGGGACGGGCGACATACAGAAAATTCCGCGGGCGGCTCGGCAGGAAGATGTCCCACAGACCGTCGCCGTTCACGTCGGCCACGGCTGCGCCGTTCCAGGAGAAGTCGACGTTCGGCGGCCGGCCCCATCGGACCCCCTGGGCCGAGAGGCCCGATGCCGCCGTCACCTCGGTGAAGATCGGCGCGGGACGGGAGCGCTCCTCGAGCGACGAGAGCTCGAAGCCCTCGAGCGTCCAGGAGCCGCCGCGCTTGGCCACGAGCGCGGTACCGCGCCCGCGGATCGAGCGCGGTTCGCCCTTCGGGCCGGCACCCAGGAAGGCGAAGTCGAGAACCGCCCGTCCCCACAGGGGACGGCCCTGCTGAAACTCCGCAGAGACGACCTCCCAGTGCACCTCGTCGATCCGCCGCCAGTCCCTGAGTCGCTCGTCGATCGAGGCGATGAAGCCCGTGCGATCCAGGACGGGCCTCGCGCCGATCGCGTCGCGCGTGAGGGTGGCCCCAAGGCCGAGGTCAGTCGTCTCCCCGCCCGCCGCGCTCAGCGTATGGCCCGCGAAACGGGGGGAGAGCCACGCGATCGCCCCTTCGCCGTCCCGTGCGCGAAGCCGCTCCGAAAACGGAAGAAGACTCTGCACGATTTCATCGGAGTAATCCTCCCGCAGGTTCATGGGTAGAATCGGCTGCGCCGGCGTGGCGATCGGAAAGCCCCGCGGCAGCGTGTCGGGCCCCTCCAAGCTGAGGGTGCGCGCGAAACGCCATCCTCCGAAGAGAGCGAGGGCAAGGACGAAAATCCCCCCCCATGTGAGCGCGATCCTGCGCGTTTTCATCCCCCGCCCGGTGACCGTCGCATTATAGCAGAGGCGATTCAGGCCCTTGCTGCGCCTGGAATCGTCAGTTATCCTGCTGCGCCGCACCGCGGAGAATTGCGAGAACCTCGAAGGGAGTCGTGCTGAGAGTGTGTCGTTGAACCGGAGGGGACCGATCGTGGCGCTGGCCGCAGTCATCGCCGCGGCGGTGCTGGGCCGGTGTGGCCACCGGCCGGATAGCGAGCGGTCCCGCCCGATCGCGATCGAAGACCAGGTGGCGCGCGAGCTCGCCGCCGCGCACTTCGCCGAGGACCGGATGGAAGAGGCGCGCGCCGCGCTTGCGCCACTCCTGACGCGGAAAGACCCCGACCCGGAGGATCTCGTCCGCGCGGCGGTGGTCGAGCTGGCGCTCAAACAGCGGGAGCGGGCGCGCACATTGCTCGACTCGGCCCTGAAGGCGCTGCCGGACTCTCCGGCGGTGCACTACAACATGGGAACCCTGGCTCGGATGGACGGCGATCTCAAGGCAGCCGCCGAGCAATACAGCCGCGCCCATGAGCTCGCTCCCGATGACTACCCGACCCACCTGGCGCTGGCGAATACCCTCGCGGACCTGGACGAATCCAGCGCCGAGAGGCACTATCGGGAGCTTCTGAAGCGGGGGCTTGATTTCGGCGGAAGCTGGTATCTGACGACTCTGTACCGCCTGAGCCGGATCCTCTTCCAATCCAACAAGACTGTGGAGGCCCGGGATCTCTTGCAGAAGTTCAGTGAGCTGCAGGACACCGGCCTGTCCGTGCCGAGCGTCACGGACCTGGAGCGGGGTCGCTACGGCCGGCTGGAACCGCCCCGCCCGGAACCCGGACTCGCCGTGCCGGCGGGTCCGCCGCCGGCCTTCGCTGCGACCACGATCGTCTCGAAGACGCCGGGCGCATCGGGGATCCTCCCGCTCGACCTCGTCGGCAACTGGCGCGCCGGGCGTATCGGTCCGCCCGATCTCCTCCTCTGGGGTCCTGCCGGGATCAGGACGCTCACCCGCGGCGAAAAAGGGACCTGGGCCTCACGCCGGGTCTTCGGCCGCCCGGTCACCCTCGTGCGGGCCTTTGACCTCGATGAGGACGGAGACCTCGATCTGTGGGCGGTCACCGACTCCGGCCTTCTCCTCCTCGTGGCGGGCGACAAGGGATTCGCCCCATGGAAGGGTACGCTTCCGCAGCTCCCCTCTCCACCTGCCGATCTCGAGCCGGTCGATTTCGACCACGACGGCGACCTCGATCTCCTTCTGGTCGGACCATTCGGGGCGACCCTGTGGCGCAACGACGGCGTGGCGCAGGGAGGACGGTTCATCGATGTGGGGAAGGAGAGCGGTCTGCCGCAGGGCCGGCCGTTCGACTGGTGCCTGACAGAGGACCTCGACACCGATCAGGACGTGGACCTTCTATTTGGAGGCCGGGCCGGCGTGTTCTTCGCGGAAAACCTCAGGGGGGGCCGCTTTCGCGAGCGCCCGGACGCTCTGCCCGCCGGCCTCGCGCTCGCGACCGAACCGATCGTGGCCGACCTGGACGGTGACGGCCGGCCGGATCTCCGGACCACCGGCGAGCCGGTCCGGCTTCTTCGCGGGGTCCCGGGCGGGAAGCTCGTCCTCGACGATTCAGCCAGTGGACCTGCGGTCCCCCCGAATGCCAGCACTCTGGTGGATGCCAATCTGGACGGACTCCTGGATCTCTGGTGGACGTCGGGCGGCGGCGTCCAGGGATTGCAGGCGGTCGGTCGCCCGGAGGAGACCACGATCTCGCCCGTCCCGGCCGCGACGCTCCTGGAGGGAGCTCCCCCGGTGGTGGCCGACGTGGACGGCGATCTCGTCCCCGATCTCGTAGGCCTGGGACGCGAAGGCGTGGTGGTCGCCCCCGGCGTCCCGGCCGGCCAGAAGGCCTTCCGTCTCGCGCTGCTGGGGACGAAGGACAACCGCCGCGGGGTGGGAGCCGTCGTTGAGGTCCGTGCCGGCCGCGCCTACCGCCGCATCTACTGGCGGGGGGAGCCCGAGGTGATTGGCCTCGGCGGGCAAACCTCGGCCGACTGGCTCCGGGTGATCTGGCCGAACGGCGTCGCGCAGACCGCCGTCGGTGTCCCGGCGGGGAGCGAACTCGTGCTCGAGCAGAAGGAGGGGATCGTCGGTTCGTGCCCCTTCGTCTACACGTGGAACGGCGTCCGTTTCGAGTTCGTGACCGATGCCCTGGGAATCGCGCCCCTCGGCTTCCCCATGGCGCCCGGGGAGCTCATTCCGTTCGACCACGACGAGTACGTGCTTCTCCGGGGCGAGCAGCTCGTCCCCCGCGACGGCTCCTACGACATCCAGTTCACCGAAGAGCTTCGCGAGGTGACCTACCTGGACCGTGTCCGGCTGGATGTCGTGGATCACCCGGCCGGATCGGAGATTTACCCGAACGAGCGCTTCAATCTTCCGCCATTCCCCGAACCGCATGTCCACACAGTGGTCTCCCCTCTCGCACCGCTTCGTGCCCTGGGGAGCGATGGGCGTGACTGGGCCGGCGCGCTTCGCTCCATCGACCTGGACTTCGCAGCCCCCTTCGCTCCCTACACCAGCTTGCAGGCGCTCTCGCCTCCGTGGGGAGGGAAGTTCCAGGGTCTCGCGCCTCGGCACACGCTCGAGCTGACGTTCGACCGGCAGGCGGTGCGCGCGGCCAGGAAGCTCCGTCTGATCCTCACGGGGTGGTTCTACGAGACCGACTCCAGCGTCAATATCGCCGCC
>Ga0066710_100002332_pt1 | contig 15225 bp, 10 predicted proteins | sample GraSoiAngelo_159_FD_79666 | JGI IMG/M metagenome (GOLD analysis project Ga0066710, IMG submission 79666) | Grasslands soil microbial communities from the Angelo Coastal Reserve, California, USA - 14_1009_16_40cm | ecosystem: Environmental > Terrestrial > Soil > Grasslands | place: USA...
CTGGGAGGCGACTGGTTAGGAATTAGCTTGTTGGAAAGCAGCAGACGAGTCGTGGCTCGCGGTCGGCAGAGACGTCAAAGTCACGCCCTTTGCCTGCTCGAAAGTCAGGGTCAAGTTCGAAGAACACGGCCCGCACAGCCAAAAATGTGCGACCAAGCGCGATACCTTGCCGTTTTTTAGTGTTTCTCCAGGCTGGGTGAAACCCGGAACACGGAAAGACCGCACCTCAAATTGAAATAGTCTTCCGTCTCGCAGGTATAGCCGGGAGCGGCGCAGGCGGGGTTTGCGCAATGGGAGACCATCGAATTTGCCGTATTGTGGGGTATGGCCAGATTCCTTGAATTAACAGTTCTAATCTGGAACTTATATATCTCACCAATGAGGTTTTCCCCAATCAGGTAATTCCTGTACCTAATTTAAGGGGAGGACTGTAACCAAACTGCAGTTCGGGACGGTACGGCGGCTATTCGGCGGGAGCGTAATAGCCGGCTTTCGCATATACGCGGAGGGCGGAAAACTTGATTTTCTTTGGTTGCTTCAATTTGATCTTGATCTTATGCCATTTCCCGTCTCGACTGACACTGTCGGGGCGGTAACCAAGCAAGTATTGGTTACGCAGCATGACTCCGACTGCTTTTGTAACTTGCGCCAGGTCATTAGGGTTATCAATGGTGAACGAGCATCCGCCCGTCACCTCAGCAACCTTGCGTAACAATTCCGGGCCCAGAGACTCTTCAGGAGTCGGAAAGCGGCGGTCATAGAGACCGATCCCGTAGATCATCACATCGGCTTCTTTAACCTGGGCGACAATCTCGGACTCGGTATAGCGACTGTGGTTGTCTCCCCCATCCGAAATGACGAGCAAAGCTTTTCGCGAATGCTTTGCCTGTCGCATTTTACTGATTCCCAGATAGATAGCGTCTAACAATGAGGTTCGGCCCTTGGGCATGGCATAGATCAGCTTGGACTGGATGTCTTCCACCTGTTCAGTGAAATCCGCGGCTTGTTCCGGCTTGTCCGCAAAGGTGATCATGAAGAACTCATCTTGCGGATTGGCGGAATTTAGGAAGTCGAGGACTGCTTCGCGAGCCCGGTAGATCTTATCCGACATGCTACCGCTCACGTCGAGAATGATACCCAGTGAAACCGGCGCGTCTTCACTGGAGAAATAGCGAATATCCTGGGCATGCTTTCCTTCGAATACCTGGAAGTTATCCCGGCCCAGACCTCGTACCAGCCGGTTCATGCCGTCGAGGATGGTGACCGGGACCAAGACGAGGTCGACAAGAACCTTCAACGGCTTGCTTCCGCTGTCGAGCTTTGGCCCACCCACCAGCATTTTGTCCTCGATGGGGCGCTCGGCGCGCGGCTGGATATGTACGTCGTCAATGGCACTTTGGGCTCGAGCAGAAGGAATGGTCCCGGAGGCGATAACTCCCAACAAGATAGCGAGAATGGAGTTCGCCGAAACCGTTACACGGCGCCGCACCGCTTGCCGGCACATCTGACGAGTCGGGGTGCCACAACACTTCATAATTTGCTTTTAAGCTCTTCACCATATATCGGCAATCCAGCGGAAACCCTAAATCGCGAGAAATGTCATCTCATCTTCCCAGTTCAGAACTAGCAGGAATTCACACAGCCGTACAGGCTTTGAGAGAAGGGTTTGAGGGGATATGTATAGGCTAATTGTTTTAGCGCGGACTACGCCGTCTCATTTGGTCTTGTCTGCTGATTCCGGAACACTTTGCGCTACGGCAGACGCGGCGGGAGCGGGCATTTCACATGCTTCGCGACGCCGGCCAGCATTGGTTGAAATCCGTAATATAGACGCGGCAGCCATGAATTTGACTTCATCCTTACTTTCGTCAAGCAAGCTGTGCAAATCCTTTACCACTGACCTGCAAGGATGCTGACCGAGAGCTTTTGCCGCCGCTGCCCGTACGGCGGCGTTCTTGTCCTGCAAAGCATCCCGTAGCTCGCGCACGGAAGCGGGGTTGCGATCCGATGCAAGCAGGGAGGCCGATATCGCGCGCGCGGACGCTGATTTATCCGTGGCAAACTGTTCGGCCACCGTCACTCCATATGAAAGTGGACCGAGCAGGCCCGAGGCCGCATTGATTCCAGCGAATGCCAATTCTTTCGGGCTGTGCAGCTTCTTGTTGGCGTCTCGGAGGTTGCTCTTTATCACTCCATCCGACGGAGAGCTGTCACCCTGAAGCACACCCGTCAGAATCTCCCGGCCGCTATAATCTCCAAGCTGCCAAAGTGATTTCGCCGCCGCGAACCTGACGACGGCCGAGTCATCGTCCAAAAGCCTTCGCAAAACAGGGATTGAGCGGCGCGAATTCATCTCGGCTAAAGCTGCTGCGGCGACTGTTCTTACATCGGGATCTTTATCGTGGAGTAAGGACTCGACAAGGGTTACAGATTTGGACCATGTCCCGATCGTGGACGCCGCCACAATCACGTTCTGCCGCCGAGAGACTTTGTTATCCGCAGCAGCCGTAGCCAGAATCTCCCACGCTGTCTTTCGTACGTCGGGCGACACAAGCGGTTGAATATCCGAGGATGCGGTCACTGTTCCAGACCGCGGCGGCACTTGAGCGCTTCCGCAGACCGAAACTGTCAGAACGAAAACGAGGCACTTGGATGTTGTCCAACCGCTCATCGCCGATTTGACTGTCGGCGCCATTGCACTCCTCGGGCGAACACGCATGGAGGTTAAACTTCCGCCTGCAAGAGTCTATGAAGGGATAATCTAAAAAGAAATCGGGATTGCAGTGTATCCAGACACGTAAGGTCCAGTACAGAAATTCGCTCCTGACTGGGCCGTGCACGCGTCCAGCCAGAGCTACAGAGAGCGCATACCCCGCCGTACCGTGAGTACCGGATGGCGCGTAGGCTGCTGACGCTCTAGAGTTAAGGGTTTGTTGCTGGTTGGGACCATTCAAGTGCCAAGGCTACCCCCGAGGCTAAGTTTCCAGTGAGGTTTTCGAGTGTTGCACCAGACTAAGCCGATCGTCTGGCCGGGTAAACCCTACCCCCTAGGAGCCACTTGGGATGGCGAAGGCGTGAATTTCGCCCTCTTCTCCGAACACGCCGAGAAGGTCGAGCTGTGCCTGTTCGACAGCAGCAGCGGCCGACGTGAAATCCATCGCATTACCTTGAACGAGCAGACTGACCAGGTTTGGCATTGCTACTTGCCCGAAGCACGCCCGGGACTCTTATACGGTTACCGTGTCCACGGTACGTACGATCCGTCGCACGGACAACGTTTTAACCACCATAAGCTCCTGCTGGATCCCTACGCCAAACAAGTCAAGAATGATTTGAAGTGGAGCGATTCGCACTTCGGCTACCGGATTGGTCACGCCAAGGAAGATTTGTCTTTCGATCGCCGGGATAGCGCTCCCGGCATGCTCAAAGGCATCGTGATCGACCCTTCTTTCACTTGGGGTGCAGACCAGCCTCCTCGCATTCCCTGGCACCAGAGTGTGATTTACGAAGTACACGTCAAGGGCTTCACCAAATTGCATCCCGAAGTTCCGCCTGCTCTACGCGGAACCTACGCCGGATTAGCAACAGCCCCGGTCATCAGTTACCTGAAACGCTTAGGCATTACCGCGGTTGAGCTGATGCCGGTCCATTGTTTCGTCGATGACCGCGTACTTATCGAGAAAGGTTTGCGTAACTACTGGGGCTATAACACCATTGGTTTTTTTGCACCCGAGCCGCGCTACTCCGCCACGGGAACGGTCAGCGAGTTCAAGACGATGGTGAAGACGCTCCATTCCGCGGGCATCGAAGTCATTCTCGATGTCGTCTACAACCACACGGCGGAAGGCAACCACCTGGGTCCTACATTGTCCTTTCGCGGCATCGACAACTCTGTCTATTACCGCCCAATGCCGGATAATGCTCGCTATTACCGCGACTACACCGGCACCGGAAACACGTTAAACATGCGGCATCCGCGGGTGCTGCAGCTCATCATGGACAGCCTTCGCTATTGGGTTCTCGAGATGCACGTGGACGGCTTCCGTTTCGACCTGGCTGCGACTCTCGCTCGGGAGCTGCATGAAGTCGATCGCTTGGGGGCATTTCTTGACATCATTCATCAGGATCCGATTTTGTCGCAGGTAAAGCTAATTGCCGAGCCCTGGGATCTGGGCGAGGGTGGCTATCAAGTCGGAAAATTTCCCGTTGGCTGGGCAGAATGGAACGACCGTTACCGCGATGCCATACGTTCTTACTGGAAAGGAGATGGAGGCATCATCGGCGAGCTCGCGTATCGCATCACCGGCTCAAGCGATCTTTACGCTCGCAGCGGCCGCCGGCCCTATGCCAGCATTAATTTTGTAACCGCTCACGATGGCTTCACGCTGCACGATCTTGTCAGCTACAACGACAAGCACAACGAGGCCAATGGCGAAGACAATCGCGATGGCACCGATAACAATCGCAGTTGGAATTGCGGAGTCGAAGGCCCTACTGAGGATCTGGACGTGAACGCTCTGCGCGCCCGGCAAAAACGTAATTTCCTTGCGACGTTGTTTCTCTCGCAAGGTGTACCCATGATGCTGTCAGGGGACTCGATCGGACACACACAAAATGGAAACAACAATGCTTATTGTCAGGATAACGAACTCAGCTGGATCCATTGGAATCTAGGTGAAGCCGAGCAGGAGCTCCTGGCCTTCACCCAGAGGATGATCGCCCTGCGCAAGAGTCATCCTGTATTTCAGCGGCGAAATTTCTTTCTGGGAAGATCAATCAAGGGTGCCGGCATCAAGGACATCCATTGGCTGATGCCCGACGGCCGCGAAATGACCGACGAAGAATGGAATAACGAATCAGCTCGTTCTCTGGGAATTTTCCTCTCGGGGAAACTGGAGGAACAGGCCGAGCGTGGAGAGCCGGTCACCGATCAGGATTTCCTGCTTCTCATGAATGCTCATCACGAGTCCATACCTTTTCTTCTTCCGGCGCCACCTACGGGCGTAGGCTGGGTGGGATTGGTGGATACCTCCTCCCCAGCCTCAGATAGCCCAGCACGTCTCTTCGAAGGTGGCATAAGCTACCCATTGCAGGCCCGCTCGCTAGCTTTGCTGGTAGGACGGGAACCGGGCCAGGTGCGGGCGGTGGAGCGCCGGCATGAGGCGTAGACATCCGATGCCCTTCGGGGCGGAGTGCCTCGATGACGGAAACGTACGATTCCGCCTCTGGGCTCCGAAAGCGCAACGAGTCGACCTCTGCCTCGCCAATCAGGAGCCGCGAGCCCTATCGAAACTTGAAGACGGCTGGCTCGAACTTGTCATCCATGCCCCCGCAGGCAGTCGATACCAGTTTGAAATCAATGGGCAAACCAAGGTTCCAGATCCTGCGTCGAGATTTCAGCCTTCCGACGTTCATGGACCGAGCGAAGTAATCGATCCCGCTGCTTTCGATTGGCAGGATGAACATTGGCGCGGGCGGCCCTGGGAAGAAGCTGTCATTTACGAACTGCATATTGGCACCTTCACTCCGGACGGCACGTTCGCTGCAGCGGAACAACGTCTCGATTATCTAGCCGACGTCGGAATCACCACGGTTGAGCTAATGCCAATCGCCGACTTCGCCGGAGCGCGCAACTGGGGATACGACGCCGTGTTGCCGTTCGCTCCTGACAATTGCTACGGCCACCCCGACGATCTGAAACGGCTGATTCAGGCGGCACACCGCAAGGGCTTAATGGTGTTTTTGGATGTGGTATACAACCACTTTGGGCCGGAAGGGAATTACTTGCGTACTTACGCTCCGGAGTTTTTTACTGCTCGTCATCGCACTCCCTGGGGCAATGCCATCAATTTTGACGGTCCTGGAAGTCGCGCTGTACGAGATTTCTTTATTCACAATGCGCTTTACTGGCTGGAAGAGTATCACTTCGATGGCTTACGTTTTGACGCCGTACACGCCATCGTGGATGAATTGAAGCCTGACATACTCACAGAGTTGGCCGAAGCCATACGCGCAAAGTTAGGCGTCGATCGGCTCATCCATTTAGTGCTGGAGAATGATCAGAACGCTGCTCATTATCTGACATCTCTTGAGAGCCGACGGGACGCCGGCGCTACGGCCGAGGGCGACCAACGCAAAACTCCGAGACTATACGACGCGCAATGGAATGATGATATCCATCATGCTCTACATGTGCTGATCACGGGCGAGGCCGACGGCTATTATTGCGACTATTCCGAACAGCCGATCCGTCACCTGGGTCGATGCTTGGCCGAAGGCTTCAGCTATCAAGGTGAGCGATCCCGCCATCGAAACAACGCTCCACGCGGAGAACCTTCTCGCGATTTACCGCCGACCTCGTTTGTCTCATTCTTGCAAAATCATGACCAGGTGGGAAACCGTGCCTATGGCGAACGAATCAACAAACTCGCGGAACCCAAAGCACTCAAAGCTGCGCTGGCAATTCTTCTGCTGGCGCCGTCGCCGCCGCTGCTTTTTATGGGAGAAGAATTCGGGGCCGATACTTCGTTTTTGTTTTTTTGCGATTTTGATGGCGAATTAGCCGCAGCAGTCACCGACGGACGACGCAATGAGTTCGCCCGATTCGAGAGATTCAGTTCGCCCAATACCAGGGCTTCGCTACCCGATCCTAATGCAGAAACGACTTTCACAAGGTCGAAGTTGGATTGGAGATCATTGGATGAGCCCACTCACCAATTTTGGCTTACCTTCTATCATGATCTACTGACGCTCAGACGTGACACAATCGTTCCTCATCTTCGCAATTTGAGTGGACGATCTGGCAGCTTCACGCTCGGAGAAAGCAATAGCCTGGCAGTAGACTGGAAACTTGCCGGCGAAGTGACCCTACGCTTGATAGCTAATCTCAGTCCGGATTCTGTAACGCCGCCGGCTGCTCCCACAAGGCGCTTGATCTACTCGACTATCGAAGGCATGACTGAAAAACTGGATACTGGCAAGATGCCGCCCTGGTCCGTCGTATGGTTTCTTCATCCATGAGTTCGCCGCAAATTCCGCTGGCCACGTACCGTCTGCAATTCAACCGCGATTTCACCTTTGCCGATGCGACCCAATTGGTTCCTTATCTGGCCGCCCTGGGAATCACTCACTGTTATGCCTCTCCATATCTCAGAGCGCGTCCGGGAAGCACTCATGGCTACGACATCATCGATCACAACCTGCTGAATCCTGAGATCGGCAGCACAGAAGACTTCGACAATTTCGTGGCCGCGCTACGCCAGCACGGCATGGGACACATCCTGGACATCGTGCCCAATCACATGGGAGTGATGGGGAGTGACAACGGCTGGTGGTTAGACGTGCTGGAAAATGGAGAAGCCTCCAGTTATGCCGACTTCTTCGATATCGACTGGCAGCCGCTGAAGGATGAACTCCAAGGAAAAGTTTTGGTTCCAGTCTTGGGAGATCAGTACGGCAGCATCCTCGATCTGGGCGAACTGAAGTTGACTTTCGATAAAGAGAAAGGCGAGTTCAGCATCTTCTATCATCAGCACCGTTTTCCCGTGGATCCCAAAGAATATACTCGCGTGCGGGCAAGTGGTCTGGAGCGGCTTGAACAGAGTTTGGGCGCTTCGCACGCCGACTTTTTAGAATTGCAAAGTCTGATTTCGGCCTTCAATCATCTGCCCGGTCGCCAGGAAACCGCTCCTGACAAAAAAGCAGAACGTATACGCGATAAAGAAATTCACAAGCGCCGCCTGGCCGCGTTGTGCTTGCGTTCTGCTGAGACATCCCAGTTCATCGACGAGAACGTGCGGAAGATCAATGGCACGCCCGGCGACCCCAGCAGTTTCGACGCTCTGCATGAGCTCATCAAAGCTCAAGCTTATCGGCTGGCATATTGGCGGGTGGCCGCGGACGACATCAATTATCGCCGCTTTTTCGACATCAACGACCTGGCCGGTCTACGAATGGAGAACCAAGCGGTCTTCGATGCTACACACCATTTTGTCCTGCAACTCATCCGCGACGGAAAAGTGGATGGCCTGCGCATCGATCATCCCGACGGCCTCTACAATCCCGCGCAATATTTCCATCGATTGCAATGCCAGCAGGACTGTCCATCCCTGAACAAGGAATGCAATTCGAAATCAGTCTATGTCGTGATTGAAAAAATTCTTGCCAGTGTGGAGCGGCTACCGGAAGATTGGCCAATTTACGGCACCACGGGTTATGACTTTGCCAATCTGGTGAATGGGCTGTTTGTCGATCCGGACTCCGTTTCTAAAATGGACCGCGTTTATCGTGCCTTCCTCGGCCAACGATGCGACTTTGACACCTTGCTCTATCAATCCAAGAAAATTGTGATGCACAGTGCACTGGCTAGCGAGCTGAATGTGCTGGCAAACATTCTCAGTCGTATCGCTCTGGCTGAACGTCACACCTGCGACTTCACTCTGAACAGTCTGCGGGATGCGTTGAGCGAAATCGTCGCCAATTTCCCGGTTTATCGCACCTACATCACCGAAACTCATGTCTCAGACCCAGATCGTAGCTATATCGAAGAAGCTGTCCAATCGGCTAAGCGACAAAGTGCAATCGCTGATGTCACTGTCTTCGATTTCATTCGAGAAGTGTTGCTCACGCAAAAAGGAGCAGGGCAGACGGGTTCTTACCGGCAGTCAGTCGTCCGATTTGCCATGAAGTTTCAACAGTTCACCAGCGCGGTGATGGCAAAAGGTATGGAGGACACCAGTTTCTATCGCTATAACCGTCTGGTTTCGCTAAACGAAGTGGGAGGAGATCCCAAGAGATTCGGTGTTTCGCCGGATGAATTCCATCGTGAAATCCAGCAGCGCGCAAAAGCCTGGCCCCACAGCCTCCTGGACACTTCAACCCACGATACCAAGCGTTCCGAGGATGTTCGCGCCCGCATTGATGTGCTCTCTGAAACCCCAGCTCTGTGGAGAAGAAACGTCCGACGCTGGCGGGAGACGAACGCAGATAAAAAGCGGATGGTGGATGGCTCCGAAGCTCCTTCAAGAAACGACGAATACCTGCTTTATCAAACCCTGATTGGGACCTGGCCGCCGCAGGAAACAATAGCGGGGCCCCAGTTCTACGACCGAATCAACCAGTACATGTTGAAGGCGGTGCGCGAAGCCAAGCAAAGAACCAGTTGGGCGAATCCGAACTCCGAATATGAAGCCGCCGTGGCTGCGTTCGTGAAAGCAATTCTGTCATCGAGCGGCGCAAAGTCTTTTCTCGAAGATTTTGTACCGTTTCAGCGATATGTAGCGCGACTCGGAAGATTCAACAGTCTTTCCCAAGTCCTCATCAAGCTCACAGCTCCCGGAGTGCCTGACATCTACCAAGGCAATGAACTCTGGGATCTTAGCCTGGTCGATCCCGACAATCGCCGCGCCGTTGATTACGCTCGCCGCCAGCGTTGCTTGAAGGAATTGATGGCAGGCGCGGACTCGTGCGAGCGAGTGAAGGCACTCGCTCGAGAGCTGACAGACAGTTTGGGGAAGGACGACAACGATGGCCGGGCTAAGTTTTATCTGACCTGGAAAACTCTGAATTTGCGCAAGCAACAAGCATCTCTTTTTCAGCAGGGAGATTACTTGCCCTTAGCCGTCCTGGGTGCCAAAGCTAACCATCTCGTCGCGTTCGCCCGGCGGGAGGGAAGCTCTGCCGCGATCGTCGCAGTGCCTAGAATGTGCGCGCGCTTGCTGGTGAACGGAGCAACTTCGCCCGCTCAGTCTGGTTTGTGGGAAGATACCGGGATAGAACTGCCACCAGAGCTTTCAAAATCAAGGTACCGCAACGCATTTACCGCAGAAATCCTGCGCCCAGAAAAAGCCGGGGAATCGGGATTCCTCCGAGCGTCGTCTCTACTGGAAAATTTTCCCGTCGCACTGCTAACGGTTGAAAGTGGAAAGTAGCGCCGGTGTCCCGCCGGCTCCTGTCAAGCCCTGCGCAGAATCGCCGCCTGTTTGGGTTCAAGGTCAGGCTCTTGCCAGAAACTTCCGGAGCGCGTGTTGCAACTGAATATCAAACACTTCGCTGAGCTGTGAGAGATCATGCAACAGAAGATGAGCGTCCAAATGATTCAAGTTTTTTTCCGCTAAGACGGAAACGCAACGTCGAATAAGGTTGTAGTCTTCTACCAGACCCGTCGTCGTATAACCTTGAGCCCGCCGCAGCCTGCCATGCTGTGTCGCGGCCTTCATGTTCATCTGTGCCATCTCTTTTGGCGTGAACTTCATGGATCTCAAAGCTTCATCGACTAAAGGCAGGACTGGCGACGTTCGCTTCTGGGCAGACAACTTCAGGCGTCGATGGCCAGGGTATGTCTGGCTGTGGTGTAGCCAATCTCGCCGGATCGAATTTCGATGCCGCTTCACAAGAAGTCCGAGCCGCTTGTGGCCTCGGTGAGCCGGTTTATCCTCCGGAACGGGCAATCGCCCGCCTAGTTTCCTGCTGATTTGATGGACTTCCTGTCGCAGAGCACTCTCTACCGGATCAGAGAATCGTTCCCCGCGAGCCACTCGACTGACGTAGGAAGGGTCGACCCCGAGTTTCTTTGCGATTCGTACATATAGTCCGCGATACAGCGTCTGCGGTAACGGCATTCCGGCTGGCCGGCTTGTGCTAAGATTGTCATGGGACATGACGTCCTTTCGTGCAGCTGGCACGATTATTGCCACTTGGCAGCGACGGTGCCATTAACCAAGGCGTTAATCAGCCTTGTTAAGAGTGTAGCAGTGCTTCATGCGTAAAACAAGGAATACAACTGATCGCGAATGGGCATCTCGGATCGTTGCTCTTCGCCGCCGCATGGGCGTAAGCCAGGCTGAGTTGGGGAAGCAGCTCAATTCCTCTGCCATGGCGGTCTCGCGCTGGGAGCGGGGAGCGCAAGAGCCTCCCGCCAATATCTACATTCAGCTCGGTAACATCACCGGGGATCCGGAGTGCTGGTATTTCTGGGGACGAGCCGGATTGGATAGCGGCGATCTGATGCGGGTGTTGCCCGCCGTACGTTCGCGGTTGCAAAAAGAACGCTTGCCCGCCCTGCAAATCGTACAGGCAGGTGCGCACAGACTGCGCAAAAAGGGAAGTCACCTGGTAGCAATACCAGTCTTACCCGTGGTGGCCGCAACTCACGGCGGAAAGGGAGATCCGGAAGTTTCTCTGGACCAGGCGCGGCCGGAAACTGTGCTGGCCGCTCCCAGTTCCTGGTGTCCCAATCCCGCCTATACCAGTTGCCTTCGAGTGCGTGGGCGATCCATGATGCCCGTGCTCCACGATGGCTACATCATCGTTGTGGATAAATCCCAAACCAACCGTAAGAAGCTATATGGACAAATCGTGGTGGCAGCTCACAAGGAGCAAGGCCTGATTGTGTCCAGATTGCAGCGCTTTGACGATACGGAAGTTCTGGTTCCTGAAAATCGGGAATACGATTCCATCTCGATTTCATCCGCCAGTTGGCGGATCGTGGCTAAGATCCTGTGGTGGATTGGACGCGCCAGCCAGGCTGCGAGCTGACTGTGCCTTAGTGCGTTAGTTTGCCTGGAGACTTTCGCGTCGGAAAGAAATTCCCGCCAGAAAGCACTGTCTCTACCGCAGCAACCAAATCCCGCGCTGCATCGCCTTTGCTGACCGCGCCGCGAATTCCGTCCTTCTGAAAATGGTCGATGACATCCTCGGAAAGGTGTAAAGAAAACAGAATGACCGGAATCTCGGGTTGCGATTCCGTGATCCGGCTCGCGGCGTCCAGGCCATTCATGCCCGGCATCGTTATATCCATGATGATGACATCAGGATGAAGTCGGAGCGCGCTTTCAATGGCTTCGCGTCCGTTGCTGGCCTCGGCGCAAACACTCCATCCGGAGCGAGATTCAAGCAGATTTCGCATTCCCAGTCTCATCACTTCGTGATCGTCTACGACCAGAATTCTGACACGAGCTTCCGCCGATTGGGGGTTCAGCGTCTGTGCGTTCATATTTGGAATTGCCAGCCTCAGAAATCAATTTTCGATTGCTACTGTGTCAGCAATCGCCACGGAGCTTCTTTCAGGCTGGCCAGAGGTAAGTGCTGGAAGCTTCGCGGTCCAGTTTTTATGATTCGTCAGGGTAGCTGTTACCGGCCACAACGGCAATGGCTCGGCAGTGTAGGTGAGTTGGCACGAAAGTGCTAATGCGCCAATGCGCTAATGCGCCAAAAAAGAAAGCTCAGAAACTTAGAGTTTCTGAGCACACCTCCGCTCGCCAATACTTGCAGTTATATTCGGCTGTCGCGGTTCAACCGAAGTCGGATCGCGAGAACGAAACTCAACTGTCCTAGGAGACGTTGGTCTTTTCGCCGTAATAGGCTTGCTTGGCGGATTGCTTGGCAGCGTCTACGCTCTCGCTCACTGCCTCTTTACCGCGAGTCACGGCTTCTTTGCCGCGAGTGACCACGTCTTGTGCACGGCGGGAGAACTCTTCACCCTTAGCCTTTGCTTTGTCCAGTCCCTGCCTGGCACTGTCCGCCAGATACATTCTGGTTTCTTCACCAGAGCCGGGAGCAAAGAGCACGCCCAGGGCAAGACCGGTGCCCAAGCCAGCGAGGAACAGAGGGATGTTGGAATATCCCCTCCGCCGTGGTGCTTCAATATCGACATCCCCAGCCAGAATGGCTCGGGCAATTCGTATAGCTTTCTTGGAATCCAGATTCATGATGATGTCCTTTCAAATCTTAATTTTTTATGCCGGTGGATCTTTCGCGGGTTCCCGGGCAAAGAACAAACAACACTCTACCCGCTGCCTCGTCTTAGAGCAATCGAGGTGATGCTGTATACACCTGTTGAAAACTTCTTAGGGTATCGGACTTTAACTGGCCTGGTCTAAACCAGGGTTGCCTGCTCTCTGGATGCTGCTCGAACTCTGATTCCCAGCTGAGGCATTTGTCTTACCGTTACATTCCGATATCGGCGATAAGCAGTTCGCAGACGAAGCTGCTCAGAGGAATCCGTCACTGTGCTCAGCGCCATCTTGCACCAGGCCAGCCGGAATACGCTGTAAGCAAGCATGAAGGCGGGCAATGTTCGACGCAGGTCATTGCCGGTCAGCCGGGCGAAGCGGGCAAGCAAAAATTCCAGCGCCGCAGGATGGAGGTTCCATTCCACAGTAACTCCCCCCAGATCCCATGCGATGTCGGTGGGCCCCGGAAAGAAATGATCGTCACCGTGGGTGGAGGCGTCCGTCTTGAGCAGAATTCCGTCTTTTGTGCGCAGCCATTCATGCGGTTGCATGCGGCCGTCAACCACAACCAGGCGGGAGGGTTGCAGTGCGTCCAGGTTCAAATTCAATTCGATCTGGAACTCGCGTGAAATATTGAAACGCAACATCTCCGCTAGAGGTTCAGGCACCCCACCGGCACCGAACTCGGCGGCGCGGAAAGCGCAGTATTGCGCCATTCGTTCCAGGACGATTGGGTCTACTTCTTCGGCCGTCATTGGCGTAGCCTCTGCGACCGCATAACAGGAGAACCCGTCGCCTGCATCCGTAACGCTGCACCCGAAGCCAGCCTGGTCCACCAGTCGCGAACGTTGCTGCACTGCCTCTCCCATCGGTCCTAAGCCCTCGAACTTGTACAGCCTCGTCCCATCTCGCGACAGAAATTTAACTCGCTCCATCCGTGGCCAGCAGGCGGGCCACATTGCAGCTTCCGGCAGCAGTTTGCGCCGCCATTCCCCGGCTCCCACAAACACATGATCGGAAAAGCGCGAATCAACGCGTGACGCGGCCGCCCGAAAATGAAAAGCCTTCCATCGCCGCGCAGCATCATCGGCACAAAGCAGGTTAAGGTCGGGTTCGTGGCTTCCTATTAATGTGAGTTGCGCCGCTGGCACGCCAGCGTCAATCAGTGCCTCGCCCACCGATAGAAAGCTTGAACCACTTCTTCCTGGGCCCTCGTCCACCACAAGGAACATGGCGCTCTGTTCTTTTTGTTTTTCGATCCACCGGATATGCTCGGAAGTGAATTGCGTGATTCGGCTATAAGGATGGCCGCTTGGCCTCACCGTAATCCGTTCCACGGAAGACCCGGTTCCGCGTAGCGTTGCCGCAACCACTGCGCTCAGAGTAGTTCCAATGCTGCGAATTCCGATCACTGCCACGGGTCGCGGGGGATTCGCGAGCCGCATCCCGGCGTCTGCGAAATCCAGAGGATGCAGAGCGTAATAGGAAAATCCCTCGGGTGGCGAAGTTTCAACGATTTGGGGAAGCGAGAGATTGCTCAGGCTGCCAGTAAGTCTCCGGACGGAACTCAAATTGCCGCTAAGCAGTGTGAATGCCAGTGCATCGGTCAGCGCTGCTAAAGCTGATCTGACGAGAGACTCAGCATCCGCGAGTGCGGATTCCAATTCACCTGCACGGATCAATGCATTAAGGCAGTACTCACGAATGTGCGGTCGTGGAGAATCCAGCAGCTTCTTCAGAGAGGTGTGCAGTTCATCCAACAGGCCCGCACTCGACACGGAATTGCGTCCATCCCGAAAAACCCACAAATCCGTTTCGACCGCTGACATTTGCTCAACGTCCTTGTGTATTCCGCGCAACATTCGGCTCTAAAAAACCTTGTGAAACTTTGCATCGAATGCCACGCCGCCATTTTCATCTCGGGTTGCGCTCACCGACCATCGCCGGTTGAGCTGATATTCCAGTTGGATGACTTCCCGCTGCGCCGAGGTTACATCGGTCGAAAAAGTAAAGATAAAATCTTTCGTCACGCGCTGCTGTATGGCAATGCGCGCGGAGGGATTTCTGTTATCACCGCCAATTAAGGGATCAATGGTCAGGCTGGAGATGCCCGCCAGCTTACCAATCTGCGTGCCGACCTGACTTGCCAAACCTTGTGCCAGGATCGAGTTCGCGCCCAAACTGGTCGGAGTGGTCTCTTCCGTGGTTTGCCCGCGTGCGATCAGGTTAATAACGTCCACAGGGGGCAGCGGAGGATCTGAAACATAGCTCGTCCTCAATTTATCAATCGGACCGACGATCGTGAGACTCAAATTGTATTGCTTGATGGTTGTCGTTATCAGCAGGTTCACCTCGGGCGCAGTGCGATCAGTCCTGGTGAAGTTAATAATGCCGCGCTCTAATTCGTAGCGCCTCTTCATGAAGAAAATTTCGCCCGAAGTCAAATCCGCTCTGCCCACGATCACTGGATTGGAGGCTGTTCCAATCACCCGCA
>Ga0066710_100002333_pt1 | contig 15222 bp, 13 predicted proteins | sample GraSoiAngelo_159_FD_79666 | JGI IMG/M metagenome (GOLD analysis project Ga0066710, IMG submission 79666) | Grasslands soil microbial communities from the Angelo Coastal Reserve, California, USA - 14_1009_16_40cm | ecosystem: Environmental > Terrestrial > Soil > Grasslands | place: USA...
AGGATGGAGAACATCCGGTCGGCCTCCGCGGCGTTCTCCAGGCTGACCTGCTTCAGTACCCGGGTCTCGGGGTTCATGGCCGACTCCCACAGCTGCTCCGCTTCCATCTCGGCCAGGCCCTTGAACCGCTGGATCTCCATCTTCTTCTGGCCGTTCGTCTTGCGCAGGTCGTCCAGCGCCTTGTCGTCGTGGACGTAGACGTACTTGCCGTCCATCTTCACCCGGTACAGCGGAGGCTGGGCCACGTACACCTTCCCTCCGTCGATGAGGCTCTGCATGTGGCGGAAGAAGAAGGTGAGCAGCAGCGTCCGGATGTGCGCGCCGTCCACGTCGGCGTCAGCCAGGATGGCGATCTTCCCGTATCGAGCCTTCGACAGGTCGAACTCGTCACCGATCCCGGTCCCGATGGCGCTGATCAACGCCTGGATCTCCAGGTTCTCCAGGATCTTGTGTAGCCGCGCCTTCTCCACGTTCAAGATCTTTCCTCGGATCGGGAGGATGGCTTGATAGGACCGCTCCCGCGCCTGCTTGGCGCTTCCCCCGGCCGAGTCGCCCTCCACGATGAAGATCTCGCAGACCTCGGGATCGGTCAGCTGGCAGTCGGCCAGTTTCCCCGGCAGCGACGTGGAATCGAGGAGGCCCTTCCGCCGGGTGAGGTCGCGAGCCTGGCGGGCGGCCATCCTGGCCTTGGCCGCCTGCATGCACTTGCCCACGATTCGCTTGGCGTCTCCGGGGTGCTCCTCGAGCCAGGTCATCAGCTGCGCGTTGACCGAGGTCTCCACGAAGGAGCGCATGTCGGTGTTGCCGAGCTTGGTCTTGGTCTGCCCTTCGAACTGGGGTTCGTGGAGCTTGACCGCGACGATCCCGGTCAGCCCTTCCCGGATGTCCTCGCCGATGAGGTTCTCTTCCTTCTCCTTGAGGAGACCCTTCGACCTCGCGTAGCGGTTGACCACGTTGGACAGCGCCTTCTTGAATCCCTCCTCGTGGGTTCCGCCTTCGTGAGTGTTAATAGTATTAGCAAAAGTGTGAATGGACTCGGCATAGCCGGTGTTCCATTGCATGGCCACTTCGACTTCGCTGCCGTCGCGTTCCTCGGTGAAGTGGATGATCCGGGCGTGCAGGCTCTCTTTCCCGTGGGACAGGTGCTTGACGAAGTCGGCCAGACCCCCTGTCGCCTTGTAGACGCCCTTGACGGGTGGCTCCTGCCGCTCGTCGACGAGCGCGATCTCCACCCCGCGGGTCAGGAATGCCAGCTCCTGGAGACGCTCGGCCAGGACCTCGGCCTTGAACTGGGTCTCCTCGAAGATGTCCTCGTCGGGCCAGAAGGTGACGATGGTTCCGCTCTTGTTGCTCGCCTTCATCTTGCGCAGGCGCGACTTCGGAACCCCTCGTTCGAAGGTCTGCTGCCACACGGATCCGTCCCGGGCCACCTCGACCACGAGGCGCCTGGACAGGGCGTTGACCACGGAAACGCCCACGCCATGAAGGCCGCCGGACACCGCGTAGGACTTGCCGCCGAACTTCCCGCCGGCGTGCAACGTCGTCAGCACGACCTCCACCGCCGGACGCCGATCCTTCGCCTTCGGGATCGGCTTGACGGGGATCCCCCGCCCGTTGTCGGCGACCTGGCAGCCCCCATCCGCGAGGAGGCGGACCACGATGCGAGTGCAGTAGCCGGCCAGCGCCTCGTCGATGGAGTTGTCCACGACCTCGTAAACGAGATGGTGGAGGCCTCGAGGGCCCGTGGTCCCGATGTACATGCCGGGCCGCCGGCGAACCGCCTCGAGGCCCTCCAGGACCGTGATGTCTGCAGACGTGTAGCTCGACTCGACTGGCCTGACCGCCACGTTACCTCCGTCCGCCGCCATGCAAGCGGCGCCCACCCGCCGGGGAGGGATCGACCTGGGGAAGGAGTTTCAAGCCCTGAAATTATACCATCAGTAATGCCATCCGCCAGGTAGCGGAGGCGCCCTCCAACGAGGGGGCCGGCCCCTCTACGATTGCCGTCCCCCGGCGGCTACCCCCACTCGCACCTCTGCCACCAGGTCCGATCCCAGGGCCGCGTTGGCCCGCCTCCGAACCTCCTGGGCGAGGAAGCGCACCTGGGTCGCCCAGGGTCCAGTGGAGGCTTCGACCACCAGAACCTGCCCGTCCAGCCTGGCGGGGGAGCACTCCCGGCTCAGGGTGTCCCCGACGACCTCGGGCCATCGCCTGGCCAGCTCCCCCAGGGCCAACCCCGCCGACCAGGGGCGTCCCGCAGCCAGGACGTCGAGCACCGACCCCAGCGGCTCGGGCTCGTCGGACGAAGCCGAGCGCGATCGGGCGCCGCGACGGCCGGTCCCCTGGCGACCGCGCCGGCTACCGGCGGACAATCCGTCCCTCCTCAACGCACCACACCTCGGCGCCGGCGGGAACGTGAGACTCCTCGGGCACCGCGATCATGACCTGGCCTCGTCCTGCCAGCCCCTCGGCCAGCCGCCGCCGCCGGTCCGGATCCAAGCCCGAGAACGGGTCGTCCAGCAGCAGGATCGGAGGCTCCCCGACCTCCTCCCGGACGGCCCCGGCCACCGCCAGACGAAGGGACAGGGCGGCTCCCCAGGCCTCCCCGTGCGAGGCGAATCCTCGGGCGGCCAACCCCTCGACCATGAGCTCGAGCTCGTCCCGGTGCGGACCCACCAGTGTGGTCCGCCGCACCAGCTCGTCCCCCCGTCGGGTCGCCAGGCGCTCGGAGAACTGCTGCTCCAGGCCCTCGCTGACCCCCTCTACCGACGGAACGTAGGTCACCCGGAGCGCTTCCTCGTGTCCAACGATCCGGTGGAACTCTTCGGCGGCCCGACCCGAGATCCGTTCCATGGCTTCTCTCCGCATGGCGGTCAGCGCCGTCCCGTGCGTGACCAGCTCCGCGTCCCACGCGGCTAGGTCGGGAGGCTCCCCGGGGCCGTCCCATTCCTTCAGGAGCCGGTTCCGCTGCCGCAGGACCCGCTCGTAGGCTCCCGCCAACCCGTCCTTCCCGGGCCACAGGATGGCCCCTGCCTCGTCCATGAACCTGCGGCGATGCTCCGGGTCGCCCAGCACCACCCGAAGGTCCTCGGGTCCGGAGAAGACCGCCCGCACGTGCCGGCGCAGATCCCTCTTCCGCCGGACCGCCGACCGGTTCAGCTGGACCCGGTTCGCCCCGCTGGACCGGACCTCGACCTCGATCAGGAACCGGCCGCCGCCCGCCTCCACCTCCCCACGCAAGAATGCCGACTCCGCTCCGGATCGAACCAGGGGCAGATCGCTGCTGACCCTCGGGGAGGTCAACCAGCACAGGTAGAACAGGGCCTCCAGGAGGTTGGTCTTCCCCCGCCCGTTGGGCCCCACGACGGCGCTGAGCCCCGGCCCCAACTCCAGGGAAACCTCGCGGTGGTTGCGGAAGTCGCGGATCTGCACCCAGGCAACGAGCACGGACCCAGGCTAGCCCACCGGCGCCGGGAGCCGGACCGGCATGACGAGGTACACGAATGCTTCCTCGTCTCCCCGCATCACGGCCGGCTTCAAGCCGTCCCTCACCTCCACCTGCACCCGCTCTCCCGTCGCCGCGGTGAGCCCGTCCACGAGGTACCCGGGGTTGAACGCCGCGGTCAGGTCCTCGCCCTCGTACTTGGCCTCCACCACCTCGACCGCTCCACCCAGATCCGGCGAGGACGAGGAGAGCCGTACCCCCAGCGCGTTGAACTCCATCTTCACCGGCGAGCTCTCCCGCGCCAGCAACCCGACACGGCGAACCGCGTCGAGCAGCTGCTGGCGCGAGGCCGACAGCTGGTTCTCGTAGCGCTCGGGAAGGAGCTGCCGGTAGTGGGGGAACTCGCCCTCGATCAAGCGCGACGTCAAGGTCAGCGCGCCGATCCGGAACGCCACGTGGCTGTGCTCGACGAACAACTCGACCTGGCCCTTCTCCTCGCCGGCCGCGGCCCGTCCCGCCTCGGAGAGCGCCCGCTCGGGTACCAGCGCCTTGGCCTCGCCCTCGGCCGTCGCCGAGAGCTCTCGCACCGAGAGCCGGTAGGAGTCCGTCGCCGCCATGGTCAGGCCCTCCCGGCTGATCTCGAGCAGGACGCCGGTCAGGATCGGCCTGGCCTCGTCCCGGGAGGCGGCCCTGGTCACCTGGCCCACGCCCTCCGCGAAGCCCGCGCCCTCGACGGAGACCCGGGTCCCGCCAGGGTCGGCCAGGGCCGGGAAGTCCTCCGCCGGCAGGCACCGGACCGTGCCCTCGTAGTTGCTGCACACGATGCGGGCCTGCCCACCCTCCGCCTCGATCACCACCGGGGCCTGGTCGAAGCTCTTCACCATATCGGCGAGGAGCCGCGCGGGGATCAGGGTCACTCCTTCCTCCTGCACCTGCACGGGAAGGCGGAGCCGTGCGGACACCTCAAGGTCCGTGGTGGCCAGCACGAGCTCGCCCCCCGAGGCGTTCATCAACACGCCCGTGAGCGCCGGGATGCCGGGCCGGGAGGAGACCGCCCGCTGAACCGTCTGGAGGGCTTCGGAGAGCACGTCGCGGTCGCATTTCACCTTCATAGCAAGCCTCCCCGCCTATCTGCTGTCATCGATGTTTTCCAAACCAGTAGTAGTAGTGGGGGCCGCCCCCTGTGGACAAGCGGCACACCCGCAGCGTATCGCGTGGATACGACATCGCGAACGTGTGCATCGTCACGGGAAGGACCGGCGGCGCGGGTGGCCGGCGAAGATCCCATCGTGTCGGTTCGCCCTCCGTATCCCCCGCCGATCCCCACGGTTATGCCTCAGGCCCGGCCTCTGGCCCGGATCCGCTTGGTGAGGTCCTGCACCTGGCGGTACGTGCTTCCCCTCGCCGGCATCAGGCTCTCGATCTTCTTGATCCCGTGGAGAGCGGTGGTGTGGTCGCGGCCGAAATGCTCCCCGATCTTGATCAGCGAGAGACCGGTGAGTTCCCGGAGCAGGTACATGGCCACATGGCGGGCGGTGGTCAGTGGACGGGACCGGCTCTTCGACACCAGATCGACGGTCTCGAGCCCGAAGTAGGACGAGGTCTCCTCCATGATCAGCGCGGCCGGTATCTCCTGGCCGGACTCGGGGATGAGGTCTTCGAGGGCCCGCTCTGCCAGGGGGAGATCCACGACCTGCCGGGAGAGCGAACCGAACGCGGCGACCCGGAGTAGGGCACCCTCCAGCTCCCTGATGTTGTTCTCGAACTTCGACGCGATGAAGTGCAGCACGTCGTCCTGGACCTCCAGCCGGTCCCGCAGCGCCTTCAGCTGGAGGATGGCGATGCGGGTCTCGAGGTCCGGCGGTTGGACGTCGACGACCAGGCCTGACCGGAACCGGCTGCGCAGCCGCTCTTCGATGCCCCCGAGCTCCTGGGGCGGCCGATCGCTGGCGATGACGATCTGGCGCTCGTTCTGGTGGAGGTGGTTGAACGTGTGGAAGAACTCGGTCTGGGTCTCTTCGGCCCGAGCGAGGAACTGCACGTCGTCCAGGAGCAGGACATCGACGTCGCGGTACTGCCGCTGGAAGAGATAGCCCTTTCCCTCCCGGACGGACTTGATGAACTCGGTCATGAAGCTCTCGGAGGTGGCGTACCGGATCCGTGTGTGTGGGGCGAGCTGCCAGGTGTGGTTGGCGATGGCAAAGAGCAGGTGGGTCTTCCCCAATCCGACTCCCCCGTAGATGAACACGGGGTTGTACGCCTTGGAGGGCGGTGCCTCCGCCACGGCCAGGGCCGCGGCATGGGCGAACTTGTTGCTGGGCCCGGCGACGAACGTGTCGAAGGTGTAGCGGTCCGGAAAAGGCGATTGACCGAGGGCGTCGTCCAGGGTTGGGTGTTGCCTCCGGGCCGTGGCCCGCCCGGAGCGTGCTTCGGCGCCGGGGACGTCGCCAGTCGGGGGTCGAACGGCCTCCGCTTTCCCGCCGGGTTCGGCCTCCCGCCGGGGCCGGCGGACCCGGATTCGCACCCGGACGTCGGAGCCGAGAACCTCGCGGGCGGCGCTGGACATGAGTTCGGTGTGGTGCGCAGCCAGCCAATTCTTCACGTAGGCGTTGGGCACCAGCAGCTCCACGACGTTGGCGCGGAGCTCTCCGGCCCCCAGGTCGGCGAACCACAGGTTGAACGCGGCCTCGGGGAGCTCCCGCCGGGCCCGCGCCAGGATGGCCTCGCACACCCCGCGGGCGGGAGAACCCAGTCCTTCGGCGGCCGATTGGTCTCTGACAGGCGACGTCATGTATCCACAGACACTTTCCACAGGTGTGGAAACGGGCGGCCGTCCCGGAGAAGGTGGGTGGCCTCGAAGCGCGGCGGATTATAGCGCCGGGCTCTCACGGGCTGCCAAGCCACGGCGTGGGTCTTGGCGACCTTTTTGAACTGTGTCGCCCGGTATACTCGGCCGGACAAACCAGATCGCATCCGACGCGCGAACATGGCGCCCGCCGTGAGGTTCGAGGACCCGTGAAACGCACCTTCCAACCCAACGTCCGCAAGCGAAAGAAGACGCACGGCTTCCGCATCCGCATGCGGTCCCGCGCCGGACGGCGCATCCTGGCCAGACGGCGCCGCAAGGGACGGGCGGAGCTGTCAGCCTGAGCGCGGCGTTGCGCGGCGGGGATCCCCCATGCCGGTGAAGCCGCGCACTCGGGCGGGCAGCGGGCGTACGCTCATCGGATCGTCAGACATCTCGCGTGTGCTCCGAGAGGGAAGCCGTCGAACCGGGCGGGTCCTGGTGGTGTATGCGTTCCCTTCGGGAAGGACGACGCGGGCCGGCTATGCGAGCCCACGATCGATCGGCGGAGCGGTCGCCCGGAATCGTGTCCGCCGGCTGATGCGGGAGGCATGGCGCGCTGTCCAGGGAAGCGTGCGTGAAGGATTCGACGTGATGATCGTCGGACGTCCGGAGGTGCGGGGCGCGTCCCTGGACGAGGTGGCGACGGACCTGGAGCGGCTGCTGGAGGAAGCCGGGGTGACCGCGTGAAGGCCCGGGCGAGAAGCGCCCTGTGGTGGTGCGGATGGCCCGCACGGGCTTCGCTCGTGGCGATGATCAGGATCTATCGATGGACCCTGGCGGGAGTTCTCGGGGGGCGGTGCCGGTTCCATCCGACCTGCTCGGAATACGCCGAGCTGGCCGTGCGCGAGCGTGGAGCGGCCCGGGGGGCGGTGCTGACGGCGTGGCGAATCATGCGGTGCTCGCCCCTGTCGGCTGGCGGCGTGGACTACCCGCCAGGCGTGGTGTATGACAGCACCATACAGGCGGGCGACAACGGCTCTTCGGCCGCGAGCGATGGGGTGGTGGCGCCGTGATGGAGGTTATGGGGGCGAATCCCCTGGGCCCGCCGTTCAAGGTCCTTCTCGACGGCATCGGCGCTGTCCTGGCTTTCATGTACAAGTCCATCCCGAACTACGGCGTCGTGATCATCCTCTTGACCCTGGCCATCCGGGTCCTCCTGCTTCCCCTGGGGATCAAGCAGGTGCGCTCGATGCAGGCGATGCAGGCGATCCAGCCGAAGGTGAAGGAGATCCAGCGCAAGTACAAGGGGAAGCGGGACGCGGTCTCCCGCCAGAAGATGAACGAGGAGACCATGCGCCTGTACAAGGAGCATGGCGTCAACCCCTTCAGCGGGTGCTTGCCCCTGCTGGCCCAGTTCCCGGTCCTGATCGCGCTGTTCGGGGTGCTGAACGTGCCCAACGGCCTACCGCACGTGAGGGGCGCCCCGCCACAGGCTCCGCCGAGCGAGTACACGCGGCTCTACAAGGATCTGACCCAGCCCGGCCAGGCGCCTGGGATCGACTTCCTCGGCGCCAACCTCGTGTGTTCGGCGGCCGAGGCCGGGACCGAGGTGACCGTGCCTGCAAAGGGGACGATCCCCAAGGTTGAGAAGGACTGCGGGAAGGGGGCGGTTCGGATTCCCTTCTACGTCTTCCTCGTCGCGATGATCGGCACCACCTACTACCAGCAGCGGCAGATGCAACGAGCCTCGCCGGGGCAGTCCCAGCAGCAGCAGATGCTCACTCGGATCATGCCGATCTTCTTCGGCTTCATCGGCTTCCGCTTCCCGGCGGGGCTGGTCATCTACTGGACGACCACGAACCTGGTGCAGATCGCCCAGCAGCAGTACATGCTTCCGCGGCCGAGCCCGGATGCTGTGGCGGAGCGAGGCTCGGGCAGCGAGCGCCGGAGCCGGCCCAGCGATGGGCGCCCGCCGGGCCAGCGGCGGAGCCGGCCAGAAGCCCGGCCGGGCGGCAAGCAGCAGAAGGGTGGCAGCACGAAGGGACCCCGGCCCGCCGGGGGGGAGCAGCGGCCGGCGGGGGACGGTCCGGCGGCAGAAGGGCCGGAGGGGTCGGGGCGGACCGGCGACGGGCGGGCCGAAGGATCACCGGAGCAGTCCGGCGGGTCTGGTGGTTCGGGAAGCACTCGGGGCGGTGGCAGCGGAGGCCGCGGTGGAGGAGATCGAAAGAAGCGCCGCAAGCGTTGAGGAAGCCATCGAGGCTGCCCTCGCTGAGCTTGGCATCAGCGAGCAGGAGGCCAGGATCGAGATCGTCCAGGAGCCTCGAGGTGGGCTATTCGGCCTGGGGCAGCAACCAGCGGTGGTCCGGGTCAGGGCCGCGCCGAACAAGCCGGTCATCTCCGGCGATGCGCTCGAGGAGCAGGCCGAGACGGCAGCGGCGTTCGTGAGGGAGCTGGTGGAGCGGATGGGGCTGGATGCGGAGGTCGAGGCGCAGGCCTCGGGGGACGTCATGTACGTGGATGTGTGGGGGGCGGATTCCGACGAGGACATGGGGGTCCTGATCGGCAAGCGGGGCCATACGCTCGAGTCGATCCAGGAGCTCGTCCGGTCGAGCATCCATCGCCAGCTCGGGGAGCGATGCGCGGTGCAGGTGGACGTGGAGGACTACCGAAAGCGCCGGCGCTCGCGGGTGGCAGGGATGGCTCGCGAGGCGGGCCGGAAGGTGCGGAAGACCGGGCGTCCCGAGGCGCTGGAGCCGATGCCGGCCTTCGAGCGCAAGGTCGTCCACGATGCCATCGCCGAGCTTGGGGGGCTGGAGACGGCCAGCGAGGGCGAAGGGCCGAGTCGCCACGTTGTGATCAGGAAGGCCCCACGATAGCGGGCCAAGACCCCCGCCCGTTTCACGTGAAACTCAACCCTATCTCGATGGTCGAGGCACTTCCTCGCCAGGCTCAATCGAAGCTTCGGGCCTTCGAGGAGCTCCTCCGGGACACAGCAGTCCCCCTCGGCCTTGTTTCGCAGGACGACTCGTCTCGGCTGTGGGAGCGCCACATCCTCGACTGCGTTCGAGGAGCGGCTTGTCTCCCTCCGGGGCACGGCCAGGTCATCGACCTGGGTTCCGGGGCCGGCCTCCCCGGGATCCCCGTGGCCATCTGTTGCCCCGACCGCCCGTTCGTTCTCCTCGAGCCGCGATCCCGGCGAGTTGGCTTCCTCGAGCTGGCGGTGGAGCGCCTCGCCTTGGAGAACGTCACGGTGCTCCTCGTTCGGGCCGAAGAGGCCGGGATCCGAGGTGAGGCGTGCCTGGCGAGGGCGTTCGGGCCGCCGCTCGCCACATGGCTGGCCGCGGATCGTTTGGTGCAGGCAAGAGGTGAGCTCGTCTACTGGGCGGGACGGTCGTGGGCGCGGCGGCCGCTTGGGGGCCTGGACAGTCTCGGAGTCAGGCGCCGAATTTGTGCCGAACCCCTGTTTTCCTGGCAGGGACCGCTCGTTATCATGAAGCGGACTTGAGGTTCTTCCGATCCCGCAACCACGCCGACGACGAGCCTTCGGCTTCCCAGGACGACGAGCCCCAGGCTGGACGCACCACGGACTTCCTCCCTCCTCAGGAGCCCAAGCCACCCGAGAGAGATGAGGAGCCCGAACCCATCGTCGCTCCGGCCACCCTTCGCACCGGCCCGGTCCTTGCGGAGGAGGGCCCGCCCGAGCGCGAAGAGGCGGAGTCCCTCCGGCCGGAGGGAGCTGCGACCGGACGGCGGGTCGGGGGGACGGCGGCGACGGGCGGCCGGGAGGAACCCGGCGCAGGGGAGGGGCCTGCCGACGGCGAGGTCGAGGCGCCCACAGTAGGAGGGCAGCATGCAGTCGCAGCGGGGGACTCCCCCGTGGACGTGGAAGGTGCGACTGTTCCGGTTGGATCCATGGTCGCCGAGCTCGAAGCCCTCCAGGACCTGCGGTGGCGAGGAGCGGACGGCGGGGGCCAGGCCGAGGGCGCCCGCGTGATCGCCATCGCCAACCAGAAGGGCGGAGTGGGCAAGAGCACCACCGCGGTCAACCTGGGTGCGTGCCTGGCCGAGGCAGGCCACCGCGTGTTGGTGGTGGATCTGGACCCGCAGGGGAATGCGTCGACCGGCCTCGGCATCGAGCACACCCGGAGGACCGGCACGATGTACGACGTGCTGACGGGCTCGATGGAGGTCGACGAGGCCGTAGTGGAGACCGAGGTCCAGGGGTTGTGGGCGGTGCCGTCGACGATCGATCTGGCCGGCGCCGAGATCGAGCTGGTGAGCCAGCTGTCGCGGGAGGGCCGCCTGGCCCGGGCCCTCGAGCCGGTCCGGGCGTCCTACGACTTCGTCCTGTTGGACTGCCCGCCCTCGCTGGGTCTGCTCACGGTGAACGCGCTCACGGCGGCCGACGAGCTCCTCGTCCCCATCCAGTGCGAGTACTACGCGCTGGAGGGCCTCGGGCAGTTGCTGAAGAACGTGCGTCTGGTACAGCAGAACGTGAACCCTAGGTTGAGGCTGACCGGGATCGTGATGACCATGTTCGATGGGCGGACGAAGCTGGCCGATCAGGTGGTGGCCGAGGTGCGGGCGTACTTCGGTGACCGGGTGTATGAGGCCATCATACCGCGATCGGTCCGGCTGGCGGAGGCTCCCGGATTTGGGAAGCCGATCATCCGGTACGACCCGACCTCGAAGGGGGCGGTGGCGTACCGGCGCCTGGCGGAGGAATTGGTGTCCCGATTCGTGGGCGACGGACAGTGGCCCGATGCGGAAACGGACGGGGAGGCCCCGAACGGTCGTTCCAAGAAGGGTTCCAAGAAGGGTTCCAAGAAGGGAGGTGTGTCGTGAAACGCGGAGGACTGGGGCGGGGGCTTTCCTCGTTGATCCCCGGGGCCGAGGAGCGAGGCCTTCTGGAGGTCCCGGTCAGTGCCATCGCGCCCAACCCGCGGCAGCCGCGGCGGGACTTCCCGCAGGAAACGCTGGCCGCGCTGGCCCGCTCGATCCGAGAGGTTGGGGTCCTGCAGCCGGTTGTCGTTCGACGAAACGACGGCGGGTTCGAACTGGTGGCGGGGGAGCGGCGGTTGCGGGCGGCCCGACTGGCCGGGCTGGCCACGATCCCGGCCATCATCCGGGAGGGCAACAACACCGAGTCCCTTCGCGAGGCGCTCATCGAGAACCTCCACCGGGAGGATCTGGGTGCCCTGGAGATGGCGGCGGCGTTCCAGGAGCTGCTGGAGGACCTCGGTGTGACGCAGGAGACGGTGGCCGAGCGGCTGGGGTGTTCCCGAGCGCACGTCGCCAACACCATCCGGCTGCTCTCGTTGCCGGGGGACGTGCAGCGCATGCTGGGCGATGGACGGCTGCAGGCGGGGCACGCCCGAGCGCTCCTGGGGCTGCCCGACGACGAGTCGCGGTCGACCGTGGCGCTGCGGGCGTCGGCCGAGGGGCTGTCGGTGCGGCAGGTCGAGGACCTGGTCCGGAACTATGCCGAGGCTCGGGACGGGAAGGGGGAACGGACCCAGCGAGCCGACCCGATGCTGACCGAGGTCGAGGAGCTGCTGTCCGAGCAGTTGGCGACCAGGGTGCGGGTGCTCATCGGGAAGCGCAAGGGGAAGATCGTGGTGGAGTTCGCAACCAAGGACGACCTGGAACGGATCGTGTCCGAGATCATCGGCTCGGGGCCCGGGCTGGCGCCTGAGTAGAGAAGCGCCGGACCCGGGCCGGAACTCGAATCGTTGAGCGAGAGGCTTCAGGAAGCGCGTCGGGCCGTTCAGGCCTTCTGTCTGGGTCTGGGCCTGGGATGGCTGATGGCGCTGATGGCGTCGAGCGGGAGGAAGAGGACCCGGTAGGGGGCCTCGTACGTCGTCACCGAGTCCCGGCGGGGCCGGATGCCGAAGCCTCGACGGCCGGAGCGCCGGCGAAGAATCGTTCCACGGCGGTGGCCAGGGCCGCAGCGATCCGCTGTCGGAAGGACCCGTCGGCAAGGAGGCGTTCCTCTTCCGGGTTTGTGATGAAGCACGGCTCGACGTGGACGGCCGGCATCTGCGTCTCGCGGAGGATCGACAGCGACTTCGGGTGGGCCCCGCGGTCGGGGCGGCCCTCTCGGGCGAGCTCCTGCTGGATGAGCTCGGCCAGCCGACGGCCGGCTTGGGAATGCCACCCCTCGCGGCCGAAGTAGAAGCTGGACGCCCCCGAGGTAGCCGGGTCGTCATCGGTTCCGGCATGGATCGCGATCAGGACCTCGACACCGAGCTGGTTTGCCCTCGCGGCCCGCTCGCCCGCGGATGGATCCTCGTCTGCGCCGCGGAGGAGGAAGGGCACGGCGCCGCGCCGTCCCAGCTCGCCTGAGACCGCTTCAGAGAGCAGGATCGACAGGTCGGCCTCGGAGAGGCCACCCGGACCGGCCGTACCCGCGTCGCCCGGCCCATGGCCCGGGTCGATGGCGATACGAGCGCCCCGGATGCTCGCAGACAGGCGGCGGAGCGCCTCGGCCTCACGGACCTCGGCCCGACCGGGGCCTGGGCCGACCGGGCGGAGGCGGGAAAGCGCTTCCACGGTGGTGACCCCTACGATCCCGTCCGGCGGGAGGCCGACGTTGCGCTGGAACTCGTGGACCGCGCGGTCGGTTCGTTCGCCGAAGATGCCGTCCTCCCTGCCCGCGTCGAAGCCGAGGAGGTTCAGGCTGGCCTGGATGTCGCGGACGTCGTCGCCGCGGAAGTAGGGGTACCGGAGGTAGAGGATCCGGTCGCCCACCGAGTAGCCGGCCTCGACGAGCTCGCCCCACGTGTGCTCGTCGACCACGCCGTTGACGATGAGGTGCCGGCGCTCCTGGAAGCGGCGGACCGCCCGCTCGGTCGCTTCACCGAACCACGCGTGCTCGGAGGGGTCGATCGGGTAGCCGAGGGAGCCCAGCCGCGTCTGGATGTCGAGTACCGCCTCTCCCCGGGCGCCGCGAGCGAGGGTCTCCATCACGAGCATTCTGACGGGCCGGAGAGCCCGCGGCCGGGAGTCAGGCCGCGATGTGCGGGGTGATCTCGCGCAGGATGGCTTCCTTGCCCCGGGCGCCCACGACGCGAGCCTCTTCCTTGCCGTCCTTGAAGAAGATGAGCGTCGGTATGCTCATCACGCCGTACTTCCTGGTGGTCTCGGGATTGTCGTCCACGTTGAGCTTGGCGGCGGTCAGGCTGTTCGCGTGATCGCGGGCGATGGCCTCCACGATGGGGGAGACCATGTGGCAGGGGACGCACCATTCGGCCCAGAAGTCGACCAGCACGGGCCGGTCCGACCCCAGGACCATGGTCTCGAAGTCGCCGTCCGTCACCTGTATGATGTTATCGCTCATTGCGTAAGTCCTTCCCTTGCCTCACCCGAGCGTCTCCCCTTGGGAGAAAAGGCGCTCTTGAACGCATGAACGCGGCTATCTTGAGGCTTTATTCCCCGGCTGGCCAGGGCAAACGCATGAACGTACGCGCCGCCGCGCTCTCCCACGCCGCCCGTCGCCCCGCGACGGCGAGCCGGTCGAGGCGGGCCTGCCGCTCCTCCGTCGTGCGAACCATAACAGCGTACAGGGACACGAGTGTGGGATATGGGTTGATCCATTCCGGACCGAGCTCGAGGCCGAAGTGCAGATGGGGTGGAAACTCGTCCCGGTGGCCGGGGGGCCCGTACCCGGTGTTGCCCACGCGGCCGAGGATGGTCCCGGCTGACACCGGTTCCCCCACCCGGATCCCCGGAGCGATCGCCGAGAGGTGGGCGTAGAGGTAATACAGGCCGTCGATGCCGCGCACCCCCACCCGGGTCCCCGAATAGAACGTCCAGCCCAGGTTCTCCACCGTGCCCGGCGCCATCGATACGATGGGTGTCCCTCGTTCCGCCGTGATGTCGATCCCCTCGTGCACCCCGATCAGCCGCCATGTCCCGTTGACCAGCCGGAGACGCGGAGCGTGCCAGTTGTTGGGGAACTCCAGCAGCGAGAGGAAGTTCGACCGCGCGACCGGGAAGGTCTTCCCTCCCGAGATCACCGGGGCGTAGAAGCCCGGCGAGCCCCGGAGCGCGGACACCGCGGCGGTGGCGTCTCGGGGAATGAGAGGACTCGACCGGCGGGAGCCCGGCGGGCCAGGCGCAGCCGGGGCCGACCCCAGGACCGCGAGAAGCAGGAGTGCCGGAAACCGGCGGCGGTGGCCGGGTACGTCGGAGCGTCGGGGCACCGACCCAGTGTATGGCGGGGCACGCGCCTTCGGTGTCTGGCCGGCTAGTTGTAGTCACCCACGAAGGTGTTGACATGAGGAGAGCCTCGGCAGAAGGCTGGTGGTGGAGCGGGTGCTCGTCCTGGGTTGGACCCAGGCGTCCACCCCTCCGGACTCACGGCTGTGACAACGTCGGTGGGAACTACAGCTAGCCCAGGGATCCCGCGAGCCGCGATGAGTCCTGCGGCGTCCGGCGGTCGTATTGTCGAGCCCGTTACCGAGGAGGACTTCTGATGCGCAGCGTGACCTATTCGATGGGCGTCTCACTTGACGGCTACATCGCCGGGCCGGACGGCGGCTTCGACTGGACGGCGCCCGACGAGGAGGTATTTCGCTTCTGGATCGACGAGATCCGACAGGTCGGCGTCCACCTGCTGGGACGACGGCTGTACGAGACGATGCTGTACTGGGAGACCGCCGACCAGGATCCATCGCTCGACGACGCAGAGCTCGAGTGGGCCGCGCTCTGGAAGCCGCTCCCGAAGGTGGTGTTCTCCACCACGCTCTCGGCGGTGCAGGGCAATGCCCGCCTCGCCTCCGTTGGCCTGGCGGAGGAGATCGAGCGGTTGCGAGCCGAGCCGGGGGAGGGCGACATCGCGATCGGCGGCGCGACTCTCGCCGCTGAGGCGGCCGCGTTGGGTCTGATCGACGAGTACCGGGCCATGGTCTACCCGGTGCTGGTTGGCGGTGGCATTCCGTTCTTTCCCCAGCGCGAGCGCCGGGTGGATCTCGAACTCGTCGAGACC
>Ga0066710_100002336_pt1 | contig 15210 bp, 13 predicted proteins | sample GraSoiAngelo_159_FD_79666 | JGI IMG/M metagenome (GOLD analysis project Ga0066710, IMG submission 79666) | Grasslands soil microbial communities from the Angelo Coastal Reserve, California, USA - 14_1009_16_40cm | ecosystem: Environmental > Terrestrial > Soil > Grasslands | place: USA...
AGTGTCTCCCCGCTTCTTGCGGAGCCAGGTTGTACTAGGCAGTGTAGGGTGTTGTGGTGGAAGTCAAGAAAGTGGTCAGCTGCTGTCCGGCCCTATCTATCTTCGCAAAGGAATGGCTTGCATTTCCCAGGGAGAGCAATTTCCTCGAGGGACGGTGCAGGCGGGCCAACCTTGTGCGAGTGATTCTGGGGTTCGACTAAGGGCGCGCGGGCACGCTATAGTGCGATGCAATGAGCAGCCATTTTCCGCCAACCTTCATCCACACATCGGTTAGCCGGTCGTGATAGTCGTAGGCTTTCCCGCCCAGTTCGCCTCGTTCGTGGTAGGCCCCTGTCACCACCGCGATGTTCTCGTGCATGCGAATCTTGACGTCCGCCAATTCCGCAATATCCACGCGCAAGGGTCCCGCATTATAGCTAATGAAGCCGACCTTACCGTAGGTGGTGCCATCTTCAACGGTAATGACGTAGTCATCTGCCAGCAGCCCCGCAACGGTAGCGATTTGCCGCTGCTTATATGCATCCACCCATTTTGATTCCAAGGCACGAATACTCGTCGCGTCTGATTTTTCCTGCGCCAAGTCACGAACCGCGAAGCATCCAAGCAGGCAGAGAGCTAAGGTCGAGAATATCCCCGCGCGCATCGTTTTCCCCCTCAAACGGCACGGATTATACGCCTACGTCGCGTGCTATCCACGTGTAGGCAGATGGTCAAATGGTCAAAGGCCTTCGCAAGCGATACCCGGACCTCCCCGGCAGCGCCGTGGGCAGCGCTTCGCGGGGCCCGTACGCCGTCGACATCTTGGGTCAGCGTCCGGTCCGTCTGCGTCCGAGCCTCGATGCAACAACCTGCCCGCAAGGGGAACGGCGCAACCGCGGAGAAGTATGCGGTTACCGAACGGCGGCTCAGGTCAGAAGACAACCACCTCCAGAAAGAGCGGCGGAACTTCCTAACGACGAGGATCCCCACGTGGAAATGTCTGTGGCGAGGTGGTGGAATTAACCTGGGGCAGGACATTTACCTGTACGCGTGACCAAGTATTTCTTTCGCATTCACGAATAGCACTGCTTCCGAACGCCTCCCCGCTTGCGCGTAGGATGTCGAGGGAGGCTACAGCCACATGAAAAACGTCATCAGAGCGACACTGCTGGTCGCGACGCTGTTAGTTCTAGCTCGCGCAAGTGAAGCCCAGGTTTCTGTCGGAATCGTGATTGGGGCACCACCGCCGCCACGGGCGGTCGCCGTTCTTCCCCCAAGCCCCGCTCGTGAGCACGTGTGGGTGGCGGGTTATTGGTATCCGGTGGGCAGGCATTACAAATGACACGAAGGGTATTGGACTCGGCCACCGTACGAGGGAGCGCGTTGGATTCCGCCGCGCCACGATGGCGAGCGATATTACGGGGGCTACTGGGAGGGAGACCGCGGCCGCGTTGAACACGATCACCACTGGGATCGCGGTCGCGACCGCGACTTCCGCGATCACGATCGACATGACGAGCGCCATTTTGATCACGATCATCGCCGGAACGACAGATAACACGCACCTGTTGCTGGCACTCGCAACGGGTTGAACTGCGATCAGGTCAGTGGGTCATGGCGTAGAGAAGGTAATTGATCCCAACGCGCAAGCCGAGATCGGAGTAACGCTGGGGATAGGCGGGGTGATTCGCCCATTCCCAGGAATCTCCGACATCGGAGTTGAAACAGATGGCGATCATGATGCGACCCTTGTCATCATAGATCGCACGCCAGTGAGCGCCCTTGCCATCGCCCGGCCCTTGCGGATAATCCGGAACTTTGTAGCCGAGCCGCAAATGCGCGGCCCCGGGGATTTGATATCGCTCGTCGAGATCGTAGAGGGTGTGGAAGATTGGATCGTCATTCGGGATATCGACGATGGGGCGATCGGGAAAAACCATACGGATGCGCTTTTCGAACATTTGCCACTCGTACGCGCCGTGAAAATCGTCGGCCATGAGGAAGCCGCCGCGTAAGAGGTAGTCGCGCAGGACGTCGGCCTGATGTTGAGTGATCCCCCACTCACCGACCTGGACGGCATAAAGCCAGGGCCAGTTATAGACCTCGTCGCCATCGTCGAGATTCACGTCCTGTTCCACGGAGCGCGCGTCGATGCGAGTGAGTCGCCGGACAGCCGCGGAAAAATTGCGGTCGGCGGGCGGTCCGTCCTGGGTCCACAGCGATATGCCTTGACGCCAATCGCCATCGAAACGCCCACGGTAACCGTCATTGGGGCCGGGCGGGTACATGAGGCGAGCAAAAGCCCATTCACCCGAACGCTGCCAATCTGGCGGCAGGGGAGCCGATTCGCCGTATTCGACAGAAGGATATTCGCGGAAAGGAAGTTGGGCAAACATCACGCGAACAAAGGCGAAAGCGCAACAGAAGGGGAAAAGAATTTTCAGCAACTCTCGACAGGACTCCTTCATGCGAGCTTCCCTTCTGTCTTGCCACTCGCGCGTTCGCCACCGGGCAAATCTCTATTGTAATGAGATGCCGGGGAACGGGCTTTGCGATGGTCTATCCGCCAGGTGACAGTCGTCCATAGCGAATCTGATGAACCGAATCAAGCGCCTCAGCCATAGCGAAAAAGAGCCTTAAAACCGTAGTCCATGTGCTGTTGGATGTGGCAGTGAAAAAGCGCCAGTCCCGGCTGATCGGCAGTGAAATCAACCATAACTCGGCCAAAATATGGGACTACCACGGTATCTTTGACAATGCCTGCAGTCTTCTTGCCGTTGATCTCCGCCAACTCCCAAAGGTGGCGATGGAGGTGCATGGGATGAGCATCGTCGGTGCGGTTGCGCATCAGGAGGCGGTAGCGCGTGCCCTGTTCGAGGACGAATTCGCGTTCATGGGGGTAAGGCTTGCCATTGATGAGCCAAAGATTGAACTTGCCAGCCGCGCCGGGCAGCTTCTCGAAAATCAGTTCAATGGTCTTCTGCGGAGCCGGTGAGGAGGAGTTGGCGGTTCCGAAGATGGTATAGTCCCAAGGCGCTTGAGGCGGATCGATCCATTGCGGCTGATGGTGCTGGCCAGCGTATTCCACAACCACGCCGAGGCCCGATTCGCGGATGGCCTTCTCTGTTGAGCCGAGGATCCAAACTCCCGGATTGTTCATCTCGACGACCACATCGATGCGCTCACCTCCGCCGACAAAGATCGAGTCGAGTGTCTGCGGAGTCGGCACCGGGTTGCCATCGAGTGCGATGACCTTCATCTTGTGACCCGCCAGCGCGACCCGGCGGTTCTCGATGGCGCTGGCGTTCAGGAAGTGAATGAGCAGCCGTTGACCCTCACGAACACGGATCGGGTCGCCGGCCCCAAGCGCCTTGTCGTTGATCGAGTAGGTGTTCGAGCCGACCTCGAGGCCATCCGGGTCGGTGTTCAGCGTGGCTGGCTTTTCGAGCAACGGGCCATGATGGGTGTCGTCGTCCTCATCGTCCATGGTTGCTGTAAAGAAGGGTTCCCAATCGCGCAGGGCGAGGAAGAGTTCCTGGTCGTACCGGCCCGGGTTGTTGCCGTCCTCGACGTAGACGAAGCCGAACTGGCCCGTGTACCCGCCCTTGTGCAAGTCATCCATTGCCATGGCGTGCGAGTGATACCACCGGCTTCCGGCTGGACCGGGTGTGAGTTCGAAGTGTCGGCGTCCATGCGGCGGTACGACCGGCGAGCCCTCTTCCTGGGTGCCGTCGACCTCGGGTGGGATGAGCAGGCCATGCCAATGAACAAGCTCCGGTGTATCCGTGTCGTTGACGACGTCAATCCCGACCCGTCTCCCGGCCCGCAGGCGAAGGAGGGGGCCGGGTGCGGCACCGTTGTACCCGACGGTGGAGAGAATATGGGAGCGGTCGAGTTCCACGGTGACGGGGGCAATGCGAAGCAAGTAATCGGGGTTGTCTTCGGGGGGATGGCCCGTGGGCAACCGTGGAGTGCCGGCCGATTGGCCGATCGGCAGCCGCGGCGCCGCGGCGTGAGCCAGAGCCATGCTGCCGAGTTTGAGGAGACCGCGCCTATCCAAAGTAATGCCGCTCCCTGAAAATCGGGACCTGCCTCGATCGTCTCACGCGGACGCGGGCCGGACAAGGCGGGCAGGAGGCCGGTCTAACTGCAACCAAGTGAGCACTTTCGCCGTCTAAATACTCGCGCACTCGCCTCCGCCGAGCTTCACTATGAAGTGTACGCACATCGCATTGGCGATTCTGGCAGCCTCGGCCGGGTGCGCGGCGCTGTGGGCTCAGCGGACCGGGGATTTCGGCTTCGGAAATGACGACTCCCCGACCAACGTCAAGGCGGAGTTCTACTGGTCGCGCCTGGCCTATTCCACAAACATAGCGAGTAATTTCGGTGGTTACGGCCACCGGTGGCGGAGTTCGTGGTCGCGCGACTATCCCAAAGCGGACCGGCAGTTTCTGATCTCCATGCACCGGTTGACGCGCATCGACGGGAGGCCAACGGAGCAGGTGGTTACCCTCGATTCCGACGAGATCTTCAACTATCCCTGGATTTACGCGGTTCAGGTGGAGAGCTGGACATTCAGCGAGAAGGAAGCCAAACGATTGCGCGAGTACCTGCTCAAGGGTGGGTTCCTGATGGTGGATGACTTCCATGGTACGGAGGACTGGGAGAACTTCATGAACGGAATGCGCCTGGTGCTGCCTGACGCTGAGGTCGAGGACCTGCGGAGCGGCGATGAGATCTTCCACACGCTCTACGACATCGACGACAAGATGCAGATACCCGGCGAGCAATATGTTTGGACCGGCCGGACGTATGAGAAGGACGGTTATCAGCCCAAATGGCGGGCCATCCGCGATAGCAAGGGGCGAATTATCGTCGCGATCTGCCACAATATGCACCTCGGCGATGCGTGGGAGTGGGCCGATGATCCCAATTACCCGGAAACATTTGCGTCCATGGCGTTTCGCGTGGGGCTAGACTACATCCTGTATGGGATGACTCATTAGGGGTGGTACGGCGCGATTCGTTTTGCCGGGAGCGGATGGAGTGAAAGATCGACGGCCACGCGCTGGATTCTTGCTGTAGCACTAAGGACGCGAAGGGTGCATGTTTCAGCTTCTGTTCAAATACCCGGGCGCGGTATTCCGGAAAGGGCAATTCGTGCTGCTCGGGAAGTGGCCTGGGTGGCTGCTGGTCGTGGCCATGGTCGCAGCCGCTGTTGGACTTGCCCTGCTGATTCGTTGGAAACTCCGGAACGCTGCGCCTGAGGTGCGAAACTGGCGAGCCTGGGTGGTTTGGGGAATACAGTCTGCGTTTGTAGCTCTGGTCCTGTTTTTGCTGTGGCAACCCGCAATCCTCGTGGCCGAGCTCAGCTCACAGCAGAACATTATTGCCGTTGTCGTGGACGATTCGCGGAGCATGAGCATCGCGGATAGCGAGGGAAAAACGCGAGAGGCGGCAGCAGTCGAGGCGCTCGAGGGCGGTGTTCTCGCGGGCTTGCGGCAACGTTTTCAAACGCGGCTCTACCGGCTCGGCCGTGAATTGACGCCGGCGGACGGGCCGCGAGAGATTATGCCGGTAGCGCCGGCCACGCGCATTGGCGACAATCTGAAGCGGCTCGCCACAGAAACCTCGGACTTGCCCGTCGGAGCGATCGTGCTGCTCAGCGATGGCGGCCAGAATAGCGCAGGAGGCGGCTCGGGGATCAGCCGCGATGTTCTTCAAGCGCTACGCAATCGGCGGCTCCCGGTGCACACCGTGGGATTCGGAAAAGAGCAGAGCGCGCATGACGTGGAGATCGAAGACGTCAGCATCGCCGCGAGCGTGATCGCGGAGAGCCGGATTTCCGCGACGGTCAGCCTGACACAGCGAGGCTACGCAGGTAAGAAGGCGAAGCTCACGGTTCGCGATGGGGCTAAAGAGATCGCGGGGCGCGAGATCACCTTGGCGGCCGATGGGCGCATGCAAGCCGAGCCTGTTTTCTTCCCCGCCGGTGCCGCGGGCGCAAAAAGCTTGACCTTCAGCATGGAGACGCTGTCTGGCGAAGAAAACCTCGCGAACAATACCATGACGCGCCCCATCGTTGTGAGCGACGCGAAGCGAAGGATTTTGTATCTCGAGGGTGAGCCGCGTTGGGAATACAAATTCATAAGGCGAGCCGAAGCGGAAGATCCCACCGTGCAGCTCGTGTCCATGCTACGCACCAGCGAAAACAAGATCTATCGGCAGGGGATCAGCGATCCGAGCGAGCTAGCCAACGGGTTTCCGGCCCGGCCCGAGAACCTGTTTAGCTATACGGGCATCATCATCGGATCGGTTGACGCCGATTATTTCACACCGCTTCAGCAGGAGCTGCTTCGTGAGTATGTCGACCGCCGCGGCGGGGGGATCCTGTTTCTGGGAGGCCGGTTCTCGTTGAGCGACGGCGGATGGGGGGCCTCGAGCCTAAACGACCTGCTACCGACCATTCTTCCGCAAGGAAAAAACAACTTTCACCGCAACGCGGCGACGGTCGAGTTGACGGCGCAGGGTCTGAACTCGCCCATTACTCAATTACTGGATGATCCGGCGAAGAATGCGCAGCGTTGGAAGAAGCTGACCTATCTTGCCGACTATGAGGATGCCGGTGCGCCGAAACCTGGAGCCACCGTGCTTGCCGACCTGCGCGCGGGCCGGAGGAAACTGCCGCTGCTGATTACCGAGAGCTACGGGCACGGCCGCACGGCGATTCTGGCAACGGGCGGCACATGGCGCTGGCAGATGAGCGAGGCTCTCGGTGACCTATCGCACGATCTTTTCTGGCAGCAGTTGTTGCGCTGGCTGGTGGCCGAATCGCCGGGTCCGGTTGTCGCCTCGATGCCAGAGCGGCTGCTGATGGATGAAGGGCGGGTATCGTTGAAGGCACAAGTGCGCGACAAGCAGTTTCAGCAGACCACCAATGCGCATGTCACGGCGCACATTGTTGGACCGCAAGGGACGGACGCCTTCATTGATCTGACGCCCTCGGGAAGTACACCTGGGCTGTATGAAACCGAATGGACGGCGGAGAAGGCGGGTACCTATCTCGCCGAACTCACAGCGGAATCTGCGGGCGGTCAACCACAGGAACTCGGTCGCGACGTGGTGATGTTCCAGCGCGAAGACGGGGTGGCGGAGAACTTTCACACGGAGCAGAATCGGCGCCTGTTGGAGCAACTTGCATCCGACACGGGCGGACGATACTGGACGCCGTCCGAGCTGAAGAACCTGCCCGGAGACGTGTCGTACTCGGAGGCCGGGATTTCCGTTCGCAATACGAAACAGCTGTGGGATATGCCGGTGGTTTTCCTGCTCCTGCTCGGCCTGCCAATCACGGAGTGGTTGTTACGTCGGAACTGGGGCGTGATATGAAGCGCGCGCTGCTAGTGCTGCTGCTCACCTGTGCGACCGCGCTTCAGGTGCATGCGGCAACGTATTACGTGGTGGTAGCAGGGCTAGGCGGCGAGCCGGATTACGAGCAGCGTTTTACGGCTGCGGCCAAAGATCTGCATCGGATCTTCACAGCGGCGGAACCGGGGGCGCACGTCTACATGCTCACTGGCGAGCAGGCTACGGGCGCGCATCTGCTCGAAACGATCGGCGAGGTGGCGCGCAGTGCCAAGGCGGACGACGACTTCGCACTCATCCTGATCGGCCACGGTTCCTTCGACGGCGTGGGGTACAAGTTCAATCTCGTCGGGCCGGATGTGACCGCAGAAGAGATCGCCGCGATGTGCGACCATGTCGCAGCACGGCGGCAGCTGATCGTTGACACCACCAGTGCCAGCGGGGGCGCGGTGCAAATTCTCGAGCGGCCCAGGCGCGCGGTAATCGCAGCGACAAAATCCGGAACGGAGAAAAACGCGACGGTGTTCGCGCGGTATTGGGTGGAGGCGCTCGAAGACCCTGCCGCCGACACAGACAAGAGCGACTCCATCAGCGCCATGGAAGCCTTCCGCTACGCCACGAAGAAGACCGCTGCTTTTTACGATTCACAGAAACGACTCGCAACCGAACATGCCGTGTTTAACGATACCGGCCGAGGAGCAGCGGTGCGCGAAGCGGGAAACGGACAAGGTCTGCTGATGTCGAGTTAAACTTTGCTGCGCCTTGGCACGAGCCAGCAAGCCGGCAACGATCCAGCCAAACGCGCGCTGCTTGAGAAAAAAGATCAACTGGAGCAAAAGATTGACACGCTGAAGTACCAGAAAGCCGCAATGGATCCGCAGGATTACAAGAAACAATTGACCGAGGCGTTGGTGGAACTCGCGAAAGTGCAGGAGCAACTGGACAAATGAGGTTCGCCGTCGTCCTTCCGATTTTCGCGCTGGCATGGGCTGTATCCGTCCGTGCCGCGGCACCAGCAGACTGCTGGGCGCTGCGCAAGCATGGACATTCGGCGGAGGCCAAGGGCTGCTTCGAGACGCTGACGCACAGCGGCGACGCCTACCTCCGCGCCGAAGGCTTCTGGGGGCTCGAGCAATGGGAGCGCGCGAACGAACAGTTCCGCGCGGTGACGCAGCCGGCGGGCAGCCAAGATCGGTATAAGGTGCGATGGGGGATGTTGTTGCACGAGCGCTTCAACGACAACGATGCCAACGGGTTGTTCCGCGAAGCGCTCGAGAACAACCCTTCGAGCGCCGAAGCTTATCTCGGGCTTGCAACGGTTTCCGCGGATGGTTTCGAAGGCCAGGCCGCCGAGTATCTGGCCAAGGCGATCGCGCTCGATCCGAAACTGGCTGAAGCGCACGAACTAATGGCTGACATCGCGCTCAGCAATGACGATACGGATGTTGCCGCGGCCGAAGCAGACAAGGCCATCGCGCTAGAAAACGATGCGCTGGACGCGATGGCGATTCATGGGGCGATCGAACTGATCGCGAACCGTTCTCCCGAAGCATGGTTCGCGAAGATTCATGCAATTAATCCGCACTACGGCGAGGCGTCAGCTCGGGTCGGGCGTCAACTCGGATTGCACTACCGGTATGAGGACGCCGTCACGTACTACCGCAAAGCGGTCGAGCTTGAGCCACGGTTGTGGGCGGCACATTCCGCGCTTGGAATCGCTCTGATGCGATTGGGCCAGGAAGACGAGCCCTTCCGGGAACTCGAGTTGTGCTACGACAACGGATATCGCGATAAGGCCACCGTGAACAGCTTGCGGCTGCTCGACAGCTACAAGAACTTTGAAACGTTTCGCGACAGCACAACGATTCTGAAGCTGCACAAAACCGAAGCGGCGCTGCTGCGCCCTTACCTGCAGGCAGAGCTGCTTACGATTCTGGCCACGTATGAGAAGAAATACCGCATGAAGCTGCCCGGTCCGGTGCAGGTGGAAGTCTATCCGGATCATGAGGACTTTGCCGTACGCACGACGGGGATGCCAGGCCTGGGGGCGTTTGGCGTTACCTTTGGGCAGGTCGTGGCGATGGATAGCCCATCGGCGTACAAGCCGGGCGGGCTCAATTGGGGTTCCACGTTATGGCACGAGATGAGCCATGTATTTATCTTGACCGCGACGAATCATCGCGTGCCTAGGTGGTTCACCGAAGGTCTCGCGGTGCATGAGGAAGGCGAGCGTTCGCCGGAGTGGAGAGATCGTTTGACTCCGGAAATACTCGTCGCCATTCGCGACAAGAAGTTCTTGCCGGTGGCGACTCTCGATCGTGGCTTTGTCTATCCCCAATATCCATCCCAGGTGATCGTGTCCTATTTCCAGGCTGGCAGCATCTGTGACTTCGTAACGGAGAAGTGGGGTGAGGACAAACTGCTCGACATGGTGCGCTCGTTCGCCAAGTTGCAGACGACGTCACAGGTAATCCAGCAGGATCTCGGGGTTGCGCCCGAAGCGTTCGACAAAGAGTTTTTCGGGTGGATCGGGAAGAAATATGGGGCGGAGGCCGCGCATTTCGACGCGTGGCTGGAAGAACTGAAGGCGCTCGTCGTTGCTGCGCAACAGAAACAGTACGACACCGTGCTGCGGCAGGGACCAGGGGTGCTCGGGTTGTATCCCGAATACGTCGCCGATGCCAACGTCTACCTGTTGATGGCTGCCGCGGCTAAGGCGCGAAACGATGACAACGCTGAAGCTGCGATCCTCACGGAATATGAACACAAGGGAGGTCAGCTGCCTGACGCGCTAAAACGCCTGGCCACGTTAGAGGAGAACGCGAGAAAACCTGCCGAGGCAGCCGCGACACTCGAGCGCGTGAACTACATTTATCCAGTCAAAGACGAGGATCTGCATCGGCGCCTCGGCGACCTGCTGTATGCGCAGAAACGGTACGACCCTGCCATCCGCGAATACGCCGCTTGCGTCGCGTCAAATCCGGTGGACAAGGCGGGAGCGGAGTTCAACCTGGCACAAGCGTATTTCGCCGCGGGACAGAAGGACAAAGCGGAGGAAACCGTGCTGGCGGCGCTCGAAATTGCTCCCGGCTACCGCCCGGCACAGAAATTATTGCTTGAATTGCAGCGGTCGCCCGCAAAACCGGACTGAAGGGAATGAAAATCGATGGTCGCTAGCGTCGGAATGAATCAAGAAGCCGCAGCTCTCCAGAAACGAATCGAGCGCTTTCAGATGGTGCGCGAGCAAATCCTTATGCAAGTGCGCGAAGTCATTGTTGGCCAGCAAGAGGTGCTGGACCAGATATTGATCGCGATTTTTGTTGGTGGTCACTGTCTCATGACTGGCTTGCCAGGCACGGCGAAAACATTAATGGTGCATACGATCGCGGAGACGCTCGGATTGAAGTTCCGGCGTATCCAGTTCACACCGGACTTAATGCCTTCGGATATCACGGGCACGGACATCATCGAAGAGGACCTGACGACCGGCCATCGCAAGTGGACCTTCGTCGAAGGACCGATATTTGGGAACGTGTTGCTGGCCGACGAGATCAACCGCACGCCTCCCAAGACGCAATCCGCGCTCCTCGAAGCGATGCAAGAGCACTCCTGCACCGTGCGCGGAAATCTGCACCAGCTTCCGTCGCCATTTTTCGTGTTGGCGACGCAGAACCCGATCGAGCTGGAAGGAACCTATCCGCTGCCGGAGGCGCAATTGGACCGCTTCCTGTTCAACGCGATCCTCGACGATCTGAGCGCCGAAGACGAACTGAAGGTGATCGACCTGACCACGGCGACGCGGGTACCGAAGGTGGAAGCGGTAACTTCGGCCGAAGAGCTGCTCGACTTTCAGCAGCTCGTGCGCATGGTGCCCATTGCGGAAACACTTTCGCGCTATGTCGTGGCCCTGGTGCGAGCCACGCGGCCCAAAAGTGAAAAACCCCACGAGCTGGTGAAGAGATATGTGAACTACGGCGCCAGCGTGCGCGCGGCGCAATTCATTGTGTTGGCGGCAAAGGCCCGGGCGCTTTCGAACCAGCGGTATCACGTCAGCTACGAGGACATAACTTCTGTGGTTGTGCCGGTGCTGAGGCACCGAATCCTGCTGAACTTTCACGCGGAATCCGACCAAGTTGGCGCGGACGAGATCCTGAAGCAACTGGTCTCGCAGGTGGAGCGGCCCAAGGAGAATTGATGCAACGTTTCCTCGATCCCCAGGTGCTTGCCGGCATTTCTTCGTTGGACCTGTTGGCGAAGACCGTGGTGGACGGCTTCGTGGCCGGCTTGCATCGTTCGCCGGATTTCCGCTTTAGTCAGGAGTTTGCCGAATACCGGGCGTATGTCCCGGGGGATGACTTGCGCCACGTGGACTGGAACCTGTTTGCGCGCACGGAACGATGCTACTTGAAGCGCTACCGAGGCGAGACAAACACGCAGGTGACCGTGCTTCTGGACGCGAGTAACTCGATGCAGTACACCTCGGGTCCGCCAACCAAGATGGACTACGCTCGCTTCATCGCCGCGTCGCTTTTCTATCTGGCGATCCACAATCAACGCGATGCGGCAGGGCTGATCGTTTTCGACGAAGACGTGCGGGAATACATCAGGCCGTCGACGCGACCCGGCCAACTGGCGCGCCTTTTCGCCGCGCTGGAACGGGCCGAGCCGCGGGCAACAACCGATTTCGCCAAGCCGCTCCGGCATTTTCAGAATTTTCTACACCGGCGCGGAATCGTCATCCTGATCTCGGATTTTTACGAAGAGCCGGAAAAGATCGTACGCTCTAGTGCACCGTTGCGGTTTCATGGCAACGAGATGGTGCTGCTTCACATTCTCGATCCGCAGGAGATTCGCCCGGAGCTGCGGGGATCGGCGCTCCTTGTCGACCTCGAAACGGACCGGCGAATTGAGGTAATCCCCGAATATGCGAAAACTACTTATCGCGCGAAGATCGATACCCATATCGAGGAGCTTCGTTCGCGCGCACAGGGTGCGGGGATGGATTATCAATTACTGATTACGAGTGAGTCGCTCGATCGAGCCTTGCGCGGATATCTCTCGTTGCGGCAGGCGGGTAACTGATGGGTTTTCTCGCACCATGGTTTCTGGGTGGGCTGGCGGCGCTGGGCGTGCCGGTGTTTGTACATCTGCTGCGGCGGCACAAAGCCACGCCGCGGCCGGTAAGTTCTCTGATGTTCTTCGAACGAGGCACACAAAGCTCCACGCGCCACCGGAGGCTGAGGTATCTCGTGCTGTTCGCGCTGCGATGTGCACTGGTGCTGCTGGTGGTACTTGCGTTCGCAAATCCGTATATCTGGAAGGCTACGGCCGACGCAAACTTCCGACTGCTTTTGATTGTGCTGGACCATTCCTTTAGCATGCGCGCCAGAACACGCTTCGGCGACGCGAAGCAAAAGGCGCTCGCGCTACTCGCCGGAAAACCACATGGGCAGAAGGCGCAAATCATGAGCCTCGGCGGACAGCTCGAGGTGCGAACCGCGGCGATCACGGATGACGCGCCGTTGCGGGCAGCACTGGAAAACATTCAGCCGGGCGACGGACACGCGAGCTTCGGCGAACTGGGCCAGGCAATGCGCTCGCTGGCCGAAACGGAGCCTGGACCAATTGAGCTTCACCTCTTCAGCGATATGCAGCGCACTGCAATGCCATCGAACCTTTCTGAAGCGGTTCTGCCGAACAACGTGGAGCTAGTGTTGCATCCGGTCGCCGACGGCCCCGCACCAGCGAACTGGACAGTCGAGAGCGTAGAGGCCCCGGCCACGCTCTCCGATCCGAAAGATCCAAAGCACTCTCGCGTACGGGCGGTAATCGCGGGTTTCGGCACTCCGGCTGCCACGAAAGCCGTATCGCTCGTGGTGAACGGTAAGACGATTGCGACGCGGAAGATCGACGTGCCGGCCGGCGGTCGCGCGACAGTGGAATTTGCCCCTCTGGACGTGGGATATGGTTTCAACCGCTGCGAAGTGCGAGTCGAAAGCGAAGATGCATTCCCGGCAGATGATACAAGCGTATTTGCCGTACGACGGTCCGATCCCGAACGCGTGTTATTCGTACACGCTGCCGATGATGCGCGGTCAGCGCTTTATTTTGGATCGGCGTTGTCCGCGGCAACCCTAGGTTCGTTTGTGCTGCAGTCGGTAGCCGCGGAGCAGACAACCGATCTCGACCCAACGAAATACGCCTTCGTGGTCCTATCGGACGCAGTAACGCTGCCTGGGATTTTTGAGCACACGCTCGGGCAGTACCTTGCGAAGGGCGGCCGCGCCCTGATCGCACTAGGCACCTCCGCCGGCCACCATGCGCAGATTCCGCTGTGGGGCGGTGATGTGAAGGACACACATGATTACGCGCGCGAAGGAGGCACGGTTGCCGTAGGGCAGGTGGACTTCAGCTATCCGGCGCTGGATCAGGCGCGGCCCGGGGCCGATAACGGCGGTTGGGGTGAGGTGAAGGTTTTCTACGCCGCAGTACCGGAACCGGGGCAAGCGCGCGTGGCAGCACGCCTCTCGGACGCGACACCACTGCTGCTCGACAAGCAAGTGGGCGAAGGACACATCGTGCTGCTGGCTTCGGGACTCGAAAACCTGACCAATGACCTGCCCCTCCATCCCATCTTTGTGGTTTTCGTCGATCGCATGGCTCGGTATCTCTCGGGTGACGAGCGTCTGAGCGGCTCGAAGGTGGTTGATTCCTTTGCGCAGTTGCGCGGCGCGGCTGAACCGGCAGGGGTGGCGGCGAGCGTCGAGGTGATTGACCCGGACGGGCATCGGCCCTTGTCGCTAAACGAAGCGCGAACGATGCAATCTGTTCGGTTAGAACGCTCGGGATTCTATCAGATTCGTTTTGCCAACGGACGAGATGCGGTCATCGGCGTCAACCCTGACCGGCACGAATCGAATCTGGAGCCGCTGAGCAAAGATGTGCAAGACCTGTGGAGCGGAGGCTCTGCAAGCAGCGGGACGCAGCCAGCGGGCTCCGCAGCGGTTCAAGTGAAAGCGCGTCCCGTAAGCCTTTGGTGGTACGTTATGCTGCTTGCATTGGTGGTAGCATTGGCAGAGACCGCTCTGGCCAGCGGCTACTTGGGCACGCAACGGGAGGAAGCATGAACAACCGCAGCGAGCTCGACAGTTATATTACGCGCCTGCAGCAGAGGCTGCGGGCCGGTGTTTGGTTGCGCGGCGCAGCCATATTTACAGCCACGGCGCTTGCGATTACCGTCGCGCTCGTGCTCCTGCTCAACCGCTTCGCGTTCCCGGCGCATGGCGTCACTGCTGGGCGATTGACTATCTTGGTTGCGCTCGCTGCGGCGGCGGTAGTCGGTATCGTGCTGCCGGTGATTGGCGTGACTCGCGAGTGGGCTGTAGGCAAAGCGGAAGCTGCAAATCCCGGCCTGGAACAGCGCCTTACGACCTTTGAGGAGCAAGTGCGCAAGAGCAACGACCCGTTTCTGGAGCTGCTGGCTGCGGACACGCTGGCGCACACCAAGCAAACCGAGCCGCATTCGTTGGTTCCAGACAACCGTTTGTTCGCTCTCGGCGGCGCGGGAGTGGCTTGCCTCGCCGTGCTGGTATGGATGATCGCTGACGGACCTGGGTACCTCGGCTATGGAGCTGCCATGCTCTGGACCAACAGCAGCGCCGCTCCGCTCTATGCCATTCGAGTCACTCCGGGGAATGTCACGGTGCGACGAAACAGCGATCAACTGATCACCGCGCACGTGACCGGGATGCATCCCGACCAAGCGCGGCTGTTCGCACATTACGCGAGCGCCTCCGGATGGGAACCTGTGGCCATGCAGGACGAGCACGACACGGGCGGCGGCACGACCTATCAGTTCGTTTTCGC
>Ga0066710_100002337_pt1 | contig 15208 bp, 11 predicted proteins | sample GraSoiAngelo_159_FD_79666 | JGI IMG/M metagenome (GOLD analysis project Ga0066710, IMG submission 79666) | Grasslands soil microbial communities from the Angelo Coastal Reserve, California, USA - 14_1009_16_40cm | ecosystem: Environmental > Terrestrial > Soil > Grasslands | place: USA...
CCAACGAGGCACGACCTACAGTCTAGCGAGTCCGAAATCGACACGGCGTGCAATTGAGACTTTACTGACCATCGATGCTGAACGCGAAGAGCCGGTGGTTCCCGCTGCCTTCCACACCGGATCTGGAGTATCCCGAGCCCCAGTAGACAGTGCCACCCACGACGGCGGGGCCAGAGTTGACCGAGCTGCCGGCGCCGAACTCGCAGAGGATCGCCCCGGTCGCCGCGTCTAGTGCGAACATTTGGTCCTGGTTCGCGAGCTTGGCCATCGATGAGGCGTACACGACGCCGTTCGCAACCGTCACCGGGGCGAGGTCCCACACGCCGACAACGCCCAGGCCAGGCAAGGTCTCGACCTGGGGATCGGCGGTCTGCCAGAGGATCGTCCCCGTGATCGGATCGAGCGCCGCCCATGACCCACCGGTGACGCTCGTCGTCGAGAGCACGCCGTTCTCCGTCAGCTTGTACGGGATGTGGTGATGGTTCGTGATCGACGCGTAGATGCGGACGCCGTCGAACGCCGTACCCCACTCCATGCCGCCCTGATCACCGCCGGGACCGAGGAGCGTGTTCCAGATGAACTCTCCGGTCTTCGCGTCGAGGAGCGTGTAGACGCCGCTCTTGCCTCCGAGTCCGACGACGTCGCGCCAATGTCCACTCATTCGCACCCGCATGACGTTCACGCCGGAGCCGCCGATATCCCATTTCTCCCCGTCGGATTCGGGTGCGCACCGCGTCACCGTGAGCCGTTGAATGCCGCACGCCTGCAGCCACGGACCATGGCCCTGTACCCGGTACGACCACCGTGGCGCGCCCGTCTTCAGGTCGAACGCGACGACGGATTTCAAGTACGACCCAGGCTGCTCGCACGATTCTGTGAAGCCGCCGTGAGCCGTGTGGCAGGCGGTGACGCTCGCCGGTTCCGTGTACGGCTGCCCGAACGTGCCGTAGACGAGGCCTGCCGGAAGGTCGACCGCGGGCGGCGAGAACATCGTGGCGCCGGCGTAACCTCCGGGAAGGCCGCCGTTGTCCGGAAGCGAGGAGCGCCGCCACAGGACGCGGCCCGTCTGCGCGTTGAGAGCAACGATCGCGCCGCGGAAGGTGGCATTTGGGCCCCCCGCCCCGGAAGCCGACACGCCGGTGTAAATGGTGTCACCAGCGAGAACAGGCGAGCCGGTCATGATCCCCTTCGGGTCCGGATGAACCTGTGTAATCCAGCGGAGCTCCCCGGTCGTCGCGTCGATCCCTAGCATGTCCGGGTGCTTGAGGTCGCCGACGACGAGCGTGTTGCCCGCGAGCGACGGACTCGTGCGCGCGATATCCCCCGCAATCCCTGTGTAGTCCGACACCAGATGCGACCAGATGATCTGGCCTGTCGTCGAATCGAGCTTCCAGAGCGTGCCGCCAAAGTCGCCGAAGTACACCGCTCCGTCCACGACGGCCGGCGTCGCGGACACGTCGCCCGTAATCGTCGTCACCCACTTGAGCGCCAGGCGACTCACGTTCGCTGGCCCGATCGAGTGCTCGAAGGGCTGATTGCGACTGTTCGTCGAATCGTTGCCGATCATCCCCCAGTTCGGTCCACCGCCGACGGTCGCTCGCGTCCGCACGGCGCCCGCGAAGGCCACGATCAGAGCGACGATCGGCGCGACCCACGAGAGACGCAGCCGAGGCCGAGCCGACTCTTGAACCCTTCCAACCATCATGATTCCTCCCCAGGTCTTCACGCTGATGCACACCCTCCATCCCCTGTGCCGCCGCAACGCGACGCATCTGTAGCACCTTCTTTTTCGTGCGAGCGCCGCGACGCTGCTCGAGGTCGCCGCCAATCGACGTCACCTCCGAGCGGCGAGCGGTTTCTTGAGCATCCTCCAGACGTGGGGACAGACGATCGCCGCATATTGTCGCGACCCATGGCCTGGACCAACTAGTCGATGGCGAGAGCCTTGACAAACGGATCGCGCGTGGCCCGCTTCCTGTTCGTCTGCGCTACGCTCCGGAACGCACGGCCTGGGTGTTACTTATCGTCGTCGTCCGCGTGGGTGAAGACGGCGATGCACCCCGTGCCCCGGAAGCCAAACAGCGAGCAGGTGCTGTTATCGGTCGCCGGATTCGCAACAATCGCGGCGTTGACCTGAACGATCGTGAATACGCGATTGTTCTCCGCGAAGGCCGCAGGATTCTTGCCGCGGACGTCGGGCACGTTCTGGAGCCATCTGCTCGTTTCGGCATCGATGACGCCGAGCGACACCACCGGGGGCGTGCTGGTATCGGGACCGGTGACGTAGAAACGCCCGTCGCCGGGGTTGTGCCACACTTCATCACCGCCGCCGACTTGCTTGACGACGTTGAACACGTGGCCGTTCAGCGCGCTCAGAATAATCGGGAAGCCGCATGCTGACACGAGGACGTGTTGGAACGGAGCCAGCGCGATACCGGTCGTGCTGACGCTCGTGGTGCCCGCGAGTGTCTGGCAGTCCAACACGAACGACTTCTCCACCGTCATGCTCGTGGGATTGATGACGGCGATCGAGGGTCGGGTCGCGATGACTCCAGCGACGATCTTCCCCGGAACGGTGAGGAGGAAGCGTCGGATCTCCGGATCCCACAATGGCTGCTCCAACCCGCCGGCACCCGCGAACGAGATGTGACCCACCGCCGCGAACGGCGGATCGGCCGAAATGAAGGTCGCATACGGATCGATCGGCGCGTGCGGCGAAGCGATCGAGAGCGGCGCGTTGTTGGCGATCAGAATGAGATGATGCCTCGGATCGTAGCCAAGTTCGTCCGCGCGGCCACAGTAGTGTGCGGCAGCGCTGTCACACGCCGGGAGAGCCGTGCTGATCGATCCGATGAGGCTCAGGTAATTCGGCGAGTTCGGATCGACGTCGGCCACGCGCACGGTGCTGTTGCCGTCGCCGGCCCATAAGCGCCGGTTCGGTGTCACCAGCACGCCATTGGGCCCAGGACCGTTCGTGGCGGAGGTCCCGCCGCCGCTCGGCAAGGGGCCCGCCATGCCGGTCACGCGCGCCAGATAGACGTCAGTCTCGGCATCGATGATATCGACGCCGAAGTTTGATCGATCGGCGAAGTAGTAGCGCTCCGTACCTGGATCGACCCAGGCAATGTCGGCGCTCGTGATGGGATTTCCGGGGACCGTGATCACGCCGCTCAGATGGACCGGGGTGTTGGCACTGTGCTCGTGGTGCTCACTCTCGCGACAGTCACCAGCGTCCCCGCGTCTGCGATCTTGCTGGTCCGCTCGGATGGTGAGCGGCAGCGCGACACTCAACGTGACCAGAAGCAGCCGGAGTGGTCTCGCGTGCATTGCGATCTCCTTGAGGCGGAATGGACGGAGGTGTTCGGAACGGCGCATTGCGAACTCTAGAGAAGTTGTGCGGAGAGGTCAACGGTCATCGCCGATCCAGACAGTTTCCTTATGCGATGCCGATTCGCACTCGCGCCGGCAGCGGGATGGCGGTCCGGTCTGCGGTCGGATCGAATGCATGCGGTGCGAAAAGACTGAAGGGACGTTGCCAGCGAACTGGGTTCGATGTGGCCAGACTCATCGACCTTCGGAATATGTGCTCATTCTTGGAGCGCCGCCGAGACTACCGGAGTCGTCAGCTCTTCCAGTGAAACGGTGGGTGTGGATTCGGCGAGACTTGCCGTCAGACGTGGTCCACCTTGTCGTGGCGTTCGAGGACTCGCCGAGTTGTTGCTCCAGTGTCCGACTGACGACGTCTCTCGCACCAAGGCCGACCGCGAGCGCGGCCGCCAGCACCACGCCGCCGAACACGATGCCGAACGCAAGAGGGAGAATGCTGCGGCCGATGCCCAGATGGTCGAGCGCCATCGCGATCGCCACGAGGAGCACGAGCCACTTGACGGCAAGGCTGATCAGGCGGGCGGACTGGATTCGCATGTTCACCGCGCCGATGAGCGCCGACCGCGCGAGAAGGCGCGCAAGAATAGCGCCCGCGATGAGAATCATCAGTGCCGCTAATGGGTGAGGCACATACTCGAACTTGTGTACCCCACACTCGGCATCGCCTTCCGGCTCGCGGACGAGGAACGGCACCCGCTCGGACAAGTGAAGTTTTTTTCGGCGAAAAGGCTGTGGCCTCGGGTCGCTGCGACTGGGTCCGTCAGGTGAGAGCCTCTCGAACGACGTCAGCATACCAGACGAAGAACGAATCAGCCGATGACATCGTCGCCGCCATTGGCGCCGGCGGCGAGCCAAATACCGCATTTTGAAGTCCTCGGTTGTCGGTGCGGAATCATACCTGAAGCGCCGCTGGGTCACTGCAAGCCGCCGGCTGAGAGTCACGCGCTCCGCGATGAGCGGATTGACGACCGGTGCCGAACATCCAGTGGCAGCTTGGATGCCGCCACCGCTCTTGACTTAACCTAACGTTAGGTTTCATGATGACCATGTGACTTGAGCTGAAGTCATCCGCAAACTGAAGGCCGCCGGATTCGTCGAGATACGTTCCGGGAAGCGAAGCCACGTGTTGCTGAAACACCCCACGACCGGCAAGGAAGTGTGGGTCGCGGTCCATACGAAGAAAGACGCCGGTCGGTCTGGCAACCGCATTCTGCGAGAGGCAGGTGTTGAATGACGGCGGTCCACTACCCGATTGTCCTCGAGACCGAGACGACCGGCGCCGTGAGCGCGTACGTCCCGGGATTGCCGGTCTATGCTGCGGCAGACAGTCACGCGAAGGCTGAACGTGCGATTCGCGCCGTCTTGATGGCGTACTTGGAGGCCCATCCGGGCAGCCGGTCAGACGCCCGCGTACGTGTCGCCCGATTCTCAGACCGGCAAAAAACGAAAGTGCACATCGTCGGCGTGGCGGCATTGCTTGGAGCGGGCCGAAGCGCCACGAAGGCGCGCACGTCCCGCGCGAATGGGCGACTAGGTGGACGCCCGCGCAAGGGAAGCCGGCGCGCGAAGTCAGCCGGTCGTTGACTGCCTCAAACGGCCACGCGCAAGCCGCGGAGTTGTCCGAGTCAACCGGCGATGGCAGCAGACGGACTCGAAGTGCCCCCGTTATAGGCGCTCCCCTTTCCTCTTCGCGGGTCAGAAATGACGGCTCGAGCGATCAGCGTGGCATTCTCGGCCAAGCCATCAGTCGGTCAACAAAGTTGCTTCTGAATCGTCCGGCGCGAGCACGACATCGAAGGGCGGATCGCCTTCTATCCAATCCAGCGCCGCTTGAAACTCGATTTTGACACCCGATCGCGGTGCCGGGCCTGCCGCACGCGTATCGTCTACTCGGAGCGGAGCGCTTGCAGCACGTCGACGCGCGACGCGCGCGTGGCCGGCATCATGGATGCGGCGACGGCGGCGCCCATGAGGACCGCCGCGGCGCCCACGACCGGCAGCGCGCCGGGCATCTGCACGCTGTCGACGAACTTCGACGCCACCCGCGCGAGCGCGTAGCCGCCGACGGCGCCGGCCGCGATGCCGATCGTGGCAATCGCGAGGCCCTCCGACACCACGCGCAACACGAGGTCGCCGGGCGCGGATCCAACGGCGAGGCGTACGCCGAACTCGCGCGTGCGCGCGCTGACCGAAAACGCGAGCACGCTCGCCACACCCACGACGGCAATCAGCAACGCGATGCCGGCGAATCCGGAGAACACGAACGCGTTGACACGGTCGGGCGACAGCACCTCCGCGCGGACGTCTTCGAGCGTCGCCGCGCGCTCCAGCGACTGGTCCGGCGCGAGGCCGCGGACGACCCGCGTCACGGCCGGCACCATCGAGTACGGATCCGCTGCCGTCCGGACGAACAGGCGGCCGCCGTACCCGAGCATCGGAGAGGTCGGCGCGTAGATCGTCATCGCCGGCTGCCGCACCATGTTCTCGTCGTCGACGTCCGCGACGACGCCGACGATGCGGCGCTGCGTCGGGTTGGGGTTCATCGGATCGCCCCACGCGATACGCCGGTTCAGCGCCTCGCCGTTGGGAAACATTCGCTGCGCGAGGCTCTGGTTGACGATGGCAACCGGGTCGCGCTCGTCGTCTGTGAACTCACGCCCCGCGAGCACCGAGATGCCGAGCGCAGCGAAGAAGTGAGGGCCGGCGGTCCGCACGCGGCCGATGGGACTCTCTTCGCCGTCGGCGGGCGTGTAGCCCTCGGCCGTAAACCGCGCGTTGCCGCCGAACGCGCCCGCATCGCGCCACGGCACGACGTTGCCGAAGCTGGCGGCCTCGACGCCCGGCAGCTCGCCGACGCGCCGCGTCGCCTCGCGGAAGAAAGCGATGCCGTTCTTGAGCGGCACGCCGAGCGCGGCCGCGGGAACGTCGATCGCGAGCACGTGGCTCATATTCGCGTAGCCCGTCTTGGCCGTCTGCGTCGTGACGAGCGTCGTCAGCAGCATGCTGGCGCCGGCGAGCAGCACGAACGAGCACGCGATCTGCGTCGTCGCGAAGAGGCGCAGACGCCGGTTCGTGCCCGGTGTAATCCGCACGCTGCCGGCACCGAGCCCGAGTCCCGCCGGCGCGTGAGCCGAGGGCAGCCGCGGGACGTACGCGAGCAGAATTGCCGCGGCAATCGCGAGGCCCGCGCCGACCCACAGCACGCTGGCGTCGACGCCCCCGGACGCGACGTCGAGCGCGCGGACCGAGAAGCGCGCGGCATATTGGCTGACCATCGCAACCATCGGCTTCGCCAGCGCGATGCCGAGGATGGCGCCCGCGCCGCAGAGCACGAGGCTTTCCGCGAGGAGCGTGCGGCGGAGCGCGCCGGTACCGGCGCCGAGCGCCGCGCGCACGGCCAGCTCGCCTTCGCGCCGCACCGAGCGCGCGAGAATCAGGTTCGCGACGTTCGAGCACGCGATAACGAACACGACGGCCGCCGTCGCGAGCAGCACGAGGAGGAGGGTCCGGGCCGGCGCCGCGATCTGATCGCGCAGCCTCGCGACCGTCAGCTGCGTGCGCCGCTTCGTCGAATACGCCTCCGGATGTTCGCGCATCATGCCGGCGTGGACCGCCGTCAGCTCGGCGCGCGCGCTCTCGACCGACGCGCCGGGCGCCAGCCGGCCGAAGAGCTCCGTCATCCGGTGCGTGCGTCCCTTCGACATCGTCGCCCCGAGGTGATGCGGGCTCGTGACGACGTTCGCGATGATCTCCGTGTCCGCCGGATAGGGCACCGACGGCTCGAGGACGCCCACGACCGTCGCCGCCGTCGGACCGAGACGGATCTGCTTGCCGACGACCGCCGGATCGCTGTTGAGCGACGTCGTCCAGAATCGGTACGTCAGGACCGCGGCTCCCGCCGCGTTCGGACCGTCGTCGCGCCGATCGAGCAGGCGTCCGAGCACGGGCCGCAGGCCCATCACCTCGAAGAAGGTTCCGCTGACCACGCCCGATTTGACCGAACGCGGCTCGCTGCCGAGTCCGATCAGCGTGAAATCGAGCGTGGAGAAGTCGCCGAAGGCGCGGACGCTCTTGACGCGCGCCTTCAGATCGTCGATCTCCGGGACCGAGAAATTCATGTTGTCGACGTCGGGCCGGCCCTGGCGGATGTAGATCAGGCGGTCCTCGTCGCGGTTGACGAGCGGCCGCAGCAGTACCCCGCGGACGACGCTGAAGATGGCGGCGTTGGCGCCGATGCCGAGCGCGAGGGTGACGACGACGGTGGCGGCCATGCCTTTGAGGCGCACCAGCGCGCGCAGCGCGAAGCGGACGTCCCGTCCCAGCGCCGCCGCGTTTTCGAACCACGCGGGCAGCCACACGCGGCGAATCGCATCGCGCGTCAGCGTGACGTTGCCGAATTCCCTGAGCGCCGCCAGACGCGCCGCCTCCGGATCTTCGCCGCGCTCGATGCGCTCGTTGATGTTGATCGCCAGATGGCCGCGAATCTCGTCGTCGAGTTCGTCGTTGCCGGGTGGGACGGGCCGCATGCGCTACTCCTTGGTTGCCGGTGTCGCGTTCATGATGCGTCCGATGGCGGTCACGAGCTGCGACCACCGATCCTGCTCGCGCGAGAGCTGCGCTTTGCCCGCGGGCGTGAGGCGGTAGTACTTCGCGCGCTGGTTCGCCTCGCTTTGGTCCCACTGCCACTTGAGCCACCCGCGCTTCACCAGGCGGTGCAATGCGGGATAGAGCGAGCCCGTTTCCACCGTGAGCAGGTCGTCGGACTGCGCCCGAATCGCCTGGCCGATGCCGTGGCCGTGCTGGCGTCCCCACTGGAGGGTCCGGAGGATCAGCATGTCGAGCGTGCCCTGCAGGAGTTCCAGCCGTTCGTCGTCGCGTTTGGCCATAGTCGTAGGCAGTCTACGTCTTTAGACGTAGTCTGTCTACGACTTGTTCCGGTGCGAAGAATCCCGTTCGGCCAACAGGACAAGGGCGAGCGCGATCTCCACGACCACGAAAACGCCCTGGGTGCGATGGTGGGCACCACCCGAACGCGGTCCTCGTTCTCTCAGCGCTGCGTGTAAGTCGAGGCGCGACGCTTTGACTGCTGGAACCAACCCGAAGAGAACTCCGGCAAGGACGGATGCGACAAGCGTGAACAACAGGACCGCTGAAGCCCACGATCGCAAACATTGCGCTGTCGAGCTGGTTCAGTCGTCGAGGTTTGTTCGCGAGCGAATCCGGCTCAACGGTTCAGACAGTGGGGTTGAGACTGACAAGTGTCTGACGTATCGTGTACGGGGGAGATGAGGTGAATCTCAGGGTGCGGATCGCCGGCATCGACGCGAACCTCGACGATCTTCAATCCGGAATGGAGGCGAGTTCACGCGCGGCCGACAGCCTTCAGACGGACACGACAAGGTTCAACGGACTACTGAAAGGCCCGCTACTCCGCTCCGTCGTGCGGCATGTGCAGGAATTACGTGCGTGCGCTCGCGATCAACGAGCGGCATTTCGAGAACTGCGAAAATCCGTCGCACGACTCCGTAAAGAGCTTCAGATTGCTCAACGCGCCGCGATCAGACCGCCACCGAATGCAGGTGGAGATGTCGGACACCGACGGTGAACGCCTACCGAGTCCAACGGTGTCTCCTTTGCGGCGAAGCGAGTATTGACGCTACAGGCGATGGCCGATTCGTGACGACGTCCTGCCGCGCCTGCGACGCCGTGTTGATCATCGAATTCGACCCACCCGACGAACCTACGTTACGAGCGCGAATTGAACGGGTTGACGGTGCTATGGACGCCGAAGCTTCCGAGTCCGATCCCGATAGACGTACTGCCCGCACGTTCGGCACTCGAAATAATCCCACCGCTCGATCGGCTTCACGCCGCCAATGACGGTCCGTCGATACACCAGCGGATAATCGCAGCCTGGACAGAACAACTGCGGCGCGGGCGTGTCGGGCGTAGACGTGACGCGGACTGATCGTTTCGTTCTGATTGTCTCAGGCATGCCACGGCTTACCGCAAAGTAAAAGTTCCGTCCCGTCCCGACTTGAGAAAATGCGAGTCGGCCAGGGTTTCGAGAATGTGCCGGCGCACCGACGGCTCGACGCCCGCCAGCCGCGCCGCCTGCGCGACCGACAGACGCGTGCCCGGATCTTCCGGGAACATGCCGCGCAAACGTTGAACGAGTTCAGTCACGCGAATCGACAAGCTCTCGATAATTGCATCGCGGGTTCTGACAGACCCACGCCGATTCATAGAGAAGGCGATCCCTTCCGTTGTGTGCGTCGGTTCCCGTCCTGATCAATTCCTTCTCAACAATGAGTACAGCATCGTGTCGTGTGAAGACGAGGGTGTCGCGGCGACACTGCGGACAACGGTTGTTTCTCCCGAACGGAAGGGGGCGGCCCATATGACTGAAGGAGAAATGAGCGTATTTCGTGCGGGAACGAATGTCTGTCGGGTTTCCAACAAACTTGCGGAGAGAAGAGTAGACTTTACAAAGGTTTAAGGGACTACCGCCTGCCTCGCCCTGAATAGGGCAGAGCTTGGCCCGCGACAGCCTCTTGAGAATCGCCCGTCAGCGAAACGGTCGAAGGAGGCTGCCATGATGGTCAAGCGTCGCGCCCTACCCTCGTCGAACCGACCGCCACCGACTGGTAACCTGAATCGTCTGCTTGCCGCTCTTCCGATCGCCGACTACAATCGGATTCTTCCGTCACTCACAGTCGTTCCGCTCAAGCTGAAAGAGGTTCTTCACAAACCCGGTGAACCGATTCAAGACGTGTACTTTCCGGGCGGCGGGTTCTGCTCGATGCTGACCGTGCTGGAAGACGGCGGCATGGTGGAAATCGCAACGGTCGGTCGAGAAGGGATGGTCGGTGTCTCTGCCGTATTGGATGGTACTCCCGTCACGTCAGCCGCAATGGTCCAAGGTGAGACGGATACGTGCTACCGAATGAAGGTCGATCCCTTCCGGCGCGAAGTTGATCGGCGTGGCGTATTTCACGAATTGATGGCCCATTACGCGCAGGCGCTTTTCGGATTCGTCGCGCAGTGCACAGCGTGCAACGCCGTCCACTCGGTCGAGCAGCGATTGGCGCGCTGGCTATTGATGGCACGAGACCGAATGGGATCAGATGAATTTCCGCTGACGCAGGAATTTGTCGCGATGATGCTCGGCGCCAGCCGCCCGACTGTCACTGTCGTCGCTGGAACGCTGCAGAAGGCCGGCTTGATCAAATACCGTCACGGTCGCGTCACCATCGTAGACCCCGAGAACCTCGAGGCCGCGTCCTGCGAATGCTACCGGGCAGCGACCAGCCTGCTCCAAGCTGTCACGGACGGATCGCGCGGACACTGAACCGGCCACAGTCACAGCGAGACGATCCATACTCGGGGTCTGATGCGTATCGCGAATGCCCCATGCTCCTGGGGCGTCCTCGAGTTCGATGGCATGGAGCACAGCGCGCCGTGCGCGCAGGTGCTGGACGAGATTGCCGCCACCGGCTACGCAGGTACCGAGCTCGGCGACTGGGGCTTCATGCCCACCGACCCACAGGCGCTTTCGACGGAACTCGCCGCGCGTGTCCTGAGCATGCTCGGCGCGTTCGTGCCGGTGCGACTCGCGGACGCGTCCACTCACCAGGCGGGCGTCGACATCGCGGTCCGCACGGCGCGTCTGCTCGCCGCGACCGGCGAGACGCCGCTCGTGGTGCTGGCTGACGACTGCGGCACCGATCGAGCGCGGACGGCGCGCGCTGGACGCATCGTTCGCGAAGACACTCTGTCGGACGAGGCGTGGGATGTGTTCGCTCGCGGATGCGAGGCGATCGCCCGTGCGGTGCGCGACGCGACAGACCTTCGCACCGTCTTCCATCCGCACGGCGCCGGGTTTGTCGAGACGCCGTGGGAAGTCGACGAGCTGATGCAGCGAACCGACCCCACGCTCGTCGGCCTGTGCCTCGACACGGGGCATCTCATGCTTGGCGGCGGCGACCCCGTAGAGATCTACCGCGACCACGCCGGGCGCGTGTGGCACGTGCACTTCAAGGACTTCGACCCGCGCGTGTTCGAGCGTACCCGCGGCGGGTCGTGGGACTACTTCGAGGCGATGCGGCACGGGATCTTTTGCGAGCTCGGGCGCGGCGCGGTGGACTTCCGCGCCATGCTGCGCGAGCTCCGCGAGCATCGCTACGACGACTGGATCGTTGTCGAGCAGGACGTGCTGCCCGGCCTGGGATCGCCGGCAGAAAGCGCGCGGCGGAACCGCGACTTCCTGCGAAGCCTCGGTGTCTGATTCCGCGACCCTACAGCGTTTTTCAGATCCGTGTAGTACCGTCCTTGGTGCTTGGTCCTTCGTCCTTCGTCCGTCCTGTGGTCCATGGTCCCTGGTCCGCGAAAGCGGCATCAGGACGAAGGACAAAGGACGAGGGACGGACCAAGGACCAAGTTCCACGGACAAAGGACGGGCGGCTACACGAAAACGAAAACTGCTCTAAAGGGTCGCGCTACTGCTGATTCACCGATGACACGCCGCGATGCGGTCCTGTCGCTCGCTTCCCTCCTCGCCGCTGCCTGCGGTCGAACGCCGGGCGGGCGCCCGCGCATCGCATTCGTGCTCAAAACCCTCAACAGCCCGTTCTTCCTCGACATGCGACGCGGCGCCGAGGCCGCCGCGTCGCGGGCCGGGATCGACCTCGTCGTGCACGCCGCCGAACGCGAGATCGACGTCGAACGGCAGATGCAGATTGTCGAGAACCTGATCGAGACGCGCGTCGCGGTGCTGTGCATCTGCCCTTCGGGCTCGAAAGAAATCGTGCCGGCAGTTGGGAAGGCCAACCGCGCCGGCATCCCCGTGATCATCGTCGACGATCAAATCGACGAGCGCGCGGCCGCCGAACAGGGCGTGCGGTTCGACACCTATATCGGCTCGGACAACGTCGAAGGCGGCCGGATCGCAGGCCAGTACCTGGTGGACGCGAGCGGCGGCTCGGCCAGAGTCGCGCTCCTCGAAGGCATTCCCGGCCACCAGACGGGCGACGCACGCCTGCGCGGATTTCGCGATGCGATCCGATCTGCTCCTGGGATCGCCGTCGTCGCATCGCAGACGGCCAATTGGGAGCGCGACCAAGGCTTCACGGTCTTCCGGAACATGCTCCAGGCGCACGCGGAGATCGACGCTCTGTTTGCCTGCAACGACGTGATGGCGCTGGGTGCGGTCGAGGCGATCCAGTCGGCCGGCCGGACGGGCCGGATCCGCGTCATCGGCTTCGACGCGGTCGACGATGCGCGCAAGGCCATCGCGGCAGGAACGATGGAGGCGTCCGTCGCGCAATACCCGGAGGAAATGGGCAGAATCGCGATCGAAAGCGCGGTGAAGCTGATCCGCCGCGAGCCCGTGCCACGCGATCAGCGCACCAAGGTGGGGCTCATCACACGAGCGAACCTCGACGCTCCGCGTTGAGCAGCGCGCGCGCGATCCATTCAATCCATCGCGCGTCCGCCACTGCCTCGTCAACTCCGGGATCCGCAGGCGCGCCCGAGAGCACTTCGTGCCGGAAGTGGTGCAGCTCGTCGCGGAATGCCTCTTCGTACGACATCGTGTGCTGTTCGACGACGAGCGACTCGCCGTCCATGCGCTCGACCTCGAGCGCCGTCGGGGCATGCCGGAGGTACGGCGACGGGAACACCAGCGTCACGCGGCCATCGTCGGCGACGCATCGCACCCGCTCCTCGTAGTGCGCCAGCCCCGGCACCGAAATCCACGTCATCGACACGCGCAGGTCGCCCGCAAAACGCGTGAGCGACGACTGCGCCATGCCGCCGCGCCATACGTGCGCGGACAGTACTTCCTCGGGCTCCCCAACCAGGCCGCGAACCAGATTGACGTCGTGAATCAGGCTGGTCAGCAGGACGAACGTCGCCAGCTGCAGGTGCAGCGGCGCAGTGGCGCCGAGCGTGCTCTCCAGCGCGGGGCGGATCGATTCCGCGGTGGCGTCACGAATCGCCAAGGCGTCGAGCTCCGCCTCGCTCAACGGCGCGTTGTCCCGGCGAGGCAGCAGCGCATGATGCCGCCGGTAGGCGTCCTCGTCGGGATGGAGGACCGTCACCTCGATCAGCCGCAGGTCGCCGAGCGTGCGCACCAGATCGCGCGCGCGGAGATACGCCGGGTCGAACCGCTTGTGATATCCGACCTGGACGACACGCCCGCTGGCGCGGGCGGCGGCCGCCAGTTCCTCGGTCTCCGCGAGACTGAAGCCGAGGGGCTTTTCGACGAAGACGTGCTTGCCGGCCGCGAGCGCCGCTTTCACGAACGGCCGATGAGTGCCCGACGCCAGCACCAGCACCGCATCGACATCGTCGCGCGCGAGCAGCTCGCGGTAGTCCGTGGCCGTCCGGCCGACGTGGTAGCGCGCGGCGACCGAGTCGAGCGTCGAGCGATCGATATCGGCGAGACCGGCGATAGCGAACAGGTCCGGACGCTCCGCGAGCGTCGGCAAGTGCATCATCTGCGCGATGGCACCACAGCCGACAACGCCGAGGCGCAGCGGTGGGGTCACGACAGTCGTGGCGTCATCGCGTCAAAGGTCCTTCTGCAGGAATGTACTTCATCTGCGCCGCCACGCACTGCCGGGAAGGTGATGTTCCGCGGCGCGGAGCCTCTCGCCGCGGACATTGGCAAGCCGCCGAAATCTTCAGAAGCGGGCGGTTTCGAGGAGCACGAGACCAAAGCCCACGAGCGCCGCGACGGCGAGTGTCTGACGCGAGATGCACCCGGCGGCTGGTTGCTCCGGCCGATGATTCACGAACGCGAATGCCACCAGCAGAACGGCGACGAGAGACAAAAGCGCAACCGAACCGCGTTGCTGTCCGCTCCAGAGTTGGGGTTTCAGGACCAGCCAAAGCACGAACGAGACAGCGACAGCCGAGGTTACGACCGCGCGCACCGCGGTCGCACAGAGCGACGACACGTACATGCTGACGGCGGTCATCACGATCGCCAGCGCGACTGGCATGTCGACGAGCGGCCGCTCGGCCGGCCAGAGCATCGGTACGAGCACAGCCGGCACGAAAATCGACACCAGCAGCGCGACGCTGAACACCGTCCCCACTTTGACCGCCCACTGTTGCCACGCTCGTGTTGGCAGCTGCAGTTGCCAGGCGAGCGTGCCGAGGTGCCGTTCTTCTGCGGTCGCCAGCGATCCGACCAGCACGGAGAGACCGAGCTCGTAAGTCACGGTCATCGCTCCGATGAACGAGACGTGGCTGTCGAGCCGCGGGACGCCAAGCAGCACCGCGGCCGCGCAAGCCGTCAGGTAAAGCGCCGTGATCGCAAATGTCATCTGCTGCAGGCGCAATTCCTTCTTCACCAACTGCCAGAGCGGGTGCATCGGCTCGACAACTCGCGGCGTTCCGGTCCACCATCTCAAGTGAATCCCCGTCACCTCACCTTCGATCGATTCGAGCCGCAGGAACAGGCGCCATCCCAGCACCGCACCGCCAGCCGCCAAGAGGACCATCACGCGCGACCAGAGGGCAAGCGGCAGCGGGGCCACAAATGATCTGCTGGTGAGGAGCATCAACACCACGAGGGCGGTTCCGGGTACCGACAGGCTGAATACCATGCCTGCGAGCTGACTGCGGCAAAGCATGGTCAACGCGGGTGCAAAGCATAGCGGGACGGCAGCGAGGAGCCACGGCAACGCTGGCGCGCCGGCGAACAGTCCCAACAGCCACGCGCAACTGGCCAGCGGCAGCACCATCGCGCCGAGGACCGCCAGCTTCACCAGGAACACCCGCCGGCGACTGACAGGCAGCGTCAGCATCAGGC
>Ga0066710_100002338_pt1 | contig 15208 bp, 10 predicted proteins | sample GraSoiAngelo_159_FD_79666 | JGI IMG/M metagenome (GOLD analysis project Ga0066710, IMG submission 79666) | Grasslands soil microbial communities from the Angelo Coastal Reserve, California, USA - 14_1009_16_40cm | ecosystem: Environmental > Terrestrial > Soil > Grasslands | place: USA...
GTGCCGACCACCCTGCCCGGGCCCTACGCGCTGACGATCCGAGCGACGTCGGCGAAGGGCCTGATCCGGACCGTGGGCGCGACCTTGGTCGTGCAATGAGGAGCGCGTCGCTGGTGGCTACGAGGACGGCACGTCCCCGGGGCAGCTCACATTGGTCTCTCCCGGCTGCGCGACAGCGTCGCCACACGTCGCCGCGCAGTCCATCGACGCTCGAGGCGAAGTATGATCCGGAGAACATTTTGCGATCCAGTGGCAGAACAAGCGCCGGGGTTCGAGGCTTCGAACGGACAATGGCAGCCTGACCTTTTTCGAGAAGGTCTGGTTGAAGAAGTAGGTCCGCGGTCGTCGATCACTTACCTTTCAGCCGCAGCTCCTCGTACGGCGCCGACGTCGCCATGTTCGTGATGAGCCCGACGGCCGGCTCGGCGACGCGAGGCCCGTACGCGGCGAGGCCCGCCTGCTCGATGAGCGGCGCGTACATGACCTTGTCGTGGATCAGCTGCTGGATGCGGTGAAGCATGGCCTCGCGCTTGACGCGGTCGGTCTCGCCGGCCTGCTCGCGGATGAGGCCGTCGATGTCGGGATACGAGCCGTACGCGTAGGGGCCCGTCGACGCGACGTAGGTCTCGAAACGAGTCGCCGCGTTCCCGAATGCCCCGGCCGAGGCCTGGACGATGGGCCTGAGCCGTTTTTCCCCGTGCTCGCGAACGAACGCCGCGCGCTCGAGCGGCCGAAACGTGACGCGGATGCCGACCGCGCGAAGGTCGTTCACGACGGACTCCGCGATCCCGACCCACGAGATGTCCACGGACACCGGCCCGGCTTCGAACCCGCTCGGATACCCGGCCTCGGCCAGGAGCTGTCGCGCTCTCGCCGGATCGTGAGGGTGGAGCGGGGCGGGCCAGTAGCCCCAGAAATTCTGAGGAATGATGCTCGCGGTGAGCTTCGAGAGTCCGAGTGTCTCCGACTGGTTGATCGCCTGCCGATCGATGGCGAGGTTCGCGGCCAGTCGCACGCGGCGATCCGCCCACGGCGACTTCGGATCCCACTGCTCGGTGAAGACGAGCCAGACGGTGAGGGGAGGATAGAAGGGCTTGAGTGTCAGTCCATGATGCTTCTTGATCTCCTCCGCGAGCGTGCCGCCGAAGGCGTACGCGATGTCGACCTCGCCGCGCTTCAGCATGATCACCCGGGTCGCCGGGTCGGAGACGCTCCGCATGACGAGGGTCTTGACGCTCGGCGCCTTGCGCCAGTACTGCTCGTTGGCCTCGAGCACGAGCTCCACGCCCGGCTTGAAGGAAACGAACCGGTAGGGACCCGCCCCGATCGGATGCTTCTTGAAGCCGTCCTCGCCGACCTTCTCCAGGTACTTCTTCGGGACGACCCAGCCGGCGCCGGTCAAAAGCGTGCCGTAGAACGTCATGAAGTCCGGCCACGGTCTCTTCAGACGGAAGCGGACGTGATCCGGATCGGGGATCTCGATCGCCGCGACGCGCTCCTTCATGAGCTTCGACGCCAGTCCGCGATAGCGCTCGAAGGAGAACTTCACGTCCTCGGCGGTGACGGGATCGCCGTTGTGAAAGCGCACGCCCTTGCGGAGGACGAACTCGTAGACGAGCCCGTCGGATGATGCGGTCCACGACTCCGCGAGGCACGGGGTGAGCGCGTTGCCCGGCATCGGCTTCACCAGCGCGTCGTGCAGTGCGTACCCGTAGAAGAACGGCGTGAGCGCGCCGTCGGTGTCGGCGGGATCGAACCACCGGGCGGCGGTGGATTCGGTGCGGGCGATCGTGATCTGGCCGGCGGGCGGCTCCACACGCGCCGCCGGCGTCTGGGCGTGCGCGGCCGACTCGAGCATTCCGCTCCACGCCAGGGCGAGCGTGACGAGAGCGACGAGCGACCGGATCACGGGAGATCGCGTGAGCGCTCCTGTGTCTGTCGCTACGCTCTGACGGGCTCGTGCTTCTTCAAGAAGCGCCGCGCGTGCTCGACGACCTCGTCGATGTGCTCCGGCGAATCCTTCCAGGGGTAGATCGTCACCTCGGAGTTCTGCGCGAGAGTCGCCACCTCCATCGCGACCTTGTACGGGTGCGCCGGCACGTCGTCGGGCGCGATCAGGAGCGGCGTCTTGATCGAGCGCACGAAATCGCGCGAGACGGTGAACACGAAGTCGGCGCGGTTCGTATACATGCTCGTGAGGAAGTCGTGGACCATGGCCATCGTGACGTCGGAGCGCTTCTGGCAGAGCGGTGGCCCCCAGCCCTTGATGTTGTTCTGATAGAACAGGTCCGGGGTCTCGGGCCGGAAGCCGCTCGGCTGCATCATCGCGGCCGCGACGACGCGCTCCGGAGCCCTCTTGATCATGTTGTGGATCATCGGCCCGCCGATGCAGAAGCCCATGACCATGAACTCCCGGATGCCGAGGTGATCCATCAGCCCGAGCTGGTCGTCGGTGTAGGCGTCCCAGGGTCGGTCGATCTCCAGCGGGCCGGTGGACGTGCCGGGGTTCGCGTTGCGCAGGTCGGAGCAGATGCAGCGGAAGTCGTCCCGGTACCGCTCCATCGGCTTGAACGGCGAGGCGGTCTCCCAGGAGGCGAAGGACGAATTGAGCCCGCCGCCCGGGATGAGCAGCAGCGGGAAGCCGGAGCCGACCTCTTCGTAGTGGATGCGGACGGGGCCTCGTTCGTAGAACGGCATGGCGATGGTCCTCCTTCGGAGAGTAGCCGTTACTCTACACGCGGGTCACGTCCGGCGCACGATCGAAAGGAGCCGTTGACGAGGAGCGTGCAGCTAGATCAATCCGCGCCGGAGCGCCTCGGCGACGATCTCCGTGCGCGAGCCGACCTCCAGCGTGTCGCAAATTCGACTGAGCCGATCCTTGATAGTGTGCGGGCTCAGGTGGACGAGCCCGGCGATCTCGCGGTTGGTCAATCCCTTCGCCACGTGTCGCACGATGACCAGGTCGCTGTCCGAGAGCGACATCGAGGCGGCGCCGCACGCCGCCGGCACCGCGGCGCCACCGTTGGTCGCCGACGAGATCACGGAGGGCGCGATCCGCGGGTCGAGCACCGCGTTGCCGCGGTGGACGGCGCGGATCATCTTCTTCAGCTCGGCCAGCTCCACGTCTTTGATGACGTACCCCTTCGCGCCGGCGACCAGGCTTCTCAGGACCATCGCGTCGTGCATGTAGTTCGTCAGCATGAGGATCGCGATCTTCGGGGCCACCTCGTGCACGCGCCGGCACACCTCCGGGCCATCGACGTCCTCGAGCCGCACGTCGAGCAGCATCACGTCCGGACGCCTGTCGAGGGCGACTTTCACCGCCTCCGTGCCCGTGCGCGCTTCACCGACGACTTCCATGTCGGCTTCCAGCTCGAGCGACAGACGGAGACCGTGCCGGACGATCTCGTGATCATCGACGACCACGATATGGATCTTGCTCATGGCGCTGACCTCAGGGGGAGGGAGCCCCGGACGGCGAAGCCCGACGGCTGCGCCGGCCCCAGCACCACGCGGCCGCCGCAGGCCTCGATCCGCTCGACCATCTGACGGAGTCCGTGGCCGCCCTCGGCGCCGAGGAACCCGGGCCGTGGGCCGACGCCGTCGTCGACGACCTCGAAGACGATCTTTTCATCGACGATGTCGAGCACCAGCGTGACGTGGGTCGCGCGCGCGTGCTTCACGATGTTGGCGAACGCTTCCTGCAGCGTCTTGAGGAGCGCGTCCTCGCGCCGGCCATCGAGGCCGGTGAGCGGCGCCCGGTCTTCGTACTTCACCTGGACGCTGCTGAGCTCTTCGAGCTCGGCGACGAGCTTGCGCACCCGCGCGGGCAGATCGATACCCGCCGCGCTTTCCGGCGACAGCCGGTAGATCAGGTGACGCATCTGACTCATGATCGACCTGGCTTCCTGCCAGACGTCATGGAGCTTGTCGTGCACCGGTGACGTCGCCGGGGTGTGGTGCAGGCACCATTCGAGCCGGAGCCCGAGCGAGAACACCGACTGGCTGAGCCGGTCGTGCAGCTCGTGCGCCACGCGCACGCGCTCGCGGTTGACGGCGAGCTCCTCGGCCTTCGCGTAGAGCCGCGCGTTCATGATCGCGATCGCGGCCTGGGCGGCGATGGCGCGGACGAGCTCGATCTCCTGGTCGGAGAACCTTCTCTTCTGCGTCCACCACGAGCACACCAGGATGCCGACCAGCTCGTTCTTGGCCTGCACGCTCGCGATGAGGATCGACTGGATCGGGACCCGACGGAACACCTCGTGCGCGAATCGAGGATCGTTCGGGACGTCGTCGGTCCACAGCGTGAACGTCTCGTTGCGGAGCGCGGCGGCGAGATCGCGGAAGCGGTCGACCTTCAGCGTCGTGTCGGCGACCCATTCACGGAAGCGCGTGGGCACCCGGTACCCCGCGAGCGGTTCCAGCGTGCCGCGATCCGACGTCAGATAGACGCCGGACGAGTCGGCGCCGAGGGCATTCGCCGCGGCCCGCGCCAGCTGTCGCACGACTTCCATGAGATCGAGCGTCGAATTGATCGTCCGGCCGACGCTCAAGAGCGTTTCGGTGTCGCGCAGCCGGCTTCGCGTTTCCTCCACGAGGCGGGCGTTGTCGATCACCAGCGCGAGCTGTACGCCGATCGCGCGCGCCAGCTCGACGTCCTCGGCGTCGAACGCGCGCGTCGACTCGGAGTTGTTCAGGTGGATGACGCCGACCCAGCGCTTGTCGCGCAGCAGCGGCAGGATCAGGCCGGACCGGATATGGAAGGTCTCGATCCAGAATCCGGGAAGGGCCTCGGTAGGATTCGTGAAGACGACCGGGACGCCTTCCTCGAGCGCGCGCTTGAATCCGGGAAAGTCGTCGAGGCGAAGCGGGGACAGCGCCTTCGCCCGCCGCCAGAGCGCGACGTCCTGGATGCCGGACGCGTATTGCGACATGGCCGGGATGACGGCTTCGTCGCGCACGAAGTAGATGGCGCACCGGTCGGCGCCGCAGATCTGCGCGGTCTTCTGCGCGAGCACCTTGAGCAGGGTCCGGAAGTCGAGGTCGGAGTTGATCGCGCCCGCGATCTCGAGCAAACCCGCGACGCGATGGTCACCGCTCGGGCGTTCGCTGTGTTCGCTGACTACGGCCGGAAGCTGGCTCGTAAGTGCCTCCTGTTCCGTACGTCGCGCTTACTGTAGGCATTACATCAATAGATGGTCAAGGCCGCGGCGCAGAATCACCCGTCCGGGGGAAGAGCTCTCCCCCGTCCGGGGGGTGACACCCGGTTGAACCGCCGATACCGTCGCGAACATGAGGGGACGGCCGCACGACGGGGCGATCCGGGAGCCCGACCAGCGAGTCGCCGCGCTGCTGGAGATCGCCGGAGTCATCAGCGCGGAGCTCGGATTCACCGATCTCATGAAGCTGCTCGCGCAGAAGACCGCGCAGATCTGCGGCGCCGATCGCTGTTCGATCTACCTCGTGCGCGACGGCGCGCTCCATCCCGTCATGTCGCAATACGCATCCGGGCGGCCGAATCCGACGATGTGGCGAGCCCTGAAGGCCTTCGGTCCCGTCGCCATCGAGGACTTTCCCGGATTCGCGCGCGCCTTGCGCGACGACGTGCCGGTCGTCTTCACCGATCCCGACGGGGTCGTTCCGGCCCGATGGGTGGAAACATTCCGGATCCGCTCGGGACTGATCCTGCCGCTCGTCCGTCATGAACGGCGGATCGGCGTCATCCACCTGAACAACTGCGAATCGGAGCGCGCGTTCGGCGCGGACGACGTCGAGCTCGGCGGCGCCATCGCGGTGCAGTTGGCACTGCTCATCGACAACGCGCGACTCGTCCAGGAAACGCGCGCCCGGTTGCGGGAGACGGAGACGCTGCTCGCGGTGGGGCAAGCGGTCAACTCCACGCTGGATCTCACGGACGTGGTCCGCCGCATCAGCCGCGCGACCGCGCACGTGTTTGGCGCCGACTCGTGCGGGATCTATCTCACCAGAGGGGACGGCACGGTCGAATCGGTGGCCGGCCACGGTGTGCCCGAGGGCTGGCTCGGCGGCCGCGAGGGCTTTCGGGAGATCATCGCGATTCTGGACGATGCCGGGCGCCCCGTCTGGTCCGACGACGTGCCGAACGACGACCGGTTCACGCATCCGATCTTCCGCCGGGTTCCGCTCCGCTCCGTGCTCGTGACACCGATGGCCGCGAAGGACGAGATCGTCGGCGTGCTCCTGTGCGCATGGGAGCGACAGTCGCGAGCGTTCTCGGCGAGCGAGCTCCGGGTGGTGGAGGCGCTCGCGGCGCAGGCGGCGATCGGGATCGTCAACGCGAGGCTCTATGCGACGTCCGAAGAACTGGCCGTCAACCGCGAGCGGGTGCGAGTTGCGCGCGACTTGCACGACCGCCTGAGCCAGACGGTCTTCTCGCTCGGATTGAAGCTCGACTGGTGCCTGCACCACGCGGCCGGCCATCCGGGGCTCGAGGCGAGTCTCGCCGAGGTCCGCGGGCAGGCGCAGTCGATCATGAGCCAGATGCGCCAGGTGATCTACGAGCTGTCGCCCGAGATCTCCCCCGCGCTCGACTTCGCCGCCCGCCTCCGCGAACTGATCGAAGACTTCGAAGACCTGAGCGGAGTCCCTGTCGACTCCGTCGCGGATCAGCCGCTGCCGCGGCTCGGGAGCCGGCTCGAAGGCCTGCTGTTCGCGACGCTCCAGGAAGCGCTGGCGAATATCGCGAAGCACGCGCAGGCGACACGGGTCTCGCTCGCGCTCGCGACCGAGGGCACCGGCGTCGCCTTCGCCGTTCTCGACAACGGCATCGGTCCTCCACCCGGATTCGCCGTCGAGCAGGGCGCCGGCCACGGGCTGCGGCAGATGACCGAGCGGATCCGGGCCATCGGCGGCCGCATCGAGTTCGGCCCGAACACGCCGTCCGGCTTCGCGGTGCGCGGCTGGGCGCCGATCTCCGTCCCATCGCGATCGTCGTCGTCGTGAGCCACTTCGCCGTCGCGCTGGACGTACTCCACAACACACCTATCGTGCTTCTCTGCAAAAGATTCCTACCCGGTCGGGGGTTGAACAACCACCCGACCTCCCGTGGACCTCCGAGATTCGGCGTCGCTACGGTGCGTTCATGAACGCCACCGTCGCCGTTCGCATTGCTCCCCTTCATCGGCTGTTGCTCCTCACGCTCATCGTCACCGGATTCGCGAATCGCCGCGATTCAGTCTGTCGCGTCCGACGCCCCACACATGCGAGTCCCGTCGCATCGCGCCGATCTCGTCGTTTCGACCGGCCATGCCCTGATCGGGATCGTGTGACCTGGCGGACGGGCGGAAGGGAGGAGACATCCATGACGGCGAGCCTCTCCGTGTCGAGAGTTGCGCTCGCGCTCTGCGCGCTGCTCTCCGTGCCCGCGATCGCCGCCTCCGTGCAGGCGGCGGCGACCCCACTCCAGATCAAGGTGCTTTCCAACCGCGCCGATCTCATTTCCGCGGGCGACGCGCTCGTCGAGATCGTGCTGGCGCCCGGGGTCCTGCCCTCGGCAGTGCAGGTGGACGTCGACGGCCGCGACGTCACGCGCGCCTTCGCGCTGCGCAGCAATGGCCGGTTCATGGGGATCGTCGAGGGCCTGACCGTCGGGGCCAACGTGCTGACCGCTCGGGCCAAGGGCGCCGCCACTGCCCGCATCACGCTCACCAATCACTCGCGGAGCGGGCCGGTCTTCGCAGGCCCTCAGGTGCAGCCGTGGTTCTGCACCACCGACGCGAACGGGCTCGGGCCCGCCACCGACGGAGCCTGCAACGCGCCGACGACGTATGAGTTCTTCTACCGCTCGACCGATCCGACGAAGACCGGCTTTCAGTCCTACGACCCGAGTCATCCGCCGGGCGACGTCGCGACGACCGTGACCGACCAGGGCCGCGTCGTGCCGTACATCGTCCGGCGCGAGACGGGGACACTCGACCGCGGGATCTACGCGATCGCCGTCGTGTTCGATCCGGGCCAGACGTGGGAGCCGTGGGCCCCGCAGCGCGGCTGGAACGGCAACCTGGTGTGGCCGTTCGGCGGCGACTGCCAGGCCTACCACTTCCAGGGCAGCGTGCCCGACGTCCTCGACGACGCGTCGCTGTCGAAAGGCTTCGCCGTCGTCTCGTCCACGCTCAACGTCCTCGGCCAGGACTGCAACGAGGTCGTCTCCGCGGAAGCGATGATGATGGTGAAGGAGCACGTCGTCGAACGGTACGGCGAGGTGCGCTACACGATCGGCAACGGGTGCTCGGGCGGATCGATCCAGCAGCACGTCATCGCCGCCAGCTACCCGGGCCTGCTCGACGGCATCCAGCCCAACTGCAGCTACCCCGACGTCTGGTCCACCGCGAACGAGGTGCACGACTGTTCGCTCCTCCTCCGGTACTGGAACGCCGCGCCCGAGCTCTGGATGGTGGAGGTGCAGCGGGCCGCCGTGTCCGGCCACGCCACCGCCAGCAACTGCGAAGCGTGGGTCGAGGGCTTCTGGTACGACCGGTCGCTGATGGATCCCGCCTTCGGCTGCGACGCCTCCGCCACGGACGTCGAGGCGCGCGCCGAATACCTCACCGGGTCCCAGCCGGACTGGTTCTACAACGCCGAGACCAACCGCGGCGGGGCGCGCTGCACGATCCATGACTACCAGGTCGCCATCTGGGGCCGCCGGCTCCAGGACGGCTTCGCTCGCCGGCCGCTCGACAACGTCGGTGTGCAGTACGGGCTCGTCGCGCTCCAGTCGGGGCTGATCCTGCCCGAGCAGTTCGTCGATCTCAACGAGAAGATCGGCGGCTACGACATCGACATGGTCTGGCAGCCCGCGCGCAGCCAGGCCGATCCGGAGTCGCTCGCCATCGCCTACCGCACCGGCCGCGTCAACGACGCGCGCCTGCTCGCCCGCGTGCCCATCATCGACCTGCGAGGCACGAGCAACTTCGAGATCCACACCGACTTCCGCTCCTACGCCATGCGCGAGCGGCTCGAGCGGGCCAACGGCACCGCCGGCAACCAGGTGATCTTCACCGCGCAGACGCCCCTCGTGGTCCCACCCAGTGTCGCCGCCGAGGCGTTCCACCTGGTGGACCAGTGGCTCGCCGCGATCGAGGCCGATCCGAGCGCCGATCCCCGGGAAACAAAAGTCCTGCGCCACAAGCCGCCGCTGGCCGTCGACTCCTGCTACATCGGCGAGACCAAGGTCACCGACCAGGCGACGTGCCGCGCGCTCTTCCCGTACTTCGGCGACCCGCGGATCGCCGCGGGCGGCCCGCTTGCCGACGACGTGATGAAGTGCCAGCTCACGCCGCTCGATCGCGCCAGCTACAACGCCACCTTCACCGACGAGCAATGGGCGAGGCTCCAGGCGACGTTCCCCACCGGCGTGTGCGACTTCACTCGACCGAGCGTGGGGCGCCAGCCCTCCGTGCCGTGGCTCGATTTTTCGGGTGGGCCGGGCGGCCAGCCGCTGCCGCCTGCGCCCGTCTCGACGGCGACCAAGTGACGCACGCGAGCGGTCTCGCAGGAGGGGTGATGACGAACGACAGCGCCAGCCGGACGTTCACGGTGGTGGGCGGCAACGTCCAGGAGGAGGGCAGCATCGTGGGCTTCATCACGGCCGCGACACACGCGCTGTTCATCCTGGTCGTCACGACGCTCATGCTCGGCGCGCCCGCGAGAGCCGACGCCGCGATGGGCGACGGGACCCAAGGAAGGCAATGGGTTCCCGGTCCCTCGAGCGATGCGCCGGTCTCGCCGGCGCAGTACGGCGTCATCGAGCGGATGAACCTGTACATGGACGCCCGCGACGGCGTCCGCCTCGCGTACAACCTGTACCTCCCCGACGCGCCGGGCTCGTTCCCGTGTCTGCTGATCATGGAGGGCTACAACAAGGACTCCGGATCGTCACCCGGAGGCTCCGCGTCGCAGGCGCGCGACTTTGCGAGCCGCGGCTACGCGGTCGTGCAGGCCGACAACCGTGGCGAAGGCGCGTCCGAGGGCGAGTGGTATCCGTTCAGCCTCATGCAGCAGCAGGACGGGTACGACCTGGTCGAGTGGGAGGCGACCCAGCCGTGGTGCAACGGCAAGGTCGGAACGTTCGGCACCTCCTACATGGCGATCGTGCAGTTCCTGATGGCCAAGCACCTGCCGCCGCACCTGGTCGCGATGATCCCGGTTCAGGGATGGGGCGACGCGTACAACGGCTGGATGTACCAGGGCGGCTGGCGCGCCGCGGTCGACGGCCCGGCCTGGGGAACGCTCGAGCAGGCGCTCCAGCTCACGCCGCCGTCGGACGGGGACCTCGACACGTACGCCGATCGCGTGGCGGAACAACCGGTGCTGGCCCGGCTCGTCACCGAGTGGCTGAGCCATCCCGACTTCGACGACTACTGGAAGGAGCGTTCGTCGCTGGCCGCGGATCACGCGGCGATGGCCAGGGCCAGGATCGCGATCCTCTTCCAGACCGGTTGGAACGATTTCTTCGTCTACTCCGAGCTCAAGGCCTATCGCGAGTTCGCGTCGGCGGGTGGGCGTCGCAAGGTCGTGGTCGGGCCGTGGAACCACGGCGGCGAAAGCAATCCGGACGTCGAGCCCTACGTCTTCCAGACCTACCGCATTCTCTGGTTCGACCGGTGGCTGAAGGGCATCAGGAACGGCGTCGACAAGGAGCCACACGCGCTCCTCTACGTTCCGGGCGCGAACCGCTGGCGCTTCGAGAAGGAGTGGCCGATTCCCGACGCCAGGTACGTGAAGTTCTACCTGCGCTCCTCCCACAGCGGATCCGCGGTCAGCCTCAACGACGGCAGCTTGAGCACGCACGCGCCGGCCGCGGAGCCGACGGATGTGTACGCATACTCTCCGACGGAGATCGACGGCAGCCCCAGTCAGCTTCTGGCCGGCGGTGAGCGTTCGAGCACCGACCAGCGTCTCGACGAGACGCACATCCTCACGTGGACGACGCCGGCGCTCGGTTCGCCGACGGAAGTCACCGGGCCGATCACGCTGAACTTCTGGGCGTCGTCAACGGCGCCCGACACGGACTTCGCCGTCAACCTCGTCGACGTCGCGCCGGATGGATCCGGCCGGCAAGTCACGCGCGGACGGCTGAAGGCCACCCACTATCCCGATCAGGCGAGTCCGCGACCCCTGCAGCTCGGCGTGGTCTATCGACTCGCGATCGAGGTGTGGCCGACGTCCTGGGTCTTCGACACTGGCCATCGCATGCGCATCGAGCTCGCGTCCTCCGACGTTCCGCTGATGGCCGTGAACCCGTATCCGGCCGTCAACACGATCTACCACGACGCCGCACGGCCGTCGCACGTCGTGCTGCCGATCATCGGGACGAGCTCGCTGCTGGCTGGCTCATACGACGTGGATTCAAGCTCCATCGGGCTCGGCATCTATCCGACGGTGCCCGAGATCGAAGACGTCTACGCGGCGCTGCCGGTGTGGCCGTACTGACGCGACTTCCACAGGAACCGACGATGCGAAAGCGAACCCGTTCGTCACCGGTCGACAGGAGGCCGTGATGAAGATCCCGGTCGTACTCGTGCTCGTGGCGGTGCTCGTCGTCGCGATCATCACGCCCGCGACGGCGCAGCTCACCACCGACCCGCTGATGGCCGCGTTTCTCGCCTCGACCCCACCGGCGCCGCCCGCGCTGGTGAAAGCGCGCCAGCATTTCTTCGGGGCCGAGAACGTGAATCCGATCACCGGGCTCGTGAATCCCGACAAGGTCATCTTCTCGTGGTTCAGCATCTCGAGCCTCGCGGCGGCATTTCGCGGCCGCGTCGTGCTGCTCGATACCTACATCGATTCGCGCGAGGACTATCCGAATCGCGTCCCGACAACGCTTGCCGAGCTGGTCGCGCTCCAGCCCGAATTCATCTTCATTGGCCATGGCCATTTCGACCATGCGGATACCGCCGGGTACATCGCCGCGGTCACCGGCGCCACGGTCGTCGGCACGGCCGAGCACTGCGCCCAGGTGAAGAGCGATGCCGCGAATGCCCTGGGACCGGCGGCCACGGTGCATTGCGTGGCAGTCGTCTCGCCGAATTCGCCGCCCGGCAGCGAGGTGAAGGAGCTCACGCTGCTGGACAACGTCTGCATCACCGCCTTCAAGCACCTGCATTCGGCGACCGTGCCTCCCGACCCGTCGCATCCGTTCAACCCGCCGGTGCTGCTGCCCGACCCCGGAACCTACCTGCTGCATCCCCCGGGGCCCGGACCGAGCGACGGCGTGGATTCGGCCGGGAACGAAGGCTGGAGCATGTTCTACCAGTTCCGCATCAAGGACTTCGCCGTCGCCTGGCACGACACGGTCGGGCCGTTGAAAGAGAACGCGCCGCAGGTCTTCGACGTGATGCGCGCGCTGCCGCCGACCGACGTGGAGCTCGGCGCGATCCTGGGCTTCAACGTCTTCACGAACGGGTTGCGCGATCCCGCCATGTACATCGCGGCGGTCGAGCCGAGGATCTTCTCGCCGCTGCACCATGACTTCCGCTTCGTCACGCCCGAAGCGAGCGGCGACGACTGGAAGGCCACTATGGACCGCGAGCTCTCCACGATGCCCGCGGACAAACGACCGGAGCTCCGATGGCTCTACGACCCCTTCGACTACCTGCGGCCCGGCCTCTTCACCTTCGACATCAAGGCGCCCTACTGGAAAACGGGAAACGTCGCGGGTCGCGCGCCCGAGACGTGCAAACGATGAGCGCGGCGATGGTGCGCGGTCTCGTGATCGTCGTGACGCTCCTGTTCGTCACCACCGTTCGCGTGGAGGCGCACGAGGAGAAGCAGACGCTCAAGCATCCACCCGACTTCGACACGCGCGTGCTCGCGCGCGTCAACGACGCGGTCATCACCGGGCGCGACTTCCACCGCGCGTTCGACGCGCTCGGTGGCGACCAGCAGGCGATGGTCCGCCAGAACCTCAAGAAGTTCCTCGAGACGCTGGTGCAGCGCGAAGTGCTGTACCAGGCGGCGCTCCGCGCCGGCCTCGACCGCGATCCCGACGTCGTGGCACGCCTCGACGACATCCGCCGGGCGGTCCTGAGTCAGGAGCTCGTGCGACGCGAGCGGGCGGAGGCCGTGAAGACGGCGCCGCCGGATGCCGCGCGCCGCTACTACGACGCGCACGCGGACGAGTTCACGTCGAAGGAGCGCATCAGCCTGAGCCGCATCTTGCTCAAGAGTCGCGAGGAGGCGGATGCGGTCACGACGCGTCTGCGCGCCGGCGCCGACTTCGGCGCCCTCGCGCAAGACGTCTCGCGCGACGAGTCGAGCCGCGATCGCGGCGGCCGCATTCCCGTCGTCTATCGCGGGCAGATGAGCCCGGAGCTGGAAAAGGCGACCTTCGCGCTCGCGCCGGGGCAGGTGAGCGGCGTGGTCGAGGACGCCGAGGGCTATCACGTGGTGCTGCTCCACAGCCACGTTCCGGCCGCGCCGCTCCCGTTCGAGACCGTGCGCGCGTCCATCGAACGCAAGGTCTCGACGAGCCAGCTCGAGCACCACTTCAAGGCGTTCCTGACGACGCTCGAGCGTGACGCGCAGGTCGAGATCACCGACCGCGCTCTCGCCGACGTGCGCTGAGCGCGTGACGCGAAAAGGAAGGAGAACACCATGCGCCTCGGCCCATCGAACCGCTGCAGGGGGGCGCTCGCCTCCACACTGGTCGCCGTCGCGCTCGTCGTCGGGGTCGCGTCACCGGCCCCGGCGCAGCTCGTCCCGGTCGTTCCGAATCCGACGGTGACGGGGCCGATTCCCGGGGTGACGCCGGGCGACCCGTCGCACAACTATCCGTTCTTCGCGACCGACGTCGATCTCGCCAGCCGCGGCTACATCGAGCAGGAGTTCTTCATCGAAGGCATGGCCGCCGGCGCGCCGTACCGGAGCCGCATCGTCGTGCGGCGCCCGACGTCGCCGCTCGCGTTCAACGGCACCGCGGTGGTCGAGTGGTACAACGTCACGAACGACTACGACTCCGAGGCGGACTGGTTCCGCGCCCACGAGCAGTTCCTGCGCGCCGGCTACGTCTGGATGGGCGTGTCGGCGCAATCGAACGGCGTCAACAACGCGCAGTACGGCCTGAAAATCTGGAGTCCCGCGCGGTACGGGACGCTCCAGATCGAGAACGACCGGCAGTCGTTCGACATCTACGCGCAGGCGATCCAGGCGATCCGGCATCCCGTCGGCGTCGATCCGATGGGAGGGCTCGCGATCCAGCGTGTGATCGCGACGGGCGCGTCGCAGTCCGCGATCTATCTCGCCGCGTACTACAACACGCTCCAGGCCGCGCACCGGCTCGTCGACGCGTTCGCGCTCATCGTGTGGACGTTGCCGGTCGACACCGAGGTCGTGCGGACGCCGGTCTTGATGATCCTGTCGGAGACCGACGTCTACGAGGCGTCGGGTCTGGCCGGGGAGATCCCGGCCCCGCGTCAGCCCAACACGACTCTCTTCCGCCGGTGGGAAGTGGCGGGGGCCTCCCACGGCGACTACGACATGTTCCTGGCCCGCCGGCCGCTGCAGATCCGCGATCTCGGGATCGATCCCGGAGACAACGGCGGGAATCAAGGCTGTACGTTCCCGTTGTACAGCCGTATTCCGTTTCGCTACGTCATGAGCGCCGGGTACGACGCGCTCGTCCGGTGGGTGACCACCGGCGCGCCGCCGCCCGTTCTCCCTGACATCCAGTTTTCCGGAAACGAGATCGCCCGCGACGAGCACGGCAACGCGCTGGGCGGCATTCGTCTGTCACAGCACGAAGTCGCGACGGCGATGAACCAGGGACAGAACGCCGGCCCGGGCCTGTGCCCGATCCGCGGACGGTACGAACCGTTCGACGACGCCACGCTTCAGGCGCTCTATCCCACGCACGGCTCCTACGTCGATCGCGTCATCGCGGTGACGAACGACACGGTGCGCGCGGGCGTCGTCCTGGCGCCCGACGCATCCGAGACGATCGCGGACGCGAAGCACGCGAAGGTGCCGCCGCGGCCGTAGAGGAGATGATCATGCGCTCCCGATATCTTCCGCTCGCACTGTTCGCCATCCTGCTGCTCGCCACTCCGGCGGCGGCCGACAAGGTGTGGACCCCGTACGACCGTCCGGCGCAGTACAGCGTTGTGACGGATCAGGACGTGCCGATCGTCATGCGCGACGGCGTCACGCTCTACGCCGACGTGCGCCGGCCGGA
>Ga0066710_100002339_pt1 | contig 15205 bp, 17 predicted proteins | sample GraSoiAngelo_159_FD_79666 | JGI IMG/M metagenome (GOLD analysis project Ga0066710, IMG submission 79666) | Grasslands soil microbial communities from the Angelo Coastal Reserve, California, USA - 14_1009_16_40cm | ecosystem: Environmental > Terrestrial > Soil > Grasslands | place: USA...
CATCGCGGAGAAGTCCTCCGGCTCCAGGAAGGCGGTGTGCGGGTCCAGCCGGGCCAGCATTCCGTGGATCGACGCGTAGACGAACTGATCCGGTGCGATCGGCTGCGGCGACCATTCGGAAAGCGTCGTCAAAATGTCGGCGTACTCGTCCAAGGGCGGGCCCTCGCGCTCCGGCGAAGCGAAGAGGATCGCCGTAAAGGCTCCTCCCGCGAGGGTCGACGCTGCGAGAAGGGCGACGGCGATGACGAGGCGGGAGCGGCTTGGACTCACTGGGTTCCTCCTGAAGCGATCATTCTGACACGGTGGCAACGGTGAACCAGGCTCCGGTTTGAAAGTTCCGTCCGCCGTCGGCGAAGCGGACGCCGCGGACCTGTGTAGAATCCCTCACGGAGTACACGAACATGTTTGGCCCTATTGGAATGCCCGAACTCATCCTGATTTTTCTGGTTGCCCTGCTCGTTTTCGGGCCGAGGAAGCTCCCGGAGCTCGGCCGTTCGCTCGGACGCGGCCTGGCGGAGTTCCGGAAGGCTTCGGAGGACCTGAAGCGGACGATCGAGGACGAGATCGAACAGGGAAAGCACCACGTCTCCGCGGTCCAGGACGAGGTTTCCTCGGTTCGCCAGCAGGCCGCGGACCTTCGAAACACGATCTCCTCGTCCGTCGGCGGGTCCGCCGCGGCGGCGCCGGCTCCGGAAGCGCCACGCCCGGACGCCGTCCCACCGCCCACCGAACCGATCCGGCCGGCCTGAACGGTCCGTGAGACTCGTCGGCCCCGCCGGTCCGGAGCCGGGACGAGCGCTGGAGGAACGGAGGCTCCGGAACGAAAGCGAAGAGCTTCCGCGGATGGGGTTCTTCGAGCATCTCGAGGAGTTCCGGCGCCGGCTGATCGTTTCGCTGATCGCGCTCGCCGTCACGTTCACGGTCGCGTGGTCGAAAGCGCCGGTCCTCTTCGAGCTCCTGGCGAAGCCGGTGCGCCGTTTCCTCCCGCCCGGCCAGAACCTCTCGTACACGACCCTGACCGAGCCCTTCCTGCTGTACTTCCGGGTGGCTCTCCTCGGCGGGCTGATCCTCGCCTCTCCCGTCATCCTCTGGCAGCTGTGGCTCTTCATCGCCCCCGCGCTCTACCGTCGGGAAAAGCGCTTCGCGATTCCGTTTCTGCTCGTGAGCGTCTTCTTCTTTCTGTCCGGCTGCGCGTTCGGCTACTTCGAGGCTTTCCCGGCGGTCGTGGGCTTTCTCGTCGGAATCGGAACGCAGTTCAACGCCGTCATCACGATCAACGAGTACCTTTCGACCGCGTCCAAGATCATCCTCGGTCTCGGGCTCTGCTTCGAGCTCCCGATCCTGATCTTCTTTCTGACGCGTCTGGGGGTCGTATCCGAGCGCTGGCTTCTCAAGAAATTCAAGTACGCCGTCCTGGTCGCCTTCATCGTCGCGGCGATCATCACGCCGACTCCGGACGTGGCGACCCAGACCGTCTTCGCGGTTCCCATGCTCGTGCTCTACCTGCTGGGGATCTTGATCTCCTGGATGTTCCGGAAGCGGAAGCCGAAGGAGTCCTAGCGGTCCGGGGGAGACGGCTCTCGGATCCTCGCTAATCGCGTCGCGTTCTGCCGCCGTTTCGCTCCAGGACCATTTCGACGAACTCCCGGACCGCCCCGCGTCCTCCCGCGCTCTTCAAGACCAGCTGCGCGGCTTTTCGCGCGGGCGGCGCCGCGTCCGAGGGACAGGCCGAGAAGCCGGCGGCGGTCAGGAGCGGCACGTCCGGCTCGTCGTCGCCGATGGCAGCGGTCTCGGAAGGATCGATCGACCACTTCCGGCAGAGCCGGCGATAGAGCGCCTCCTTGTCGCCGACTTTCTGGTAGCACAGTCGAACGCCGAGGTCGCGCGCGCGCCTCGCCGTAGCGAGTGACTCCCGGCCCGAGATCCAGACGACCTTGAGCCCGCCCTGGAGGGCCATCTTGATGCCGTGCCCGTCCTTGGTATCGAAGACCTTCAGCTCGCGGCCGCGGTCGTCCATATAGAGCCGGCCGTCGGTCAGCACGCCGTCGACGTCGAAGAAGAGGACCCGGATCCTCCGGCCTGCCTTCAAGCAATTCCCGCGGCGAGCAGGTCGTGCATGTGGATCGCGCCGGCCAGACTGCCCGCGTCGTCCACGACGAAGAGCGAGGTGATCTTGGCCTGCTGCATCCTCTGCAGCGCCTCCGAGGCGAGATCCTCGGCCGAGATGGTTTTGGGTCGCGCGTGCGAGCACTCTCCGGCGGTGCGCGCCAGGAGCGACCGGTCGTTTTCGAGAAGGCGCCGCAGATCTCCGTCGGAGATCACCCCGGCGAGCTCTCCACGGCCGTTGACGACCGCCGTGATTCCCATCATCTTGCGGGACATCTCGTGGATCGCTTCGGTCATCGGCGTCTCCCGCGTGACGAGCGGGATCCGATCGGCGGTGCGCATGAGGTCCTTCACCTTGAGGAATTTCCGGCCGAGGCGGCCGCCCGGGTGAAGCGCCGCGAAGTCCTCTTCGCGGAAGCCGCGCTTCTCCGAGATCGCCATCGCGAGGGCGTCGCCCATCGCCAGCATGGCGGTGGTCGAGGCGGTCGGAGCGAGGTTCAGCGGACAGGCCTCCTGGGAGATCGCGACCGAGATCACGCGGTCCGCGGCGCGGCCCACGGACGAAGCCGGCTGTCCGGTCATCGCGATCGCCCGGACCTTGCGCTCGCGCGCGAACTCCAGCAGCCGGACGACCTCGGGCGTCTCGCCCGAAAAGGAGAGCGCGAGCACGGTGTCGCCCTGCACGAGCATGCCGAGGTCACCGTGGCTCGCTTCCGCGGCGTGCAGGAAGTAGGCGGGCGTGCCCGTGGAGGAGAGAGTGGCCGCGATCTTCTGGCCGATCAGGCCCGACTTTCCGAGGCCGGTGACGCAGAGACGGCCGGTCGAGGCGGAGATCTCTTCGACGGCGTTCTCAAAGTCCGGGCCGAGGTTGCGGATCTGCTCGCGCACCGAATCCGCCTCGATCTGGAGGACCTTCCGCGCCGCTTCGAGAATCACGGTCGGATCTTAAGGCGTCAATGGCTTGCGGCCGGCGGCGGGCACGGCTCCTTGCCGGCGATCCGAATCCGGACCGGATTCGAAAGGACCGGCTCGTGCCAGAAGCCGGACTCGAGCGCCCGGTAGCGCGCGACGATCTCGTACTCGCCGGCGGGGTTCGCGACGATCGATCCGGCGAGCGTCCAGCCGAGAAGGTCTTCGTCGCTCAGGCGTTCGGCCACTCTCGCCCGGGCGTCTGCGGGCAGCGAGCTCCTCAGACAGTCGTAGAAAGCGCGGATTCCTCCGACTCGCTGGTTCCGGTCGCCCAGAATCTTGACCTCGACCGGAGGACCGACGCTGCAGGAGATCGGGACGAGTCGCCGCTGCCGGTCGCCCGCCACGAACAGACCGACCTCGACCGTGGGTCGCGGACCGAGCCCGCCCTCTCCCGCGATCGTCACCGGCTCGAGCGGGTAGGACCGCGGGTCGTCGTCGGAGTAGGGTTTCTTCAGGTTGACCTCGAGCTGCACGGCGGAGAGGCTCGAGCACTCCGCGACGACCCCCGCCGGCTGCGGGTGCCCCTCGGAATCGCGAACCGCGAGCGAGAGAAGGGGGGGTTCGACGAGATTTGCTCCCCATCGCACCTTCTTCGGCGGCGCGGCGGCCGCCGTGAAGCGATCGGGCTCCGCTGGCAGCGGCTCCCGCTCCGCGGGTGGATTCTTCTCCAGAACTTTCACGAACAGGTCGTCGAAGGCGGCGCGGAAGGAATTCCCGTCGTCGGTCTCGCCGATCTCGTCCCCCTCCTTCCACTCGTAGAACTTGGTGACCGATGCGACCAGACGCACGGAGCGCGCGGTGGCCGCCGCGACGATCTCCTGGCGGCTCGCCCAGAAGTCGGCGTTCGCGATGCCCCCGAGTCCGTCGAACGGCACCACCGGCCCGGAGCAGTCCGTCGACTCGAAGCGCTCGATCTCGACGTTCGCGACGCCGCGGGCTCTCTGGCCCGGTGGGACCCGGACGCGCCCTCCGAAGATGAGGTTCTCGACTCCGGGCTCGATCGGAACGCATTGTCCGATGCGATAGGAGTTGCGGTCGGCGCTGGCGGAGGTGACGAGATCGAGCGAGCCCGAGCCTTTCGCTCCCGTCCCGTCGAACCGGGACCAGGCGACCCGGCCCGTTTCGGAGTTCGCATCGGTCTCGGACGCCTTCCAACCGGCGGCGTCGTGCGCGAACGAACCGTTGGCGACCCGATTCCCGGCGGAATTCCGGGCGGGAGCCGGGAGGAGGAGAAGCGCGACGAATCCCCAGAGAAGACCCACGGAGACGCGGATCGTACCCGATTCGATCGGCTATCTCTCCAGGATGCGCTCGATGAACTCGAGAGCGCGGGGGTCCTTCGATTGCCCGAGCCAGAAGATCGCCTGCTTGCGGACCTCCGGGTTGCGATTCGTCTTCGCGACGCGGATCAGCTGCGTGACCGTCTCGGCTCCGGGAAGCTGCGAGAGCGCGAAGACCGCCTTTTTCTTGACGTCTTCCTCGGGGTCGTCCCGGATCGCGTCCTGGATCGTCCGGGCGGCCTCTTCGCCGGCCCGTTGCGCGAGCCAGAACAGCGCCTGGCCGCGCACTTCGCCGTCTAAGTCGCGGTGCGCCATTCGAATGAGTGACTGCTGCGCCTCCGGAACCGGGCTCTGCGAAAGACAGAAGGTCAGATGATGTCGGAAGGCAGCGTCCGGATCGTCCAGCAGCTTTCGCAGTATCTCGAAGCCGCGCCGGCCGCGCTCGTTCGCCAGCCAGAACGCGGCCTTCTTCCGCATTTCGAGCGGACGGCTCCGCCCCGCGAGGTCCTCCAGGAGGGAATCCGCGGCCGGATCGGCGTGGAGCGCGATCGCGGCGAAGGCCTGCTCGGCGGGCTCTTCGTGCTCTCGCCCGTCGTCGAGACGGCGGACCAGCGAAGCCAGGAGATTCAGGCTGTCGCGGGCGGCGATCCCGGTCAGCCAAAGGAAGGGGAGGCCGCCGGCGTCGATCGCGCAGTCGGGCGACAACGCGCGGACTCTCCCGATCCGTCCCCGTTCGATCCGGAGGAGGACGAAGAACTGCGCCGGCGACTCGAGAGCGACCGACGGCGGAGCCGTCTCGTCCCGCCCGATGGAAAACGAGCCCTCGCCCTCGAGGCGGCAGCCTCCGCAGCACGTCCGGTCCGTCAGCCGGCCCTGGAACGCATGAACCGAATCGAAGCAGCACATCTGCCGTGGGCCGTCTGAGACGGGCTGCGCGTATCCGATCCAGACGGGACCGGGCGCGGTCGAGAGCGAGCGGATTTCGGCAGGGAGGCCTTCGGCAGAGACCGGCCGCGACGTGACCTTCGCGTTGTTCAGGGTCGGCGGCGGAGCCGGCGCGCGGAGAGCGAGAAACAGCAGGAGGAGAAGAAGGGTCATCCCGTTCAATCCTTCAGGAACTGCATCAGGTAGTCGGTCGCCTCCTTGTTGTTCATGACCGAAAGCTTCTGGACCGCCTCTTCTTTGAGCTCCCGGACCTTTTCGGTCTTCGCGATGTCGATGAGTGCCCGGGCGTTGCCCTGAACGAAGAAGGCCTGGATGACGTCCTTGCGCAGCTCGAGGTCCCGCTCGGTGCGATAGAGCTCGAGCAGGGCCGGAGCGGTCCGCATTCCCATGACGCCGAGCTTCTGGATCGCTTCCTCTTTGAGCTCGCGGTCAGGCTCGGAGCGAGCCAGCTCGAGGACGTGGTCCGTGTCGCCGGCGACGAAGAGTCCCTGGATGATCGCCTCCTTGACCTCGCGGACCCGCTCGGACTTGTAGAGCTGCCAGAGCTCCGCGCGCGCTCCCATCACCCCGAGCTGATGCGCGGCTTCCCCCCGCAGCTCGGCCGACTTCTCGGAGCGCGCCGCTTCCAGGACGCGCTCCCGGTCTCCCGCAACCATGTAGCTGTGGAGGACCTGCTCCTTGATCTGCACGTTCGACGTTCCGCGGTAGATCTCCTCGAGCAGCTGACGGTTCTCGCGGCCGCCGAAGACGCCGAGGTAGTGGAGCGCCTGCTCCTGGAGGTCCGGATGAGCGTTGCCGCGCGCGACGTCCGCGATGAGCTGGCGAGCGCGGGGAGACCCGCTCTGCGCCAGCACGAAAAGGGCGCGCTCCTTCATCTCGTCGGAACCGCGCCCGCGCAGGATCTTCTCCAAGAGCGGCACCGCGCGCTCCGGGTCGGTGTGGACGAGGCTGTTGATCGCCATCAGCTTGAGCTCCTCGTCGCTCTCGGCATCCGGATTCGCGGGCCCGCCACCCTCGTGGATCTCGAGCTCGAGAGCGCGGACCTCTTTGCCCCACGAGCTGCCCGGATACCGCGACCCGAACGCACGCACGAGCGCGAGGGCGTCCGCCTTCCGCCCCTGTTTGTTGAGCGAATATGCGAGCCAGTACGTCGCGGCGTCGGAACGCGTCCCGTGCAGCCGCAGGACTTCGGCGAAGGCGGTCTCGGCGTCCTTCCATCGTTCGTCGTCGAGCGCCTTCGTCCCCGCCTTGTAGCGCTTCTCGGCCTCGGCCGACGCGTCCTTCCTGCCTTCTTCCGCGCCCGGCTCCGCGCCGCGCGCCGGCGCCGGCAGATGAAGTCCGAGCGCCGCCGCGAAGACGAGAGGGACGAGAGATCGCACCGTCATGTTCTTTTCCTTTCCCGGGCTTCCCGACCGGGCAGCTCTCCGCGTTCGCGGAGGTTCGATCCGATCACCCGCACTTTGAAGAGAACGCCTTTTTCCTCGATGCGCCGGCGCAGCGCGGCGAGATCCGCCGGCGTCAGCTGCGAAGGTCCATGCGCCACGTCCAGGAGAACTCGCTCGAGCTCCTCCAGGACGGCGGACACGGCGCGGTCCCCCGTCTGCGAGGCCGTCTGGCGATAGAGGCGGTTCGCGGCGACGAGGTCGTTCGCGCGGGCCTGCTCGCTCGAGACGTCCACGGTACCGTTCTCCGGGGCGTTCGCGAGCTCGATCAGGACCGCGGCCGAGTGTTCGAGATGGTCCGACAGCGCCACGACGAGCACCCGCTCCTTGACGGCCGGCGAGAGCGGCGTGGATCGCTCGGCCCGCCAGAATCGTCCCGCCAGGAACGTCGCCGCGAGAACGAGGAGCGAGACCCCCGCGAAAGCCAGCCGCCGGGGCGCGAGGAAGGTCGGCCACGGGAAAGCAAAAGGCCGCCGCGCGGGAAGCTGGCGGGAGACACGGCTCCAGACCTGCCCGCCGTACGAGTCCCCGCGCTCCGGGACGCTCTCGACGTCCGACACGATCCGCACGATTTTCACGATTTCGTCGAGCCGGGCCCGGCAAACCGCGCAAGCGCGGAGGTGTTCCCGAACCGGAGCGGCCGGCTCTTCCTTCGGAGTGAGACACGCCAGGTCTCGTTCATCGAGGTGGTTCATGACACGCTCCCGATCGGCGCGAGCTCGCGCCGGAGCTTCTGGACCGCGCGAAACACTGTCTGTTTGACGGCGTTCGGACCGATCTTGAGGACGTCCGCGATGCCTTCGATCGGCATGCCCTCGAGATGTCGCAGAACGAACGCGGCCCGCTCCCGCTCCGAGAGTCGGGAAAGCGCCGAAGCCACGCTGCGGCCGATCTCGCCGGCAAACGCTCTCTGTTCGGGCACAGGCTCGCTCGACGGGATCGCCTCGACCAGATCGATCTTCTCCTCGTCGGCCCGGCGCGGCGTCACGCCGTGCGAGCGGCGGCGGCGCAGAACGTCGATCGAGCAGTTGACGGCGATCCGGTAGATCCACGTGCCGAACCCGGCGCGCGCATCGAAGCTTTCGTAGCCCCGGTGAGCCTTCAGGAACGTTTCCTGGACCACGTCCTCGGCGTCCTCCACGTTGCCCGTCATGCGCCAGGCGAGCCGAAAGACCATCCGGCTGTGCTCTTCGACCAGGGCTCGAAAGGAAGCGGCGTCCGCCTCTTCGGCCTCGAGCGAGCGCATTCCTCCCATCGGCTTCGTCAGACGAAAACCCGGACGGAAGGTTAGGTCGAATTCGGGCGAAATCGCCTCCACGGATCGGTCACGTGGAGGTTAGACGACCCTGAGCGACCCGGGTTAGGAAAGGGTCGGGTGGGTCAACCCCGGCGCTCCGTTCCCGCGTAGGCCAGGCGCAGCAGGAGGCGCCGCCAGAACGCCCGGCGCGGCGGCCGCGGCGGACGTCGCGAAGCGGTCCAGGAAGCCGTGGCGGGAGGCGGGGGCGCGAGCGACAACCGGTCGAGATCGAGGGAGAGCATCTGGAGCCGGTCGCGGCAGCCGCGGCAGATCCGGAGATGACCTTCGGCGGGCGCGGTCCGGATCTCGCCGTAGTGGTAGAGGACGAGGTCGTCGTCGTGGAGGTGCTTCGTCGCGGGAGCTCGCTCCGGCGGTCGCTCCTGCGTATCTCTTGCCATCTGCGGATCGATACGGATCAGCTGCCCCGGACGTCTGGACCGGCAGTCCTGCGGTAGGGCGCCGAATCCGTTGCCCGTCGGGAGGCATACGGTACGAAAATGAAGATCGTGCCGGTCGCCCCGAGTCTCTTCGTTTCCCACGGGTCGCCGACCTTCGCGCTCGACGCGGGCGAGTACGGCCGGGCGCTCGAGCATTTCGGCGAAGAATTCCCCCGACCTGCCGCGACCGTGATCGTTTCGGCGCACTGGGAAGCGGGCTGGCCGATCCGCGTCGGCGCGGCCGCGCGGCCTCCACTCCTCTACGACTTCGCCGGGTTCCCGAAAGCTCTCTACGAGATCACGTATCGGGCGCCCGGATCGCCCGACCTGGCCGGAGAAGTCGTTCGGATGCTGTCGGACGCGGGGCTACCCGCGGAACCGGATCCGACCCGGGGCTGGGATCACGGGGTCTGGGTTCCGCTCCGGCTTCTCTATCCGGATGCGTCGGTGCCGGTCGTCGAGGTCTCGCTCCCGCTTCCGAGACACCCGCAGACAGTGGTCCGGATGGGCGCGGCCCTCGCGCCCCTCCGACACCGGGGCATTCTCCTGCTGGGCAGCGGGGGAGTCGTGCACAACCTCCACCTCGCGCGGCTCGATCGCGCCGACGGCCCGATCGACGAGTGGGCGCGGCGATTCGACGACTGGGTGCGCGAGAAGATCGAACGCCGAAAGAAGGACGACCTCGTCCGCTACCGCGAGCTCGCTCCCCATGCGGAGCTCGCCGTTCCCGCGAGCGAGCACTTCGATCCGCTGCTCTTCGCGCTGGGCGCCTCGGAGGAGAGCGACTCGGTGGAGCAACTGTCGTCCGGCTTCCGGTACCAGAACCTGTCGCTCGCTTCGTTCGCGTTCGTTCGGAATGGAGATCGATGAGCAAGCTCGTCGCGTACGTCACGCAGTACGGCATGGCGCTCGTCTTCGCGAACGTGCTGGTGGAGCAGATTGGGATTCCGATCCCGGCGCTTCCCACGCTGATCGTGGCCGGCGCGCTCGCGCGCGACGGAAAGCTCTCGCTGTCAGGGCTCATCTTTGCCGCCGCCGTCGCCTCGCTCGCCGCGGACTCGATCTGGTACGCGCTTGGGCGGCGATACGGCAACCGGGTCCTGAAGACCCTCTGCCGGGTCTCGCTTTCTCCCGACTCGTGCGTCCGGCACACCGAGTCGATCTTCGAGCGCTGGGGGATGGCGTCGCTCGTCGCGTCGAAATTCATCACCGGCTTCTCGACCGTCGCGCCCCCTCTCGCCGGGGCGATGGGCGCCGGCCTCCCGTCCTTCCTTTTTTACGACCTGCTCGGAACCGTGCTGTGGGCGGGCGGCGGCCTCCTGATCGGCTTCATCTTTCACCGGGCGATCGACGACGTGTTGTCGTTCCTCGAAGGGATGGGCACCGGAGCCCTCTATCTCCTGGGTGCCGGCCTCCTCCTCTTCGTCCTGTACAAATGGTGGCAAAGGCGGCGGTTCTACAAGGCGCTGCGGATGGCGCGGATCACCGTGGAACAGCTCCGCGCACTTTTCGAGAAGGGGGAGAAACCCGTCGTCGTGGATGTTCGGGCGGCGGGGGAGCGTCTCCGCGACCCGCGGCGGATTCCGGGCGCGACGACCATGGACGTCACGGAGCTCGACGCCAAGCTTCCCGGCATCTCGCCCGAAGTGGAGGTCGTCCTCTACTGCACCTGACCGAACGAAGCGTCGGCGGCCCGTGTGGCCCGCATGCTGATCGAAAGGGGATACAAGAAAGTCCGTCCGCTGGCGGGAGGCCTCGACGCCTGGATCGATGCGGGCTACGAGGTGGAGGTCTTCGAGAAAGCGTCGTAGCGAGCGGCTTCAGGCGCCGCGCGCGAGCCGGGCGATCGCGGTGAGTGACCGGATCAGATCCGGCAGGAGAGCGACGTCCAGCTGCGTCGTTCGGTCCGAGAGGGCGCGGTCCGGGTCGTCATGGACCTCGAGAAAGAAGCCGTCCACGCAGCCCGTCGCGGCCGCCGCCCGCGCCAGCACCGGAGCGTACTGCTTCAAGCCGCCGGTCTCCTTCCCGCCGCCCGGGAGCTGGAGGGAGTGCGTCGCGTCGTAGACGATCGGAAACCCGAGCGCCCGCATCATCGGGAACGACCTCATGTCGACGACGAGGTCGTGGTAGCCGAACGAAGCGCCGCGCTCGCAGAGGAGGAGCTTCTGGTTGCCGGCGGCGCGGCACTTCTCGACGACGTTCGACATGTCGTCGGGCGCGAGGAACTGGCCCTTCTTGATGTTCAGCGGCTTGCCGGTCTTCGCGGCCGCGACGAGCAGGTCGGTCTGGCGCGAAAGGAACGCCGGAATCTGGAGCACGTCGAGCACCTGCGCGGCCTCCGTCGTCTGCTCCGGCTCGTGGACGTCGGAAAGAAGAGGCAGACCCGTCACCGACTTGACTTCGGCGAGGATGTCGAGGCCCTCTCGGATTCCGGGTCCGCGGAACGAATCGCGCGACGAGCGGTTTGCCTTGTCGAACGAGGACTTGTAGACGATCTTCGCCCCCGTTTCTTGGGAAATCGCGGCGAGCCGTCGCCCCATCCCCACCGCGTGCTCTCGCGACTCGATGACGCAGGGGCCGGCGAAGAAGAGGAGCGGAGCGCCGTCTCCGATCGACCAGCCCGGCGCGATCTCGAAGGAGCGAACCGGAGTCAGGCCATCTCCCGCCGGATCGCGACCGGGATCGCCTCGCGGGCTCCTTCTTCTTGCCGGGCCGCGCGGTGGGCTTTCGCCGCCCGGATGAAGTCCCGGAAGAGCGGATGGCAGGCGAACGGCTTCGATTTCAGCTCCGGATGGAACTGGCAGCCGAGAAACCAAGGATGGTCTTCCTTGAGCTCGATGATCTCGACGAACTTCCGGTCGGGAGACATCCCGGTGAACGACATGCCGGTTTCTTTGAGCGCAGGCAGAAACTCCTGGTTGACTTCGTACCGATGGCGGTGGCGCTCCGAGATCGGGCTCTCTCCGTACGCGCGCGCGGCGAAGGATCCGGGCGCAAGGTCGCACGGGTATTTTCCGAGCCGCATCGTCCCGCCGAGCGCTTCGACGCCGATCAGGTCCCGCAGCTTGAAGATGACCTTGTACTTCGGCTCCTCTTCGAACTCGGTCGAGTTCGCGCCTTCGAGGCCGGCCACGTGCCTCGCGTACTCGATCACCGCGGTCTGCAGACCGAGACAGATCCCGAAGAACGGGACCCGCTTCTCGCGGGCGTACTGGATCGCGCGCATCATTCCTTCGACTCCGCGCCGCCCGAACCCGCCGGGCACCAGGACCGCATCCGCGCGGACGAGCGCCTCCGGGTACTGGTCGTTCTCGAGAGTCTCGGCGTCCACGTACTGCAGCCTGACCCGGACGTTGTTGGCGATTCCGCCGTGGCCCAGAGCCTCGTTCAATGACTTGTACGAGTCGCCGTAGTCGACGTACTTTCCGACGACGGCGATCTCGACTTCCCCCGAAGGGTTCTTGATCCGGTTGACGAGGGTTTCCCACTTGGAGAGGTCGCGGTCGTAGTGGGCGAGGTTCAGGAGATCGAGGAGGATCGTGTCCAGACTCTCGGCCGCGAACTGCAGCGGCACCTCGTAAATCGAAGGAACGTCCTTCGCCGTAATGACGGCTTCGACCGGCACGTTGCAGAAGAGCGCGATCTTGCCCTTGACCTCCGAGGGAAGGGGGCGATCCGTCCGGCAGAGAAGGACGTCCGGCTGGATCCCGATCGAGAGCAGGTCTCTGACCGAGTGCTGGGTGGGCTTCGTCTTCAGCTCGTCGGACGCCTTGATGTAGGGGACGAGCGTCAGGTGAACGTTGACCGAGTTGCCTCGCCCCGCTTCCTGGCGCATCTGCCGGATGGCTTCGAGAAACGGCAGCGACTCGATGTCGCCGACCGTCCCGCCGATTTCGATCAGGACGACGTCGGCGTCCGGGCCGATCTTTCGAATCGAGTCTTTGATCTCGTCGGTGATGTGCGGAACGACCTGAACGGTCTTGCCCAGATAGTCTCCCCGCCGCTCCCGCTCGATGACCGTCGCATAGATGCGGCCGGCCGTCGTGTTATTGACGCGCGACGACGTCGTCGAGGTGAACCGCTCGTAATGTCCGAGGTCGAGGTCGGTCTCTGCTCCGTCGTCGGTGACGTAGACCTCGCCGTGCTGGAATGGAGACATCGTCCCCGGATCGACGTTGATGTACGGATCGAACTTCGCGAGCGCGACCCGGAAACCGCGCGCCTCGAGAAGGGCGCCGATCGAGGCCGCCGCGATGCCCTTCCCGAGCGAGGAAACGACCCCGCCCGTCACGAACACGTACTTGGCGCTCATCCAATTACTCCTTTTCTGCGGTCAGTCGTTGCTGAACTGTGGCGGGTGCAGGCCCGCGGGGCCTGTCCCCGCTAGCAAGTTCGGTGGCGGGTGCAGGCCCGTGGGGCCTGTCCCCGCGATTTTCTAAGATCTTTTCCGCCCGCGCGAGGTCCGCGGGGGTATCGACTCCGATCGAGTCTGCGACCGCGTTTCCCACCCAGATCGACCAGCCGGCCTCGAGCCAGCGGAGTTGCTCGAGCGACTCGAGCTTCTCGAGAGGCGACGGCGGAAGCGCCGCGACTTTCGAGAGGGCCCCGGCGCGGTAGGCGTACAGGCCGAGATGCTTGCGATATGCGGGCTCGGCCGATCGCGCGTACGGAATCGGCGCCCGGGAGAAATAGAGCGCCCGGCCGTCGCGCGCCACCGCGACCTTGACGACGTTCGGGTCGCGGGCCTCCGCTTCGTCGATCGACGCGAGCGCGATCGTCGCGATCTCGCGATCCGGGTTCGCCAGCAGCGTTTCGACGACTGCGTCGACGTTTTCCGGCGGCATGAGCGGCTCGTCCCCCTGGATGTTGACGTAGACATCTCCGTCCAGGTGCCGCGCCGCCTCGGCGAGCCGATCGGTTCCGGTCGCCGCGTCCGGAGACGTCAGCAACGCCTCGCCGCCGTTCTCGCGGACGACGTCCGCGATTCGGGAGTCGTCGGTGGCGATCAGGACTTCGTCGAGCCGTCGCGCCGCCCGCGCCGCCGCGAGCACGTGGAGCACCATCGGACGGCCGGCGAGGGGAACGAGCGGCTTTCCGGGAAATCGGACCGAGGCGTAGCGGGCGGGGATCACTCCGATGACTTTCATGAAGGCATCGGGACTATAGAGTACCGTCCCGCGCGAGATCGGTCAAGGAATGGAGAAGACGAGCCGGCCGGACAGCCTCTTTTCGCGGCCGCTGTTCGCTTTCCTGTACGTCGCCCTGCTCGCGATCACGGCGGCCGCGGCCATTCGCGCAACGCTGGCGGCGCACGCGGATCGGGAGATGTCCAAGACCGGCCGAGCCGAGTGGATCTGGTACACGCGTGAGGTCAAGGAGCCGGCTCCCATCGCGTTCGTGGCGACGCGTGACGTCGTTCTCGACCGGGCTCCTTCGCGGGCAATGGCGAAAATTTTCGCGGACCGCTGGCACGTCCTCTGGGTCAACGGGCAAAGAGCCGGCTCGGGACGCCAACAGCCGGGTGATCCACTCATCCTCCACGAAATCGCGGAGCTTCTCTCGCGCGGGGTCAACCGCATCGCGATCGAGGCGGGCAGCGAGACCGGAGTCGGCGGACTGCTCTTCTCGCTCGACCTGGAGGGCTCCGGCCGCGATGCCGTTTTCTCGGACGCGCGCTGGCGCGTGGATCCCTCCCGCGTCGCAATCCGATCGGGTGGACGGTATCGCGCCGAAGTGTGGGGCCGTCCTCCGATGTATCCCTGGGGCTGGCCGCGTCTGCCGCGGCCCAACGAATTGACCGACCGCTAAGGCGCGTCTCGGACCAGAGCGTCGAGGGCCTGTTTCGCTGCGGCGCAGTACCGGTTCGACCCGTCGTAACCCGCGAGGACGATCACGCGCCGATAGCCCTCGACGGCGCGGTCGACGTCGTGCAAACCGTGGTCGTAGAGCTGCGCCGAGAGCAGCTGCGCCGCGAGGTTCCCGGGCTCGACGTCCAGAGCCTTTCGGGAGAACACGAGGGCGACGTCGTACCGCTCTTCCGCCGCGGCCTTCAGAGCCCGGTCCAGGTAGAGATGGGCCTCCCGTTCGGAGGCAGGACGGGTCGGGAAAAGAAATGGGATATGTTTTGCTAAGTGATTGATGGCGCTGGGTCGGGACATTGGACTCGGCAACAGTATAGGGCGAATCCATCAAAAGACAAGAATTCTTTCGGTACACTCGACTATCAGCCTAACGTTAGTCGGAACGGCGGGTTTCTTTCCGATCGAGCCCTGAGGAGAGTGCCAGAGCGGAAAAGCCCCGAAGGGTCAGATCCGTTCCAGTCCTGATTTCATTCGGCGGAAATGACATTCCGCCTTTCTTCTTCGGAAGGGATCGCCGCTCAGCTGACCCGGTCGATCACCGACTCCGTCGCGAGGAGGAGCCCGTCTTTCGCCTCGGATTCGGCGAACGACCCGAGCGCGACCCGCGCCGCCGCCGCGTAGTCCCGGGCGAGCGCCCGCGTCTGCGCCAGCCCGCCGTGGCGCTCGGCGATCGAAACGATCTCACCCGGCGTCACGCTTCCGAAGTCGCGCTCCCGCATCACCTGCGAGACGCTGTCCCGTTCGGTAGCCGATGCGCGGGGGAGAGACAGGAGGAGCGGCATCGTGAGCTTGCCCTCGCGCAGATCGTTCAAAACCGGCTTTCCGGTGGACTCGACGCTCCCGGTGTAATCGAGCAGGTCGTCGA
>Ga0066710_100002340_pt1 | contig 15205 bp, 18 predicted proteins | sample GraSoiAngelo_159_FD_79666 | JGI IMG/M metagenome (GOLD analysis project Ga0066710, IMG submission 79666) | Grasslands soil microbial communities from the Angelo Coastal Reserve, California, USA - 14_1009_16_40cm | ecosystem: Environmental > Terrestrial > Soil > Grasslands | place: USA...
ACAGCGCAGCCGGCGAGGCGCGCGTGCCTCCCCAGCACGACCCGGCCTGCTGGGGCTGCGGAGACAACCCAACCGGGATTCACCTTCGCCAGCCCGAGAAGGAAGGGCTGAGGGAGTACGAGTCATACCTCGAGTTCGACGAGCGCCACCAGGCTGCGCCGGGGCTCGTCCACGGCGGACTCGTCGCCGCCGCGCTCGACGAGGCTTGCGGCTTGCTCGCCACGTGGTTCCGCTTCCCGACTGTCACCGGCCGGCTCTTCGTCCACTTTCGCCGCCCGGTCCCGATCAACACCGAGCTGCTAATCCGTTCCCAGGTCGAGGACGAGCGCGGCCGCCGGATCCACATCACCGGCGAGCTCGTCGACGGGGACGACATCCTTGCCCACGCCCGGGGGGCGTTCGTCCATGTCCCGTTCGAGCACTTTCTCAGCACGCCGGAAGGGCGTGCGGCCGGCGAGCGTTGGCGCCGGCGCCTCACAACCGGCGACGACGCCGCGGAATAAGGTCCCGGCACGATAGGTTGAAGCGGCCATGAAGCTCGAAGGCGTGCATCACGTCACGGCGATCACGGCAGACGCGCCGCGAAACGTCGAGTTCTACGCGGGCCTGCTCGGCCTGCGGCTCGTGAAGAAGACGGTCAACCAGGACGACCCGACCGTCTACCACCTCTTCTACGCGGACGAGCAAGGCGATCCCGGCTCCGACATCACCTTCTTCGAGTACCCGGGCGCACACCAGGGCCGCGCCGGCGCCGGCATGGTCCACACCGTCCGCTGGCGCGTCGCCTCCGAGGACGCCCTCGGCTTCTGGCAGAAGCGGCTCGACAACCATGTTCTCTCCCGCGACGACGGGCGGCTCACGTTCGTCGACCCGGAGGGGCTCCGGCACGAGCTCGCAGTCGTCGAGACCCATGACGAGCCATTGGTCGCCGAGCACCCGGAAGTGCCGGCGGAGCTCGCGTTGCAAGGGTTCGACGGCGTTCGCGCCTTCTCGGCGGACCCTGCGCGCAGCCGAGAGTTCCTCGAGCGAACACTCGAGTTCGAGGCCCGCACGGGGGCAACATGGGAGGCTCGCGGCGGGCGACGCGGCGGCTTCTACGAGTACGACGCTGCGCCGGAAGGCCCGGGCATCGGCGGGGCCGGCACCGTGCACCACGTCGCCTGGGCCTCGCCCCGCGAGGAGCACGAGGCCTGGCACGAGCGCGTCGCGGCCGCGGGGGCGCAGGTGACGCCGATCATCGACCGCTTCTACTTCAAGTCGATCTACTTCCGCGAGCCGAGCGGCGTCCTCTTCGAGATCGCGACGATCGGCCCGGGCTTCGCGACCGACGAGCCAATCGAGCACCTCGGCGAGCGGCTCTCGCTGCCCCCCGCTTTCGAGCACCTGCGCTCGCAGGTCGAGCCGCTCCTGACGCCGCTGCCGAACCCGCGCGAGACCGCAGCCGCGCGTTGAGCGGGCACGACTCGCTCGCTTACAGGCTCAGACCTGCGGCCGCTGATGCGGCGGGCGCGCTCGTCCTCTTCCACGGCCGCGGGGCGGACGAGAACGACCTCTTCCCCTTGCTCGACTTCCTCGATCCGGAGCGCCGCCTGGTCGGCGCGGCGCCGCGCGGGCCGCTGTCGCTGCCACCCGGAGGCGCGCACTGGTACGTCGTCCGCGAGATCGGCTTCCCGGACGAGGAAACCTTCGCGACGAGCTACGAGCTCGCAGGCGGGTGGCTCGCGGCTTTCGCCGAGGAGACGGGGGTGCCGCCCGAGCAGACTGTGCTCGGCGGCTTCTCGCAGGGCGCGGTGATGACCTATGCGCTGAGCCTCGGCCGCGGCCGGCCGCGACCCGCGGGGCTGATCGCACTCAGCGGCTTCATCCCGACAGTCGAGGGCTTCGAGCTCGACCTCTCGGCGCCGCTGCCGCCAACGGCGATCGGCCACGGAACGTACGACCCGGTGATCTCGGTCGACTGGAGCCGCCGGGCGAAGCAGCAGCTCGACGAGGCCGGCGCCGACGTCCTCTACCGCGAGTACCCGCTGCCCCACGCGATCGACCCGCGCTACCTCTCCGAGCTCTCCTCCTGGGTCGCTTCCGTGTTCCCGAGGATGCGCGCGAGCACAGCCGAGTAGTCGGCCTCGCCGAGCCCGGCCTCCTCGGCGTCGGCCAGCCAGTTCCGCGCAGCGGTTGTCAGGCGCAGCTCGGTGCCGGTCCTCGCCGCCTCGAGGATCAGGTCGGCGTCCTTCCGGGCGAGGTAGAGCGCGAACCGCGTCGGGTACTCGCCGCTGTCGATCGCGGACCGGCGCCTTTCCGCCTGGCCCGCCAGCGCGGTCTTGCCGAGCACGCCGAAGGCCGCCTCGCGCGAAAGCCCGAGGCCGTCCGCGAGGGCGAGCGCCTCGCCGAGGACGCCGATCACGCCGACGAGCGTCGTGTTCGCGACGAGCTTCGCCGCCGTCCCCGCCCCGACAGGCCCGACGTGCAGGATCGCGCCGAGTGTCGACAGCAAGGGCTGCCAGCGGTCGGCCAACGCCGGCGGGCCGCCAACGAACACGTTCAGCGTTCCCGACTCGACCTCCGAGACGCTGCCGAGAACAGGCGAGTCCAGCAGCGCGTCGTCGGGAAGCAGCGACGCCAACCTCGAGATCGACTCGGGGCCGACCGTCGACATCTGGATGACGGTCGTTCCCTCGCTCACACCGGCCACGACGCCTTCCTGCCCTTCCGTCACGTCGACGAGCGCCCGCGGGTCGGCGACCATCGTGATCACGACCTCCACGCGCCCAGCCAGGTCGGCCGGGCTCGCCGCCGCGACAGCGCCGGCCGCGGCGAGCGGCTCCGCCTTGGCGGAATCTCGGTTCCAGACGACGAGCTCGTGGCCCGCATCCGCAAGCCGGCGCGCGATCCGGCCGCCCATCGCGCCGAGCCCGACCACCCCGACTGTCGCCATCGCTTAGGCGGCTCGCTCGACTCCGTCAAGCAGTCGCCAGTTCGCCTCGAGCGCGCGTTCCGCGGTGGCGGCGAGCTCCGCCCGCCGCGCCAGCGGCGCCTCGGCGAGCGCCTCGCGTGCGGCCCTGGCGTGCTCGAGATCGCGCTCGGCGTGCAGCCGGAAGTACTCGGCCGCAGGGTCGTCGGCGCCGAAGCCGTAGTGCTCGACCAGCCCGGCCAGCTTCGTCTGCGAGATCGCCGGCTGAGCGGACTCGACCGCGTAGAGAACGGCGAGCGCCTCGAGGCGGTCGGCGCGGCCCCACGCGTCCGCGCACGCCTCGGTCTCGGCAGTCGGGTCGCGGTCGAGCGGTGCATCGAGGGCGGCAGCGAAGTCGTCCCAGAGTGAAAGGTGCTCGGCCTCCTCGCGTGCGTGCTCCACATCGCCCGCGGCGTCGGCCGCACGGGCGAGCGCCGCGACAGCGTGCCTGTACTCGCCGGCGTAGAACGCGAGCTCTTCGCGGCGCAGCTCGCCGCGTTCCCAGCGTGTGTAAAACGGATGCCCGAGGACATCCCAGCTGCGTCGGGCCTCGTCGATCCGGGAGCAGAGCTCCATCTCGTTCCTTTCGTCGGACGCGACCCCGCAGCAGATCCTAGCGCGCCGGTCGACGCGCATCCCGTGCGGAGGTAGGCTCGCGCGATGAGGTCGTTCGTGGTCGCCGTCGTCGTCGGGCTGGTGGTCACGGGTGGCGCTTCGGCAGAGGTCGTCGCCCGCGGTGTCTCCGACGGCCAGCTCGCAGTCTCAGCCGACGGCCGGCCGTACGTCGCGTACGCGCTGGGCCGAAATCTGACGATCGCGGCGCGGACCGGACCGGACCGGTGGCGGCCTCAGATCGCGGCCCGGATGGAGAAGGGCTCTAGCCTGGCCGCCTTCGCGACCGGGCCGGCCGGGCCGGTCGCCCTCGTCGTCGGCCCCGGCGTCCGCAGTCTCTACGTCGTCCGGTTGGCGGGCGACCACTGGGTCAAGAGCTTCCTCGCGCGGCGGCTCGACCCCGGAGTCTCGCTCGGCTGGCCGGGCCTCGCGCTCGATCGAACGGGGCTTCCGGTCGTCGCTTACACGCGCTGGCGCGAGCGCAACCGGCTGAGCCAGCTCGTGCTTGCGCGGGTTGGCCAGAGCGGCACCGTGCAGGCTTGGCGGATCACGACAAACGGCTGGCCGGCGAGCTACGTCGCGCCGCCCGCAGTGCCGGTCGTGCTTCCGAACGGGACCGTCCACGTCGTCGAGACGTACGGTCTCAGCGGCACGATCGGCACGATCGAGTGGTATCCGACGCGCAGCTCGTGGACGGGACAGTTCATCTCGGGCGGGGTCGGCGACTTTCCCGTAGGGCCGATGTTCGCCGCCGTCGGGGCGGGCAACGTGATCTATTCCGCCTGGACGGAGGCGTTCCTCAGCTGGAACGAGTTTCCCGTCACGCTCGCTTCGCACGGGCGCTCGATCGACGCCAACTTCGTGCTCGACCGCGCGTTGACGACCGGGCTTGCAATCACGTCACGCGGCCCGGAGGTGGCGGCGAACCAGTGGGTCTCTGCGAACGACCTCGGCGCCGCGAGCGACGACGTGCTCTGGGCCGGCACGATCACCGGCCGCGGCGGCAGCGAGGTGGACGGCTGGATCGACGGCGTCGCGACGGCGCCGGGGCGGGGCTCGCAGGACCTCCTCCTCGGCCGCCCTGGCGCGATCTTGTGGTTCCGCGCGCCCGGAGCGCTGCCCGTTCGAGTCAGCCTGACGGCCGAGCAACAGGACGACGGCAGCGTCATCCTCAGCGGCCGCGTCCGAGGCAGTTCAGGGGGACGCCTCGCTCTCTATCGCGAGCGTCCGGGCTCGGCCCGCACCGCGATCGGCACGCCTAAGCTCGGCCCCGGTGGATCGTTCACGCTCACCGACGCGCCGCGCAAGCGGCCCGTCCTCTACCGCGCGGTCTACGTCGACCCGCGAACCCGGATTCCGTACGCGAAACTCTTGCGCGACCCGGTCGGCTAGCGGCCCGACAGGAGAAACGGGTTCCTTCGTAGTTCACGCTTGGTGGACCGACGCCCACGTCAGCCCAGCCTCTCCGTAGTCTCTCTCTGTGGCGCCGCCCGGGAGACACCGACGGGCACTCATCACCCTGGCCGCGCTGCGGGCTGGCGGCTCGAGCGCGTGCTCACCGATAACGGGCAAGAGTTTCGCGGCCAGCGTTTCCGCCGTGGAATCGCCGTGCACGGCGTCCGCATCAGCCGCATCCACCCCGGCCGCCCGCAAACAAATGGCGCCGTCGAAGCGGTCCACAAGACAATCCTCGACGAGTGCTGGCGACCGGCCTTCGCCCGCTACCTCCACGTCCGCTTCCATGGCCTCAAGCGCGAACTCGAGCGCTACCTCAGCTACTACAACAACGATCGCGCCCACACCGGCCGCCTCAACCGGGGTCGCGTCCCCGCGGACCTCGTCTACGGTGCCCGCAAGATGGAGCTGAGATGAGCCGCATCTGTCGGCACATCCCGGAGGCTGTCCAGGCTCAGCGGCAAAGGCGCCGACCAGATTCGAACTGGTGTACGAGGCTTTGCAGGCCTCTGCCTAACCTCTCGGCCACGGCGCCGCGACGAGGAATCGTAGCGCCGCCTTTCGGGTACGCCTGAGCGCGTGAGTCAGCTCTCGATCGACGGCGACGGCACCGCGGCGGCGCTCGTCCCGCCGCGGCCGAGCCTGAAGAAGCTGCGCGAGGCGGCCGCCGAGTGCAAGGCCTGCCCACTCTGGGAGGGCGGCACGCAGACGGTCTTCGGCGAGGGTGGTGCTCACGCCGACGTGGTCTTCGTCGGCGAGCAGCCGGGCGACCGCGAGGACATCGAGGGCCATCCCTTCGTCGGCCCGGCCGGGAAGCTGCTCGACAAGGCGCTCGAGGAGGTCGAGATCGACCGCTCGCAGGTGTACGTCACCAACGTCGTCAAACACTTCAAATGGAAGCCCCAGGGCAAGCGCCGAATCCACCAGAAGCCGAACTGGCGCGAGATCGCTGCCTGCCGGCCATGGCTCGACGCCGAGGTCGCCGTCCTGAAGCCGCGTGTGCTCGTCTGCCTCGGCGCGACTGCCGCGCAGGCGCTGCTCGGCCGCGACTTCCGCGTCTCGCGGCAGCGGGGCGAGCTCGTTGAGTCACCGCTCGCGCCGAAGGCGATCGCGACGGTGCACCCGTCATCGATCCTGCGGGCGGAGGATCGCGACCTCCAGTTCAAAGAGTTCGTCCGCGACCTCGAGAAGGTCGCGGAGTTAATCAACGCCGGCTAGAAGAAGTCGTCATCCTCGGCGTGACCCAGGGGGTCGAGCCGGCGGTTCCGGCGGACGAAGAAGACGAACCCGCCGCCGATCATCGGCACGAGCAACAGGACCCAGGCACTGCGCCAGGCGATCGCGAACCAGAGCGCGGCCGCTGCGGCGGCCGCGCTCCAACGGAAGATCCGCGCCTCTTTCGGCCGGAGGCTTTCGTACAGCTCCTTCATCGTTACTAGTTGCCGGGGAGAATGTTGGCGACGCCGGTGATCGCGTTACCCACCTTGGTCGAAAGCAGCCCGATTGCGGCGATGACGACGAGCGTAATGACGGCCAGGACGACGCCGTACTCCGCCATCGTCTGGCCCTCCTCGCGCTTGCGCAGCTCGGCGGCTGCGGCGGCGTGTGCCTGCATGAAAGCGAAGAGCTTCAGCAAGGGTTTCACCTCCTCCGGGCTTCCCGGGAGGCCGTGCCTCGTGTTGTCCGTTAGTTGAGAGCGACGAAGCGACAACGCCTGATTTCCTCCAAACGTGTGGCGTGGCCGCGCCGCCGTAATTTTGCGGTACTTGCGCTGATGATCGGCGTACACGCCGCGGCCGCTATCCCTCGCGGGAGCGATTGGCTTGCCGCACGCAGCGCCGCATCAGCTGCGAACCGAGGGTAGAGACCGGACCGGCGACGCAATAGACTCGCTGGGGGATGCGGGAGGAGCTGCCGAGCGCGGCAATCGGCCTCGACGGCGTCAGCAAGCGCTTCGGCAAGCATCCTGCGGTCGACGACGTGACGCTCGAGATCGGCGAGGGTGAGTTCTTCTCGCTGCTCGGACCGAGCGGCTGCGGCAAGACGACCACACTTCGGATGGTCGCCGGGTTCGAGTTGCCCGACGCCGGCCGCATCGTCTTGAAGGGGAGCGACGTCACCGAGGTGCCGGCGAACCGTCGGCCCGTGAACATGGTCTTCCAGCAGTACGCGCTCTTCCCGCACATGTCGGTCTACGACAACGTCGCGTTCGGCCTCAAGGTGAAGCGCGTCCCCCGTGCCGAGCACCGCGAGCGCGTCCAGGAGATGTTGCGTGTCGTCTCGCTGGAGGGCCTCGACCGCCGGCGGGCGCGCCAGCTTTCCGGCGGCCAGCAGCAGCGGGTGGCGCTGGCCCGGGCGCTCGTCAACCGTCCGGCGGCGCTGCTCCTCGACGAACCGCTCGGCGCCCTGGACGTGAAGCTACGCAAGCAGATGCAGCTGGAGCTGAAGCGCATCCAGGGCACCCTCGGAACGACCTTCGTCTACGTCACGCACGACCAGGAAGAGGCGCTCGCGATGTCCGACCGGATCGCGGTCATGAACGAAGGACGTGTCGAGCAGACCGGGAATCCGCGCGAGATCTACGAGCGTCCGCGCACCGCCTTCGTGGCCGACTTCATCGGCTCGCTCAACGCGCTCGACCTGAGAATCGACGAGCTCGTCGGCGAGAACGCCGTCATGCGGCTCGCCGAGAACGAGCGCGTCGTCGTGCCGGTCGGGGCCGGCCACCGGACCGGCGAGTCTCTGCGCGTGGCCGTGCGCCCCGAGCGGGTGCAGATCGAGCCGGCCGGAACGCCGGTGCTCGACGGCGGCTCGCGTCTGGAGGGGACGATCGCCGAGGTCGTCTTCCTCGGGATGTACACACAGTTCCACGTCGACACCCGTGCCGGCCGTCTTGTCTCGCACCGGCTCGCGGACGAGGCGCTCGCCCCGCTCGAGGCCGGATCGCGCGTGGCTCTGTCCTGGGAGCCGGAGCAAGCGTCGCTGCTGGGCGTTCCTGGCCTCTAGCCGGAGCTCTCGAGCGCTACGAAGCGCCGCTCCACGAACCTCCGTCCGACTTCGGCGGCGACAACGACCGCGAGGGATAGGACGAGTACGACCACAGCGACGGCGATCACCTGCGGCAGCTGGCTGGGGAAGCGGAGCGCCGAGTAGAGATAGATCGGGAACGTGACGCGTGTTCCAACGACGAACGATGCGACCGCGTACTCGTCGAACGACGTCGTGAACGCGATCAGGAAGGCCGAGACGACTGCGGGCAGGATCAGCGGCAAGGTGATCGAGCGGAACGTCCGCAGGCGGCTCGCGCCGAGGTCGAACGCCGCCTCCTCGAGCGAGACGTCGATCTGATCCAGGCGCGGCACGAGGACGAGGATCGTGTAGGGCAGGCTGATGACGATGTGCCCGATCACAACGGTCAGCAGCGAGCGCGGAACTCCAAGCGTGTGGAAGAGGAGAAGCAGGGAGATCCCGAAGACCACGTACGGGATCACGAGCGGGCTCAGCAGCAGGGCGGAGACGGCAGGCTTGATTCGGAAACGGTGCCGCGTCAACGCGATCGAGGCGAGGACTCCGAGCACGACCGCGCCCGCGCTCGACAATGCCGCGATGATCGCGCTCGTCTCCAGGGCCCCCCGGATCTCCGAGTTGGCGAGGAACGCGCGGTACCAGTGAAGCGTGAAGCCGGAGAGCGGGAACGTGGGCACCGCCGACTTGTTGAAGGAGAAGATCAGCAGGATGACGATCGGCGCATAGAGGAAGGCGACGACCACGATGAAGAACAGCCGCAGGAGGCGCGCGCCGTTCTTCGAGAGAGCAACGTCCATCAGTCCGCAACCACCTGACGCGGCTGCAGGAAGCGTGCGAAGACGACCGTGAGGACGGCGACGACGCCGAGCAGAAAGATCGCCAGCACCGAGCCCGTTTCCCAGTCGGGAAAGCCGGTTCCGAACAGGTCGACGATCTGATTGCCGTACAGGTAGCCGCTCGTACCCCCGACGAGCGACGGCGTCACGAACTCGCCGAGCGTCGGGATGAAGACGAAGAGGAACGCCGCGACGACACCGGGCAGCGACAGCGGCAGCGTCACGCGCCGGAAGGCCTGCAGGCGGCTGGCCCCCAGATCGCTCGCCGCCTCGAGTAGGCGTCGGTCGAGGCTCTCGAGCGAGACGAAGATCGGCAGGGCGACGAACGGAAGCCAGATGTAGCCGAGCACCAGCATGACTGCAAACCGGCTGTAGAGAAGCTGCGAGAGCGGGTGATCCGGGGAGCGAAGCCCGGTCCAGAAGAGGAACGTATTGACCACGCCCTGGTTGCCGAGGATCACCTTCCAGGCGAGCACCCGCAGCAGGTAGCTCGTCAGGAACGGCGCGATCAGCAGCAGGAGGAGGATGTACTTGCGCTTGGTGCCGGAGAGAGCGAGGTAGTACGCGAGCGGATAAGCGAGCACCACGATGATCGCCGAGACGGTCAGCGACAGCTTCACGGACTTCCAGAACAGCGCCAGATACACCGAGCTGTGCAGGAAGTCGTGCCAGGCAGTCAGCGTGAAGCCATGTGGCCCCGGGTCAAGCGAGTAGACATCGAAGCTATAGGCGGCGACGATGGCGATCGGGACGAGGAAAAAGACGCCGAGCCAGGCCAGCGGGAGGCCGAGTAGGGTCGGCGTCGTCAGGTCGAGCCGCAGTCGTCTCGGCCGAAGGGCGCGCTGCGACGAGCTGCCGGCGTCGGCGATCGCCATCGTCTGTTACCAGCCGCTGGTCAGGAAGCCTTCACTTCTTCCCACATCCTGGCGTAGAGGGCGCGGCGCGGGATGTCGCGGTCGAGGTGCGCGTTCGGCTCGGTCACCGCCCTCGGATCGGTGAGCCGCAGCGCCTTCAGCAGGTCGCTCGAGGACGGCCGCGCAAGCGTGTTCGCGTGGCCGTAGCCGTAGTTGTCCTCGAGCCACTTTCCCGAGCGAGCGGCGCTCCAGGCGTTGACGTACGCATGCGCGAGGTGGGGGCGCTTCGTGCCCTTCAGGAGCATGAACATGCCCACCCAGGCGACCGGCTTCTCGCGCGGACGCATGTAGACGACCTTGAGCTTCTTCTTCATCTGCACCCAGTCGTTCGGCCAGGCGTAGGCGATCCAGACCTCGCCCGAGCCGAAGGCCTCCCACAGATTCGTCTCGGACGACCAGATCAGGCGGACGAGGTGCTTCTTCGACTTCAGCAGCTTCTGGGATTTCTTGAGTTGCGCGTCGGTCTGCCGCCACGGCTTGTCGAAGCCGAGGTAGAGCCCGGCGATGGTCAGCATGTTGAGGTCGTCGAACCACGCGATCCTGCCCTTGTACCGCTCGTCGAACAGAAGGCCCCACGAACGGGCCTTCGGATGGACCTTGTCGCTCCGGTAGAGGATCGCGTCGAAGCCCCAGTCGTCCGGGATGCCGTATTGCTTGCCCTTGTACTGGCCGGCCTTGACCATGAAGGGGTTCAGATGCTTGAAGTTCGAGATCTGCTTCGGGTCCCACGGCTGGACGAGACCGCTCTTCGCGAAGTACTTGACCCAGCCGACATACGGACGGAACAGATCCGGCTTGAGACCGGCATGGATCTTCGCGAGCGCGTCCGACTCGTTGCCCATGTACGTGAACTGGGGTTTGTTCTTCGGATGTGCCTTCACGTACTGGGCGAACATGGCTTGGCCGCCGTCGTTGCCGTAGCCCGCCCAATCCAGCACCTGCAGCCGACCCGAGTCGGCGTTTAGCCAGTCGAGCGCCGCATGCGCCGCGTCGACGCGGCCGCCCAAGAGGCTTGCTCCTCCAGCCGCGGCCGCGACTTTCAGGAGCTGCTCGCGGCTCAATCGCCGTTCCATATCCTCCTGCTTGTCCACTTCCTCTCCCTCCTTCTTCCCCCTAGTAGCTGGGCGGACTGATGATCCACATCACCTCTGCGAGGTCCTGGCCGGTATTCGAAATGCGATGAGGCGTGGAGCTGCGGTAGTCGATGCTGTCGCCGCGCTCGAGCTCGAAGAGCTCGCCGCCGAGCTCGAGCTCGACACGCCCCGACAGGACGACGAATAGCTCTTCGGAGTCCCCATGCGCATACGGATGCTCCCCGGTCGAGCCGCCGACCTCGAGCTCGCCCGCGAAGACCTCGAGGTGGCGAAGCGGCGGCGGCGTCAGGAGCAGCTTCCTGCCCAGGACCCCGAACGTCAGGGCCGGCCGCTCGTCCCGCCGCAACACTCGCGGTCCGGGCACGCCGTCCGGCTCGAACAGGTCGGCCATCGAGACGCCGAGCGCCTCGGCCACCCGCCGGAGCGATTCGATGCTGGCGCTCGACTGGCCGCGCTCGACCTGGCTCAGGAAACTCTCGCTGAGCCCCGAGCGCGCGGAAATCGTCCGGAGCGTGCAGCGACGGAAGCGGCGCAGTTCTCTGAGGCGCTCACCGACGTCGACCTCAGCCGGCACGTCGGGGGCGCTCGAAGGCATTCAGATCTCCTTAGATCCCGTCGAAGGAAAACTGAAGCCACCCTACGGTGTTCGTGAAGTCGAGTCAATGCAGCCTCCAGTGACGGCTGCTACTGGACGCGAATCACTCCGTCCACGGGCGTGGCGAACGCGATCGCCAACCGTGGCTCTCGCGAGTGAACCGCGAGGGCTATCTCCGAACGTCGCCAAGGGCGGCAGGGCGGACCGCTGCGGACACACGATCCGCCCCCGATCTGGAAACCGCGGGTTAGGGAGGCGGCTCCTGCGAGCCCCCGCGTCTAATGGCTTCCTTCGTCGAGCCTACATCGGAACGCGATTCACCTCCACAGTACGAAAGTCGGGTCCCACCGAGCCCAACGGAGGTCATAGCTTTGAGGTGACAGCGTCGACTAGACCGGCGACCGCGACGGGCGTAGGCTCGCCCAGTCCTCGAGCTGGAGGTGGAGAGATGCACGCGCGAGTGGCCGCGTTTGAGAACGTCGACACATCGGTGGTTGACGACCTGCTGGGACGCGTTCGCCAGAACATCGACGCGAACCGGCTGCCGAATGCCCAGGGCGGGTTGATGCTGCTCGACCGAGACCAGAGAAAGAGCCTCGGGATCACGTTCTTCGAGAGCGAGGAGAAAATCCGCGCGGCCGAGCCGGAGTTCGAGCGCATGGGCGACGAGATCCCGGAGGCACAGCGGGGGCGTCGTACGTCGGTTGACATCTACGAGGTCGTGCTGGCGGAGGGACGCGATGGGGCCCGCGCGGCGCGCGTTAGCGCCCTAGAAGGCTCCCCGGAGCGCGTCGACGAAGGGACGCGCTACGCGCAGGAGGAGATCGTCCCGCAGGTCCGGCAGCTCAGCGGCTTCAAGGGCTTCGTCTCGCTGGTCGACCGCGAGCGCGGCCGCACCAAGCTGATCACCCTCTGGGAGAGCGACGAGGCGCTGCGCGCCAGCGAGGAGCAGGCGAACCAGCTCCGCCAGCGGGCGGCCGAGGGCGCCGCGAGCCGAATCGTCGGCGTCGAGCGCTACGAGGTTGCGCTGGCCGAACTCGGGCAGCTCGCAGTCAGGTAAACCGAAGACCGAGTGAGCATCCCCCTCGACGAACGAGGGCGCCAGTTGGGCAGCGCTCTAGCCAGTCCTGTCTGAACACTCACGGGCAGGAGCAAGGTGCGGAAAAAAGAGGAGAGAGAAGGAGAAGGCGAGTTCCAAGAAGTCGCCACAGTTCCAAAAAAGCGGCGGAACTGCGTGACAAGCCGTCTGTCAGTGCAACCCAGTGACTCGAGCGTCCGAGACCATTTCGCTTGCTCAGGGCTTCAGGGTTACGAACCGTGGTTCCCGCCCGCTTCGCATCCACCAGGTCGTCCGCCGGAGCGTGGGTGCGGCTCCTTGGATGCGGGCACGCCTCGCTCCAAGCCTGTCCGCTGTCGCCGCAACGAGCGCGCGGCCGCGGCGGAGTAGACGCGGGGCTCCCTCGCTTAGGCCGAAGCGCGATCGGCCGCCCGTTCACTCCGAGGCGCGAAATGCCAGAAGCTCAGGCCCATGTTCGCACAGCCAGGCACGCAGTTCGCGCCACCGCGGGCGCCGCAGCTCGACTAGCGACCAGAAGCCGTACGAGTGGTTGGGAACGCGCAAGTGGCACAGCTCGTGGACGACGACGTAATCGAGCACCTCGAGTGGCGCCAGGACAAGCCGCCAGTTGAAGGAGAGCGTGCCGCTTCGCGAGCAGGAGCCCCAGAGCGTACGCTGGTCGCCGACTCGAATCCGCTGGTAGGCGACCCCTAGTGGTTCGACCTCCTCCTCGGCGAGCATTGAGACGAGCTCGCGCACGCCGATCCGCGCCTCCGATTGACTCACCGCCATTCCCTCGAGACCCAGCCGCGGCACTTGGCGTCGTCGCTGCTCCTCGATCCAGGCTCGCTTCCGGGCGAGCACACGCTCGATCTCCGCGCGGCTCATCCGCCTGGGCACGGTCAGTCGCACCGGCTCCCCCCAAGGCACCTCCAGCCGCCACCGCCGCGCCCGCGGCGAGCGCCGCACTTCGACCGCATCCACGAGCATGACCGTAGCGTTCGGCTCGGCGGAGCATGAAGGCGATCGCGGCGTGCGGCTTTGCCGAATTCCGTGAGTAAAAGCAGGGCGAGAACCCCGGCAGCGATTCGCGCCCCGAGGTCCGCGCTGGGTTTAGCAGGGTGGATAGAGACAGCTAGTCGTGGTGCCCGCAGTGGTCGTGGTGGAGGGTGCCTTGACGACCGCCGATCCTTTGGCGGAGACGGCGTACCACTTGGCACCGAAGGCGAGGATGCCCTCGCCCTTCGTCTGGCCCGCTTTCTTGTCGAGTGAGTAGGTGTAGAGCGGGTGCTTGTTGTAGGTCACCTGCCGGCTGCCGCTGCTTCGCCTCGTCGTGCCGAGCAGCGATGCTTTCACTCCGGAGCCGGCGGTCGGCTTGCCGTGGCTGAGCAAAGGCGGCCAGAACATCGCGCAGCTCCCGCTACAGGAGCTCTTTCCGTTCGTGTCCTTCTTGAACAGGTAGAGCGTGTGCCCCTTCGAGTTCACCAGTATCGGGCCTAGTTTCGTCTTGCGGAGGTTGACGGTCGCCCCCGTCCGCGTCGCGCTGAGCGCGATCGAGCCTCCGCCAACGAGAAACCCGACAACTCCCAGCGCCGCCATCAGCGCCAGCAGCAACGCCACTCGGGTCGTCCCGCCGAGCCTGATCCGCTTGTCCTCCGCTTCGCTCGACTGCCTTGTCTGTCGCATATGCACCTCCTTGTCGCCTGTTTCTACGGGGACGACGGTGCAGATGGATTGGTGCAACGTGCTCTCGCTGGGAGCGCTTGTCGGGGTGACCCCTCGGCTTGCTGGGGGCAAGCCAATTTTGCTCGCTCAGCGGATATCCGCGAGGAACCTAACCAGTATTTCGCGCAGCGGTAGAAGGTCGTTTTTCAACCTCGCGGGCTTTCGTTAGAGAGTTCGAGAAAGACAGAGAAGAAGAGAGAAGAAGAGGAGAGAAGGGCGAGTTCCAAGAAGTCACAACAGTTCCAAAAAAGCGCTCGAAAGCGCTTGAGCAGCGCCTCTTGGATGGGCCCTGTCGGCTGCGACCGCCGGACTATTTCGCCTGCTCAGTGGGTTCTCAGCTTTGGGAACCTGGCCTGGCGAGGTCGATCTAGTGCTGTTCAGCGCCATTCGCCGGCAGCGCCACCGACCGTGCATAGCCTGTCCTCGCGCGCGCGTCTAACAAATATGTTGATCTAGAGAGAGGACGCTCGCCCACGCGAAGGTCGTCGCGTCCATATCTCAGTCGCCTGCTCCTTGTCGGCGGAGAAGCCTGGACTTGCGATACTCGCGCTCGTGGGTGAGGTCGATCCTCTAGGCACGCGCAGCGAAGCCCTCGACGCGTTCCTCGACCAAAAGGTCGAAGAGGGTTACGTGATCGAGACCCGCACCGACACCCACGCGATCATCTCGCGACGCCCGAAGAGACTCAAACGCTTCACGAGCGGCGCAGACCCTGGACGCTACGTGGTCGAAGTCGACGAAGATGGAGTCGCGACGATGCGTGCGGCAGAGCCGCGACGCACATGAAGCGATACCTGAGCCGCCAAGGGATGGACATCCTGGGCCACGGCTGACAGTCTCACCCGCACCCACACGGAGGTCAAAACATGGCGACCAAGGACAAGAACACGAAGAAGAGCATGGAAAAGAAGCCGGCTCAAAAGACGCTGAAAGAGAAGCGGCA
>Ga0066710_100002341_pt1 | contig 15198 bp, 5 predicted proteins | sample GraSoiAngelo_159_FD_79666 | JGI IMG/M metagenome (GOLD analysis project Ga0066710, IMG submission 79666) | Grasslands soil microbial communities from the Angelo Coastal Reserve, California, USA - 14_1009_16_40cm | ecosystem: Environmental > Terrestrial > Soil > Grasslands | place: USA...
GATAGCCTCGAAACCGCCAGAATCTCGACAGGGCTCCCACAAGAACAAGACAATCGTCAGGTCTCTCCTGAGTCATCGACCACTCGAGTGCGGCGCGCAGGTTGTCGCGCTCTGCGTCGAGTACTTCGAGCGAATGGAGTTGATTCGGTCCGATCAGGCCGGTCTCCGCATCACGCGCTAAGGCGAGAAACCAGCGTTGATGGCGCTTTTCCAGCTCGCTCCGTTCGTCCGACTCAACCAGGCGCTCCCTCGCGTACTGCCTGATGGTCTCGATCAGCCGATAGCGCATTCCAGTGGGGCTTTCGTACATAAGAATCAGTGATTTCCTCACGAGCCCGCCCAAAAGGCCGAGGACATCGGCTGCGGCGATACCATCGCCGGCACAGACTGATTCGCATCCGTCAAGGCTTGTCCCACCAACGAAGACGGCCAACCGGCGTAACAGAGTGCGTTCGCCCGTCGGAAGGAGGTCGTAGCTCCAGTCGATGGTTGCCTGCAGGGTTTGTTGTCGCGGCAGATTTCCGCGATCCCCTCCAGTCAGTAGGCGAAAGCGATCGCCCAGGCGAGAGACGATCTGGTCGAGCGATAGGACGGCCAGCCGCGCGGCGGCCAGCTCGAGGGCGAGCGGGATGCCATCAAGCTGCTGGCACAGGAGAAGGATGGACTGCTTGTTGCTCTCCGTCAGATGGAAATCGCGAATCTGGGCGGCTCGGTCGACGAACAGGGCAACGGCCTCGTAGCGCTGCGCGTCCTCGAGCAAAGGAGGCTGGGAAGCGTCCGGTGTGGATAGGGACGGCACACGCCAGGCCAGCTCTCCCCCGATCGCCAGCGCTTCCCGGCTCGTGGCCAGGACACGCAGCGTCGGGCAGGCCTGCAAGAGGGTCCGTACCAATCTGGCGCACCCTTCGACCAGGTGCTCGCAGTTGTCAACAATCAGGAGCAACTCCCGATCGTCCAGGTAGTCCGTCAGTGTTTCGATGATCGGGCGTCCCCCGGCGTCTCGCAGCCCCAGGGTCGTCGCGACCGTTTGCGGTACCAGGGCCTGATCGGCGATTGGCGCTAGCTCGACCAGCCAGATACCGTCCTCGTAATCGGAGAGCAAACTCCGACCGACCTCCAGGGCCAGCCTTGTTTTCCCAACCCCGCCCGAACCGGTCAGCGTGACAAGCCGGCTCTGAGACAGAAGGTGCTTGACGTGATCGACATGCTCGGCGCGTCCGATGAAAGTGCTCAGCTGATGCGGAAGGTTGGTGGATCTCGGCCGCCGGACGATCGCACTGTGGGCCGGCAGGTCCAGCGACGGGTCGTGATTGAGGATGGCTTTGAATAGGCTTTGCAGATCGGTGCCCGGGTCCATGCCCTGCTGTTCGACGAGGGCGTCTCTCGTCTTGTAATAGACGTCCGAGGCGTCTGCCTGACGACCATAGCGGTAGAGCGCCAGCATCAGCTGCGCGCAGAGGCGCTCACGCAGGGGATGTTTGAGCAGCAGCGATTCGAGCTCGCCAACCAGCTCGGCGTGCCGGCCGAGCGCGAGATCCGCCTCGATCCGACCTTCGAGGGTCTCGAGCATCATTTCGTTCAGCCGCGTACTCTCGGCCAAGGCAAAGCGGTCAGTTGAAAAATCGCTGAGGGCAGCCCCTCTCCACAGGGCCAGACCCTGGCGGAATGTCTCGGCGGCCACCAGGGCGTTGCCCTCGACAAGCGCCTGCCTGCCGCCGGCCGCCAGCATTTCGAAACGGGCGCTGTCGAGTTGATCGGAGGCGAGCCGCAACATGTATCCGGCCGGCTGACTGACCAACACCTCATAGAGCAACCCTCGAGCGTGCTGGGGTTCGAGAATCTTCCGAAGGTTCGAAATCGTCACCTGCAGGGTGGCACCTGCGGTCTCCGGGGCGTCCTCGCCCCAGATCAGGGCGATCAGACGCTCGGTGGGCACAACTCGATTGGCGTTGATCAGGAGAACTGCGAGCAGGGCGCGCTGTTTGGGCCCACCCAATGAGATCAACCGACCGGCCTGCCAGGCCTCTAATGGCCCGAGGATCCGGAATTCCATAACCCCTCTCCCTGCCGTCCTCTCGGCGTCTAAGCCTACGCCTAAACCGCCCTTTTTTGGCGGTTTTTGAGCCCCCTTTTAGGGCTGGGCGTCAGCCTTGCCGCATGAGCTGTGCAGCTCTCGAAGCCCAAGAAAAGGAGAACAGCGACATGACAGAGTTCAGCGATAAAGCGATCGGCTCAGAGGCAACGGCGGACGTGAGCAGGACCAGGACGTCAGGTAGTCGCCTTGGGCGGTTGCTGATCGGCGCCCTGGCGGCGGTTTCGATCCCGGTGGCGGCCGGCGCCGTGCCAGGCATCGGCTCGGCGGCTTATGCCAGTGCGGGTGATCCCGGAGTGCCCAGCGTCGATTTTGGCCGCGTGAACTGCGAGCGCTATCAGATGAACGCGTACTCGCCGGTCATCAGGGGTTTCGACGCAACGCCAGGAGTCGTGGACTCGCAGTACGTCGACTATCGGCTACAGCTGGAAGTCCAATCCGGAAGCACGTGGCAGCCGGTGCCGAACATCAAGTCGTATGTTTCCGGCTATTTCGTGGTCAACGATGGTACCGGCATCGTCAAGGATGTAACCGTCCCGGGCCTGCGTAGCTTCCTGATCCCGGGAGCCGGAACCTACCGGGTGGCAACGACGGTCTGGTGGACGATTACGGGGACGCCTGTTACCGCCGGCACTACCGCCAGCGCCGGCAATTGGTTCGGACCGGTGACGAGGGCCGGTGACCATTTCCGTGCTACCGATGTTGCGTACCTTCTGAGCGGGCAGGCTTGCTCCTACGAGGGTGACGCCCTCTGGGTGGCAGATCCGAACGGTCCCACGATCTGGCCTGGAGGAGTCTATTGCGACGGCGCCCAGGTCCATGCCTACGACCCGACCATCATCGCGAACGATGCAACGGGACCCGAGGACTATCAGCAGGTCGTCTACCGGGTGGAGCTTCAGCTGTTGGGCGCTGACAAGAGTTGGCAAACGGTTGCGAACGCGAATTTTGTCTCAGGGCGTTTCGTAGTCAACGATGGCACCGGAACCGTCAAGGATGCCAGCCTGCCCGGCTACCAAACTTTCAACTTCCCAAATCCCGCCACATCCGCAACCTACCGTGTCCAGACGACCGTTTGGTGGACGATCGCCTCGACATCACCGACCTTCGGCACGAACGTCACCTGGTCGGTAACCGAGAAGCCCGGGCCACACTACCTCGCGGGACTGATCTATAGGTACGTTGGATTGCAATGCGAATACACGGCGCCCGTCGCTGTCCCGATCGGGAGCTAAAACCGCCTCGGGACAGGAGGGCTGGGATCAAGGTCTCGGCCCTCCTTGATAAATACGCAAGGGCTGGCTACGATTCACCCGGGAAGAAGGGTGGAGTTTCGCATACTCGGGCCCTTTGAGGTGCTCGAGGCGGGGAAGAGTATCGGGCTTGGCGGGCCGAAGCCTCGCGCCATCCTTGCGATGCTGCTGCTGGAGCCCAACCGAGCAGTTTCCGCGGAGCGGCTGGTGGAGCTCATCTGGGGAGAGGATCCGCCGGAGTCCGCCCATAACAGCCTGCAGGTCCAGGTCTCGAGTCTGCGCAAGGCCCTTTCACCGCCAACTTCGGCAGCGAAACGACAGTTTATTTTCAGCGAACCGGCTGGCTACGTCCTGCGCCTGGAGCGCGACCAGCTGGATGCCGCTCGGTTCGCCGACCTGACCGAAAAGGCCGAGGCACTCCGGACTGCCGGCGAGCTCGAAGCGAGCGCGAACCGTCTGGCCGAGGCCCTCGCCTTATGGCGCGGACCCGTGCTGGGCGAGTTTCGGGAAGAGCCATGGGCACTGGCCGAGGCGAGCCGGCTGGACGAAATGCGGCTCAAGGCGCATGAAGATCGGCTGAGCATCGACCTCGAACTCGGCCGTCATGCGGTTGTGCTGGCGGAGCTCGAGTCCCTCGGGAGGGCGCATCCGCTGCGCGAACGCCTGCAAACCCTTCTCATGCTTGCGCTCTACCGGTCGGGTCGCCAGGCCGACGCGTCCGGTGTCTTCCACCGAACGCGTGAACGTCTTCTCGACGAGCTCGGGATGGAACCCGGCCCCGACATGCAAATGGTCTTCAAACAGATCCTCAAGCAGGACCCCGGTCTGAAGCCGATCGGGGAATCGCGGACCGATAACCTTCCCGCGCAGCTGACCGAGTTTGTCGGGCGCAAACGAGAGCTTTCCGAAATCAAGCAAACGATGGCCGGGCATCGCCTCGTCACCCTGACCGGCCCCGGAGGCATCGGTAAGACCAGGCTCGCATTGCAAGCCGCGCGCGAAATCTCCGACGAGTTCCGCGACGGTGTCTGGCTCGTGGAGCTGGCCGCGCTGGCCGACGGCGGCTTCATCGCCCAGTCGATTGCGTCGATGCTCGGCGTTCGAGAACAGGCCGGAAAGCCACTCGCGGAAACGCTCAGCCAGTTCCTTTACAGCCGGGAGCTCCTCCTGGTGCTGGATAACTGCGAACATCTGATCGAGGCCGCGGCGCGCCTCACGGAACAACTTCTCGTCGGTGCGCCCTCGCTGCGCATGCTGGCGACCAGCCGCGAGCCACTCGGGATCGCCGGCGAAATTTCGATGCCCGTGCCTCCGTTGGCGGTGCCCCGGGATGGGCAGGCAGTGGCGTCGCCAACGCTCGAGGAGTTCGACGCGGTAGCGCTTTTTTGCGACCGGGCTGGCCTCGTTGTCCCGTCCTTTGATCTGACGGAGAAGACGGCGCCTCGAGTAGTGGAGATCTGCCAGCAGCTGGACGGCATCCCCCTCGCGATGGAACTGGCCGCCGGCAAGCTCAAGTATTTGAACCTGGACCAACTGTCGACACGCCTCAACGACCGGTTCCGACTCCTTACCGGTGGGAGCCGGACAAGCTTGCCTCGACATCAGACCCTGCGCGCCGCGATCGATTGGAGCTTCGACCTGCTCACTGACGCGGAGCGGATCCTGTTACGCCGGCTCTCCGTGTTTGCCGGCTCGTTCACCCTGGAGGCGGCCGAATCGATCTGCGCGGACGATCTGCTCGACCGGGCGGACATCGAGGGTCATTTGACTGACCTTGCCAGTAAGTCGATGCTTAGCGTGGACACCAATCGGGCGTCCGGCGCGCGATACCAATTGCTTGAAACGATTCGCGCCTACGCCGGTGAGCGGCTGATCCAGGCGAGTGAGGCGCAGCAAACCCGCGATCGGCATCTCGATTGGTATCTCGCGCTCGCCGAGCGCTCCGTCCCGCGGCTGCGGACGGGGGACCAGGATGAATGGCTCCAGGTCCTGGTGGGGGAAGACGCCAATTTGCGAGCTGCGGTTGCATGGGCCATCGCCGCGGGAGGAGATCGAGGTTTTCGGCTGGTCGTGGCGTTGTCTCGTTTCTGGATCCTGCGTGGTACCAAGCGAGAGGGCCGGGATGCCGCAGAGGCCGTGATCCGGGCCGGGGCCGAGGGCACTGTGGCCTGGGCGAGGGCCATGACCACCTGTGCGCAGTTTTCCATATGGCAGAACGACGCTGATCGGGCGCTCGAGCTGTTAGCACGGCGTCTCGAGTTTGGGAGCGGGTTGGACGGCCCGGATGACCCGGAGGATCGGGCGTCAGCGATCGGATACGTTTCGCTGACGAAGGCCGTGACCTTTGGCCCGAGTCCCGATCTGTTGATCATGATCCGCGATAGCGTGGCGCGGTTGCGGAAGGACGGCGGTCGGTCGGTTCTCGCCGGGACCCTCAACAACTCGGGGTACATGGCATTCCTCCTTGGCGAACGGGACCAGGGCCGCGCCGAGATCGAAGAAAGCCTCGGGATCTTCGAAGAGCTCGGCGACCGTTTCAACCAGGTGGCCGTGCTCGGCAGCCTGGCACAGGTCGCCTTCGCCGGCGGCGATCTCGAGGAGGCCGGGTCGTGCTGGCGTCGCGTATTTCGGCTGAATCCCTCCGCCTACGTGCTCATGGACGGGGCGGTCTTTGAGGGACTGGCACAACTGGCGCTGGCAAAGCACCAGCCAGAGCGGACCCTGATCCTTCTCGGCGCGTGTCAGCACATTCGCTCCTTGACGGGGGCCACTTTCGCACCGGCCGATCTCGAGACGTCGGTACGCGCGGTCTACGAGGAGGCGCGTCGAGCCGTAGGCGCCGCCGCCGACAGCCTCACGCAGCGGGGCGTCGGGATGGCGCTCGACGAGGCGATCGCATACGCGATGAGTGACGTCGAGGAGCCAGTGATGCCGGCTGTGACCGGTAACGGCGGCTGAGCAGATCATCAGCGCTTGATCAGGCGATCATAAGCGCCCTCCGGCATCGTGGCCGCAGCGACAAACCACGGTAAAGGAGAAACAGATGAACCTGACAGAGCGACTTGGCAGACTGGCGATCAAGCCGGTGGCAACCGGCGTCCTGGCACTCAGTGTTGTGTTTGGGGTCGGTGCGATTCCGGCGGCCGCGGCGGCAACCGGGACGGTCGGTGCTCACGCACCTGCCGAAGTGGACTGCAACCTGCTTGTCGGAAACGGCATGCTCGTGCACTTTCCCGACATGTGGGCCGTACCCGTCTACCGTCCGGGAGTGGCCGTGATCGGCCCGTCGCACGTCCAATGGGTCGCCTATCAAGCCACCCTGTTGAAGTGGGATGCCAGCCGGTCGATCTGGGCGGCCGCCAGGCCCGGGCGGTGGATCTCGACGCAGGTCCCCGACGATAGCAACGGCGTAAGCGGCGCTAACTCATACTACGAATTCGATGGCTCGCGCTGGCAGCCGGCGGCCTCAGGCGCAACTGAATTCCGCAACCTGCCGAGCGGCTTCTACAAGGTATCCGTCAGCTACCACTGGTACGAGGACGCCCTCGTGACCCAGCCAGGCTCGGACGTGCTGATCTCGCCGGACTACACCGTGAGTTACGCCTTCTCTCTCGCCCAGCAGCCGTACTGCACCTACTAAAAGCGAGGACTCCACCTGGAAGAGGCCCAACGCGGGCCTCTTCGCTGCGTTCGTGGTATGGTCAGCCCTCCTTTTGATTGAAGTTCACGGTGCCCGAAGGGGAGACCGGGCTGCCCGTAGAGGCAGGAACCCGTGCCTAGCGATCCGTCCCGGCGGTCCTTGCTGCTCGATCGGGTGGACGCGACACTGAGTCAACCATGGCGTACCCGCCTGCCCACCGAGTGCTGAACCGGCGGCGGATCGTCGCGCTTGTCGCCAGCGTTGGGCTGACGCCGGTCGCCGTCGCCGTCACCCCCCAGGCCGCCGTCGCGGCTGTGTCACCCGCGCCGGCCCCACCTGGTCTGATCATCGTCTCGACGTCGACCTGGACCGAGACCATCCGGGACATCGACGGGACCATCACCGTGCTGCACGTCGTGGGTGAGGTCCGCAACGACGACGCGGCGTTGAGCGCCCAGGACATCATGGTCAGCTGCCAGCTGCTGACCTCGACAAACGTTGAGCTACAGCACGAGACCTCCCCGACCGACGCGGCGGTGCTCCGGCCGGCGGACCCCGCCGTGCCTCGAGTGGCGGAGCGGTCGCCGTTTGACGTGCTGTTCTTTGCGCCGCCGGCCTATCACCACTACAGCTGCTCGGTGACCTCGGCGCCGACCATCGCCGAGCCCGATCACAACTTCGACGCGAACATCACCAGCATCTCGACCGACCCGAGCAGCGGCGCGCAGCTGATCAGCGGCACTGTGGAAAATCTGAACGACGTCGCGGTCAGTGGGGCGCAGCTGTTCTTCACCTTCTACCAGGACGCGACCGCCAGCCCGCCACAGACGATCGCCGAAGACCGGCTGTGGGTGAACGGCGGCAACTCGTTGCCCGCCTCGAGCGTCACCCCCTTCAGCCTGACCCGATTCGACCCACCGTGGCACGGGCTGAACGCGGCGCTTCTGCTTGAGGCGCCGACACCGGCGGTCAAGCTCGCTCCTCCGGCCGTCACCGTGACGCAGGTGAAGACCACCACGAGCGACGTGCAGCTGGTCTCGCTGACCAATGTGGGGACCGGGGACCTCCACGTTGGCACGCTGACCATCAGCGGCGCGCACGCCGCCGAATGGGGTAAGACCGACACCTGCGCCGGGGCGACCATCACGCCGTTTGGAAGCTGCAGCATCAGTCTGGCCCTGACCCCGGCCGACGTCGGTGATCGAAGCGCGAACCTGTTCGTCAACGATGACGCCAACCACACGCCCCAGAAGATCGTTCTCACCGGGACCGGGACCGATCCCAAAGCGGTGCCCAGCCCATCGCCGCTGGTCTTCGATCCGCAGGTGGTGAACACCACGAGCGCTGAGCGGACGGAAACCATCAGCAATCCCGGGGTGGGCGCGCTCCATATCAGCACGCTGGCGCTCTCCGGCCCCAGTGCCGCCGACTACGCGATCACGTCCGACGGCTGTTCGCATACGGCCGTCGCCGCCGGGTCGAGCTGCCAGCTCAAGGTGACGTTCAGCCCATCGGACCTGCGCACCCGCAGCGCCACCCTGACGGTGAACGATGATGCCCTGAACAGCCCTCAGTCGCTCAACGTGAGCGGAATAGGCGTCGCTTCCAATGTCGGGTTCGTCCCGGCGAGCCGGATCTACAGCTTTGCGAATCAGAAAATTGCCAGCATCAGCGATCCGGTCAGCATCAGCGTCACCAATAAGGGCACCGGCACGCTGACCGTATCGAGCGTGTGCTCGAGCAGCACCGAGTTCCGGATCGCCAGTGGCAGCTGCCTGGCCGGCTTCAGCCTGTCCCCCGGGGCGACGCAGAGCCTTGCGGTTCGCTTCGCTCCCGGACAGACCGGCTTTCGCACCGGCACGCTGTCCTTCACGGACAACTCACCGGACAGCCCGCAGCACTTTACGCTGACGGGCAACGGCACGTTCGGGGGTCAGTTCCATCCGCTGGCTCCCGTAAGGATCTATGACAGCCGCGGCGGGGACGGGGCGCTGGGTCCCGGCTTGCAGGGTGCGCCCGAGCGCAGCATCGCGGTCAGGGGCGTGGGCGGCGTGCGGGCTGACGCCATCGCAGTGGTGCTCAATGTCACCGTGACCGACACGACGGCAGGCAGCTACCTCACGGTGTATCCGACCGGAGTCACCCGGCCGACCGCGTCCAGCCTCAACTGGGTGGCCGGCCAAACCGTGCCCAACCTGGTCGAAGTGGGCGTCGGGGCAAATGACTCGGTCAATGTCTTCAACGCATTGGGCTCCGCCAACGTGATCTTCGATATTGCGGGCTACGTCACACCCGAACCGGATTTCCCCGGACCCTCGGGCTTCTTCAACCCGGTGCTGCCGACGCGTGTGCTCGACACCCGGAACGCGACCGGCGCGCCGGCCGGCCCGGTCGTAGGCGGACACCAGCTGGACGTCCAGCTCACCGGGACGGGGCCGATCCCGCCCAGCGGGGTGACGGCGGTGGTCCTCAACGTCACCGTAACGGGCGGTACCGCGCCAAGCTACCTGACCGTATTTCCGACCGGGAGCGCTCCGCCGGTTGTTTCCAATCTCAACTTCGTTCCTGGCCAGACCGTCCCCAACCGGGTGATGGTCAAGGTGGGCAACGGAGGCCGGGTGAGCTTTTACAACGCGGTCGGGAAGGTCCACGTGATCGCCGACGTGGGCGGCTGGTTTACGGACACGACGCCGGGGGGTAGCGGCGCCGGCTTCAATCCGCTGACGCCGACCCGCATTCTGGACACGCGCAATGGAACTGGCGGCGTCTTCACGCCGGTGGGTCAGACGCCGATCACGCTGAGCATCGGCGGCGTGGCCGGGATTCCCGGCTCGGGCAGCCCCACGCCGCCGAAGGGTCTCGTGCTCAACGTCACGGTCACCGGCGCCACCGCGCCCAGCTATCTCACGCTGTGGCCCAACCAGGCGAGCCGGCCGAACGCCTCCGATCTCAATTTCGTCGCAGGCCAGACGGTCTGCAACCTCGTGGTTGTGAAGGTCGCGCCCGAAACGGGCGGCGTGCAGCAGGTCTGGAAGCTCGCGATCTTCAACGCGGCCGGCACGACCAACGTCGTCGTCGACGTGGTCGGCTGGTACAGCTAAGCCGACAACCACCGGGCCTTGACGCCGGGCGGTGCTTTTCACTATTGTCGGCAACGTCGCCGCGGAGCGGCCCGACACCCGGACCAGTAAGAGGGGGAACCATCAGGACCAGACGGCGGCTAATCGCGGCGGTAGCACCGCTCCTGATCGCGGCGATCGGGATGGCGGCAGCCCCGTCCCCAGTATTCGCGAATCCCCCGGTCGACAAGCCCCGCTCTCTGGACAAGTCGCCCAGCCCGTATCCACCCGCGCCGGGCGTTCCGGGCAGTAAGAAGCATCGATTCAAGGCCAGGTCAGCCGACGACGAGGGTCCGCTGTTTACGGCCCGCACCACCACTAGGGCAGCCGCGGAGCAGCTTCCCCAGAGCAACCCTCGCACCAACGGAACCTGGACCGAGTTGGGCCCAGCGCCGATCCAGGGCGAGAAGTACTGCTGCACGACGGGCCCCCCGCCGCAGCCGATCTCCTCCTTCGGCCCGGTCACCGGACGGATTACCAGCATGGACCTCGTCCCAGGCGTCGGGGCCCAGCCGGTCTTCCTCGGAACGGCGGGCGGGGGCGTCTGGAAAGGCGACTCCCAGCATTCAATCTGGACCGCGCTCACCGATGCGCAGGCCTCGCTGGCGATCGGCGCGATCGCTGTCGACAGCACCGGACAACGGATCTACGCGGGGACGGGTGAGGACAACCTCTCCGACTCCCAGCCCGGCCAGGGCATCCTCAAAAGCACCGACGGAGGCGTGACCTGGACGACGGTTGGGCAGAGTACTTTTGGCGGCCATCACATCGGCAGCATCGCGATCGACCGCCGGACCAGCAACCCGCAGACCGTCTATGTCGCCTCCGACGTCGGCCTCTACGTCTCGACGGATTCGGGGTCGACCTGGTCGAAGATGTTCATCCCCAGCCCGAGGGGAATTCAGGGTCGAGGAACCCCATCGGGTGCCGCAACCCTGGTTATCGAGGATCCAAGCGCGCCACAGCGGTTCTGGGTGTCGGTCTCCGATTTCTGTCAGACCGAGGCCGGTGATGTCTATCTGTTCGATACCCAGACCGGCTGGTCCCGGGTGACGCCGCCGGCGTTCCAGACCAATAGCATCGTCAGCTCGCGCATCGGCATCGGCGTCGGACCGGGCGGCGTGGCGTACCTCGCGGCCGCGGATTGCGCCGGCCGGCTCATCGACCTGGAGCGAGGCACCGGCTACGGCGGGGCCTGGAGCGGGCCGCTGCATACGGCGGGCACTTTCGACTACTTCAATTACGGCGTGGGTCAAGGCGATTACGACAACGTCATCGCCGTCGACCCCACGAATGCGAATGTCGCCATCTTCGGCGGCGTCACGGTGCTTGTCACCACCAACGGCGGTGCGTCATTCCAGAACATCGGCCAGGTCTATGACGGCGGCGTGATCCATCCGGACATACACGCGGCGGCATTTGCGACCGGTGACGGGCACCGGCTGCTGATGGGTACCGACGGTGGGCTGTGGAGCAGCCTCAACCTTGGCGGAACCAACCATGCTCCGCCCTTTGGCACATCCGGAGATTGGCAGGACGTGAACGGCAACCTCGCCACCGTCCAGTTCTACAAGGGGACGGCATTGGATAGTTCGCATTTCCTGGGCGGCACCCAGGACAACGGCACAGCGGGGCGCCTCGCCGGGCTGGCGGGCTCGATCCCCACCTGGCAGTCCTACTTCGGCGGCGACGGCGGCAACAGCGCGATCGATCCGGGATCCAGCACGGTATACGTCGAGACCCCGGGACTGGCGATTGCCAGCGGCGATTCGACGGTCGTCCCGGGCGACCCCGCGTCGCCCGACGACTCCTTCGTCGACGCGGCGCCGTGTTTCAATCCGTCCGATCCGGCGTGCAGCGACCCGGTGTCGTTCGTCGCGCCCTTCGTGATGGATCCGTCGAACGCGCTGCGGCTGTTCGGCGGCACCAACCGGGTCTGGCGCTCCACCAGCGGCGGCGTGCCGGCCGGCCCCTCAGGCTGGAGCGCCATCAGCGGCGACCTGACGTTCGCGAAAACGATCTCGCCCTTTACCGACCGGCTGCAGGAGATTGTCACCGGGCCGGCGAATGCGAACGTGGTGATGACGGCCAGCCTTCTGGGCCGGGTCTACATCAGCACCAATGCGACGGCGGTCACGCCGTCATGGACCGAGATGACCGGCAACCTGCCCGCCTTCAACCTTGCCAACGTGGTCGAGCCGAACGGCTGGATCGGCGGCATCGCCTTCAACCCGGGCAACAGCAGCGAGGCCTGGGCCGTGATGGGCGGCGTCAACGTCGGACACGTCTGGCACACGACCACCGGCGGCGCGTCCTGGAGCGACCTGAGCGGTTCGGGATCGAGCGGCGTCCCGAATGCAGGAGTCAACGGGATCGCACTGGATCCGGTCGACCCGAACACCGTCTACATCGCGACCGACAGCACGGTCATGGTGTGCACGACTTGCGCCGGGGCGACGCCCACTCCCAACTGGGCGGTGGTCGGATCGGGTCTGCCCAATGCCAAGGCGAGCGGCCTGACCTTCAGCCGGGACGGCGCGACGCTGTTCGCCTGGACGCATGGGCGAGGCGCGTGGTCGATGCCCCGTCTGACGGCGTTGGCCGCACCGCGGACACTGCAATTCGCCACCGCGACTTCCGGCGTCAACCCACCGTCGCAGACGGTGATGGTCTCGTCGCCGGCCGCGACCAGCTTCACCCTCGGCACCCCCGCGCCGCCCGCGTGGCTGAACGTCTCCCCCGGTAACGTGAGCACGACGCCGGGAAGCCCGGGTCAGTTCGCGGTGAGCGTCAGCACCGCCGGGCTGGTGGGCGGTACCTACGCGGGATCGTTCACGCTGGTGCCCGGCAACGGCGCGCCGGCGATCACCGTCGCGGTCACGCTGGAGGTGGCGCGATTCCCGGGCGCCTATCGACCGGTGGTTCCCTTCCGGGTGCTCGACACCCGAAGCAACATCGGCCATTCCGGGTCGCTGGGTCCCGCTCAGAAGATCTCGGTCCCGATCGCCGGCGTCGCCGGCAGTGGAGTGCCCTCGATGGGATCATCGACCCCGCCTTCGGCGGTAGTCCTGAATGTCACGGCCACCAATCCGACGCTGCCCAGCTATTTGACGGTCTATCCAGGCCCGTACCTTACGTGTGGTGGTGCGCCGAGCTGCGTCAATCCGGGCGGAACGCCGAATCCGCCGCTGGCCTCTAACCTCAATTTCATCCCGGGCCAGAGCGTGCCCAACCTGGTCGAAGTCGCGGTCGGCGACGACGGCACGGTTGGCCTCTTCAATGCGCAGGGCAATGTCGATGTCATCTTCGACGTCCAGGGGTGGGTCACTCGCCAGGGCGCGGCGAACCCGACTCCGGGCGCCGGGTTGTTCAGGCCGCTGGTACCGGCCCGCATCATGGACACGCGTACCGGTACCGGCGGGCGTCTCGGCGCCGTGCACAGCGGCGAAGCGGTCAACCTTCAGGTGACGGGTAGCCAGAAAGAGGGCGGCGGGCTATCCGGCGTCCCAACCGCCGGCGTCAGCGCGGTCGTCCTCAACGTGACGGTCACCGACCCGACCGCGCCGTCGAGCTATCTGACGCTCTATCCAACCGACGCGTCGTCGCGTCCGACCGCATCGAATCTCAACTTCGTCGGCGGCCAGACCGTGCCCAACCGGGTCATGGTCAAGCTGAGCGGCGCCGGCCAGGTCACGATCTTCAACGCCGCCGGTAACGTCCATGTCGTCGTCGACGTGGCCGGCTGGTTCACCGATGGGAATATCAACACCACCGGCGCACAGTTCACCGGCCTGAGCCCGGCGCGCATCCTCGATACGCGCACCGGGGCGGGCGGGATTGTCGGGCCGGTCTGCGGCAACCAGACCATCATCGTTCCGGTCGCCGGCCAGGGCGGCGTTCCGGCGCTGCCGACCACTCAGGGCGCGGTGATGAACGTGACCGCGACGGACACGACGGCCGGTAGCTTCCTGACGGTCTATCCCAGCGATGCCCTACGGCCGACGGCGTCCGATCTCAACTGGGTGGCCGGCCTCACCGTGCCGAACCTGGTGGTCATCAAAGTATCGGCGGCGGATGGAAAGATCGCGATCTACAACGCGCAGGGATGCGTCGACGTGGTCGCCGATGTCGTCGGGTGGTACGGTTGACGGGCCTGGGACCGTCATTTGTCGGATCGAGCCGATGCGCCCGCGCGGGGTTGGCGATAGTAACCCTGGCGATCAGCACGGTCGCCGGGCCCGGACTCATGCCGGTCGCCGCCGCTGGCAACAACCGCCCGGTCAGCGTCGAGCGCGGAACGCCCTTGACCGAGCACCGCGCCAACGTGAATCGAGGGGTAAGGCCCGGAGGCGCGGCGGGGCCGGCCGCGCCCGCGTCGGCCGCCTCTGCGTTGGCGAGCTGCCAGGGAACCTGGAGCGTCGTGCCGAGCCCGAACGGCAGCGGCCACAACGACATGAACGCGGTCGCCGCCATCTCGGCCAACGACATCTGGACGGTCGGGCGGCAGAGCCTGGCGAACGGCGTCTCGCAAACGCTGGCCCAACACTGGGACGGCAATGGTTGGTCGATCGTCGGGACCCCAAACACCAACGCCGGCACGGGGGACAATGTCCTGACGTCAGTTGCGGCCACCGCGACCAGCGACGCCTGGGCTGTCGGCTTCGCTGTGCCCGACCAGTTCAGCCCGCGAACCACCCTGACCGAGCACTGGGACGGATCGAGCTGGACCATCGCGCCCAGCCCGAATGTCGTCGGCGAGTCCAGCTCGCTCTTCGCGGTGAAGGGCGACGCCGCCAACGATTACTGGGCCGTTGGACGGTCCATAACGTCAGGGGGATATCACAGCCTGGCGGAACACTGGAATGGCATCGCCTGGGTGATCTCGCCCGTCCAACCCAGCGCCTACACCTACAGCCAGCTGATTGCCGTCAAAGTGCTGTCGTCGACGAATGTCTGGGTCGTGGGGACCCAGTACAACGACCAGCTGGATTACCAACCGCTGGTTCAGCACTGGGACGGCACCAGCTGGTCGGCGGTACCCAGTGATCGGTCGGGTTACCTCAACGGCGTTCTGCTGGGCATCGACGGGACCGC
>Ga0066710_100002342_pt1 | contig 15197 bp, 13 predicted proteins | sample GraSoiAngelo_159_FD_79666 | JGI IMG/M metagenome (GOLD analysis project Ga0066710, IMG submission 79666) | Grasslands soil microbial communities from the Angelo Coastal Reserve, California, USA - 14_1009_16_40cm | ecosystem: Environmental > Terrestrial > Soil > Grasslands | place: USA...
CGGACGACGCGAACAATGGCCAGGAGTCGGACAGCGACAGCACGGACGCCGAGGTGGACTGGCGCGCATTCGTGCCAACCGATACAGCCGACCATCTGGCCACGATGGATCGCGCGGCGCGCCAATCCGGGTGCGGCGTGCCCTGGCAGCTGCTGGCCGCGATCGCCCGAGTCGAGTCGGACTTCGGACGCAACATGGCCACATCGTCGGCCGGTGCCATCGGCTACGGACAATTCCTGCCAAGCAGCTGGCAAGCCTTCGGCAGCGACGGCAACGCCTATGACTATCGCGACGCACTGCCGGCGATCGCGCAATACCTCTGTCGCGCGGGCCTGGCGCGCGATCCGCGTCGGGCGCTGTTCGCCTACAACCACGCCGACTGGTACGTGGACCTGGTGCTCGATCTCGCCGTTCGCTACGACCGCATGGCGCCCGGCGCGCCCGTCCCCGAGGTCCTCAGCGTGGGTCCGGCGGCCGAACCCGTCCATGCGCTGCACTATGCCGTCGCAACCCCGACACCGCTCTGGCTGACGGTGCCCTGGCGGGGCCGAAAGGCGGGCGCGCCTATCTCGCCAGCTTCCCTGGCGTCCACGACGCTGGAGATGCTGCGCGGCACGTTCGGCCTGTCGGGCGGGCTGCCCGACGACGCCATGCCCGAAAGCTCCGAGCTGGGCGAGCTTGCCAATCGCGCCTGGCCGGCGGGCCTGCTCGCGCTGCCCGAACAAGCGGCCGAGTGGACCGTCGACGGGATCAGGCTGCATCTACAGCGCGGTCAACCGGTGGTTGCGCTGCTCGATGGCCGGGCCCTGCCCGGGCATCCAGCGTCGGATGGCTCTGGCGATCAGCCAGTTGTGGTGATCGGCACGACGACCGACGAATTGATCTACGCCGATCCGTCATTTTCGAGCAGCCTCGGCTATGGCCTGGTGCTCGCCGACGCCGATTTCCTCGCCAGCTGGCACGCGGCGACGCTCCCGCGGCGTGCCCTCGCCTTCACCTCTCGGCCGCGGCCGCAGGCGCGCCAGGCGCACATGCACGACGCTGAGCCACCGCCGGTGATCCCGCGCCTCACGGCGACGCCGCGCCCAACCCCAACGCTATCGCCGTCCCCGCTACCCACGGTTCAGCCGACACCATCCGCGGTGGCGGTGGTGCTCCAAACGAGCGTGGCCATGCCGCCGCCCAACACTGACGACGAGGCTGACTCGAGCTGGGTGATCCTCGCCGCCGCCGGCGCGCTGCTGGTCGTCACCTTTCTGTTCAGGCGGCGGCGCGCTCATCGATAGCTTTGCTTCTCTGGCCGCGCAGGAGCAATACCGCCACCACCAGACCGATGAAGCCGAGCAGGCGGCCCGCGAGACTGGGTTTCCGCTGAGCCTGCGCAGGGCGAACGCGGCCAGATTTCTGGTCGTACTCGGCACGCCCACGCTGTGTGGCCGTGGTCGCCTCCGCCAGCGCCGCGGAGCGGGTGGGTTGCTCGAGAAATGCGTTCAGCTCGGCGCCCAGTACGAAGACGAAGCCCAGCAGATACAGATAAAAGGTGAAGACCAGGAACACGCCGAAGACCGCGTAGGCGTGGTTGGGCGGGAAGAGGCTGACGTACAGCGGAAAGACCTGCGAGATCACCAGCAGGAGCACCGTCGAGAGCAGTGCACCCGGCATGACCTGGCGCCACGTCTGACGCACGTTCGGCAGGATCTTGTAGAGCAGTATGAATAACACGAACGCGCTGACGATCGAGATCGACCAGCCAACCAGGCGGCCGAGAACAGGGCCGATGGGCAGCGCGATCGGGACATTCCCGACGAGGGTGCCGAGGGCAGCCGCGAGAGTCGAGATGACCAGCAGCGCGGTCGTGACGACGAGCATGACGATCGCCAGCACACGCTCCATGACAAAGTTGCGGGGCTCGACGTGGTACGCGTGGTCGAAGACCGATGCCATGTTGGCAAAGAAGCTCGAACCGTTGAACAGCAGCAGGATGATGGCGATGATGCCCGCCGGCGCCGCCCCTTCCTTGCGCACGCCGTCGAGCGCGGCGCTGACCGGACCGGCGGCATCCGCTGGAAGCGCGACCAGCAGCGTGTTGTAGACCTGATCGAGCCGCTGCGGATCGCGCAGGATGAGACCTGCCACGCTCAGCATGCCCAGGATGAGGGGCAGCAGCGCGCTCAGCGTTCCCCAGGCCAGCAAGGCGGCCAGGTTCGGCGCCTGATCGTCCATCACCTTCTTGACGAACAGCCCGACCCGCGAGCGCTGGAATGCATCGAGCCTGGCCTTCACGACGACTCCATGCCGTCTCTCACGAGGCAGGACCTATGCCAGCGACCGCGCAGCCCTTGTGGAAGAGGCCATCGGAGCCTCATTCGCCCACTTCGCGCCGCCACCCGTGCGAGAGCCGCAATTCGGCAAGTCAGGGGGAGCCCACCTGAGCACTCGGCGGAGCCCTCCTGAGCACTCGTGGAGTACAGTCGATTCGCGTGTCCGCCCCTCCCGCGGCAGGGCTCTTTGATCCAGCCACCGAAACACTGGATCGGCGGAGCCTGCGCGACCTGCAGCTGCGGCGCGTGCAGGCGTTGCTGGACGAGATCCTGCCGTGCAATGCCTTTTACCGACAGAAGCTCGGCGATCACTGCCACGTTCCATCCTGGGATGCCTTCGCCGGCCTACCCTTCACGACCAAGCATGAGCTGGTAGAAGATCAGGCGCTCACGCCGCCATACGGGACGAACCTCACCTACCCGCGGGACCGCTACGTCAAGCTGCACCAGACGTCCGGCACGACCGGCAAGGCGCCGATCCGCTGGCTCGACACCGCGGAATCCTGGGACTGGTGGGCGCGCTGTTGGGGGCACGTGTACACCGGCGCCGGCGTTGGCCCAGGCGACCGCGTCTTCTTCGCCTTCTCGTTCGGCCCGTTCATCGGGTTCTGGGCCGCCTATGAGGGGGCGCGCACGGTCGGCGCCATGGCGATCCCCGGCGGTGGCATGCAGACCGACCAGCGTCTGCGATCCATGCTCGACAACGATGCCAGCGTGCTGTGCTGCACGCCGACGTATGCCCTGCGAATCGCCGAGGAGGCCGAGCGGCTGGGTGTCGACCTGGCTGCGTCAAGTATCCGCGCGACCGTTCACGCGGGTGAGCCAGGTGCGAGCGTGCCTGGCGTCCGCGCTCGCATTGAGCAAGCCTTCGGCGCTCGGTGTTTCGACCACACGGGCATGACCGAGCTCGGCGCCACGGGCTTTAGCTGCCAGGCGCAGGCCGGCGTACACCTGATCGAATCGGAGTTTGTCTTTGAAGTGATCGATCCGCAAACCCTCCAACCCGTGGCGGACGGCGGCCAGGGTGAGCTCGTGGCGACCAACCTCGGCCGCGCCGGCATGCCCCTGATCCGCTATCGCACTGGCGACCTGGTGCGGGTGGACGATTCGCCCTGCTCCTGCGGGCGAACGTTTGCCCGGCTGGCGGGCGGTATTCTGGGCCGCGCCGACGATATGGTGGTAGTTCGCGGCGTCAATGTCTTTCCCAGCGCCATCGAAGGCCTGCTGTGCGAGTTCCCCGAGGTCAGCGAGTTTCGTATCGAGGTGTTCTCGCGCCGCTCGATGGCAGAGCTGAAACTGCTGCTCGACGCTCAGCCCGGGACGGAGTCAGGCTTGGCCGAGCGCGTTGCCGAACGCGTCAGCGATCGCCTGCTGCTGCGAGTGCCGTGCGAGCTGGTGCCCGCCGGGAGTCTGCCGCGGTTCGAGTTGAAAGCCCGGCGACTCATTCGGCGAGACGGCTGACGTACAAGATGTGTATTCGTACACATGAAACGGAACACCTGCGAGGCTAGCCTGGATGGGTCGGCTGAAGCGGTGGTGGGCATACCCGTCGTGCACACCTGGATCTGCGAAAGCCGGTAAAGCGAATGCGCCACGCTGGGACCGGGGCCTTTTCTCAGCGTGGCGCGTTCTCGCGTCAACGAACCTGGTTTTTTGAGCTACGCTTGTACTCTTCTACGGGTCCGCCGGGGAGTCTGCGACCAGCGGGAGCTCGAGCTCGAAGAGATCGCCGTCCAGGCGCCGTACGTCGCCACCGTGCAGGCGTGCGATGCCTCGCGCCGTGAACAGGCCCAGGCCTGACCCGGACTGACCGGCCTCGGCTGCGCTTCGACCGCGAAAGAAGCGCTCGAACAGGCGGCTGACCTCTTCGACATAGGGCCCCGCTCCGCCGCCGCTGACGCACACGCGGACCCGGTCGTCCACGCGTAGTGCTTCGACCTGCACCGGCACGGCAGGGTCGCCGTACAAGAGCGCGTTGGTCAGCAGGGCTCGAATGGCGCGGGTGATCCGCGGCCGATCCCACACGCCGATGCACCCGTCGGGGACATGCACCTCGATGCCACGCTGGATGGTTTCGCCGAGCAGCATCCGCGCTCGCTCCGCGGCGCTGTCGACCACCTCGCGCAGGTCGAGGCGCTCGGGTCGCAAAGGCACCTGGCCGGCGCCCAGGCGTGCCGCGTCGAGGAAGGTCTCGAGCATCTCGGTGAGCCGGTCGGTCTGATCGACGATCGATTTGAGTCGCGTCTGCGCTGCAGGCGTGTCGCCGCGATTGATCTGTCGCTGCGCCATTTGCGCCGACGCACGCACCACCGCGATCGGATTGCGCAGATCATGGGCTGCCACGGACATGAACTCTTCTGTTTCCGCAGCACCCAGCTCCGGCTGCATTTCGACCCTCTGCTGCACCTCGCCGAACCTTCCAATGACTACCGGGGCGCCCCGTCTGTGACAGCTCTAGCGTTAGGGCCGCAAGTTATGGGCCAGGAAGTTGCGTAAAGACTAAACCGTTTGCGCTACCCCCGGCGCCGCTAGCGCCCCCAGACGGTGATATTCCTGGAACAGGTTGCCCCAGGGCGTGTTGGCCAGCCAGCCTTCGAAGACCCCGCGGTCACGCGCCGGCCAGCGGTAATAGTCGTGGTAGACCTCCGACCCGAGGATGAAGAGGTTTACCAGCGGCGTGCGCATGAGCACGTTCTGCATGGGCTTGAGCGGGCCGAACCAGACGATATCGCCCACGCGGCTGGCGCCGTTGTCGCCTACGCGGAAGTTCCACGACTCGTTGGCCAGGTCGGTGTCGCCGACCAGCTCGATGTCGCGCGGGTCGCCGATGCCTAGCCCGGCCTCATGCGCCAGGCGAATGTAGCCGATGCTGAGCGGATCGAAGCCCATCAGCCTGGCGGCCACGGCGTCGATCGCCACCTGGTCACCGCTGGCGAGTACGACGTTTTTGATCTCGGGATACATCGTTCGCGGTCCGGGCCCGTTGCCCGCCGTTGTGCCGTCCATCACCGCGAAGATGCCGCTGTGGATCTCCTTCTGAATTGCCAGGAGGTCGACCAGCGTCTCGTGGATCCAACTATGCGTGTAATGCCGACGTGTGTTCAACAGACCACCGAAGGCATTTTTCATCGCGCCCGTTGTGGTCGTGTAGATGTGGCACTTTACCGTCGGCAGGTGGACGATGTTCTTTCCCTCGAAGTAGTCGGGAATCCTGATCCCTTCGGGAAAGATCTTGTCCAGAACCAGCATTTTCGACCTGGGCTGGAATCTGACCCAGGTCATGTCATCGTCCTTGAAGTTGTAGAGCACCGGGATGCCGTAGCTCTTGAAGATCGGCAGATAGCCGTTCAGGTCTTCGCCTTTGAAGGCGTCGGTGACGACCGTCTTGTTCTGAACACACACCAGCTCGGTGAAGCCTTCGGCGCGCAGAGCACGGATGGTGCCCTCGAGCTGCCACGGCGTCGTGTTCGCGGCTGGGAACGGGAAGTGCCAGCTGATGTTGTCCTTGAGAATGGTGGTCGCGCCAGGTGCAAGGTGCTCGCGAGCCCGGGCCAGATCGATCAGCCGTGCATAGTCTTCAAGCACGCGATCTGGCCGAGTCCGCAGCGCGGCGACGGTCGCTTTATTCGGCATCAGGTAGTTCGAACTATAGCCCGGTCTGGCTACGATCAGAAGACGATGGTTGCAAGGTCTCCCTCTACCTCTGGGAGAGGGCTGGGGTGAGGGGTGCCTACGAGAGGGGTGCCTACGAGCGGAAGCGTTGAGGCTCTACGCACCCCTCACCCGCGCTTCGCGCGGCCTCTCCCAGAGGGAGAGGCGATCCTAATCTTCCCCGTGGCGCTGCTGGCCGTCGGCTTGGTGCTGCTGACCCTGGTGAGGCGGCAGGTCGTTGAATGGCAGACGCTGACCGGCGCCGGACTGTTCGCGGTGGCGTTGGTCGCCGCGGCGCTGTGGGTCCGCTGGCGCCTGCCCCTGGCTGACCTGTCGGTTCTCGCCATCGCCGCCACGCTGGCCGCCGTAGGCCAGATCATGACCTCGCGCCTCGAGGCGAGCCTCGGGCCCCGCCAGGGCACCTGGGTGCTCATCGGACTTGGCGCAATGACGCTGGTCGGCTGGCTGCCGTCGATCGAGTGGCTGCGCCGCTACCGCTACACATGGGGCACGCTCGCGATCCTGCTCCAGGTGCTGACGCTGGTTTTCGGTCGTGATCCGAACGGCAGCGGCGCCGCGCTGTGGTTCGTCCTGGGTCCGGTCAGCGTGCAGCCCATGGAGATCGTCAAGTTGCTGTTGGTCATGTTCCTGGCCGGCTATCTCGAGGAGTATCGCGAGCTGTTAACCATGGCTGGTAGACGTATCGGTCGCGTGCACTTGCCACCCCTGCCGTATCTCGCCCCGATCCTGGTCATGGTCGGCGCCGCGCTGCTGCTCTTCTGGCTTCAAAAGGACCTTGGGCCGGCGCTCTTGTTCTCGACCGTCCTGCTGGCGATGTTGTACGTGGCCAGCGGTCGCGCGAGCTATGTCGTCCTCGGACTCGGGCTCCTCATCCTCGGCGGCGCGCTGGCCGACCGCGTGTTCAGCCATGTACACACGCGGGTCATCAGTTGGCTCGATCCGTGGTCGAACCGAGAAACCATTGGCTACCAGCTGGTCCAGGCGTTGTACGCCTTCGCGTCTGGCGGCGTGTTCGGCGCCGGCCTCGACATGGGCTCACCGCGCTACATTCCCGCCGTCCACACCGACTTCGTGATCGCGGCCATCGGCGAGGAGCTCGGTCTCGCGGGTACGCTGGCCGTGATCGGCCTGTTCGTGCTGCTGGTCCAGCGCGGCTTCGTCATCGCGTTGAATGCGCGATCGGGGTTCAGCGCGCTGCTGGCGAGTGGTTTGACGTCCGTTCTCGGCCTGCAGGCGATCATCATTCTGGCCGGCACGCTCGAGTTGATCCCGTTGACCGGAATCACGCTGCCGTTCGTGAGCTATGGCGGCAGCTCGGTAGTCGCGAATTTCGTTCTCATCGGCTTGCTCCTGCGCATTTCTCACGAACACGCCAATGCTTGACGACGTGCGCAAGAACGTACGGCGCGCGGCGCTTGCGCTCGTAGCATGTTTTGGGCTGATCGCGATCGCGCTGGGCTACTGGCAGGTCTGGCGCGCGGCCGATCTGGGCCAGGATCCGGCGAACCCACGCATCGCGGACGAGCGTCTTTTGCTGCCGCGGGGCCGAATCCTCGATCGCACCGGCCAGGTGCTGGCCGAATCGCAGACGACCCAGGCAGGGCTCCAACGCCACTATGCCGACCCATCGCTGGTGCACACCATCGGCTTTCACAGCGATCGCTTCGGTGACACCGACCTGGAGGCCGTCTACGCCGCGGAGTTGAGCGGCGAGCGCTCGCTCTCGCCGCTGGATCGACTCGAGCGGCAGCTCTTCCATCACCAACCCCAGCCCGACGACCTGGTGCTCACGATCGACAAACGTATCCACGACGCGGCCATCGAGGCGCTTGGCAAGTCCAGCGGCGCCATCGTCGTGGTCGACCCGCGTTCGGGAGCAGTCCTGGCGATGGCGTCCAGGCCATTCTTCGATCCAAACGCCGCCGACAGCCAGATGCCCGCGTTGCAGGGCGATCCTTCGCAGCCGCTGTTCAACCGCGCCATCCAGGCGCTGTATGTGCCGGGATCGACCTTCAAGACGGTGACCGCCACGGCAGCTCTGGACCGCAACCTGGTCGACTTGAATCAGCCGATCATGTGCACCACGGCGGTGAAGGTTGGCAGCTACAGCGTCGACTGCAAAAACAGCCAGCACATTCCCAGACTCACCTACCAGCAGGCGTACGCTTGGTCTTCCAACCGCGTGTTCGGACTGACCGGGCTGCTATTGGGGTTCCCGAACCTGGCGCCGATCAATCGATGGCTCGACGACAACCCACCTGGCCCGTATCCGTGGACGGAGAACGACGGCTCGATCCAAGCCAGCGCCGACGTGCTCGACGAATACGCCAGGCGCTTTGGCTTCGGGCGAGCCGTCCCGTTCGACGTGCCTGTCGCCGTCAGCCATATCAAGAACCCGGATACCCCGTGGACGCCCCAGCTGCTCGTGCAGACCGCCTTTGGGCAGGGCGAGCTGCAGGTCACCCCGCTGCAGATGGCGCTTGTGGCGGCCACGGTCGCGAATGGCGGCAGGGTGCCAACGCCGTACGTTGCCGCCGACCTGCGCCGCGACGGCTCGGCCCAGCAGCTTCACGAGCCCGGTCAGTTCTTCTCCATCGCCAGCTCGAGCGAGGTGGCCAGCACGATGGTCAGCTTCATGGTCGAGGGCGTAGACAACGGCTATGCCGCCAAAGCCGCCATCTCGGGCATCAAGGTTGGTGGCAAGACCGGCACGGCCGAAGTCGGCGACGGCACGTCGCACTCGTGGTTCATCGGTTTCGCGCCAGCCGACGCACCGCGCGTCGCCATCGCGGTGATCATGGAGCACCAGGGCTCAGGCTCGGACTTCGCCACCCCCGCCGCCCAACAGGTCATGCGTCTGGCGCTGTCGGTGTACAAGTAGGGAGGTGGCGTTGAGGCAGGAGGTCCGGGAATGCAGCTCGAAATCAGCGCGGATGAGGCCCAAGTTCTTGACGAGGTCCTCGAAGAAGCGCTGGGTGATACTCGCGAGCAGATCTACAAGGCTGAGGTTGCCGAATACAAGGCACTCCTCAAGCGGCGCGAAGACGCCATTACCAGGCTCATCGAGCGACTGCGCGCCCGACCCACCGCGAGCTAATCGGCGCCGCGCATCTCGGGAGGACGGCGGCGCTGCTCCTGACGAATGCGTTCCATCGCCAGAGACACCGTGATCCGCTCCCGCAACCATTCGGGTGCGCCCTGCTGCCGACAGCGAACCTTCACCAGACGCCGTAACGATTCTTCGAACTGGTACACGTGCAAACAGCCGCCGCACGCCTCGAGGTGGCTCCGAACCTGAACGACGTCCTCGTCTGACAGCTCGCGGTCGAGGTAAGGATTGAGCGCGCTTGCGCAATCGCGACAGTTGATCACCGTGTGCCTCCCCGAGCTCGCGCCACCACACCATTTGTATCTGAATCAGACTTGGGCGGCCCGTCAAGGTGGACCTTGCTGCCCGCGGTAAATCCGGCTGCCTGTGCTTGCTCCCAGAGTGCACGCTGCAGCTGGCGCCGACCACGGAACAGTCGGCTCATGACCGTCCCTTTGGCTACGCCCGTGGCCTCGGCGATTTCGGCGTAGCTCAGGCCCTCCACGTCGGACAATTGCACGGTCGTGCGGAATTGAGGCGGAAGGTGATCGATCGCGCGCTGGATAGCGTCGGCGCCGAGGCGGTCGAGCACGGTGTCCTCGACGTCGGTGACGCGGTCGCCTTCATCACCACTGAGCTGGTTGTACAGGAAGAATTCCTCGGTGTCTTCGAGCGAGCTTTCCTGAGGCCGGCCCTGCTTGCGTCGGTACGAGTTGATGTAGGTGTTGGTCAGGATCTTGAACAGCCAGGCACGAAAGTTGGTCCCAGGTTCGAAGCGGTCGTAAAAGCGGTACGCGCGTACCAGCGCGTCCTGCACCAGATCCTCCGCATCACTCGGATTACGCGTCATGCGCAGGGCCGTACGGTACAGCGCGTCGAGGTGCTTCAGCGCCTCATCTTCGAATCGGGCTCTGTTGGCGGCTGCCTCCGTCTCATCGGGCTTCGTGGCCTTGCCCGCCGCTTCGGCGTTCACGGCCTCAAGTCTAACCAACGCCGGAGGCGGGATCGGTATTCCGTTTCGCGCCGTAGCGCTTACTCCACGTAACGCAGATCGTGCGGCTGGCTCTCGGCCCGGCCGGCATCGGTCATGCGCACGAAGCGCGCATTGCGCCGAAGGTCGCTCAGCGTGCGGGCGTTGAGATAGCTCATGCCGCTCCGCAAGCCACCTACTTGCTGGTAGAGCACGTCGGCCAACGATCCGCGGTACTCGACGACGGCCTCGACACCCTCAGGCACCACCGCGGCAGCCAGCTCGTCCAGCACGTCTTCACTGCTCTCGCGCTGGCGGCGCGCCTCCGCGGCCCCGAGACTCGCCATCCCCCGATACACCTTGTAGCGGCCGCCGTTGCGCAACACGGTGCGGCCCGGGCTCTCCTCCGTGCCGGCTAGCAGACTGCCGACCATCACCGTCTCCGCGCCGGCCGCGAGCGCCTTGGTCAGATCGCCGCTGTTCCGCACCCCGCCGTCGGCGATGACCGGCAGCCGCAGGTCCGCCGCCGCCGCGACGCAGTCGAACAGCGCGGTTATCTGCGGCACCCCGACTCCGGCCACGATACGCGTCGAGCACGCCGCGCCCGGTCCGACACCGACCTTGATCGCGTCGGCGCCCGCCTCGCCGAGGTCGCGGGCGCCCTCGGCGGTGGCCACGTTGCCGGCGATCAGCTGAATGTCGGGAAAGGCACCCTTCACGTGCCGTGTCGCAGCCAATGCATGCTCGGAATGGCCATGGGCGATATCAACCACCAGGACGTCCACTTCGGAGTCGACCAGGGCTTGCGCGCGCTCCATGTAGTCGCCGACGGCGCCGATCGCCGCCCCGACCAGCAGTCGTCCCTGACTGTCCCGAGCCGCCTTGGGGTGCTCGCTCAATCGCAGCACGTCGCGCGCGGTGATGAGGCCCCGCAGGTTACCCCTCGTGTCGACCAGCGGCAGCTTCTCCAATCTGTGCTCGTGCAGGATGCGCCGCGCCTGTTCGAGGCGGGTTCCGACTGGAGCCGTCACCAGCTGCTCACCGCCCGTCATGATGCGCTCCACCGGCTGCGACGGATCTTCGGCGAACAGCACATCACGCGAGGTGACGATCCCGAGCAAGCGGTCGTTATCGCCGACGACGAGCAGGCTGTTGACGTTGTGGCGACCCATGAGCGTGATCGCTTCGCCCACGCTGCGCGTCGGCGCGATGGTGTGGAGGTACCGCCCGCCGACGGTTTCCTCCGGGCGCTTCACGCGCTGGACCTCAGCAGCCTCCTGCTCGATGGGCATGAAGCGGTGGATCACGCCGATGCCGCCCTCACGCGCCATCGCCCGCGCCATGCGCGCTTCGGTTACCGTGTCCATGTTGGCCGCCACGATGGGGATGTTCAACCGCAGGTCACGCGTCAGACGGGTGCTGGTGTCGACATCGCGCCGCGAAGTCACGTCCGAGCGGCACGGCACCAGCAGTACGTCGTCATACGTCAGCGCAAGCGGCGGACAGGCGTTCTCGTGCATGAGCGGTTTTAAGGCTACTCGGTAGGCGACCCCCTTTTAACTGTGACAGTTTCAACTAGGAGAGTCGGCGTTCGCGCATTGCGACCAACTCAGCCTCGTATTCGCCGCACAGTGCACAGACCAGGCGCCACACTTCGGGCGCGATCAGGCCCATCTCCTTGAGATCGATCAATCGATCAAGATACGGCCAACGCGCCGAATCCGTATTCGTGCTGAACGCATCGACCAGCCTCTTCGGCATGCCAATAGGACCTCCACCTGGCCCGCTCGACCGCGTTGACAGAGCCACACGCCTTGCCGCAGGCTGCGTGCCACGTGAACGTCGACCTTTCGGTTTCGATCGTCTCGTACCGCACACCGGCGATGCTGAGGCAATGCCTCGAATCGATTAGCGCAGAACGAACCGGGCTCACTATCGAAGTCGCCGTTGTCGACAATGCTTCGGGCGACGGGTCCGCCGAGATGGTCGCCGAGCAGTTTCCCTGGGTTCGCCTGATTCGCAACCAACGCAACCGAGGTTTCGCCGCCGCCCACAATCAAGCGCTGCGACGCGCCAGCGGCCGCTATTGGCTCGTGCTGAATTCTGACGCCGCGCCATTGCCAGGCGCGCTACGAACGCTCGTGGATTTTCTGGACGTGCACCCTGGCATGGCCGTCGTGGGTCCACGGCTGCGCTACCCCGACGGCACGGTCCAGCCGTCGCGCCGCCGCTTCCCGACCCTGGCTACGCTGTTTCTCGAGAGCACGCAGTTGCAACGCTTCTCGCCGAGCAACCCCGTGTTGCGGCGCTACTACATTGCTGACCGCTCGGATGACGAGCCGCAAGACGTCGATTGGCTCGTCGGCGCGTGCTTGTGTGTGCGAGCCGCGGCTGGGCAACAGGTCGGACTGTTCGACGAACGCTTCTTCATGTACAGCGAGGAGCTGGACTGGTGCCGACGATTCCGAGCCGCGGGGTGGCGCGTCGTCTACGTACCCGCTGCCGAGGTGATCCACTTCGAGGGGGGTAGCTCGCGTCTGGATCTGGCGGCGCGCGACCGGCGCTTTCAGGCCAGCAAACTGCGCTACGCGGCAAAGTGGCACGGCGCCTGGGTCGCCGCGGCGCTGCGCGCGTACCTCGTGCTGGAGTATGTCGCGCGAGCGGTGGAAGAGAGCGCAAAGCTCGCACTCGGCTCACGCGCGGCCGAACGCCGGGCGCGCCTACGAGTGATCGGCAGCGCTCTGCGCAATGCATTGCGCGGGTGATCCTGTTCGTCAGCGGTGAGTACCCGCCCGACGTGGGCGGCGTCGGCGATTACACGGCTCACCTGCGAACGGGGCTTGCCAATCTGGGCTGGCCGAGCCGCGTCCTCACCCGAAAGCAGGTCGGTCGCTGGGATGCCCGGTCACTGTTGTGGTTGTTGCGGACCGCCCCGGGCGGGGGCATCGTCCACATCCAGTTCCAGGCGGGCGCCTATGACCTGCTCGGCGACGTGTGCCTGATGCCGGCCCTCGTCCGCGTGTTCAGAGCTCGTACGCGGATGGTCACGACCTTCCACGACACCCGAGAGCCGTATCTGTTTCCACGCGCGGGCCGCCGTCTACGCCAACAAGCGGTGCGGTTTCTCGCTCGCACCAGCCATGCCGTGATCGCCGCCGACCAGCGCGATCTGGTGGAGATTGGCGGCCCGTCGCCACGCCACCACCGCGTGCCGATTGGCTCGAATATCGCCTGTGCACCGCCGCCCGGCTTTGATCGCCAGGCCTATCGCTCACGCCTCGGGCTGGGCCCGAACACGCTTGCGGTCGCCTACTTCGGGCTGCTCAACGCCAGCAAGGGTCTCGACCTGCTGCTCGACGCGTTCGAGCTGCTGCTCGACCGCCGCCCCGACACCCGCCTGTTGCTGCTCGGGGGTGGGGTGGGCGCGAGTGACCCGACGGACCGCGCGACGGCGGACAGACTTCGATCACGGCTGGAGCGGCTCCGCGCTCACGTGATAGCCACGGGTTGGCTCGCCGCGCCCGATCTCTCCGCGCACCTGCTGTCGGGCGACATCGCCGCGTTGCCGTATGTCGATGGCGCTTCGCCACGGCGCGGTTCGCTGCTGGCCTGCGCGGAACATGGCCTGCCCATCGTCTCGACGCTGCCCGCCGCTCCCGAGGTGGAGCCGTTCATCGAGGCGGTAGCGCCCGACCCGACGGCCTTGACCGCGGCGGTTCTGCGCATTGACGCCGACCCGGGCTTGGCGGCGCGTCGTCGCGAAACCAGCCGAGCGTTCGCCGCGCAGGTGACGTGGCCGAGCATCGCCGCCGCCCACGTGCGCATCTACCAGCGACTCCTATACTCGCGAACGTGACCGAGTCCGCCGCCGGCGTGCTGCTGCTCGCAGCAGGTGCGGCGGTGCTTGTCGGCCTTCTTGCCGCCGCGACAACGCCACTGGTACCCGCCGCCGGCCTGTTGGGTCTTCTGATCCTGGGCGTCATCATCTGGCGACCAGTCGTCGGCCTGTGGCTCTTCGTAGCCGTGGTGGCCACCTTGCCGTTCGGCGTCATCCCCGTCCCGTTGGCCGGAGCCCAGCTCACCTTCGTCGACACCGCGTTGATCGCGACCTTCGGCGCCGTTCTCGCCAGGATGGTCTTCTCGAGCTGGCGCGTCCCGCTCGATGCGCCGGGCCTGGCTGTGCTGGCCTTCGTGCTGGTCGCCAGCATGGCCTTCGCTGCCGGTGCGGCGGTCACCCCAATCACCCCCGAGCTGATCCGTCGTTTCGGAAAACTGCTGGCCAGTGTGATGTTCTTCTTCATCGCGCGTGCGCTGTTGAGCACGCCGCGGCGCCTCGAAGGGCTCACTCGCGGGCTGATCCTCGCCGGCGCAATCCAGGGAAGCATCGGCGCCGCGCTGATGGCGCTTCCGCCGCTCGCACAGCTCACCCTGCTGACCCGGCTGCAGGTCATCGGCTATCCGACGACCGATGTGCTGCGCTACGTGCCAGGTCCGAACGACACCTATACCGATCAGCTGCGGGCAATTGGAACCTCGGTTGACCCGAACGTCTTTGGCGGCACGCTCATGCTGGCTCTGGCGCTCACGGTCGTTCACTGGGCGTCACCCGCGCCCGTGCTTCGCAAGGGCATCCTTGTAGCGCTGGCAGTGCCGACCGCCGCTGGCCTCGTGCTCAGCCTGTCGCGCGCCAGCTGGCTCGGCCTCTCCGCGGGTCTACTGCTGGTCGGGGCGCTGCGCTACCGACGCATCCTCGCGCTGGGCGCACTGTTCGGCGCCGGTCTGCTGGCGAGCCCGGTCGGCCCGCAGATCGTGCTTCGCTTCATCAGCGGCTTTTCGACCGCCGACAGGGCCACGGCGTTCCGTATTGGCGAGTACGCCAACGCGCTCACGCTCCTGCAACGTTACCCACTGCTCGGCATCGGTTTCGGGGCGTCGCCGGATATCGACGTCACCGCCGGCGTTTCCAGCGTCTACTTGCTCGTTGCCGAGCAAACCGGTCTGCTCGGGCTCGCCGTCTACGTCGTCGGGCTCGCCACCACGTGGCTGATCGGCGTGCGCGCCCTCAGCGCCGTGCGCGAACCCCGGCTGCAGGCGATCGTCGCGGCTTTCCTGGCTGCGCTGAGTGGCGCCCTGGTGGGTGGTCTGC
>Ga0066710_100002343_pt1 | contig 15197 bp, 13 predicted proteins | sample GraSoiAngelo_159_FD_79666 | JGI IMG/M metagenome (GOLD analysis project Ga0066710, IMG submission 79666) | Grasslands soil microbial communities from the Angelo Coastal Reserve, California, USA - 14_1009_16_40cm | ecosystem: Environmental > Terrestrial > Soil > Grasslands | place: USA...
ACCTCGCCTCGGCCGAGGCGCTGGAGGACGGGCTGGCCGGCTTCGAGGGTACCGTCGTCGCGGTCACCCACGACCGCTGGTTCACCCGGTCGTTCGACCGGTTCCTGATTTTCCAGGAGGACGGCGAGGTGGTCGAGGTGCCCGAACCGGTGTGGGCCGCGATGTAGGAGCCTTGTCAGGCGGCCCGAAGTTCGCATACGGTACGGGAACGTAATCCACGGGAGCCCGGAGCCACCGGGCTGAGAGGGGGGCTGGCGCCTCCGACCGTCGCACCTGATCCGGGTAATGCCGGCGCAGGGAGGAGTGCCCATGGCAGCACCGCTGGGTCGGTTGCATCTGGTGACCGACGTGCGGCGTGATCGCGACCCGGTCGCCGTGGTGCGCGCGGCGCTGTCGGTGGGGGTCCCGGTGGTCCAGGTACGGGTCCCCGATCACGTCTGCGACCTCGGCGCCTACCACCTCAGTACGGTGATCGTCGGGCTGTGCCGGGAGGCCGGCGCCACCTGCCTGATCAACGACCGGCTGCACATCGCGCTCGCGGTCGGCGCCGACGGCGGCCACGTCGGCGGCGACGACCTGCCGGTCGCGGCGGCCCGCCGGGTGCTCGGGCCGGACGCGATCCTCGGCGCGACCGCCCGCGACCCGGTCACCGCGCGGGCCGCCGCCGCGGCGGGCGCGACCTACCTCGGCGTCGGGCCGGCGTTCGCCACCCGGACCAAGGACGGGCTGCCGGATCCGCTCGGCGCCGCCGGCATCGCGTCGGTTGCGGCGGCGGTCACGGTACCGGTGATCGCGATCGGGGCGGTGACCGCGGCGCGGGTACCGCAGCTGCTCGCGGCCGGCGCGTACGGCGTCGCGGTGGTGACCGCGGTCAGCGACGCACCCGACCCGGCGGCAGCCGCGGCCGAACTCCTCGCCGCACTCCCAGTGGTGGAACCGGCGTGAGAAGCGTTGCGGTGATCGGCGGAGGCGTCATCGGGCTGTCCGTCGCCTGGCGGCTGGCGGCGCGCGGCTGCGCGGTGACCGTGTACGACCCGGATCCGGGCAGCGGCGCCTCGCACGTCGCGGCCGGCATGCTCGCCCCGGTCGGCGAGGCGTACTTCGGGGAGACCGAACTCGTCGCGCTCATGCGGGAGTCCGCGCGCCGGTGGCCGGCGTTCGCCGCCGAGCTGACCGAACAGGCCGGGCTCGACGTCGGGTACCGCACCGACGGCACGCTGCTGGTCGCCCGTACCGACGACGACCTGGCCGAGCTGAACCGCCTGGTGCGCTGGCAGGCGTCGCTCGGCCTGACGCCGCAACCGTTGCGCGCCAGCGAACTGCGCGAGCGCGAGCCGCGCCTCGTGCCACGACTGCGCGGCGGCGCCTTCGTCGCCGACGACCGCCAGGTCGATCCGCGCCTGGTGGTGCGGGCGCTGCGGTCGCTGGTCCGGGTCGAGGCCCGGGCGGTCACCGACCTGTCCACTGTGGACGGTGACGTCGTCGTGGTCGCCGCCGGGTGCGCCAGCGCGGCGCTGGCCGGGCTGCCGGTGCGCCCGGTGAAGGGCCAGCTGGTCCGGCTGCGTGGGCCGGTCGCGCTGCGCGCGGTCATCCGGGGGTACCTCGACGGGCGCACGGTTTATCTGGTACCCCGGGCGGACGGCGAGGTGGTCGTCGGCGCGACGAGCGAGGAACGGCTCGACGGTGCGGTCACCGCCGGTGCCGTGCTGGACCTGCTGCGGTCGGCCGTGGAGCTGGTACCCGACCTCGCCGAGTACGAGCTGACCGAGACGCAGGCCGGTTTCCGCCCGGGTACCCCCGACAACGCACCGATCATCGGTGCGCTGCGCCCCGGTCTGGTCGTCGCCACCGGCCACTACCGCAACGGCGTGCTACTCGCCCCGGTCACCGCTGACGCGGTCGCCGACCTGGTGACCGGCGGCCCCGATGCCGATCTGGTGAAGCCGTTCGGTCCGGACCGGTTCGGGGGTCGCACAGGATGAACGTCACCGTGAACGGCAAGCCCGCGACGATGGCCGATGGCGCCACGGTCGCCGACGTGGTGCGCGCGCTGACCGGCGTCGCCGAGCCGCGCGGCGTCGCGGTCGCGCGGTGCGGCGCGGTGGTACCCCGCTCGGCGTGGTCCGGGACCGGGCTGGCCGAGGGCGACCGGATCGAGGTCCTGACCGCGACGCAGGGAGGGTGAAGGATGTTCCAGCTGGGCGGGCGTGAGCTGTCGTCGCGGCTTATCCTGGGTACCGGCGGCGCGGCGAACCTGCGCGTGCTGGAGGAGGCGATCGCGGCGTCGGGTACCGAGGTGGTGACCGTCGCGCTGCGCCGGGTCGATCCGGCCGGGGGCACCGCCGGGCTGCTCGGGGTGCTTGAGCGGTGCGGGGTCACGGTGCTGCCCAACACGGCCGGCTGCCACACCGCCACCGACGCGGTCACCACGGCGCACCTGGCGCGGGAGGCGTTCGGCACCGGCTGGGTGAAGCTGGAGGTGATCGGCGACGAGCGCACCCTGCTGCCCGACGCGGTGGAACTGGTGTCGGCGGCGGAGAAGCTGGTGGCCGACGGGTTCACGGTGCTGCCGTACACGAGCGACGATCCGATACTGGCCCGGCGGCTGGCCGACCTCGGCTGCGCGGCGGTCATGCCGGCCGGCGCGCCGATCGGTTCGGGCCTCGGCATCTCGAACCCGCACCACATCGCGCTGATCCGGGAGTCGGTCACGGTACCGGTCATCCTCGACGCCGGCATCGGTACCGCCTCGGATGCGGCGCTGGCGATGGAGCTGGGCTGCGATGCGGTACTGGTCGCGAGCGCGGTGACCCGCGCGGTCGAGCCGGCCCGGATGGCGTCGGCGATGCGGCTGGCCGTCGAGGCGGGCCGGCTGGCGTACACCGCGGGCCGGATACCGCGCCGGCACTACGCGCTGGCGTCCACTGTGGACGAAGGACGGGCGCAGTGGTGACGGTACTGGTGCTGACCGACCGGCGGCAGGCGGCCCGGCCGCTGACCGAGGTGGTGTCCGCCGCGGTCGACGGCGGCGCGCGGTCGGTCGTGCTGCGGGAGAAGGACCTGCCGCGGTCGTCCCGGCTCGCCCTGGCGGCGGCGCTGCGCGCGATCCTTCGGCCGGTCGGCGGCCGGCTCATCGTCGCCGGGCCGGATCCGTTGGGCGGCGACGCGGTGCACCTCGCGGCGGCCGATCCGGTGCCGGCGGGCGTCGGGTTCGTCGGGCGGTCCTGCCATGACGGTACCGAGCTGGCCGGACTGTCCACAGAGGACTATGCGACGGTGTCGCCGGTGTTCACCTCGGCGTCGAAGCCGGGGTACGGGCCGGCGCTGGGCGTGCCGGGGCTCGCGCAACTCGTTGCCCGCACCGGGAAACCGTTGCTGGCGTTGGGGGGCGTGACGTCGCCCGCGGATGCGGCGGCGTGCGTCGCGGCCGGAGCGGCCGGCGTGGCGGTGATGGGTGCGGTCATGCGCGCCCGGGACCCGGCGGAACTCGTGGCCGGGTTGGTGGCGGCATGACACCGGGCGTCGTGCTGACCATCGCCGGGTCCGACCCGACCGCGGGCGCCGGGATCCAGGCCGATCTCAAAACCTTTGCGGCGTACCGGTTGTACGGCTGTTCGGTCATCACCGCGGTGACGTCGCAGAACACCCGCGGCGTGGACGACGTGTTCCCGGTACCGGCGACCGTCGTCGGTACCCAACTGGCCGCGGTACTGTCCGACTTCCGGCCGGCCGCCGTCAAGGTCGGCATGCTCGCCACCGCCGAGATCGCGGCGGTGGTCGCCGCCAAGGCGCGCGAGGGTGCGCTGCCGAACCTGGTGCTCGATCCGGTGCTCTCCTCCAGCAGCGGCTTCCGGTTGGGCGTGACCGCCGCGGTGAAGCGGCTGCTGCCGTACGCGACGGTCATCACGCCCAACCGCGACGAGGCCTCGGCGCTGCTCGGGTGGCAGGTGGCCAGCCCGGCCGACATGGCCGGCGCCGCCGGGCAACTGGCCGCCGAGGGCGCGAAGTACGTCGTGGTCACCGGTGGCGACGCGGCCGGGGACGAGGCGATCGACGCGATGTGGACGCCGCACGGCGCACGGTTCCTGCACGCGCCGCGGGTCGCCACGCGCAACACGCACGGTACCGGTTGCACGTTCGCGGCCGCGATCGCCGCCCGGCTGGCCCTGGGCGACAGCGTGCCGGACGCGCTGGCTTCGGCGAAGGAGTACGTGACGCGGGCGTTGCAGGCCGCGGCCGGTTGGCAGCTGGGTGGTGGGCAGGGACCGCTCAACCACCTCGGGTTCTAGGGGAGGAGTGCGATGAGGGTGTACGTGCAGGGCTCGCGGCGTGACGTCCGGGTACCGTTCCGTGAGGTGGCGCTGTCCGGGGACAACCCGCCGGTGCGGCTCTACGACACGGCCGGTCCGGCGGACTCACCGCCGCCGCCGGTGCGCAAGGCGTGGCTGGCCGAGCGGGGAGCCGGTACCCAGCTGAAGTTCGCCCGCGCCGGCCTGGTGACCCCGGAGATGGAGTACGTGGCGCTGCGCGAAGGGGTACCCGTCTCGCTGGTGCTCGACGAGCTGGCCGCCGGCCGGGCGGTGCTGCCGGTCAACTTCAACCACCCCGAGTGCGAGCCGATGATCATCGGTAAGCGGTTCCTGGTCAAGGTGAACGCGAACATCGGTACCTCGGCGGTGACGTCCACAGTGGACGAAGAGGTGGCCAAGCTGCAGTGGGCGACCCGGTGGGGCGCCGACACCGTGATGGACCTGTCCACCGGCAAGCGCATCCACGAGACCCGCGAGGCGATCCTGCGCCACTCGCCGGTACCCATCGGCACGGTACCCATCTACCAGGCGCTGGAGAAGGTCGGCGGCGACCCGACCCGGCTGTCCTGGCCGGTGTACCGGGACACCGTCATCGAGCAGGCCGAGCAGGGCGTGGACTACATGACGGTACATGCGGGGGTGCTGCTGCGGTACATCCCGCTCGCGGTCAGCCGGGTCACCGGGATCGTCTCGCGCGGCGGCTCGCTGCTGGCCGCCTGGTGCCTGGCGCACCACCAGGAGAACTTCCTGTACACCAACTTCGCGGAGCTGTGCGAGATCTTCGCGCGGTACGACATCACGTTCTCCCTCGGCGACGGGCTGCGGCCCGGGTCGGTCGCCGACGCCAACGACAAGGCGCAGCTGGCCGAGCTGAAGACGCTGGGCGAGCTGACGAAGGTGGCGTGGCGGTACGACGTGCAGACGATGATCGAAGGCCCCGGCCACGTACCCATGCACAAGATCAAGGAGAACGTGGACCTGCAGCAGGAGTGGTGCCACGAGGCGCCGTTCTACACGCTCGGGCCGCTGACGACCGACATCGCGCCCGGGTACGACCACATCACCTCGGCGATCGGCGCCGCGATGATCGCCATGTACGGCACCGCGATGCTCTGCTACGTCACCCCGAAGGAACACCTCGGCCTGCCGGACCGGGAGGACGTGAAGGCCGGCGTGATCGCGTACAAGATCGCCGCGCACGCGGCCGACCTCGCCAAGGGGCACCCGGGCGCGCAGGCGTGGGACGACGCGCTGTCCAAGGCGCGGTTCGAGTTCCGCTGGGAGGACCAGTTCAACCTGGCGCTCGACCCGGACACCGCGCGCTCGTTCCACGACGAGACGCTGCCGGCCGCACCGGCCAAGACCGCGCACTTCTGCTCGATGTGCGGGCCGAAGTTCTGCTCCATGAAGATCACGCAGGACCTGCAGCAGTACGCGGCGGCGCACGGTATCACCCTCGACGAGGCGGTCGCGGTCGGCATGACGGAGAAGTCCGCCGAGTTCGTCGCGTCCGGCGGGGAGGTCTATGTCAGCGGCTGACCGACGCCGGCCCGTACCGCGACAACGGCGCGCCGGGGAGCTGGCTTCGCAAGATCGCGTTATGTGTCGTCGTCGCCGGTGTCGGGCGGGTCGGCGGGCTTGGCGTGGCGCGGGTTTCCATTGCCGCCGACCCGGGCCGGCGTGTCGGCGGCGCGCAGCCCCTTGACCCAGTCGAGGTGGTCGTCGGCCGGTGCGGCCGGGGCCGGTTCCTCGGCCCGGCGCCGGCTGCGCCGGCCGAGACCGGGCACCTTGATGCCGCGGCCGGTGCGCTCCTTGGGTGGCGCCGGTTCGGCTTCGGCCTTGGCCGCCGGTGCCGGCTCGGCTTTGCGGGCCGGCTCAGCCTCGGCCGGCTCGGCGTTCGGGGCCGGCTCAGCCTCGGCCGGCTCGGCCTTGCGGGCCGGCTCGGCGTCGGCCTTCGGGGCCGGCTCGGGCTCCGGGATCGGCTCGGGCTCCGGGATCGGCTCGGGCTGCGGGATCGGCTCGGGCTGCGGGGCGGGCTCAGGCTCGGGTGCGGGCTCCGGCGACGGTACCGGTTCCGGTGACGGCGCCGGCTCGGGCTCGGGCTCGGGCTCGGGCTCGGGCGTCGGGGCGGGCTCGGGTGCCGGCTCGGCCGCCTCCGGTGCGGGTACCGGTTTCGGCTGCCGTCGCCGTACCACGGCCACCGTCACCGACACCGCCACCCCGGCCAGGATCGCGAGGAGGGCGCAGCGGTATGCGGTACCGTCGCTGCCGCCACCTGGACCGGCGATCAGGTAGGCCAGCCCGACCAGGGCGGGACCCGCGGCCCCGCAGGCGCCCACCGCCCACGGCGGGCTCCCGCCGAACCGGGCGATTCCAGCCACGCCAAACGCAATGAGGACGGCGGGGACGAGCAGCACCAACGGCACCCAGACGCCCTCGGCGGGCAGCAGCCCCAGGCGCGCGTCGGCCCAGGACGCGCCGCCGCCGAGCGTCGAGGCGGCCGAGATGAGCGCGACGATCCACAGCCACAGCACGGTGGTGACGATGCTGCCGGACACTGCCGGTACCGACAGCGCCGCGAACGCCGCGACGACGCCGACCAGGAGGCCGGCGACCACGGTGAGGATCGCGGCCAGCCGCGGATCGCCGCTCTCGACGGGGCGTGCCGCGCCGGCCGGCCGGGCCACCAGCGGCATCAGGACCAGGGCGCCCACGGCGGCGGTCAGCGCGATGGCCACCCGTACCGCGGCGGTGCGCTCCAGCCCGTTGCGCCGGGCCGCCCACGAGCCGGCGTACCCGCCCGCGACGACCGCCGCGCTGGCCAGGAAGGCGACCCAGGTCAGCTGGGCGTGCCAGGGCCCCGGGGTGGGGAACTCCCGGTCCCAGCGCACGATGCCCAGCCCGTACCCGATGCCGAGCTGGCCGGCGCCGGCGAGCACACCCGCGCCGACCGTCACGCCCAGCGTGTTTGCCCAGGTCCGCGCCAGGCCGGTCCGTACCGCTACCGCCATGCCGAGCAGCCTACGAGTCAGCCGGGCCGGGCGCGAGTCCACGGTTACGGCAGCTGGGGCAGCACGTCGGAGGCGAGCAGGGTCACGTGATCAAGATCATGGATGGCCAGCCGCAGGTAGATCACCTCGGCGCCGACCGCCGCGAACTCCCCGATCCGGTCCACCACCTGTGCGGGCGTTCCGAGCACCGCGTCCTCCGGTGGCAGCGCGCTCTTGCGGTGCCGGTCCCGGCAGCGGTACTCGACCTCGGCCGCCGACCGTCCACAGTAGACAACCATGCCGGCCGAGAACGTCGGCGGCGTGGTCCGGCCCAGCCGGGCGCAGGCGTCGCGCACCAGCTCGTACTGGCGGGCGGTGGTGGCGACGGTGGTGAACGGCACGTTGTACTCGGCGGCGAACCGGGCGGCCAGCTCCGGGGTGCGCTTGGGTCCCCGGCCGCCGACGATGACCGGCGGACCCGGCCGCTGTACCGGCTTGGGCAGCGCAGGCGCGTCGACCAGCTCGTAGTGGTCGCCGTGGAACGTGTACCGCTCGTCGTCCCGCGTCGCCCACAGCCCGGTGATGATCTCCAGCTGCTCGGCGAGCCGGTCGAACCGGGTACCCACCGGCGGGAACCCGATGCCGTACGCCCGGTGCTCCCGCTCGTACCACCCCGCACCCAGGCCCAGCTCCACCCGGCCGTCGCTCATCTGGTCGACCTGTGCGACGGCGATGGCCAGCGGGCCGGGCGGCCGGAAGGTGGCCGAGCTGACCAGCGTGCCCAGCCGGATCCGGGACGTCTCCCGGGCCAGCGCCGCCAGGGTGAGCCAGGCGTCGGTGGGTCCGGGCGCTCCGGGGTCGCCGTACGCGTCGGTGAAGCTCAGGTAATGGTCGGCCCGGAAGAAGCCGTCGAAGCCGCCGTCTTCGGCGCAGCGCGCCATCCGCAGCTGGTCGCCGTAGGTCGCGCCGCGGTGGGCCTCGACGAAGACCCGGATCCTCATGCGGTGATCGGCTCCATCAGCAGCTCGTGCAGGTGCGCGCTGGTCCGGGCGACCTCTTCCAGATGGGCGTTGTACCCGAGCGAGCGCGGCCGGGGGATGTCCACCTCGACCACCTTACGGACCTGACCCGGCCGCTGGCTCATCACCACGACCCGGTCGGCGAGCAGCACCGCCTCGTCGATCGAATGGGTGACGAACACCATCGTGGTGCGCAGTTCCATGTGGATGCGCTGCAGCTCGACCGACAGCTCCTCGCGGGTCAGCGCGTCCAGGGCGGAGAACGGCTCGTCCATCAGCAGCAGCCGGGGCCGCTGGATGAGCGCGCGGCACAGCGCGACGCGTTGCTGCATCCCGCCGGACAGCTCGTGCGGCAGCCGCTTCTGGAACCCGGTCAGCCCCACCATCTCCAGCAGTCGCAGCGCGGTCTGCCGGTGCTCGGACCGGCGCCAGCCGAAAATCTCGACCGGCAGCATCACGTTGTGCAGCACGCTGCGCCACGGCAGCAGCGCCGGGCGCTGGAACATCATGGCGATGTCGCGGCGCGGCCCGACCACCGGCGTACCGTCCACCAGGATCCGGCCCGAGGTCGGCGTGAGCAGCCCGGCGATCAGCCGCAGCAGCGTCGACTTGCCGCAGCCGGAGCGGCCCACGACGGCCACGAACTCGCCGTTGTCGACCTGCAGATCCATGCCCCGCAACGCTTCCACCGCACCGGTGCGACCGAGGAACGTCTGGGAGACGTCGGTCAGCGCGATCATCGTCGGAGGCACCCCGTTCGCGGTCGGGACCTTACCGGAGTCTGCCGGGACCTTACCGGCCGTCGGTCAGGCTATCGGGTTTGTGTTTCCGGCGCGATACATCGGGCTCGGTAATTGTGTCCGGACTCCGGCCGGTCTGGTGCGACCGGTCCGACGCATCTACCATGTGCCGCGCGTTCACTGCTCCGCCTCCGCTGGTCTGCTGCGGGTGCGCCGTCACGCTCGGTTGCGCCGTTTCCGCGGGCACAGGCCCCGCCAGCGGTGCCCTTGGTGGGTCGATGGAAGGAAGGGTTTCATGAGGCTTTCCCGCGCGTTCACAGCGGCCGCGGCGGCCACGGCGCTGCTCGTGGCGGCCGGCTGTACCAGTGGCAGCGGTGCAGCCAACAAGAACAATCCGGCACCAATCGAAAAAGTTACATATGCCACAGGCTTCGGTCAGTTCGGCCGCGACGCGTATGTGTACGTGGGCATTGACAAGGGGTACTTCCGCGACGCCGGCATCGACGTGACCGTCAAGCCCGGCACCGGTACCGGCGACAACCTCAAGCAGCTGACCGCCGGCAACATCGACTTCGCCCCGGTCGACTTCACCGGCGCGATGATCCTGATCGGCGGCGGACAGGTACAGGGTGTCACCGCGGTGGCCGCCATCCACCAGCGGACCCTCGCCTGCATCATGACGCTGGACGGGCGGAACATCAGCTCGCCGAAGGACCTGGAGGGGCACACCGTCGGCGACCCGACCGGCTCGACGATCGGGCTGATGTTCCCCACCTACGCGAAGCTGGCCGGCATCGACGCGAGCCGGGTGAAGTTCGTCAACATCGCCGCCCAGCAACTGCCGCAGACGCTCGCCTCCGGCACGGTGGACACGATCGGGCAGTTCGTGGTCGGGGTACCCACCATCGAGAAGGCGGCCGGCGGGAAGAAGGCGGTCGTGCTGCCGTACAGCGACTTCATCAACGACGTGTACGGCAACGTGCTGGTCACCTCGACCAAGCTGGCGCAGCAGAAGCCTGACCTGGTGAAGAAGTTCACCGCCGCGTTGATGAAGTCGTTGCAGTACGCCGTCAACAACCCCGAGGAGGCCGGGAAGATCCTGCACAGCCACGTGCCCACGCAGGACGCCACGGTCGCCGCGGGCGAGCTGAAGCTGATGAAGCAGTACGTGAACTCCAGCAGTTCCGGTGCCGCGATCGGCGCGCTGGACCAGCAGCGGATCGCCCGCAGCATCGCGCTGATGCAGGGCGCGAACGCGATCCCGGCCGGGCTGACCCCGGACCGCCTCGTCGATTTCGGGCTGACCCCGAAGGGCTGAGCGTCGGGCGCGGGTCCGCGGCACCACGCCGCGGACCCACGCCGCGCGGAAGGAGGCGCGCATGCGGCGTCTTGTCGACGGCCGGCTCGGCGCGGTACTGCTGCCCGTCCTCGGGCTCGCGGTGCTGATCGCCGTCTGGTGGCTGGGCGTGCTGGCCTTCCACGTCCAGCCGTTCATCCTGCCGACACCGTGGCAGGTGGCGAAGGTGTTCATCGACTCGCCCGGCGACCTGCTCGGTCACCTGCGGGCGTCCACCGTGGAGACGCTGGAGGGGTACGCCCTCGCGGTCGTGGTGGGCCTGGCCATCGCGCTGGCGGTCGTCGGTTCACGGGTGGTGGACCGGATGTTCTCGCCGCTTCTGGTCGGGGCCAACGCGATCCCGAAGGTGGCGCTGGCGCCGCTGGTGCTGGTCTGGTTCGGGCTGGACCAGCTGTCCCGGGTGGTACTGGTGTTCCTGGTCTGCTTCTTCCCGATCGTGGTCTCCGCGGTGACCGGGTTCACCACGACGCCCGCAGACCTTGCGGAGCTGGCCCGGTCGCTGTCCGCGTCGCGCCGGCAGACGTTCCTGAAGGTACGGGTACCGGCCGCCCTGCCGCACATCTTCATCGGTCTCAAGGTGGCGCTGACCCTGGCCGTCATCGGTGCCACCGTCGCGGAGCTGAGCGGCGCGACCGAGGGGCTGATGTACGCTGTCCAGTCCTACAGCGGCCAGGGCGCCACCGCACCGGCCGTCGCCGCGCTGGTCCTGCTGGCGGCGCTCAGCATCGTGCTCTACTACCTGCTCGTGGCCGTCGAGCGCCGGCTGCTGCCCTGGGCCCGGGCCACCTCGGGGTGACCGACGGGTCAGCCGAAGAGGCGCCACCGGCCGGACCGCGCGACAACCGACGTCAACGCCTGCGACATCATCCCCGAGTGGTTGTCCGGGGTGAACCGGACCTGACCGGACAGCCCGTCGAAGGCGGTGTCCTCCATGATGTCGCGCATCTTGCGGTGGTCCGGCCCGCCGGCGGTACGCACCGCGTCGACGAGCACCTGTACCGCGTCGGCGGCGTACGTCGAGTACCCGGAGAAGCCGCCGAACCGGGACGTGTAGTCGTCGAACCAGCGCTTGCGCGCGGTCTTCGCCGGGGTCGTGGCGACCACGTCGTCGATGACGAGCGTCTGCGGTGCCACCATGATGGCGCCCTCGGTCGCCTGCGCCGCGCTACCGGCGAGGAACAGGTCTCCGGCCGCGGTCGCGTCGAAGAACAGCCGCCCGGTGTACCCGTCCTCGTGCGCGGTCTGCGCGACCAGCGCCGCCTGCGCCGCGAACGTGGACACCACCAGCGCGCCCGGGTTCTTCGCCAGCGCCGCGTGTACCGGCTGCGCCAGGTCGGTGTCGGTGGCCTTGAAGGTCTGCTTGCTCACCAGGTTCACGTGGGCCCGGGGCGCCTGGGTGCTGATCGCCGCGATCGCGTCGGCGCCGTTGACGTCGTCGGTGCTCAGCAGCGCCGCGGTGTGGATGCTCGCCTCCTGCAGCAGCCCGGCCAGCACGCTGGCGCTGTCGTCGGCGTCGGGGCCGAGCTTGAACAGGTACGGGTGGTCGGTGACCGGCCGCACCAGGCCGCCGGCCGGAGCCAGCGTCAGGGTCGGCAGCATCCGGTCGTCGAGGGTCTTCGACACGTCGGCCGCACACGTCGCGCAGGCGCCGATGATGAGGCCGGCGATGCCCGGTTCGGCACCGAAGGCGTTGACGTCGGCGACCGAGACGCTCGCGTCGCTGCGGTTGTCCTTCTGCTCCAGCACGATGCGCCGGCCGTTGACGCCACCGAGCGCGTTGAGCTCGTCGATGCGCAACTGCAGCGCCCGCGCGTAGGTGTTGCCGACCGCCGCGTCGACGCCGGACAGTTCGAGGTCCGCGCCGATCACGATCGGGCTCGTGTCGGTGGCCGGGGCTGGCTTGGAGCAGGCCGTCAGGTTCAGCGGCAGTACGGCAGCGGCCGCGAGAACCGCGACGCGGGCAAGCCTCACGGTCAATCCCTTCCGGGGGCTCGATGGCGATCCCACCTTGCCAATCCGCCGTCCGCGGGTCAAGCTGGCTGGCACGTCCCCGCGCGTACCGGGACGCTCTCACCTATCGCATTCATACCTTTACATATAGCCACCTAACGTATCCCGGTAAAGTCTCTGTTAACACCGCCGCACTCCGGATCAAGCCCTCGATATATTCGCGCTGGTCAAAGCCCTATTGTGGGTACCGGGTGGGAAGCTGACGTCGGACACTTGGCTATCCTGCCCTTGATTCCTACCAGCGTGAGACTTCCGTTAACGGCCTCGGACGTGATGAAATCGCGGCCGTGCCGCGTGGCGTGAGGCCGCGTAGGGCGGCGTCGCGACGGGAAGCGGTTAACCGACGAACAGAGCGCGCCGGCGCAGTTTCGACGAAAGGTTGTCGACGTGAGCACGCGGACGAGCGCCACCATGCCGGCACGCGGGGGCGCGCGGCGTAGCGGATTACCGCCACGCGGAAAATCGGCGGCCGCGCCCGCCCGGCGACGATTTGCGCTTCGGGACGCCCGGATCCGCGCCAAACTCGGCCTCATCCTGGTGATTCCGATTCTGGCGATCGCGAGCCTGACCGGGCTGCGGCTGATCGACAGCGGAAAGCGCGCACTCGCCGCGCAACTGGCGGCCGCGCTCACCTCGCTGTCGTTGGACGTCGCCGACGCCACGCACCAACTGCAACGCGAGCGCATCCTCGCCGCGCAGGCCCTCGCGGGCGAGCCCAACGCCGGCGCGGACTTCGCCAACCAGGTCAAGGTCACCAAGGCGGCCACCGGCTCGTACTCGGCCCACCGGGGCCGGGTGAGCCGGATCCCCGCGGCACTCAAGGACCGGCTGGACCGCATCGACACGCAACTGTCCACTCTGGACACGCTGCGCGGTCAGGTGACCAGCGGCCAGGGCATCTCGATCAGCGAGGTCGTGGTGCGGTACGGCGTGATCATCGACGACATGGTCGGGTACCACAGCGAGATCGTGCAGGTCACGCCGGACACCCACCTGTCCGACTCGATCCGGGCGATGGCCGCCTTCGCCCAGGCCAAGGCGGCGAACTCCGACGAGCAGGCGATCGGGTACGCGGCCCTCAAGTCGGGGCACCTCGACCAGCAGCAGTACAGCTCGTTCGTGGCCACGCTGACCGGCCAGCAGGCCGCACTGCGCGCGTTCGACATGAGCGCGACACCGGAGCAGGAGGAGCTGGTCCGGCAGACGATCACCGGTGACGCGGTGCAGCTGGCCGACCAGGTGGGCCAGCAGATGGGCCGGTCGGTCGGGCAGAACGGGGCGCCGGCCGTCAACTCCCGCGACCTGGCCAGCGCGCTCGGTGCCGTGGTCGACCTGATGCGCTGGGCCGAACAGCAGCTCGACGCCAAGCTGACCACCGACGCCAAGGATCTGCAGAGTTCCGTGGTCCGCGAGGTGGTCGTCGAGTCGATCCTGGTGCTGCTCGCCATCGCACTGGCCATCGCGGTGGCCTTCGCGCTGGCGCGGGCGCTGTCCCGGTCGCTGTCCCGGCTGCGCGAGGGCGCGATCGCCGTGGTCGGCAGGGAACTGCCCAACGCCGTGGCCCGGTTGCGCGACCTGCGCGACGTCGGCGATTCGAATCCCGACACGATCGCGGCGCAGCTGCAGGATCCGGTACGCATCGACAGCCGCGACGAGATCGGCCAGGTGGCACAGGCGTTCAACGCGGTGCACCGGGAGGCGGTACGGGTGGCGGCCGAGCAGGCGGCGCTGCGTACCAGCGTCTCGTCGATGTTCCTCAACCTGGCCCGCCGCTCGCAGGCGCTGGTCGACCGCATGATCGGCGAGCTGGACTCGATCGAGCGCACCGAGGAGGACCCCAAGCGCCTCGCCCAGCTGTTCCAGCTCGATCACCTGGCCACCCGGATGCGCCGCAACGACGAGAACCTGCTCGTGCTGGCCGGCGCGGACTCCAGTACCCCGCGGCGGGAGAACGCGCTGCTGGCCGACGTGCTGCGGGCGGCGCAGTCCGAGGTGGAGCTGTACAACCGGATCGAGTTCGGGGTGGTGGACCTCGACGTCTCGGTCATCTCGCACGCGGTCAACGACGTGGTACGGCTGGTGGCCGAGCTGTTCGACAACGCCACCCGGTTCTCCCCGCCGGACAGCACCGTGGTCGCCGACGGCCGGCGCATCGGCGACTACGTGCTCATCCAGATCGAGGACCGCGGCCTGGGCATGTCACCCGAACAGCTGAACACGCTCAACGAGCGGCTGGCCGAACCGCCCACCGTCAACGTGGCCTCCTTCCGGATGATGGGTCTGGCCGTGGTCTCGCGCCTCGCCAGCCGGTACCGGATCAAGGTGGAGCTGCGCGCCAACCCCGAGGGCGGCACCGTCACCAACGTCACGCTGCCCACCGGGATCCTGGTGCTGCCCCGGCTGCGCGGCCGGGAGCCGGTCGTCAGCCGGCCGCGCACGTCGCTCTCGGTCGAGCAGGCGATGGCCCGCGCCGGTACCGGCGGCTTCCCGATGCCGCAGCTTCCCGGGCTCGTTCCGTCCGGCGCCTCGACCGGGGTCATCACCGTGGACCGGCCGGAGGACCCGCTCGGGTACCCGCGGCACCCCGCGGCCGACAGCGGCGAGATGCCGCCGATCTTCCGGTCGATGGAGGCGGCCTGGTTGAACACCGAGGACCCGCAGGCCCGGCCCACCAACCAGTGGCCGCCACCGGCGGCCCCGGCGGCCAGCCCGCCGCGCGGTACCAGCGGACCACCACCTGCCGCGGCACCACCACAGGGCGCGGCACCGCC
>Ga0066710_100002344_pt1 | contig 15191 bp, 16 predicted proteins | sample GraSoiAngelo_159_FD_79666 | JGI IMG/M metagenome (GOLD analysis project Ga0066710, IMG submission 79666) | Grasslands soil microbial communities from the Angelo Coastal Reserve, California, USA - 14_1009_16_40cm | ecosystem: Environmental > Terrestrial > Soil > Grasslands | place: USA...
GGCACGTCAGACCACCTCGTACCGGATGGGCACCATCTTCATGGTGCTGCGCGGCGGCCGCGTGTAGCTGCGCTTCTGGCGCGGCGGCAGCTTGATGGCCTCCTGCGGCACTTCCTTGTATGGAACGAGCGAAAGGAAGTGGCGGATGAGGTTGAGATGCGCGGAACGCTTGTTGTCCGTTTCGACGACGTGCCACGGCGCTTCTTTGATGTCGCAGTACGCAAACATCTTGTCCTTCGCCTCGGAGTAGTCGACCCAGCGGGCTCGGGCCTGCAGGTCCATCGGGCTCAGCTTCCAGCGCTTGCTGGGATCGTTGATGCGCCCGAGGAAGCGCCGCTCCTGCTCGTCATCGCTGACCGAGAGCCAGTACTTGATGAGGACGATCCCCGAGCGCACGAGCATGCGCTCGAACTGCGGGCACGTGCGCATGAACTCCTCGTACTCCTCGTCGGTGCAGAAGCCCATCACCCGCTCGACGCCGGCGCGGTTGTACCAGCTGCGGTCGAACAGCACCATCTCGCCCGCAGACGGCAGGTGCTCGACGTAGCGCTGGAAGTACCACTGCGTGCGCTCTTTCTCGGTGGGTGCCGGTAGGGCCACCACCCTGCAGTAGCGCGGGTTGAGGAGCGCCGTCATCCGCTTGATGACGCCGCCCTTGCCCGCCGTGTCCCGTCCTTCGAAGATGACGACCACACGCAGGCCGCGTTGGCGTATCCACTCCTCGAGCTGGAGCAACTCCACCTGGAGCCGCCTCAGCTCCTTCTCGTAGCCCTTCTTGGTCAGCTCGTGGATCTTTGGGGGCCGGCCGTTTGCGTGCTTGCGCTTGACCTTCTTGTCGACCGCCATCTGAGCGCGAAATCTAACCTAGACCGGCTCGGGTAGGTTGCTGGAGTCGAACGGGCGCAGGAACCGTGCCGGCTCGAACGAGATGAAGGACGCCGGGGCCACGTTCAGCGTTCCAAGCGCGGTGGCGGACGCGTTGAGGGTGTCGGGATTCGTGGCGCTCGCCCAGTGGCCCGTGTTGATGCGGCTGATCAGGGCCTCCAGCGCGGCGACCGTCTCCGCCGGCGTGAAGGCGCAGTGGCCCGCGCGGTGCACGAAAACCTCGCGCAGCAGCGCACCATTGCCAGCCCTGTTGACGATCGAACGGTACGCCTGCTCGTCGGTGTTGACCACGAGGCCATCGCCGGTGGTGTGCATGGTGAGCACCGGCTTGCCGCCGAGGTCGCCGTTGAAGACGATGTTGTTCTCGAGGTATTTGACCGCGTTGTCATCGGCGGCAATGCGTGGCGCGGAGTTCAGGGTGGCGATGTCGGCCTCGAGGCTCAGCCCGGCTTCCTGATACAGCCCCTGGACCTCGGCAAGATCCACCGAGTGGGCCAGCTGCACGTGGTAGTTGACTCCCGTGTTCCAGGACGGGTTTCCGCCGGCGCGGAACTCTAGCTCCGCCCGCAGCGCGAACTGGAATGGAGCGTCGACCTGCGTGATCCAGCTGTACTGGTTCGCTTCTTGCGCGGCGTAGTCGGTCGCCGCGGGCTCGGCGCTGGCGGGGTCGAACCAGCCGGGCAGGTCGCCCAGGGCGCTCGCCAGCGCGAGGCGGGCGCGACCCGCGGCGGTCAGATGGGCTGTGGCAATCAGAGATTCGGCGTTGTTCAGGTTGGCGCTCGGGTTGGTGATGTGCGCGATCTGCAACCCGCTGCCGTTGAGCAGCAGCTGCTGGATGGCGAACGCAGAGTCGAGGGCCTGGTTCCAGGTGCCGACGCCGCCGGCGAGCACGCCGCACATCGGGAGCGCGGCGGTGAATCTGTTCGGCGCCTTCTGGAGCAGCTCTGCGGTGATGATGCCGCCCAGGGAGTGCCCCCACGCAATGGTGCGAGTGGGCGTGCCAACTTCTGTGGCGAAGACGTCAAGAGTTGCCAGCTGGTCGGTGACCGCCTCCTTCAGGGCCCAGCCGGTGCCGGCATAGGACGAGCCGGCCAGCGCAAACCCGTTGGCGAGCAGGAAGGCGTGGGTGCCAGCGCCGACGTCCTGCGCGGGGTTCGCGCGGCCTGGGACGACGTAGCCGTGGCTGTACAGCAGCAGCGTGCCGTTCCACGGCGTCGGCACCTCGATGAGCCAGGTGGCACCGTCAGCGAACGCGCCAGTCTTGATGGTGGGGTCGGATGCCGACGCCGTGACTGGCAGCACGCTCGCCGCCGCGAGGGCCAGGATGAGCGCGATCACAGCACGGCGAGCCTTGACACCGAACATTGGCGCACCTCCGGTTTCAACAAGCCAATGCGCGCCGCGCCGAGCTGCAGCCTTCGTTCGGGGCGGCGGGGTTACAAAAACGATAGTCCCTTCTAGTGCGGGATGGTCTCCGCCAGGTGCAGGCGAGTCACCCAGTCCTCATACGGCGCGTTGACGTGGATGATCTTCGTCAGCCCCGCCTGCTCGAGCAGGCTGGCGGCGATGCCCGCCCTGTACCCAACCCCGCAATGCACGGCCACGGGCGCATCTTTCGGTAGGTCGCGCGCGTGGTGCGGCACGTCGGGCACGTACATGTGCACGGCGCCGGGCACGTGGCCTGAGCCCCACTCGTGGTCGTCGCGGGCATCGACCACCGTGATCTCCTCGCCGCTGAGGATCCAGCGGCCCATGTCCTCGATGGTCGCGGTTTCGAACTCTGACATGGGCCGGCCTGACGCCTCCCACGCCTCCATCCCGCCGTCGAGCGCGCCGGCGATGTTGTCGAAGCCGATGCGGTGGAGCTGCGTCTGCGCTTCGCCCTGCTCCTGGTCGGAACCGCCAACGAGGACGATCTGGCGCATACGCGCGATCAGCCAGCCGACCCAGGCGCTGAAAGCCTCGCCGGGCAGGAGGCTCACCGAGTAGCTGCCGGGGATATGGCCGCGGTCGTAATCGCGGCCACGCCGGATGTCGATGACCGCCGCGCCTTTGTCTTTGAGGGCGCCCACCTCGTCGGCTTTCAGCTTCCTGGGCGGCGCGGGGTGGCGGCCGAGCAGCGGCGCGCCCGCGGTGTTGATGGCGCCCATGTCGGCGTAGTAGTCGGGGTAGCGGTGCTGGTCGAGGATGCGCGCGAGGAACTGGATGACCTCAGTGGTAGTGAAGTAAGGGTTGGTCATGCGCTCGTGACCGAGCGTGGTCTCGTGGCCGGCTCCGCCGCTGATGCCGCAGAACGATCCGCTGCCGTGGGTGGGATAGACGGCCACCTCGTCGGGCAGGCCTCGCAGCCGGACCTGCAGGGTGCGAAGCGATTCGAGGCCGAGATGAGCGGCCATGTGCGGGCCAAACAGGTCGGTTCGCGCGGTGCCGCCGACCATCACCGCGCCGCCGCTGAACAGCGCTTTCGGCGTGCCGTTCTCGACCAGCACGTAGCATCTGTGGTCGGGCGTGTGGCCAGGCGTGTACATGGCCCGGATGGTCACGCTGCCGAGCGTCACCTCCTCGTCGGGGTGCAGCGGATCGGTGGCCGTGCCCGCGAGCGCCTTCAGCTCGCGCGCGCCGGAGACGAAGTCGTTGTGGGTGTGAGTGTCAAGCGCGTGGGTCACTTTCAAGCCGAGCTGCTCGGCATGCGTCAGGTACTGGTCGACGTCGCGGACGGGGTCGATGACGACCGCCTGCTTCGTATCCGGGTCGGCGACCACGAAGCTGGCGTTGCCCAGCTCCTTCGCCTCGAAGGGCTGAACAGTGAACATCCGGCTAAATGATGCTCCGAGTTACATTCAGAGGCATGGCGAAGCTGAATGCTGTGGGGATTGTCGTGAACGATATGGAGCGGGCGGTGAAGTTCTATCGGCTTCTTGGGGTGCCTATCGCCGAAGGCGCTGAGAGCTCCGAACACGGGCACGTGGACGCGACGCTCGACGGCGGGATGAGGCTGATGATGGACACCGAGGACGAGATGCGGAAGTTCGACCCGTCATGGAAACGGGCCGGCGGATCGCCTGCCGCCGCGCTGGCGTTCAGCTGCGAGAGCCCGGATGCCGTCGACGAGCTTTACGCGAAGGCGCTGTCAGCCGGCGGCCGCACACACAAGGAGCCTTGGGACGCGTTCTGGGGCCAGCGCTACGCGCAGCTGCGCGATCCGGACGGCAACGCCGTCGACCTGTACGCGAACCTGCCTAGCCAAAGCTGATCGGGACGGTCGTCAGCAGGATGTAGATCGTCCCCAGCGTCACCGCGACTGCTCCGCCGTAGAAGACGATCTGCGCGGGCACGCCGCGCGCCGCCGGCACGCCGAGGTCGACCAGCAAGTACCGCAGGCGGTGCGCGAAGTGGAAGAACGGGAACGCGATGAGCACCAGCAGGTACAGCTTCACAAGGGGATTGCCGAGGACGTTCGCCCACGTGTCGTAATGGCGGTCGACGACCGGCACGATGCCAAGTGGTCCAAGGATTCCCTGGATGAGGATGTGGACCGGCAGCAGGATCGCGGCCAGCACCCCACCCTGGGCGAACATGAACCACCAGAAGAGATGGGCGATCGCGGGCTTGTGTCGGTGGCGGCCCTCACCCTGACCCTCTCCCACTGTGTGCGAGAGGGGAAGCTCCGCGTTCATCTGGCGAAGTAGATCAGCACGAAGCCGACGACTACTGATGCGGCCGCCCACGCGGCGAACTGCGACAGGACGATGAGCTGCGACGGGATCGGCCTGTCCGCGACGTTGAAGTGCAGGATCGCGCCGGCCAGGCTGAGAAAAGTGACGCTGTGATAGAGCGCGAACAGCAGGACGATGACGCTGAAGATCACGAAGCCGAGCGAGCTGTGCGGGTGATATCCACTGGGTCCGTCCTGCGCGCGGCGGATCTCCACCAAAAACCACAGGAGCCACAGCGCAAGCGGTAGTGATGTGAATTCGCGGACGATGTACCAGAAGTAGTTCGACCGGCGGGTCCACCACCCGCGCGGCATCGTCCAGCGAAAGTCGCGGGTCCCAGCCTCCCCACCTAACCTCCCCCCGTGGGGGGGAGGAACCACTTCCGTGCTCAATCGCGGTTGCCGAACGGGAGGACGAACCGCATGGTGGTGTCGAGCTTGGTCTGCTGGATCGCCTTCGCCGGGTCGACACCTTTCGGGCACACGACAGAGCACTCGCCGACGAAGCTGCATTCCCACACGCCCTCGGCGTCGGCGAGGACCGGCAGGCGCTGCCCCGGGCCTTCGTCGCGCGAGTCGACGTTGTAGCGGCGCGCGAGCGCAATAGCGGCCGGTCCGAGGAATTCGTTGTTCAGCCCGTAAACAGGGCAGGCCGCATAGCACAGCATGCAGTTGATGCACTGGCTGAACTGGCGGAACTCGTCGATCTGCGCGGTCGTCTGCACGAACGCCCCGCCGCCGAGCGGCACGGGCTGCTTGCGGATGACCCACGGCTTGATTGCCTTCAGCTTGTGCATGAAGTCGTCCATGTCGATTACGAGATCGCGGATGACGGGGAAGTTGTTGAGCGGCTCGACCGTGATGGGTCGCGGCCAGTAGTCGCGCAGGAACGCGTTGCACGTGAGCTTGGGGACGCCGTCGACCATCATCCCGCAGCTGCCGCAGATGCCCATGCGGCACGACCAGCGATAGCTCAGCGATCCGTCGACGTGGCCCTTGATGTAGTTCAGCGCGTCGAGCACGACCATGCTGTCGTCGCTGAAAGGAATCTCGTACGTCTGCAGGCGCGGCTTCTCGTCCTTGTCCGGGTCGAAGCGCGTGGCTTTGATGGTGATGCGCTTGGTTGCTGTCATCAGTAAGCCCTCGCCTTCGGTTCGAACTTGCCGAGTGTCACATCGCGATATTCGAGCCGCGGGCCCGCCTCGGTGTGGTGCGCGATCGTGTGCTTCAGGTACTTCTCGTCGTTGCGCTCGGGGAAGTCGCGCCTTGCGTGGGCGCCGCGTGACTCCTCGCGAGCCAGTGCCGAGTGCGCGACGGCCACCGCGCAGTCGAGCATGAAGCCGAGCTCGATCGCAGCGGTGAGCTCGGTATTGAAGACCCGGCTCGAGTCGTCGATCTTGATGCGCTCGAAGCGCTCACGGAAGCCGTCGAGGCGCCTGGTCAGCTCGGTCAGCCCTTCTTTCGTGCGGTACACGCCGGCGCCCTCGTCCATCGAGTGCTGCATGTCCTCGCGGATTTCGGCGATGCGCTCGTCGCCGCCCTTCTTGTCGAGGAAGCCGCCCTCAACGCGCTTTGTCTCATCCTTCAGCATCGCTTCGATCGGATTGGCGCCAGCAGCGGCCAGCGAGCCGACCTGCTCGGCGGCCGCGCGGCCCGCCGCCGCTCCGAACACCAGGCATTCGGACAGCGAGTTCGAGCCCAAGCGGTTGGCCCCGTTGAGACCGACGTTGGCGCACTCGCCCGCGGCGTAGAGGCCCTTCATGAGCGTGGCGCCTGAGATGTCCGCGTCGACGCCGCCCATCATGTAGTGCATTACGGGCCGAACTGGAATCGGATCCTTGACGATGTCGATGCCAACGAACTCGCGGCCGAGCTCGCGCATGAAGGGCAGCCGGCGGTCGATGGTGGCCTCACCGAGATGGCGGACGTCGAGGTGCATGTACTTGCCGTGCGGCCCCTCGAATCCTCGGCCTTCCTCGAATTCGGTTGTCATCGCCCGGCTGATGATGTCGCGCGGGCCGAGCTCCATCTTGTTCGGCACGTAGCGTTTGAGGAAGCGCTCGCCCTGGTTATTGAGCAGATACCCGCCCTCGCCGCGCACCGCTTCAGTGATGAGGATGCCTGTGAAGGGCAGGCCGGTGGGATGGAACTGGACCATCTCCATGTCCTTCAGCGGCACGCCGGCGCGGTAGGCGAGGGCCATGCCGTCGCCCGTGCAGATGTTGCCGTTGGTGGTGAACGCGTAGATGCGGCCGAGGCCGCCGGTGGCGAGGATCGTCGCTTTCGCGGTGATGGCGTACATCTGGCCGCTTCTGACATCGATGGCGGTGACGCCTAAGCAGCGGCTGTTCTCAACCAGCAACTTGGTCACGAAGGCCTCGTCGTGGCGGTGGATCTGGTCGTACTTGAGGCTGGTCTGGAAGACGGTGTGGAGCATGTGGAAGCCGGATTTGTCGGCGGCGAAGGCGGTGCGCCACGTGGTCATGCCACCGAAAGGCCTCACCGCGACGGTGCCGTCGGCGTTGCGCGACCACGGGCAGCCCCAGTGCTCCATCTGCACGACCTCGAGCGGGGCCTCTCTGACGAACGCCTCCACCACGTCCTGGTCGGCGAGGTAGTCGGAGCCCTTGATCGTGTCGAAGGCGTGGGTGTCGTAGCTGTCGTCCTTGCTCAACACGGCCGCGGCGCCGCCTTCGGCCGAGACCGTGTGGCTGCGCATCGGGTAGACCTTCGAGACCATCCCGATCTTCAGACGTGGGTTGGTCTCCGCGACGGCTATGGCTGCCCTGATGCCTGCGAGCCCGCCGCCGATTATCAGGACGTCGTAGCTGGTTGGGTCCACGTGCGCCTAATCATATTTACCGACGAGAATTGACCGCCGTGGCCCACACCGCTCCGTTCTGGAGCCATCCGAGCGAGCACTACGGCGGGCCGCTGCCCGACAAGGCGGAAATCGTCATCGTCGGCGGCGGCATCACGGGCGTCTCGCTGCTCTATCACCTCAAGAAACGGCGGATGCGCGCGCTCTTGCTGGAGCGCGGCCACCTGGCGTCGGGGGCTTCGGGCCGCAACGCGGGCTTTGTGCTGGCCGGAGTGGCGGACAACTACGCGACCGCGGTCGGGACCTACGGGCGCGAGCGGGCGCGTGAGATCTGGGGCTTCACGCTGGAGAACCATGACGCGGTCACGTCGGCGTTGAAGAACGTCGACGTCGGGCACAACCGGTGCGGGACGGTGATCCTGGCGGCATCGGACGCAGAACGGGTGCAGCTCGAGGAGTCGGCGGAGCTGCTGACCGACGACGGGTTCCAGGCGCATTTCGACGGGGACGTTCTCTACAACCCGCGTGACGGTGAGATCAACCCGACGGCCCTGGTTGCGGCGCTGGCACGAATGGCGCCTGACGGCTCGATTCACGAGCACGTCAACGTCACCGGGCTGGTCGCGGAGTCGAAGCGCGTATTCGTCCACGTCGAGGACGAGACGGTGGAAGCGGGCATCGTGATCCTGGCCACCAATGCGTGGACCTCTTTGCTGGTCCCATCGGTGAAGATCTCGCCGCGGCGCGCGCAGATGCTCGCGATGGCACCGGTGGATCGCGTGACAGTGGAGAAGCCGACGTATTCCGATTTCGGCTACCGCTACTGGCGGCAGCTCACATCGGGTGTGCTGCTGATCGGCGGCTGGCGGAATACATCGATGGAGACCGAGGAGACGTTCGACGACAAGCCCACCGCGGCGATCCAGGAACGGATCGAGGCGTTCGCACGCTCCGAGCTCGGGGCGGACACGCCCGTGACGCATCGATGGGCAGGGACGATGGGGTTCACCGAAGACGGGCTGCCGATCGTTGGGCCGGTCGAGGGGATGCCGCATGTGTTCGCGTGCGCCGGCTACAACGGTCACGGAATGGGCTTTGCGTTTTTGAGCGCAAAGAAAGTGATCGACTCGCTCTAACTAATCGTTGCCTGCCCGACAAACCGTGCCTTGACTCTGCCGGGTCAAGGAGTAGACCTGAGGCGAGATGGAGAGAGGACCACCCCCACGTCCATCGTCCGATTCCCGGTTCCGTCACGGAGGTGAGACATGTACACAGGTGTGATCCGTTCCAGGTATCGCAAGTCAGACCTGGACCAGGCGATCAAGGAGTACCGGGAGAAGGCACTGCCGGCGCTGGCCGCCCACAAAGGCAACCGCTCGGGGACGCTGCTTGTCAACCGGGAAACAGGTGACGTGCTCTCCATCGGCTTCTACGAGGATGAGGCATCGGCCAGGGCGTTCGCCCCCAAAGCGGCCTCGCTCCTGGAGGGCTTCAAGAAGTTCCAGGCCGAGCCGGCCGAGCCCATGCGGGAAATGTTCGAGATAGCGGCGTCGACGCAGCAGGAAGCGAAGGCGGTCGTGGAGAAGGGGCTCAAGGCCTTCAACGCGCACGACCTGGAAGCCCTCGCGCGCGACGCTGCGCCGGACATCGTAGCCACGTACCCGGAAGTCGGACAGGTCAAGGGCCCGCAGGCCGTCAAAGAGCAGAACAAGGTGATGGTGACGGCATTCCCGGACGCGAGGATCGAGGCCAAGAACACCATCGCGCAGGGCAACACGGTGGTCGTCGAGGGCGTGTTCACCGGCACGCACAACGGGCCCTTGAAGACGCCGATGGGCGACGTCGCGCCGACCGGCAAGAAGGTGGCCGGCGATTTCATCCAGGTCTTTGAGGTAGACCGCGGCCTCATCAAGAGGGCACACCTCATATACGACCAGGTGGAGCTGATGAAGCAGCTCGGCCTGGCACCGGCCCCGCCGGCAGCTGCGACGACGAAGACGCAGCGCTAGGGCGGGCGGGCGAGTTCGGGCCCGGGCCGTATGGAGCCCGGGCCCTGGGCGGGGGCTTGGTGCCCCACGCCCAGGGCCGGCGAAAGCTAGGGCGCGATTAGGAGTTCTGGCCTACTACGCGGGTAGTGATCTTGCGAGGAAGCCCAGCCAGTTCGTGCCCATGATGCCTTCGACCTGAGATGCGCTGAACTCCTTTCGTAATTTGCGTGACAGCTCGCTGAACTCCCTGGTGTCCTGCATCGCGGAGTGCTTTGCGTCGAAGCCTCCGTCGAGGTCGGAGCCCAGGCCAACGTGTTCGGGACCGCCGGCCGCGAGGGCGAGGTGGACAGCGTGGCGGACGATGTCGTCGAGCGTCGCGGGGCCGCTTGACTTCAGGTGGTGCTCGTAGAAGCTGATCCCGAGCATGCCCCCGCGCCGTGCGATCTCAGCGGCGGTCGCGTTGGTGATCTGGCGGTCGCCGGGCACCAAGTCCCGAGCGTTGCTGTGCGACGACATGATGGGTCCGCGCCACAGCTCGAACGCGTCGGCGACCGCGCGGTCGGCCATGTGGCTGATGTCGAGGATGACCTCCTTGCGGTGCATCGCCTTCAGCAGTTGCACCCCGAGCGCGGTCAGGCCGCCGGGCGCGTGCGTGCCGCCGCTGTAGCGGGTCCTCCCCCACGCCGGTCCGATGATCCGGACTCCGCGGTCAACCCACGCACCCAGCTGCGCGGGCGACTCGACAGGGTCGGCGCCCTCCATGAGAAGAACGGCTGCCAGCCGGCCGCGGCGCCAGCCTCGGACATGGCGCTGGAGCTGCCGGCGATCGCCGATCAACGGCAGGTCGCAGGTCCGGTAGTAGTTCACCTCGGCGGTGGCCATGAGGCCGGCCTCGTGGGCGTTCTCGTACACGAACCGCGTTCGCATCGCGCGGCGGGCGCGCGCAGGTGCCGTGTAGAGCGTGGCGAACACCAGGCCCACGCCTCCGCGCGCCAGGCTCGAGCGGCTGATGACGTAGCCCGGAGCCGGCTCTCCCAGGAAGCCTCGCCCCGCGGAGATCGCGTTCCAGGCGATGTCCAGGTGGGCGTCGACGATCACCGGCCGAGAATAACTTGGGCCTCGATCCTGTACTAGGTAATAATGAATCAGTTCAATATGAAAGAAACCAATATGAAGCCATCCGAATCGGAGCTCCACGGCACCCACGCGATGGGACGGGACGAGGCGGGCCGGCTGTACAGCGTCGGGATGCGCGAGCTGATGAAGCCGCTGGGGGTGGACACCACAGCCGTGGAGGCCCTGGCCGCCCTGCGGATCGCAGGGAAGTCGCTGCGCATGATGCAGGAGCGGTGGGCCGAGACGCACGACCTGAGCGAAGGCCGGCTGGGCGTCATGTTCAGGCTGTTCCGCGTAGGCGACTGCCAGCTCGGCGACCTGGCGGACGAGCTCGATTCAACGCCCCGTAACATCACCGGCCTCGTCGACCACCTGGAGCGCGACGGGCTGGTCGAACGCGTGCCCGACCTCCAGGACCGCCGTTCCGTGCGCGCGCGACTCACACCGGCCGGCCGGGAGCGAATCGAGTCGATCTGGAAGGAAGGCCTGGAGCACCAGTTCGAGGTGGTCCAGGGAATGAGCAAGGACGACCTGGCGCAGCTTCGACACCTGTGCCTACAGCTGGTGGAGAACGCCAGGAAGGAGCTGGGGAAGTGATCACGCAAGGACTTTCGCGATCGAAAGTGATCCTGGCCACGGCCGGCACCATGCTGGCGCTGCTGCTGGCCGCTCTCGACCAGACGATCGTTGGCACGGCCATCCCCCGCATCGTGGCCGACCTCAACGGGTTGGACCGTCTCGCCTGGGTGACCACTGCCTATCTGGTGACGTCCACCACGATGACGCCCATCGCAGGCAAGCTCGGCGACCTGTTCGGCCGCAAGCCGTTCCTGCTCGCGGGCATGATCGGCTTCGTCGTCATGTCTGCTTTATGCGGACTCGCGCAGGACATGACGCAGCTGATCGTCGCGCGCGGCCTGCAGGGCCTCTTCGGTGGGGTGCTGTTCGCGACCGTCTTCACGGTCATCGGCGACCTCTTCCCGCCGAGCCAGCGTGGCCGCACGGCCGGCCTGTTCGGCGCCGTCTTCGGCCTGAGCTCGATCATCGGCCCGACCGCCGGCGGCTTCATCACCGACCACTGGGGCTGGCGCTGGGTGTTCGAGGTGAACATCCCCGTCGGCATAATCGCCGTCGCGGTCGTTTTGATCGGCCTGCCTTACGTGCGGTCGAAGGCCTCGTGGCGCGACATTGACTTCGTCGGCGCCGCGACGCTGGCCGGGGGCGTCGTGCCGCTGCTGATCGCGCTGACCATCACGCGCGACCACGCATGGACCTCGCCCGAGGTGATGGGCCTGCTGGCGCTGTCGGCAGTGATGCTGCTCGCATTCGTCACCACGGAATCGCGCGTTGAGCACCCGATCGTCCCGCTGCACCTCTTCAAGAACCCGACGTTTTCGGTGTCGATGCTCGTCGGCTTCCTGACCGCTTTCGGAATGTTCGGCTCGATCCTGTTCACACCGCTCGTGTTCCAGGGCGTTCTCGGCATCTCCGCGACCAACTCCGGCGCGCTGATCACGCCGATGATGTTCGGCCTGCTGGGCGCGAGCACCCTCACCGGCTTTGTGATGCGGCGGATCAGGTACTACCGCTTTCTGGGCACCCTCGGCGTGATGGTGATGATGATCGGGATGTACCTGCTCGCGCAGGTCGCGCCCGGCGTGCCGGAGTGGCACGTGGTGGCCGCCCTGATCGTGGTCGGCCTGGGCATCGGCGTCACCTTCCCGCTGTACCTCACCGCGGTGCAGACGGCGCTGCCGCGCGAGTACATGGGCGTCGCTTCGTCGCAGATCCAGTTCTGGCGCAACCTGGGCGGCACCGTTGGTTCGGCGATCCTGGGCACGGTGCTCGCCAACCGTCTGCCGGACTACCTGAAGACGCAGGTTGCGGCGCTGCACCTGCCGCCGCAGGTGGTGAACAGCCTGCCGAAGGGCGGTTCGGCCAACTCGATCCTGGATCCTGCGCTGCTCGCCAAGCTGCCCCCGCAGTTCATCGAGGCCATTCGCACGGCGCTGGCCAACACGCTGCACGACATCTACTTCTTTGCGGGCTTGATCTTGATCGCGGCTTTGATCTCGACCGTTTTCCTGAAGGAGGTGCCGCTCACGAACGCGCCGCAGATGGGCGGTTTCGGCGAAGCCGCGCCAGTCGACGAGGCCGCACGCGAGGAGCGAACAGAAGTTTCTGCCTGAACTCAGGTCAAGCGCCGTAAGCGGCGGTTAAGACCAGTTTTCCAAAGTGCGGTTAAGGGAGTTAAAATCCCGAACCGCGACTCGGAGGGGGTAGGACGGTCCGTAACCGCCGCGGCCTCTGAGCGGGAAAACATTCGAGGGAGGCCAGACGGTGAGCTTCGTGGATCGGACGTTGACGTGCCGTGACTGCAATCGGGAGTTCCTCTTCACGGCGGGGGAGCAGGAGTTCTACGAGTCTCGGGGCCTCCAGAATGAGCCCCGGCGTTGCCCCGAGTGCCGAGCGGCACGTCGGGCGTCGGACGGAAACGGGCGGACGCGCGTGATGCACGACGTCGTCTGCTCGAACTGCGGCAAGCCGACGCAGGTGCCGTTCGTGCCGACCGGGGCGAGGCCGGTGTACTGCCTGGACTGTTACCAGACAGTAGGCAGGCGCTAAACCCCGAACCGTCAGGCGATCGCGATCGGGCGGACCGGACTGCCGGTCGCGCCCTGCATCTTCAGCGGCAGGCAGATGAAGACGAACTCGTGCACGCCTTCGGCGGCGAGCTCCTCGAGGTTCAGGTTCTCGATGATCGGGATGCCTGCGCGCACTAGCAGCAGCACGTGGGCCGGAAGGGTGAAGCCGAGCTCCTTGTCGAAGCTGTCGTTGGTGTCGAAGGCCATGTTGTCGGCGCCGACGGCCCTGACCTTCTTGCCGGCCAGCCACTGCGAGGCGGCTGAGCTGACGCCGGCGGACTTCATGTAGTCCTTGGGCTTTTCCCATAGCGCGCCGTAGCCGGTCCGCACCAGGACAACGTCGCCTTCGCGAACGTCGACACTCGCGGCGGCTTGCAGCTCCTCGACCGAGATGAGATGTCCGGGAGGAAGCGTTTGCCTGCCTGCGACATCGAGCAGTACGCCTCGCGCCACCAACGGCGCCATCGTCTCGACCCCCAGCACGCTGAATCCCGTCGCGCTCATCACGCCGCTGTTGACGTCGATTCCGCCGTGGAGCTTCAGGTTCTCGGCCTGATGCGACAGCGCATCGATGTGGGTGCCGGTGTGCTCGGGCATCACGAGCACGCCTGACGCGCTGGTGCGCGGAGGCGGCTCCGGTACGCCGCGGCCGTGCTGGCGGTGCAGGAAGTAGTTGTAGCCCGGCTGGTGCGCCGGGTGCACGGGCATGCGCTGATGTCGGGGCTGCTCGAGGTCGAAGATGCGGGCGGCGCCAAGCGCCTCGATGAGGCTGTCTGGCGGCACCGCGCCGCTACTCGCGGTAGCGGTAAACGATGCGGCCGCGCGTCAGGTCGTAAGGCGAGAGCTCGACGCGGATGCGGTCGCCGGGCGTGATGCGGATGAAGTAGCGCCGCATGCGGCCGGCCGCGTACGCGATGAGCTTGTGGCCGTTCTCGAGCTCCACCTCGAACATCGCGTTCGGGAGAGCCTGCGAGACGGTGGCGTCCATGACGACCGCCTGCTCCTTCTGGTCGCCGTCGTCGCGATCCGTGCGCCGAGCCTTCGGCGTCCTGGTGCCGCGACGCGGTCCTCGTTGCTTGCCCAAATTCCGTATGAGTCTAATCGGCGAAGGGCACGTATCGTATCGGTCCCGAATGGCCCTCCCCACGCCGAACAACTTTCGGAACCTGGCCCGGCTGGCCACCGTCGACATCACGCCGCTGCGCCGGCATCGCGACTTCCGGCTCCTGTACATCGGGCGGTTCGTGTCGCTGTTCGGCAACCAGATCACTTTCGTGGCGGTGCCTTACCAGGTCTTTACCTTGACCCACAGCACGTTCGCGGTTGGACTGCTCGGGGTGGTGGAGCTGGCGGCGCTGCTGACCTTCGCGCTGCTCGGCGGTGCTCTGGCGGACGCGCTCGACCGCCGGTTGATGGTGCTGATGTCCGAGGCGGCGCTGATGGTGGGCAGCATGATCCTGTTCGGCAACTCGCTGCTGTCGCACCCGATCGTATGGCTGGTTTTCGTGATCGTCTCGCTGCAGGGCGCGTTCGACGCGATGCAAACCCCGTCGCTCGCAGCGCTGCTGCCTCGGCTGGTCGATCGCGACGAGCTGGCCGCGGCGGCTGCACTCGGAAGCATGCGATCGACGCTGGGGATGATCGCCGGACCTGCTCTGGCAGGCGTGTTGATCGCCGTCGCGGGCCTGCCGGTCGCCTACGTCGTGGACATCGCGACATTCGTCGTCGGGTTGGTTTGCCTGTGGCTGATGAAGGCGGTGCCGCCTCCGGCCGACGCGGAGCGACCGAGCATCCGGCGCATCGCCGAAGGGCTGCGCTACGCGCGCTCGCGGCCAGAGCTGATGGGCACATACATCGTCGACGTCGTCGCGATGTTCTTCGGCATGCCCATCGCTCTCTTCCCGGCGATTGCGGCCGGCTACGGCGGCGCGAAGGTGCTTGGCCTGCTTTACGCGGCCATCGCGGTCGGATCGTTCTTGTTCTCGGCGACCAGCGGTTGGACGCGCAACGTGCACAGGCAC
>Ga0066710_100002345_pt1 | contig 15190 bp, 13 predicted proteins | sample GraSoiAngelo_159_FD_79666 | JGI IMG/M metagenome (GOLD analysis project Ga0066710, IMG submission 79666) | Grasslands soil microbial communities from the Angelo Coastal Reserve, California, USA - 14_1009_16_40cm | ecosystem: Environmental > Terrestrial > Soil > Grasslands | place: USA...
CCGCGCGCGTTCCGGCGTCGCGCGCGACGGCTGAGATGATCGCCCCGCGTTGGATGGAGCACGCTCGCGCGACGAACCGCGGGCTGGCGTGGCCGCTCAGCTCAGACTCGTCTGGTTTCGCGTCTTCTGATGGTCGCCTCGCGACTGGTCGCCGTGCGAGCCGCAGGGCGGTTGGGGCTGGGGCTCCGCGCCCGAGGCGAGTCGAAAAACAATCCAGCCCACTCGTGTCGCTCGGCTCCGACTCGTTTGATGGTCGCCTCGCGACTGGCGGGGCCCAACCCACTCGTGTCGCTCGGCTCCGACTGCGGTCGCGACGTGACGCGGTGGCGAGCGCGCGGCAAAATTTGCCGGAGCGAGGTAGAAAAACGCGTCAAGTAGTGTTTTTTACTTGCAATCGCCTACACGCGACCCTACAGTGAATCCAGTTTTTGGCCGCGGCAAGTTTTTTGCCGCATGAACAGCGGCGCTGATGAAGGCGTCGCAGGAGAGGTGCGGTAGATGGTCGAAGGTGAAAGGAGGCCGCTGCATTGAACGCCTTGGGACGACACCTGCTTCTCGAGTTGTTCGATTGCGACTCCGAGTCCATCAACAACCTCGAGGCCGTGAAGAGTTCCCTCATCGAAGCGGCGAAGCGGGCGCAAGCCACGATCGTCGACGTCGTCTTCCACGAGTTCAACCCATTCGGGATCAGCGGCGTGGTCGTGATCGCCGAGTCCCACCTCTCCATTCATACCTGGCCCGAGTACCGGTACGCCGCGGTCGACGTCTTCTCCTGCGGCGAAGTCCTCCAGCCGGAAATCGCCGTCAATTACCTGGTCGAGCAGTTCGGCGCCGAGCGCGCCTCCGTCGTCGAGATGCAGCGGGGCGTGTTCGTCAACGCCTGCGCTCCGGTGGTCAACAAGACCCCGGTCGCCGTCAGTTGATCAACCCGCAGTCGTACAAGTGGTTCTTCGAGACCACGACGCCCGTCGAGGGCCACATGCACGCCATCGTGCGGACCCTCGTCCAGGCCCACACCAAGTTCCAGCAGGTCGAGATCATGGAGACGGCCTCCTACGGCAAGTGCCTCGTTCTCGACGGCCGGATCCAGTCCAGCCAGCATGACGAGTTCATCTATCACGAGGCGCTCGTCCACCCCGGGCTCCTGGCCGTCGAGGGCCTGCCCAAGAGCGCGCTGGTCATCGGTGGTGGCGAGGGCGCGACGCTCCGTGAGTTCCTGCGCTACCCGTCGATCACCCGCGCCGTCATGGTCGACATCGACAACGAGGTGGTCGATCTCTGCAAGCGGCACTTGCCCGAGATGCACCGGGGCGCGTTCGATGATCCGCGCACCGAGTTGCGCCACGAGGACGCCCGCGCCTACCTCGAGCGAACCAGCGACCGCTTCGATCTGATCGTCAGCGATCTCGTCGAGCCGCTCGAGGAGGGCCCGGCCTGTTTGCTCTACAGCCGTGAGTTCTACCGGGTCGTTCACGATCGCCTCACGCCGGGCGGCGTCTTCACCATGCAGGCGGGAATGACGAAGGTCGGCGAGCAGGGTTTCTTCACCGCGATCAACCGGACGCTTCGGGAAGTTTTCCCGGTCGTCGCCGGTTATCAGACCTTCATTTCCTGCTTTGGGACACCCTGGGGCTTCATCCTGGCCGGCAAGAAGGTCGATCCTCGGAAGCAGGACGTCGGAGCGGTCGACCGGCTGATCGCCGACCGCGTGAAGGGCGAGCTGGCGTACTGGGACGGCCAGACCCACCAGCACGCGTTCGCCTTACCCAAACATCTCCGCCGAGCGATCGCCGCAGAGACGCGCGTGGTCACGGACGCCAACCCGCTGATCGTGGCCTAGCACCCCCCGCGGCGTGGCGGCCCAGCGCGGGTTCGGCCTCGTCCTCCTGATCGTCGTCGCTGGACTCGTCGTCGGCTCTCTCCTCGGCGAGCTTCTCGGTAGTCTCACCACCGGCTGGCTCCAGGACTTTCTCACCAAAGGGCCGACCATAGGATTGACTCCGCCCGTCACGCTCGATCTGCGATTGATCGCGTTCACGCTGGGCATCGCCTTCAAGGTCAACGTGGTGGGGGTCCTCGGCATCTTGATTTCCGCCGTCACGCTTCGCCGGCTCTAGGCCGCCCGTCTCCCGTGGTCATCCTCGCTTCCGCCTCACCCAGGAGGCGGGAACTGCTGGCCCGGCTCGTGCGCGACTTCTCCGTCATCCCGGCCGACGTCGACGAGTTGCTCTCCGCGCCGATCACTCCAGCCTCGGTTGCCGCGCTGGCTCTGGCGAAGGCGCGCGCCGTCGCCAGCCAGATCAATCACGGCGTCGTCCTCGGCGCCGACACGATCGTCGTCGTGGACGGGGAGCCTTTCGGCAAACCGACGAGCCCCGACCACGCCCGCTCGATGCTCCGGCGCTTGCGCGGCCGCAGTCACGAAGTGATCACCGGAGTGGGCGTCATCGATGCCGCCAGCAGGCGGGAAGCGGCGACGGCGGTGACGACCAGGGTGTTCATGGTGTCGTTCACGGATCAGGCGATCGATGACTACGTGGCGACGGGAGAGCCACTCGACAAGGCCGGAGCCTACGCGATCCAGGAGCGGGGCCGTGACCTCGTGGCCGGCTACGTCGGCTCCTACACCAATGTGATCGGACTTCCGCTCGCCGCCACGCGTCGGCTGCTCAGCGACTTCGGCGTTGGAGCGCCCCCCGGTGGATGAACTCCTCGGGCTTGGGCATCTTGAGCGTGCCGGGCAACGGCCCGTAGGCGCGGATCAGGTCGACCGTCTCGGTGAGCTGAACCGGCGATACCGTGCCGTCCGGCAAGTAGATCTCGCGGGTGGCGGCGAGCCGGCGCGCAAACTCGTCGGGCGCGCCGACCAGGCTGGCCGGCCATCTCGCGGCCACATCCTCGGTCGGGGCGCCGATGATCACCCGCTCGGCCGCCAGCACCGCGCGAGCGAATGCGGCCAGGGTCGCGTCGCGAGGCATGCGGTCCGATCGACCGAAGACGCCGGCGTTGATGGTCGGAAAGCCGAGCGTTGCGACGACCGCCTCAGGGCTGCGCAGATCGGCCAGAACGCCGGCGGCGCTGTCGTTCATGAGCCGGCTCACGTTGGGCTCGGCGACGAGCCCGGCCTGGACGTCGCCGCTCTCGAGGCCGGCGACCAGGGCGCGCGTGCCGAGACTGACCAGCTCGACCTGCGTCATGGTGATGCCGGCGCGGGCCAGGAGCGCGTTGAGCCAAGCGTGCTCGGGGGCCCCAGGGGTGGCGACGCCGATCCTCAACCCGACCAGGCTCTTGACGGACGTGAGTGTGCCGTCGAGGCTCTTCGTCGCGAGCAGCGCGACCGGTGGCGCCGCGGTGAGGCCGAGCACGAGCTTGGACATCTGACGGGGCTGGCGGGGCCCGAAACGAAGGATGGCCTCGAGCGACGTCGCCGCGAGATCGACCTGGCCCTGGGCCAGCGCCTCGGCGGCACCGACCTCGGCGCGCGTCGTCTTGAGCACGACGGAGAGGCCTTCGCGCGTGAAGTGGCCCTCCACGTCGGCCACCCGAAGCGGGAGATACTCCGGTGACGTCGGCGGACCCGTCACCGCCACGATCAAGGTCTGGAGCAGCACGATGAGCCCGAGCACGCCCTCAGCCCCTCCGTTCCGTCTGCGCCGGCGCCGGATTCCCGGGCCGCCCGTGGACCCGATCAAGGCGCGGCTGCTGAGGCTTCACGTGGCCCTGCTGCGACGGTTCGGTCCCCAGAGTTGGTGGCCCGGACGATCGGGCTTCGAGATCGCTGCAGGCGCGATCCTCACCCAGCACACCGCATGGACCAACGCGGCCCGCGCGATCGCGGCGCTGGACGCCCGCCGTTTGTTGAACGCCGAGCGGCTGGCCGCCCTGGGCGTCGAGGATCTGGCGCAGGTGATCCGCTCCGCCGGCACCTACCGTTTGAAGGCACGACGGCTGCACGACTTCACGGCGTGGCTGCTCGCGCGCTTCGGCGGGCGCTGGGAGCGGCTGCGGCGCGAGCCGCTCGCGCCACTCCGTCGCGACCTGCTCGGCGTGCCCGGGCTTGGCCCAGAGACCGTGGACGCGATTCTGCTGTACGCTGCCGGTCGCCCAGCGTTCGTCGCCGACGCGTACACGCGCCGGCTGCTCGAACGCCATCGCCTCGTCAGCCACGGCGTGAGCTACGAGGCGGCGCGCGCCTTCGCCGAGGCCCACCTGCCGTCCGATCCCGCGCTCTTCAACGAGCTTCACGCGCTCGTCGTCGCCGTCGGGAAATCGCACTGCCGCACCGTGCCGCGCTGCGAGACGTGCCCGCTGCGATTCGATCTCCGGGGCCGCCGGCCGGCGTGATCCATCATCGGCGACGCGCCACGTTCATCAAAACCTCGACGATGCGCTCGGTCGCATCGGGCACGGCCACGCCCCGGGCGCGATCGCCCATCTGCTTCAACGCGGCGGTGTCGGCCAGCAGCTCGCGCACGCGGTCCACGAGTCGCGCCGGCGTCAACTCGCTCTGCGGCAGCACCGCGCAGCCACCCGCGCGCTCGACCACGCGAGCATTGGCCATCTGCTCGTCCCCGCTGGCGCCGGGCAGGGGAACGTAGAGCGCCGGCACGCCGAGGTGGCAGCACTCGTTGACCGTTCCGGCCCCGGCGCGTCCGATCACCAGTGAAGCGGCCGCGTAGATCGGCGCCAGCTCCTCGCCGACCCACGGCTTCAGCGTGTAGCGACGGGCGAGCGCCGGCGGCAGGGCCGCCCGACGCTCTTCGAGCCAGATGCGATCACCGGTGGCCGGGTTGTTGCCGCACTGATGGATCACCTGGGCCTGCACGAGTAGCGCGACCAGTGCCTCGCCGACCGCGCGATTGATGCGCTGAGCGCCCTGGGCGCCGCCGGTGACGTAGATGACCGGTACGGCCGGATCGAGGTTGAACATGGTGACGGCGTCGGCCCGCACGCCGGCCTTGAGCTCGGGTCTGAGCGGATTGCCGGTGACGACGACGCGCGCCGGAGGAAAGCGTCCTTCCGTGTCGGGAAACGTCACCGCGATGCGCGAGGCGAAGCGCGCGGTGACGCGATTGGCGAGTCCGGGGACGGCGGTCTGCTCGTGGATGACAACAGGCACGCGGCGTAGCGCCGCGGCCAGGACGACCGGCACCGCGACGTACCCGCCGGTGGCGAAGACCGCGCGCGGTCGAAGCTTCCCGAGCGCGCGCGCCGCGGCCACGATGCCGGTCGGCGTGTTCACCAGCAGATCGGCCACGTTGCGCCACGACCAGTAGCGGCGGAGCTTCCCCGTCGGGATGGCGACGTAGGGGACGTTGCGGGCGGGGACGATGCGGGCCTCGACGCCGGCGCGGCTCCCGATCCAGGCGCAGGTGAGCCGACGTTCGCGAAGGAGCGCGGCGACGGCGAGACCCGGGCTCGTGTGACCGCCGGTGCCGCCGCCGGCGATCACGACGTCAACCATAGGCAATCATTTCACCGCTCGGCTCGCCGCTGACGCGGCTCACCTCGCACTCCTATTTCCGACCATTTCACCGCTCGCCTCGGCCGTCGGACGGCCTCAGCTCGCACGGCCACTCTCGCGATGGCGGTCGAGCGCCAGCTCGATGAGGCGGTTGACGAGCGTGACGTAATCGAGGCCCGAGGCTTCCCACATCCGCGCGTAGCCGCTGGTGGCGGTGAAGCCGGGAATCGTGTTGATCTCGTTCACCAGGAGGCGATCGGCGCCCTCGAGGAAGAAGTCGACGCGCGCCATGCCGGCGCAATCGATCGCCCGGAAGGCGGCCACGGCCAGCTCCTGCACACGTCGCGTCAGCTCGGGCCCGATCGGCGCCGGGATGACGAGCTGAGCCTGGCCCTCGGCGTACTTCGTCGCGTAGTCGTACCAGTCGCCGGCGTAACGGATCTCGGCGGGCAACGACGCGACGGGCTCGTCGTTGCCGAGCACGCTCACCTCCACCTCGCGACCGACCACCGCGCGCTCGATCAGGATCTTCCGGTCGTGCCGAGCCGCCTCGTCGATCGCCGCCGGCAGATCGTCGGCCTTCCGCACCTTGCTGATGCCGACGCTCGAGCCGAGGTTCGACGGCTTGACGAAGCACGGGATGCCGATGAGCCCGGCGATGCGGCGGGCAATGCCGGCCCGGTCGGCGCGCCACTCGTGGCGCATGACCACCGCGTGCTCGACCATCGGCAGGCCGTGAGCGCGGAAGACGTCCTTCATCGCGACCTTGTCCATGCCGACCGCCGACGCGAGCACGCCGGCACCGACGTACGGAAGATCGGCCATCTCGAAGAGGCCCTGGATCGTGCCGTCCTCGCCGTAAGGGCCGTGAAGCATGATCACGACGACGTCGAGGCCCTGTCGGAATCCCGCCGGCAGCCCGCCGGCGGGCTCGGTGCGAGCGAGCGCCATGTTGCCGGCTGCGTTGCTCTCGGCGCGGTCCGCGAGGGCCTTCTTGACGGCGCCGGTGGCGTCGGTGGTGGGGAGCGCGACGCGGGCTTGATGGGCCAGTACGCGCAGCGGGTCGCCGCCGACGACCCAGCGCCCGTCGCGCGCGATGCCGACGGGCACGACGGTGTGGCCACCGCGCTCCAGCGCGGCGATGACCGACGCCGCCGAGGCCAGCGAGACCTCGTGCTCTCCCGAGCGGCCACCGAAGACGACACCGACGCGACGCGACGGCATGAAGCTGATTTTAGCAGGCGAGATCGCGATGGCCGCCGCTTGTCGGCGACGCCACGCACGCAGGCGGTGTTACTCGGCGTGAACGAAGCCGACCGCGGTGAGCGGGTTTCCGTGCTCCGTCGCGCAGAGTTTATTGCCGCAACCTTCCACGTGAGGGGCCGCAAGGGAGGTGCCAGCGGGTGCCGGCTGGCATTAGCTGCGTTCTCGCCGCTCAGTGCGCCATCGACGCCACTCGTCGAGGCGGCGCCCCAGCTCGGCCTCGAGTCCGCGGTCGGTGGGCCGGTAGTACTGCCGGCCGCGTAAGGCGTCGGGCAGGTGCTCTTGATCGACCCGCGCGTCGGGTGCGTCGTGAGCGTACTGATAGTCGCGGCCGTAGCCGAGATCCTTCATGAGCCCGGTGGGCGCGTTGCGGATGTGGAGGGGCACCGGCTCGGTCGGACGCTCGTTCACGTCGGCCCTGGCGTCGTTGTACGCGGTGTAGGCCGCGTTCGACTTCGGCGCCAATGCCAGATAGAGCGTGGCCTGGGCCAGCGCCAGCTCGCCTTCGGGCGAGCCGAGAAAGTCGTACGCCTCCTTGGCGGCCAGCGTCAGTGAGAGCGCGGCGGGATCGGCGTTGCCCACGTCCTCGGACGCGAAGCGAACGAGACGCCGCGCGACGTACAGAGGGTCTTCGCCCGACTCCAGCATGCGCGTCATCCAGTACAGGGACGCGTCGGGATCCGAATCGCGAAGAGATTTGTGGAGGGCCGAGATGAGGTTGTAGTGCTCTTCTCCCGATTTGTCGTAGAGCAGCGTCTTCTTCTGGGCGGCTTCGCGAATGGAGGCTTCGGTCACCCGCGCCGGGCGCGGACCGCGCGCGCCCATGTTGACGGCCAGCTCCAGGATGTTGAGAGCAGAGCGGGCGTCGCCGTTGGCCAGGCCCGCGACGCGACGGAGGGCGTCGTCGTCGGCCTCGACGCGGAGCGCGCCCAGCCCGTGCTCGCGGTCGGTGAGCGCCCGGCGCATGATGCTCAGCAGATCCTCCTCGCCGAGCCCGTGGAGCACGTAGACGCGGCAGCGCGAGAGCAGTGCGCCGTTGACCTCGAACGACGGATTCTCGGTGGTCGCGCCCACCAGCACGACGGTGCCTTTCTCGACGTGGGGCAGGAACGCGTCCTGCTGGGCACGGTTGAAGCGATGGATCTCGTCGACGAAGAGGATCGTGCGGCGCCCAGCCCGCGCGCGCTCGGCGTCGGCCTCGCCGATCACCTGCCGGATCTCCTTGACGCCCGAGAGCACGGCCGAGAACGCGACGAACCGCGCGCCGGCCACGTGAGCCATGAGCGAGGCGAGCGTCGTCTTGCCCGATCCGGGCGGGCCCCACAGGATCATCGAGTGCAGCTCGCCGCGCTCGATCGCCTCGCGCAACACGCGCCCGGGGCCGACGAGGTGCTCCTGGCCGACCAGCTCGTCGAGCGTGCGCGGCCGCATGCGGTCGGCCAGCGGCGCTCCCGCCGATTTCGCGCGCGCGGGCGTCCCTTCCGTCGGGGAGCCGAAGAGATCGCCGGTCTTCACCGCCGACCGTCGACGTTCGCCGCCAGCCACGCCGGCAGCGCGGCCAGATCGTCGAGCGTCGCCTCCGGCTCGACCTTCCAGCGCACGAGATCCTCGAGCTTCGGACGGTAGGCGACGAACGGCACGCCGGCGGCGGCCGCCGCCACGCCGTCCACCCAGGAATCTCCCACGACGACCGCTGCGCAGTCGCCGAAGCGCTTCTGGATCACGCGCCAGCCGGCGGGATCGGGCTTGAGCGCGTCCATCTCGTCGCGAGTGACGATCAGATCGAACTCTCCGAGCAATCCGAAGCGGTCGAGCACGTCGGCGGTGATGGCCCGGGCGTTGTTCGTCCACAGCGCGATGGCGAAGCCGGCGGCGCGCGCGCCCACGATGGCGTCGCGCGCGCCTGGCTCCAGGGAGGCGCGATCCAGGGCGCGCCGCTCATGATCGAAGGCAATGGCCCACAGCGCGTCGAGCAGGTGCGGTGCGTCGCGGCGACAGAGCGTGATCAACTCACCCACACGGTAGCGATCGGGACGGGCCACCAGCGGGCCGCACGCCTGCTCGAATCGGGCCCGCATGTCGAGCGCCATCGCGGCCAGATCGAGCGGCGAACGGATGAGCGTGTGATCGAGATCGAACACGCACAGACGCACGGCGCCCACAGCATACCGTGCTACGATAACCGGGTCATCATGAAGCGCCGCAGCATCACGGCGTTGGCGTTTCTCCTCTTCGCGATCCTTCCGACCTCGACCGCGCTCGCGGTGGACGAGGCCGATCGCCTGTTCCTCGTCGGCGAGCGAGCGACCGCCGACGGTATCGCTCCCGTCGCCCGTCGTGCTCTCGAGCGCTTCGTCCAGGAGTTCCCTCAAGATCCGCGCCTGCCCCAGGCCGTGCTGTTGCTCGGCCGCGCGCGCCTGGCCGTCGGCGACTACGAGGCGGGCCTGGAGGCGTTCAAGCGCGCTCAGACGATGGAACCGCCGCCCGGCCGGCCACTCGAAGCAAAGTTCTGGGAGGGCGAGGCGCTGTTCCGCCTTCGCCGCTTCGCCGACGCGCGCACCGCGTACGACGCCGTCCTCAAGGGCGACGCCAGCTCTCCGCTCGCCGCCGATGCCCAGTACGGCTTGGCGTGGACCGATCTCGAGCTGAAGCGCCCAGAGGCGGCCAAGGCCTTCCGCGATTTCCTCGACGCCTGGCCCAACCATCCGCTGGCGCCGTCCGCGACCTTCTATCTCGCCCGCGCGCTCGTCGAGCAGCGGCGCTTCAACGAAGCGCTGCCGCTGCTGCAGGGCTTCCTGGCCAAGTCTCCCAACCACAAGCTGGCGCCCGACGCGCGTTACCTGCTCGGCGTGGCGCGAGTGAACGGCGGTGACCCGCGGGCCGGCGTCGCCGACCTCCGGGCGTTCATCGAGGCGGCTCCGCAGCATCCCGACGCGGCATTGGCCCGGCGCACGATCAACGAGACACTGGGACGCTACGGGGACCGCCAGGAGCTTCAGGACACCTACACGGCGCTGATGGCGCAGTCTCCGACGACAGCGGAAGCGCTCAACGACGCCGCGAGCATCGCGGGACGTCTGGCCCGCCCCAAGGACCAGGAAGCGGCGCTGAAGAAGCTGCGTACCGAATTTCCCGATCACCCGCTGGCCTACCGCGCCGCCCTCGACCTCGCCAACGCCGCGTTCAAGCGCAAGGAGTTCAAGGACGCGTCAGCCCAGGCCCAGGTGGCGACGAAGAGCGAGGAGGACGGCGTGCGCGCCGAGGCGTTCCTGCTCTCCGGCGAATCCGAGCTGAAGCTCAAGCGCTTCCCGACCGCGGCCAAAGCCTTCGAGGCGGCGGCTGACGTGAAGACCGCGGATGCGGCGGTCCGGTATCGTGCGCTGGCCGGGCTTGGTCTGGCGCGGGAGGAGCAGCGCGAGTGGCGCTCCGCCCTGGTCGCCTACGAATCGGTCGCCGCCAAGAGCCCCGACCCCACGCTGCGTGACTGGGCGAAAGAGCGCGTGGCCGCCGTGAAGCAGCGCCTGAGCAACGGCGGCAGCGCCGCCAAGCCGAAGAGCGGATCGTGAGCCGCCCTCTGATCGGGCTGGCCGCGTTGTGGCTCGCGCTCGTCGCGGCGACTCCACTGCCGCTCACGCCGCCGCCGCCCGACGTCACGCCGCTGGTGCCGATCGTGTCGGCGCCGCTCGACAAGCCGGCGCTCCAGATCCCGCGTCCCGCGCTGCCGCCCCAGCCGCTGGAAGTGCCACCGTTGCCGCCGGCGCTGGTGGCGCTGCCGACGGCGTCCAAGCCCGCGGCCCCGGTGCCGCCGCCCCGCGTGTTGCCGTGTGCGGGCGCGTGGCTGCGGATCGCCTCGGAGTCACTGGAGTGCGGCCGTGCGCGATTCGTCAAAGGTGAGTTCGAGGACGCCGCTCGCGCGCTCGAGCAAGCGATACGAGCAGGAAACAATGCCGACGTGCTGGTCGAAGCACGCTACTGGCAGGCCGAGACGACGTACCGGCTCGGGCGCTTCGACGAAGCCGATCGCCTCTTCCGCCAGGTCGTCGCCGACCGTGGCGCTGCCGACCTGGCCCCCTGGGCGCTCCACAGTAGCGGGTGGACTGCCTTGCGCCTCGCCGACGGGCCCCGCGCGCTCGATGTGTTCAGACGCCTGGCGGCGACGAAGCTGCCGGCGCCGCTCGATGCGTGGGCACGTCACGGCCTGGCGCTGGCGCTGTACTCGCTGCGGCAATACGACCAGGCCGAGAAGGCGTGGGCCGACCTCGCCACCCGCCGGCCGGCGTCCGCGGGCCTCGAGCGCGACATCATCTTCTGGCACGGTGAGGCGCTCGCCCGGCTCGGACGCTCCGAGGAGGCCGCGCAGGAGCTCACTCGCTTCGCGCAGGGCGGGCCGCATCCGCTGCTCGCCACGAGCCTGTTGCGGCAGGGATGGGCGAGCCTCGACGTGACGAAGCCGGCTGACGCGGCGGCGGCGTTTCGCGCGTACCTCGGCGCGGCGGCCACGCCGTCGGGCACCGAAGGGCCGACACCGGAGCGCGATTGGGCCGATCTCGGCCTCGCGCTGACCTCCATCGCGTCGTTCGACTGGAACGCGGCAACTCAGCAGGTGAATCAGCTTCAGGGGCGCCGCTCGTCCCTCGCGGTGCCGGCTCGCTTGCGTCTGGTGGCAGCCGCCATCGAGAACCGGCAAGCCGCCGTGGCTCAGACCCTCACGCAGGATCTCCTCGCCATCACGCTCACGCCGGCAGCGCGCGCGTGGGTGCTCCTGGCCAAGGGCGAGGCCCACTACGCCGAGGGCAACCGCGACGAGGCGCGCACCCAGTACGAACTGGTCCGCGGCATCGATGCCGCCAGCCAGGTCGGTCGTCGCGCCACCCTGAGATTGGCGCAGACGAACTTCGAGCTGCGCGAGTTCGCTCAGGCGCTCACCGATCTGGCGCCGCTGCTCAACGCCGGCGTGCCGACCGAGCTTCGCAACGCCGCGCTCATGCTCCAGGGTGAGGCGGCGTATCACGCCGGCAATTACGCCCTGGCCGCCGACGCCTACCGCCGCGTCCTGGTGGAAGTTCCGACCGACCCTCAGATGCCGGTCGTGCGCAGCGCGCTGGCGTGGACGGCGCTCAGGCAGGGGCGGCGCGACGAAGCGCTCCAGCAATTCCAGGAAGTGGCGCGCGCGCAGTCGGGCGATTCGCGCGCAGTGGATGCGCTCGTGCTGGCGTCCGAGCTGCTGCTGGCCTCGGGCAACGTCGATCAGGCGCGCGAGCTGCTCGAGCGCATCATGGCCACGCAGCCGAATCATCCGCACACCGAGTTCGTCCGGCTCAACTATGGGCTCCTGCTGGCGCGCACGGGACAGCACGGACTGGCCCAGCGCCAGCTCCGCGACTGGATCACGCGAGCGCCGTTTCCGCCACTGCTGGGTCGCGCTCATCTCGGACTCGGGGCGACATTGCTCGCCACCGGCCGACCCGTCGAGGCGGGGCGCGAGTTCACCGCGGCTCAGCGTGAAGGCATCGCCGATCTGGCCGGCCTCGGTCTCGGCATCGTCGCGCTGGCCGAGCGGCGGTTCGATGACGCGACCAAGAGCTTCACCGAGGCGCGGGATCAGGGCGCGCCGCCGGTCGCGCGCGCTGCAGAGTACGGCCTCGCCGTCGTCGCGTACAGCATCGGCAAGACCCGCGAGTTTCGTCCGGTCGCGCAGGCCGCGCTCGACGCCGCGCAGCGCAGTCCCACCGCCCCGCGGCTACTCTACGTCCTCGCCGGCCTCGGCGCCGCGGACAAGGACTGGGCCGCCGCGGCCGGGTTCGCCAAGCGGCTCGTCACGGACTTTCCAGACGACGAAGCGGCCGACGACGCTCTCATGCGCGTCGGCGACGAGGCGGCCCGGGCCGGCGCCTGGCCTGTCGCCTACGAGATGCTGACGCTCCTTCGCCAGCGCTACCCACAATCGCCGTTCGTCGAGGATTCGCGCCTGGTGCTCGCCCAGGCGCAGGTCGAGACCGGCCGCGGCGGCGAGGCTCAGAAAGCGCTCGACGATTTCGTCGCGGCGACGCCCAACGACGCCCGCACGCCTCAACTCTTGCTTGCGCTGGCGCGAGCGAGAGAATCCGCCGGTGATCGGGCCGGAGCGCTCGATGCGTTCGATCGCGCCGCCAAGCTGGCGCCGGCGGCGGCGTGGACGCCGGATGCGCGCCTGGCTCACGGCCGCTTGCTCGCTGCCGAGAAACGCTGGCCCGACGCCCGCGCGGCGTTCGAGCCGGTGCTGCGCCAGGCCGATCCGGCTCTGTCGGCTCAGGCGGCGCTCGGGATCGGCGCGACATTCGCGGGCTCCGGCGATCAGCTTCAGGCGGCCGAGTACTATCTGAGCGCGGCCTACCTGGCGCCCGACACGCCGGCGGGCCGGCGCGCGCTCATCGAGGCGGGGCGGGCGCTGGCCGCGCTGAAGCAGCCCGACGCGGCGGCGACGCTCTACCGAAAGCTGATCGCGCAGAGCGGCGTACCCGCCGATCTCGCCGACGCCGCCCGTCAAGGCCTCGCCGACCTCAAGCGCTGACGTGCGCGGCTACGGGGGCCGGATCCTCACCGTCGATCTCACGCGCGCCACTTCGCGCGTCGAGCCGCTCGACGAGGCCACGGCGCGCGCGTTTCTCGGAGGCAACGGCCTGGCCGCCCGCCTGCTCTACGACCGGGTCCCCGCCGGTGTGGACGCGTTCGATCCCGCGAATGCCATGGTCTTCGCGGTCGGGCCCGTCACCGACACCACGGTGCCGGGCAACAGCCGCGCGTGTGTTGCCGCGAAGTCACCCCTCACCAGTCTGTTCTTCGATTCGACGTTCGGGGGACGGTTTCCGGCCACGCTCAAGCGCACCGGCTTCGACGCCGTCCTGATCACCGGTCGAGCGGCCGCTCCCGGTTATCTCGTCGTCACCGAGAGCGGAGCCGAGCTGAAGGCGGCCGACGATCTGCAAGGCCTGACGACGCGCGATACGGTGCAGAAGCTGATCGCCGCTGAAGGCGCCGACGCCGATGCGATCGCCATCGGCCCCGCAGGCGAGCGGCGCGTCCGCTTCGCCGCCATGGCCCACTACTGGAAGAACCGCGAAGGCGTCTCCGGGCGCGGCGGGCTCGGCGCCGTGTTGGGCAGCAAGAATCTCAAGGCGGTCGTCGTCAAAGGCAATCGCAAGACGGAGATGGCCGACGCTCCCGCGCTCAAGGCGCTCATCGACCAGACCCGCGAGCCGCTCAAGACCGGCACGCAGGCGCTGTCGACCTTCGGCACGCCCTTCCTCGTCGGGCCCATCAACGCCATCGGTGCGCTCGGCGCCTACAACCTGCGACAGGAGACGTTCGCCGAAGCCGCTGCCGTCAACGGCGACTCGATGAAGGCGCATTACCACGACCGTGACACGACGTGCCTGAAATGTCCCGTCGCCTGCGGCAAGCAGTACGCGATCGGCGAGGGCGAGTTCGCGGGAACGCGCGCGAAGATGCCCGAGTACGAGACGATCTTTGCGCTTGGCCCCATGCTCGGGATCTCGAATCCCGAGGCGCTGATCCTGGCCAACGACCTCTGCGATCTGCAGGGCATGGACACGATCTCGATCGGCGTCACGCTGGCCTTCGTCTGCGAGGCGCTGGAGCGGGGCTGGCTGAAGCCCGCGGATGTCGGCGTGCCGTTCGGCTGGGGCGACTGGCGCGGGATGCTGAGACTGGTCGAGATGACGGCGGCGCGCGAGGGCTTCGGTGCCCGGATCGCCGACGGCGCGTGGCGCCTGGCCGAATCGGTCCATCCCGACGGGACCAAGCTCGTCTACGCGGTGAAACGGCTGGAGCTGCCGGCCCATTCGGCGCGCGCGCTCAAAGGGCTCTCGATCGGCTACGCCACGGCCACGCGCGGTGGCAGCCACCACGACACGCGGCCGACGCCACAGTATGCGCCGACCTTCGACCGGCGCTCGACGGCCGACAAGCCGGCGTTCGCCATCCGCAGCCAGAACTTCACCGCGGTCGGCGACTCGCTGGTGCTGTGCCGCTTCACCTCCGAGCGCGGCTTCGGGCTCTACGTCGGCCAGCCGTACGCGGACATGGTGAGCGCGGTCACTGGCTGGGACGTCACCGTGGAGGAGCTCGAACGGGTGGGCGAGCGCATCGTCAATCTCGAGCGGCTCTTCAACGTGCGCGAGGGCGTGCGCCGGGGCGACGACGTCCTGCCCTTCAAGGTCATGCACGAGCCGATCCCCGACGGGCCGTCGGCCGGGATGTATTGCCCACCCGACGAGCTGTCGTCGATGCTCGACGAGTACTATCGCTTGCGCGGCTGGGACGACCACGGTGTCCCCACGCCTTCCCGTCTGGCATCGCTCGGCCTCTGAGCCGAGCCGGCATCGACGACAACGGTCGTCTCACGGGACGACGAGTGCTACGATGAGCCGACGTCCCGCAGACGCAGATCTTCTGGATACGGGC
>Ga0066710_100002346_pt1 | contig 15190 bp, 16 predicted proteins | sample GraSoiAngelo_159_FD_79666 | JGI IMG/M metagenome (GOLD analysis project Ga0066710, IMG submission 79666) | Grasslands soil microbial communities from the Angelo Coastal Reserve, California, USA - 14_1009_16_40cm | ecosystem: Environmental > Terrestrial > Soil > Grasslands | place: USA...
CGGACAAAAAGTGTCTATATGTTTATGTGTGTGCTACTAGTTTAAGAGCGCTCCCCGAATCAACCGTTAGGGAGCAGCAGAGGTCGATTAAGTTTTTACCAGGGCTCGGAACCTAGGGAAGTGGACGCGACGGAGTCACTAACTAACAGCACAAGAAGCTCACCCCAAAACGCGCTGCCGCGTATTCTCCTGCGATTGGCTGCGCGAGTCAAGCGGGAATTAATTACGGAAAACCGACCCTACGCCTGCGATGATCGGCTCAGAAACACCGCCGGCCTATAGCACCCCAGATGTGTGTTTCTGAATTAGCAAGAAACCAGCGAGTTCGACATCAGGGCACTGATACCGGTCTACGGAGCGCCGCGTCGGAAAAGAATTTTTCGATACTTAAGTTTGGCTGAAGAGTTGGCCTGTCTGGTTCGGAGAGGCAGTCAGTACGCGCTGATGAGCCCGTTCCGCGTGCACCAATGCAAGAGCGCAACAATCTGGGACGGTGGATAGCCCGCCGAAGCCAACCTTCCCAACAGGTCGGACGAGCGCACTGGCCGCTGGGCCAGGTCGCGAATTTGCAGGAGGTCTACGCCGCCCACCCAGCGCACGGAGGTCCTGTCCGGCATCAGGATCGCGTCCCCCGCAACGATACGTGAGTCAACCTGAAGTTCGGACCGGGTAGTTTGTCCGGAGAAAACAACGAACTCGGGTAGGAGAGTCGGCGTGCGGCTTTTGGGCTGGTTCGGAGCGCGCAGGTGCTCAAGAAACTCCATGTGCCTTCGCTGGCTTTGCGACACAAAGTTCCGATAGAAGCGTTCCGCGTTTGCCCTCTGCTTGGGTGAGTCCCGCCAAGTGCGGATCACACTGGCACTCGCGAAGGCACTGGAGACGGCGAAGCGAACCCCTTGTCCTGCCACTGGGTCATACGCCAGCGCCGCGTCTCCGATCGCCAGCCTCCTGCCCCAGATTGGATTTTCGGACCATTGCGGAAACGCGGCACGCCGACCAACATAATCGAAGTCATCTGAGGCGACGCCCAAACTTTCCTGCTTGGCGGTATCTGGCATGTTGCGGCGCTTTCCACCATTGGCAAGAATCGCAACTGTCGTGCATTGCTCGAGCCCTATGCGGTAAGCCCATCCATCCGAGAGCCCGGCAACCCGCGCCCGCAGACATGGTGCTCGCGGAAAGGTAAAAACGTCGGCAAGCTGGTTGCCGCACCGGTGGATCGGACGCGACCACACTGCGGAACGTCCGGTGGCGTCGATGGCGGCTCCAAAGCGGACACCTTCGTGAGTAACTCCAACCGAGTGTCGCCGGCTACAGAGTTTCGGTAGGGACCGGCAAAGGCGAAGAACCGCACCACGTTTTACCGCTTCCCGGATCGCTCCCTTTGCCAGCAGCGAGCGCTCTACATGCATCCAGCGGCCGCCGCGAAGCATCGGGTCGTCAGCGTTCCAGTGGTTTTCAAAGCCCTCCACCATCACACCGCGGGCCTCGCGCAAAATGTGATCCAGTCCCAACTCTGCAAATAAAGGCAACGCAAGTTCGGGGATGGCTTCGGCCCCGGGTAGGATTTCGTTTCTGGTCGCAAGAATGAGGGGCCGCAGACCCAGCGCGCATAGCCTGATAGCCGCAGCTGCTGCAGCGATTCCCGCGCCGGCGATAAGCACATCGAAATCAGTGTCAGCGGATTGCGCCATTCACATTCACTTCTTCCGAGTCTTCACCTTAACGGCAGGTGCCGGAGGAAAAAAAGGAATGCCGATTCCTTTGCCTGCCAGCGCGTCCGCTTCATCGTGAAGGTCGAACATGATGTGACGGGCTGTGGCGATATGAAGCCCGTCCTCCATGTTTCCGGTTCTATAGGCTTGACCTAGTTCCCCGATGATATCGGCATACAATTTCAGGGCTCTTTCCACCCTGGCATCGGTGTTCGGCACGATTGCAACCTTCCTCAGGATGTGTCCGTAAGTTCTCGTGATCGTCCTGGGATCCGACTTGACTGCGACCTGTTCCGAGACCGGTCTCCCATTCTTCAGGAATTGCTCATACTTCTGTAGCACCACCTGAGTCTCCCGGAAGCGGCTGTAGTGCTCCATACCGTCGGCGATAATGCGGGCGGCAAGCTGCTCCAGGGTTTCACGATATTTCTTCTGACGGAGAGTCGCCAGCACTCGCCCGTACTGACCATCGAGGAATCCGCTGGGCTGCTCGACAGCGATGAAGTCTTGCAGCACGTCGGGTTCAAGAAGGCGCAACTGCCGTGGGCGCAATTTTCCGGTCGAGCGACGCTGAGGAAGTTGCGGCGCGCGAGACGGGTCATCGGCGACTGGAATTTCCTCCGCCACACCTAGAGATGGTCCCACCTTCTTACCTTCCGAGAGCATGCCATCATGCTCGAGGCTCCAGATCAATTGGTTGACCCAGCGCAGGTGCCGCATTTCGCTCACGGCGATGAAGAGAAGCTCGTGCCTCACAAAAGTGAGGACATTCTTGGTTCCCTCCTCTGCACCATCGGGCGTATTGAGGGAATAAAGCGCGTACAAGTACTCAAGCGCCACCGCGTGTTCAAGGGTCGCCAAATCTATCAGCTTGTCTGCCAATTCGTCGGGCGAAGCCAGCGGATTCATCCTGTCGAGTTCGCGCGGGTGGTAGACACCGGAAATCTCCCGACCCTCCAGAACAATCGCCAGATCCTGCCAGCGCTGGTTGATTTCATAGTGATCGATCTGAGCGGGTCGATTCAGCGAGTCCTCAGCCTTAGCGGGCGCCGTGCTGCTGCGATTCGAACGCAGCCAGTCAATCGGCGTCATTGCGAGCACCGGATCCTGGGGGGCGCCACTGGGTAATGTCGGCTCTCCTGGGGGATCGGCTGCCAACACGATATCCGGATGATTGGACGCCCAGTAAAAGCACGCGCAATCCCGGAAATCGTGCATCCAGGGCGAGCAGAGGCTCTGCGTTAGTTCTCCCGGAGCGTACGCATTGCTGATGACGCCGCTCTGCGGATCAACATAAGCTCGACGCTTGCCTTCCAACTCGATCATGTCTGGCGAAAACGTTTTACCGCTGATTCTTCTTCGTTGCTTGAGCTGGATCTTGATCGGCGCAGGCTGCAGGGAACCTATCAGCCGCTATGTCATCATCGCCATGTCGCTGTTGCTCACCGGCACGGAGATCGTTTTGCCCTCTTGCGTGATTTCTTCCAGAAACCATGATCCCAGGCTGAGCGTCTCACCGGTTTTTCCCGCCAATGCTTTTTTCACACCGGGATTCTCGTCCAGTGCAGGATCGTTAAGATCGGTATGCAGCAGCAGCACACCTGCCTCGGTGAACTCGAACACCAAGCCCGGGAAAAACCTGCGGTCCAGGTTGCGGTGATCAAACTCGAGCCCGGGAAAACAATTGCCGACCCCACTTTCCAGGCGGGTGTTGACGGGATTGCCGACCACTTCGACGGCCGCGCGGGCGGTCAGATTACGGGGAAAAATCTTGGGTATCATTGCATCAACTCTCCTCGGTCCAGCATTGCGGGAAACTGCCGCAGGGTCCGGTCATAGAAGCGCAGGCAGTATTCCAACCAGCCCCGGATGTAATCGCAGCCGCTGCGGCCGGCGCTCAGCACCTCTGCGTGGCAACCGCCCCCGCACAGATAGCGTGCCCAACAGGAGCGGCAGGGTTCTTGCCGGTCAACGTGTCGCGAACGCAGAAAATTCTCGCGACGATTCTGTGAAAGCCCAGTAGCAGTGTTTCCCAGGGCGAAGCGCGGATCGTCAATCGTACGGTGGCAAGTAAAATATTCTCCCCGCGCACTGACAGAAACATAGCTGGCGGCTGATCCACACGGCAACGGCTTGCAATAACCCGCATGCAACTGCCTCAGAGCAACCGCCAGGTTAGAGAAACGAAATTGGCTGCCATCACACACGCGCTGCCACTCAACTTCCGCGGCCCGCACCATCTCGTTCAAGAAGAGCGACCAATCCTGGTCGCGTAGCGCGAGTTGTGCGTCGGGGCTGGTGCGTAGCGGGCTGACTCCTACTTCAGCGAACCCGGCTCTCAGCAAGGCGTCGACGCGCTCCACCACCTGCAAGTCTTGCCTTGTGATGGTTGCACGGGCAGCGACGCGCGCTCTCCCGGGGTCTCGCAGTAGTGGAGTTATCGCCCGCATGGCCATATCAAATCCACTTCCGCCATTGCGGGATCGACGATGCTGATCGTTGGTTTCGGCCGAACCATCGAGACTGATGGAAACAGAGAAAGAGTGCTCGCGAAGAAATTCAATATCCTGCGCGGTCAGGAGCGTCCCGTTGGTGGTTACGGAAAAACCCACGCGACAACCGGTTCTCTTCGCCCGCTCGCAGGCGTACTCCGTAGCGGAGTACAACGCTTGACGGTTGAGGAAGGGCTCACCTCCGATGAATCCCACGGTAACCCTCTGTTCTGATACTCCGTCCAGCAACCGGTCGATGGCAGCACACGCGATTTCCCGGGACATCATGCTCACGCGTCCACCGAATCGTCCTTCGTCCGCGTAACAGTACGAACACGAGAGATTGCAGGCATGGGCAATGTTCAGCGAGATGGCGTTGGGCGGGGGAAGCGGGACACTTCTGGCGGTGGTAGGGACAACACGCTTGCCGAGTTCCAGCAATGCCTCCCCGGCTGGCTCACCTGCGCGCGCGAGCTGGTCAAAATATTCCGGGTCTACTTCGAAAAGGCGAGAGCCTTCCACCACGAAAACCAGCGGCGGACCTCCCGGCAAGAGATGAAGTAGCGGAGGTGGCCCGCTTGCGCCGATTGCCGCCGCAATCGGGCGAGAGGGAGCTTCTAAAGTCACGAGTCCCACCATCTCAAACACTCCTTATGTCTTACCGGCTCCTCCACGATTCTTCACGCCCCGCCTCGCAGTAGATCTTGCGGCGCCGGAAGCTTTGGCAGAAAGGCGTTTCACCACACGCATCACGTGATCCTGCGAGAGACTAAAATCGGGTGGTGCCACACCACCGGCGACAGTCTTTCCCGCACGCGGCTTGAGGCGATCGAGCGTCTGCATCAGTAATTCGTATTGGCGGCGGTTCAGCGACAGCGGCGTCGCATCCGAATCTCGCATGTAGGGTGGCATTCGCATATCGTGCTGCCGGTCACGATCGTTTCGTGGATCGCGCTGTTCCGGGTTCGGGCGGTCTTCCGGATTTGCTTTCGCAGGAAAATCCTTGAAGTGCGCATACGCTGGACGTATCAACTTCCTGACAAAACCTGCCTTCTGCCGCAGGGTCTGCGCCAGGTCATCCGCATCGGCCATTGGAGCATGGACCTGCGACGCTACCGAAGCATAAGGAAGCTTTTCTTTCAGGCTTGCTGCGCTGTTCAGGTCATCCTCCTTGTCAAACATGGGGTCGCGTTTGGTCATACTGGCAGGTATGGTGACCGAGGGCATGCCGGAAAAATTGCGCGGGCCGCCCCCGTCCACGGGCATCAAGAAGTTGCGCATCATGTCGAGGTTTGCCAGGCTGGCGGTCTCGTAAACCCGCTGGAACAGATCCCCAAGACGAACCACGGCGTCTTGTAGACGCTCGACCGGTTCGCGTTGCGGTGGATCGCGGTCAATCAACTCCTCCGCCAGCGAGCAGAACGGGCGCCGGTCTGGAGCAAAGTCCGGAGGGCCGCAGAACACACGAGCCGTGGCTTCGAAGGTCTTGCGCCCAGACATTACCGTAGCGTGCAGAACCACGTCACACGTATCATCCACCACGCCAAACGATCGGCTGCCGCGGCTTCTGTCGTCGGCGCCGTCATAGGTATCGCTGGGTTCTGGATTGTCGCTGCGGTTGTTCGCGGAGTACTGCGCCCAACTGGAGGCCGGATTCAATATGCGGTTAGCCGTCTGAACAATGACATGCTCGGTGTGCTGGGTGCCGGCATCGGCCTCACCCGCCTTGTCAACGCCCGGCGGTCCGTACACCTCACCTCGCGCCGGTGTGAAACGGATCCGCAAGACGCTGAGATCAACATCCATCCCCTTACCTAAAACGGGCCGTATCACCTGAAAATGCCCGAGTGGGATCGGCTTGTCGGCAAAAACCAACCCCTCCTCCCCGGTGGGCAGCTTCGGGCTTGAGGCCAACAGCGGATGCCGGCTATGGTCGTTCCCGGCGACCGTAATGCTCGCGGAAAAGGCGCACAACGGATCTCCGCAGCGCCGGGATGCCTTTCTATTGGCCGCTGTAACCGTGTATCTGACCTTCGCGAGCGAACTACCGTTGTTCTTCAGCCACCGCAATGTGATGGGCTGTTCCTCTCCATCGCTTCGTACCCACAGCTCGAAAAACGGGGCCACCGGGCGGAACAGGTTTCCATCTCGGAACTGAATCACTACCGGATGAAACGGACGCACGGATCCATCCGTCAGTACTTCCAGGCTGCGGCTGAGAGAGATGACGGTGCGTCCAGCGCCGTGCAGGCTGGGATCTTCTATCCAGCTGAAACTCACCAGTGGAGTTTCGCTCCCGCCTAGGCGGGCCACCGCCATGGGGGGCAGGAAAAATACTTCTTCGATTGTCGACATTAGGCCTTCCCTCAGAGATACAGGAGGCGGCTTGCTTTCTCACTGCGTTTCAAGCACCCCACGTGGCGCGGGCAACTTGTACTTGAAATCGAGAACTCGCCGTCCTGGACCACTTGCCGCCGTTGGGCACTGACCCGGCTCAATGCTTGCATGCAATGTCGTACTGTGAATCGGTCGGAGAGTCGTTACCGGCCGTGACTACCCAGCGGGCGAAGGCTAGCCTAGTTCATATCCAGCTGTCAATGGCTTAGCCTTTGTGGCTTAGCCTTTGTTCCAAAATCAGAACAAGAATCACGGCTCTTCCTCCCTAGGATCTGTGCGACAACAATCTCTGATGATGCGTGCGAAACGGTTCTACCACCGTATGGGCCTTCAGTGCCTTCAGCGGCATCTGCTTGCGCTTCGCTATCTGTTCGCCTAGAATACGGCAAGGATTCCCGCTCCTCCAGGCAAGCCGGTCGAGAAGATTCTCCTGAAAGGAAATGGCGCCAGGAAAAACGCGCTAGCAGTTACCAGATGAGAGTGAAGTCCTTTACGTACGAAAGGAACTGGACGGGGAAGTACTACCGGCAACGGTTGTTCCAAAGCATGCAGACCATGGACAAGCACATTGCAAGCATGCTGGACGACGGTTGGGAAATAATGACGGAAAGCTCCCATTCTGGAAATAGTCGAGGATTTCGACCTTTTGCGAAACGCGATACCATCACAGTTTCGTTTCGAAAAACCTGAGTGATTGTAGCCATCCACACCCACCCTGAGCCGCGCCGGCCGAAGCCGTACTCTCCTCAGGTCCCGACCAGACTTCCCGGCACTTTCTATAGCTCCGGCCTATCAATCTGAGACGACGAAGTCTTGGACGCCCTAAGGGCGTCTTTCGTAGCGTTAATTCAGAAATTTCGTTTAAGTGCTCGAAAGTGTGGCAAGGCGATTGTTCTCTTTTGAGGCAATTGTCACCTGCCAGCAAGGAGTCTGGATACACAAGGAGCATCGTATATGAACCCCCGAAACACCGGAAGGTTTTGTAGACGCTGACGAAGCCGCTAAATTCCTATTCCTCACGCGGCGCCGTATTTTGGAACTCGCGCGGGCAGGAAAGTTGCCCGGCCATCCCATCGGTGACGGAGCTCGGCGCGTTTGGCGCTTCCGTTTGAGCGAGCTTACTGCAGCCGTGACTACCGTGGAAAAATCGGGGTTTACTTCTCGTGCCAGAGCCAGTATGGTTCGGAGCAAGGCAGTCCCCGGTCGTGTGGCCAACTAAAGGAGACCACATGACACGTTTTCAGAGGGGATGGTTACGTGTAGTACATCGCAAGCAGGGCCGCATGTGGCAGCTTCGCTTTAACAAGGTTGATCCGGCAACCGGGAACAGAAAGGAGCAGACGACAATCGTCGGCTCTCTCACTGGTTTCCCCACCGAGTCGGCGTGTTGGCGCGAGATTGACCGTCAGCGGTTGATCGAGAGAATCAACCAACCAGAAATCCAAACCAAACTGCGCTTTCGGCAAGTAGCTGATTTCTATCTGAACCACAGGGTGTTCAGCGAACTTGCCCACACAACGCAGTACCTGCACAGGCACATCGTCAATGCCTACCTTGTTGCTCGTTGGGCGGATGAATTCGCCCTTGAGCTTCGGGGTCTTGCTGTTGAGGAATGGCTACTCTCGCTCAGCAAGAATGAGGGCGGCGAATTGGAAGGGCCGACCTTGGGCAAGATCAAACAAGTGATGATGGTCATCTTGCGGACGCTGAAAAATACGGGCATCTGCCGACAGGATTCACAACCGAGTTGGGGAGGCAGATCAGCATCTCAACCTCCTCCGACTACGAAGCTGTGATTCTGACGCCAGAGCAGACCATGACAATCCTGAGCCTCATGTGTCAGCCAGAGCGCACACTTACGCTCTTGGTTGCCGCGACCGGCTTGCGGTGGTCAGAAATCGCCGGACTTCAGTGGCAGGATGTTGACTGGAGCGGGAACCGCATTCACCTACGGCGTACGTTCATTGACGGCAAGATCGCGGAGCGTCTCAAAACAAAAAAATCCAAATCCGCCGTCGCTATGGCTCCCCTGCTCGCTCGCTTCCTCAGGGAGTGGCAGGGAGCAACCATGTACGCTTCGCCCACCGATTGGGTCTTTGCTTCGGAAAAGGAGAAGGGGAGAATCCCTCGCGTGGGAAACATGCTGGTGTCCGACCACCTGCGCCCGGCTGCGATAAAAGCCGGGGTACTCCATGTAGCGGAAGACGGCACTGTGTACGACTCCAGCGGAAGTCCGGTCAAGCGGTTTGGATTTCACAATCTGCGTCACTCGCTGAGCACGGCATTGATGACGGGCGAAAAGGAAGATCCTCGCACCGTCCAGGACATGCTGCGCCACAGCAAGGTCGCCACGTCTCTGGAGCTTTACACTCAGAGCACGATGCAACAGCGGATCGCGGCGCAGGAGAAATATCTGCGCCGAATTCTCCCGCAGAGCGAGTTGGTGAACGTGAACGGTACGAAGAACGGTACGGGCTTTACGGGCGGGCCGTTGCAAGGTTATGATTTTGACGGTGTAGGCGCGTAGCTCAGTTGGTTAGAGCGCTACCTTGACACGCTTCTGTGGTTCCATACTTCCAACAACTTAGATAACGTCGGGGACTGCCTCCATACGTCCAAGTACGGCCAAGACAAGCTTCTTACAGGTGATTTTACAGGTGAGAATTTCCCTCCTTTGCGACAAACCCCGGTGGCGGCCCCAATCACGGGCTGGGTAATCTTACCTTCCGGTGGCAAAGAATGGTTTTTCGCGGAATTGATCCAGTAGCCGTTTGGGCAGACGGAGCAATCTGGGTCGACAGCCTGTATGGCATATCACTCTTGGCGGAAAACTGATCCAACGGAGAGTGCTACGTCAGTTCTGCAGGGACAATGGCGGTGACATCGCCCTCATTCACATTCTTTCTGTGCTTCTGTCTCGGAAGTCCCGCGGCGGCTCGCAGCACGGTTCGCCAGGCTTGGGCGAATTGCCGTCTGGGATCGCCGCAGGCTTGCCAGTTCCGCCGGTGCGGGACCGACTTCGGAAGTCTTCATGTCGCGGTCAGTGATGTGGGCAACTACCCGAATGCACTTGTCATCCATCTGCTTCCGAGCTGCAACCAAGCCTTCATGGACAGAAAGTCGCATTTCCGGTTCGAATCCGAACTCCTTAAGGCATTCCTGAATCTTCTTTGAAACCTGTGCCTGAATGTTGTCGGTTTTTTGCATGGCGAAACCTCCTAGCGGGGCAACAATGCGAGTGACACATGCTCGTCTACGTTTACATTGCCATCGCCTGCGCGCGCCCCATCACCCGGCAACAAGTAGAGCATGTCAAATTGCCGATTGGCGAAAAGGGCGAGCCGGGTATCAAGCATAGATTGAAGAGTCGACATACCTGAGGGTACGGAATTATTTAACCCGTCGCTAATTGCCCCGGTGCAAAACGGGCCTCCGCCATCATAATGCCAGCTCCACCAGTCGACATAAGCTCCAAGATGGCCATTTCCATCTAGATAGGGGACGACGTAGTAATTGATATTCCCGTCAGCGTCTGAGCAATACCATGGTGTGGAGACGTGAAAGTCGAAGAAAATTCGCACCAGCAGATCAAGATCTGCGTGGCGTCCTGGATCATTTTCATGGCTCGGAACATGGCCCCAAGGAATCCAGCCGGCCTTGATTGGGGATGTTCTCCTGGCTGAGTCTCCCAGCATCCTGTCCACACTGTCGAGTATGTCACTCGCATTCAGAATAGGGGGCAAGTCAATGATAATTTCTCGGTCCTCCCTCTCCCAAACCAATGTGCTATCGGTCGAACCGATATTGGACCAGTTGATCCAAGCCCAGCATCCGGCACAATGGCCCACATGAAGGAATTCAGTATCACCCCGGAAATCTGTATCGGCGAACCAGTAACTGCTAAGAGTAGGCATCGGCGACCTCCTTCTCCTCACTAATCGGCGAGTAATCTCGACCGAATTGCTATCCAGCCGGGGAGGGTGCCCGCGACTGTTTGCAGCCAGATCGGGATTCCATTTCAAGCCCAACGAGCAGGTCCTTGCCGGAACGCTACTTCGGCGTTCCTCGACCGACAACGGTCTGATCCATCCTCAGGGATGGTTTGGTCATCTGCGTCCTCTTCGGGTCATGCCCAACACCAGAGTTAAGTCGGCCGAGTGAAAGAACGAGCAACCAATCGCCTCAAGGAGTGTGCACCTCCTTCCCCTCGGTGGGAACTGCTCTTCGGAAAGGCGATTTAGGGAGATTGCTCCCCTGGGCTCAACAAAAACTAAGGATCTTGCGTTGGCCAGGACGGCTATTTATTGGCCGTAATGGCTATCCGCGGGAATCCGGCGCGGAGCCTTATGGAACAGCGCGCGTGTTTCAGAGGGGGTTTGTCTGTAGAACGCCTTGTAGTCCCGGACAAAATGGCTCACGTCGTTCACACCTACGAGAACCGTGATTTCTTTGATTGTCAGAAAAGTGTTTTGGAGTAGCTCCTTTGCGTGCTCCAACCGAACTAACCTGAGATAGTGCCCTGGAGATACGCCAAGCGCTTTCTTGAAAAGATGACGAAAGCCCGAAGCTGAGAGGTTAACACTAGCAGCGATTTCATCGACCTGGACCGCATGAGTTTGTCGAAGTAAGTCGACCGACCGCTGAATGCGCGGGTCCTTCGCCGGGCGGTCGAGTACGGACCGTACTTCCCTTGTCAACTGAGCAAGAATCATGAAATCGGAGGGATCTCGTTCACCGGGGTGCAACATGGGAGACCTCCAACCCTGAGCCGACGACAAATGTACTCTCCTCATCATGGTCTTTCCTGAGTTCTGGATTGTTGTTCCAAAAACGGAACAGCGAAGGGGAGGAGACTGTTCGGCCGACAGGCCAAGCCGACCTTTTTACAGATGATTTTACAGGTGAGAATTTTCACTTCTTCAAGGGTTATCGTGCACCACAGGAATTGATGCCGTTGCTACAGGGTTCCAGAAGGCTTTATTCCAGTCTGCTTAAGAAGTCAAACATATGTTGTGCGCCTTCTGTCACCGCAGTGGGCGTGTTAAGAGTTGCTCCCTCTTGGTAGATGCGTGTAAGGAACCGGTATGGGGTGTCTCGGTGTTTGCGGTAGGCTGCGTAATACCTCTTTGTCCCGCCGTATGTCAGTACTCGATACAGACGCCAATGAAAGCGCGGTCCGGCCCAAGGTCCTGCTTGCACTGAAAGAGATGGCGAAATCTGCCCCTGCCCCATTTGACAGCCTCCGTTCCCGCGTAGGAGAGGCTCCTGTGTACCTACCGACGGGACGAGAATGCTGTCGTAGGGTCGCGTGGTGAATGAAGGTGTGTCGCATTGGGGCTAGAATCACACCCGCTCTGTCGCTCAGATGCCGAGAGAGGGTACTTTCGTCCTCTGCGGGACCCGTAACCCACTGTGAGCGTGACGGACAGCTTCTCTGTCAGAGAGCCAATCAGGGGCGGGGCGGCGCACAGAAGGCGGTGGATTCGGAGGAGAGGTTTAACACAGAAATGGCGGGGAGAGGGACACGATGCCGAGTGGGAGTCAAATTTGCCAGTGCTACTGGGTAATTCGCTATTTACAGTGACTTAGGATTTTCTGCCACCGGTGTCGATTTTGGTACAGGAAATGAGGTTTGAAGCCTTGAATCTTGCCTCGACGGTGCCGAAGAAGGAACTGTTCCAATCGCAGTTGCCAAAACACAGCCCGGCTGTCCTAGGCCGCTTCTACACAGGGCCCGCCGCCTCCCACGGAAAATGCGGGCCTACTGTCCGGAAGCGTCGTCAATTTTAGGCACAAACAGGCACAAACACGCCAGTGCCATGGTCTAGGCTATCTCGACGAGGCGTACATCGATGAAAGAGGCTACCTTCGGATGACCGCGGCACCACAACTCGATCCGGCGGCGACCCACAACCGGGGCTCACACCGACGACAGGTCATCCTGGAATCCACATTTGTTGTTTTGCTGATAGCGGCAGCATTCGTATTGCGCCTCTGGGCGCTATCGAAGGTGCACTTCTGGGACGAGACCGTTTACCTCCAGAACGCCGAAGTCATTTGCTGCGGCAAAGCCAACTATTCCGAACTGGACAGCCGGCCTCCATTGCTCTCGCTCATCTTTGCTGCGGTATTTCTGCTGTGGCACCACGTGTATGCCGCCAGCATTGCCACCGCCTTGCTGAACGCGCTCGGCCCGGTGTTGCTGTATGTCAGTGGCCGCATGATTGCAGGCCTAATCCCCGCTGCCATCGCGTCGCTGTTACTTGCTTTCTCGCCGTTCTTCGTGGGCATCTTTCCAACCGGGTTCGTGAGCGACGACACCGGCAACAGCCTGCTCTCCGATAGCCCTGCCCTCACCCTGATCCTGCTCTCGTTCTGGCTTCTTCTCCGCGCCCTTGGCAAGCAGACCGACCTTCGATTTGCATGCGCCGGGTTCGTCCTCGCGCTGGCCGTGCTGATGCGCTTTGCTTTGCTTCGCTGTCGAGTGTCGGCGTGCTTTCGCTTCTGGTCCTCGCCGCAGATCGGTGGTGGAGGGCTGCCTTGGCCTGCGGCGCCGGATTTGCCGCCGGCATTGGGCCTACTTGTGCTGGTCACGTCTCCGCTACGGCGGATTTTTCAGAACCTTCCGCAGCGGGTGGGGGTACTTCGAAGGTCCCGGAGAATCGCCCCTCTTCTATTTGAAGAATTTTGGCAACATTTTTTCCTGGATCACGCTCGCTGGTCTGGCGCTGTGGATCGGCCGATGGGCTTGGGAGAACTGGAAGCAGAAAGGCGGAGATCATCGGGTCAGCCCGGTCGGGCGCACAGTAGGAAAACGCTCACGCAGGCTCGAAGCCTTCCTGTGGCTCTGGACGGCGGCCCTGCTTCTCTTCTTCAGTGCGTTGCGCCATAAAGAGCCGCGCTACGTCATGCCCCTGGCGCCGCCGTTGTTTCTGCTGGCCGGTATCGGACTCAGTGTGCTGCTGAGGGGCCGCCAAACAGCCACTCGAGTTGCTGGAACCGTCCTCCTCGTTGGGGTGCTCGCCTACACCTTTCTGCCCGTGCGCCAGCGCTTCGAATCGCCCTTCGTTGATGGCGAAGTTTCAGAGGAAATGCAGGTCTCGGATTTCTTGAACCACAGCGTCCCGCCCGCCACCGTGCTGTACTCGAATTTCAACTATCCGGTGTTCGCCTACTACACGAATCTACGGGTCCATCGTCTGTCGGAGAGCGGTCCCGTTTTGTACGACGCGCTCAACCGTCTGCCTGGCGACGGAATTCTGATTGCCTACAGGGAGAACGACGCCATTGCAGATCCGCGCCTGGAATGGCTCGACTCAAATCCACACTTTCGGCGTTTTCAGGAATTTCCGTCGCTGGTGCTGTATGAGTACCGCGCCAACGCGCTGCCGCCGTTCAGTGGGCGGAACGGATCATGAGGAAGATTGACAACGTGTTTCCAAAATAGACTCCGGTCCAGATCTCTTCGGGTGATTGGCCCCACCCCCTAGACTCACCCGCTCTGCCGCTCAGATCCCGAGAGAGACGTCTTCATCCTTTCCGCCACAGGTAAACCATGGACACCGGTCGCGGACGGATTCTCGCGACTATATAGAGGAACGCGGCCATATGACATCGGCTTGAACTGCAGGGCGTTCGCATCCGAATAGCGCGGTCTTCGGTTGTGGTGTGCAAATCGTGGGTGTAAAGCAGGTGGAGTAAATTCGTGGATTCTCTCCAACTTTATGGAAAGAATGGTAGGCACGTGGGGACTCGAACACTCGAACCCCAGAGCTCTAACGTGTCAAGCTCATATTCAATTCCTGCACCACCGCCGGGGACCACCCAAAACCCCGGAAATACGTACAAGACCACAGACCACTGGCCGCACAGTGTCCACGACGGGCGGCCCAGACCTTGCATATGACATGGATAACCTGCGTGGAGTTTGCGCGATGTGCCACGTAGCCCAAGAAGGCTACGGCAGGAAATGGGAGCCGCAACATCGGTAATCACGGTGTAACGACCAAAAAAAAGGCGTCCCGTGCGGGACGCTTGTATGTGCTTGCTAGGAATGTCGCCGAAGTCTCAAAGTCGATTCGGTAGAAATTCGCGCCGTAACTTCAAGATGCGCTACGCAAGTATTTTTGAGGTGCTCGCTTCGCGGATATGCGTTCAGATGCTCTTCGCGAGCATTTTTTCAGATGCTTCGATAAGGATTTCGCCGTAACTTCAGAGGCGATCAATTCGCCGAATAATGGCACTGAAGAGATGCGTGGGGATGTCCATCAATTGCTCTAATAATTCCCCAGCAGGCGTCTTGCGCAGGTGATGGTTTGCGCAATTGAGCAGAACGAACAATAGACTCGAGAGATATTCTATGTACAGTCACAAGCACAAAAAGTGCTAGCACGCAATTCCCTAGGAAATGCATTGCCACCCACTTGCTGAATGCCATCTCCGCAGACGCGGACAGCACCAGCAACACGGTCGCTGCTTGCACTAAAAACGCGCTATACACTAACGCGATAAAATAGTTCAGTTTGTTCATCGCAGCTTCCCTTCCTTTTCGGGGGTTGGCTCAGGCGGGTGTTAGCGGAGCCAACG
>Ga0066710_100002347_pt1 | contig 15189 bp, 12 predicted proteins | sample GraSoiAngelo_159_FD_79666 | JGI IMG/M metagenome (GOLD analysis project Ga0066710, IMG submission 79666) | Grasslands soil microbial communities from the Angelo Coastal Reserve, California, USA - 14_1009_16_40cm | ecosystem: Environmental > Terrestrial > Soil > Grasslands | place: USA...
ACGACATCCCGCTCCGCTGCCTTCAGGCCCGGGACCTGGGCAATCTCTTCGTCGCCGGTCGCTGCCTGAGCGCCTCCCACGAGGCGCTCGGATCCGCGCGCGTGATCGTAACCTGTCTCGCCACCGGCGAGGCGGCCGGGCTGGCGGCCGCTCGCGAGGCGACGCGGTCAGGCGGCGATGAATCTGGCGGAGTTCCTCCAGTCATCGGCCGAGAGGCTCTCGGACCGCCCCGCCGTGACCGATGTGGGGTCGGGCGGCTCCCTCACCTACGGCGAACTCGCCCGCGAGGCGGAGCGGGTCGCCGCGTTCCTCCGCGCCCAGGGCGTGGAGCCCCGCCAGCGGATCGGGCTCATGGCCCCGAACAGCCTGGCCTACCTGCCCGCCGCCTTCGGCCTCCTGGCGACCGGCGCCTGCCTGACCCCGCTCGCGAGCCACCTCACGCCGGCCGAGACAGCTCAGATCACGACCGAGGTCCAGCTGAACGGCTGCCTCTCCTGGCCCGCGGCGGATCGGCTCCCGGCCTCGGAGGGCCGCGCGGTCCTGTCGGCCGGCGCGTGCGCCGGGTTCGGGTTTCAGTGGACCGATCGTGGCGCCGAGGGCCCGGCGGAGTTCCAGCAGCTGAACCCGGCCTTCATCCGGTTCACCTCCGGGACCACGGCGAGCAGCAAAGGGGTCGTGCTCTCCCACCAGGCCACGGCCGCCCGGGTGGAGGCCGCCGACCGCGTGCTGCGCTTCGGCGACGCGGATCGCATCCTCTGGGTGCTCCCCCTCGCCTACCACTTCGCGGTGACGATCGTCGCCTACGTGCGGGCCGGGGCCCACATCCTCTTATGTCCCGACACGCTCCCCGGGGCACTGGTCGACTCGATCCGGCGGTTCCGGCCGAGCGTCCTCTACGCCTCCCCCCTCCACTTCGAGCGCCTGGGTAACCTCGGACCGAGCGAGCCCCTCACGACGGTACGGCTCTGTCTCTCCACGAGTGCCCCGATCACGCCGGCCGTGATCGACCGCTTCGAGTCGGTCTACGGCGTGCCGGTCGGCCAGGCCTACGGCATCATCGAGGCGGGCCTGCCCTGCATCAACCTCCGCGCCGAGGGCGAGCCCCCGACCTCCGTGGGGCCGCCCGTTCCCGGCTACGAGATCGCCGTCTTCTCCGACGAGGGCGCGCGTCTGGCGCCCGGCGGTCTCGGCGAGATCGCCGTGCGGGGCGACGGGCTCTTCTCCGCGTACTACCGGCCGTGGCAGCTCAGGGAGCGGGTCACGCGGGACGGCTGGTTCTTGACGGGCGACATCGGCTGGCTCGACCGGGCCGGCGCCCTCTCCCTCAAGGGCCGCAAGAAGGCCGTCATCTTCATGGCGGGGCTCAAGTTCTTCCCGGAGGAGGTAGAGGACTGCATCAACCAGTTCCCGGGGGTCAAGGAATCCCGGGTGTTCGGGCGCCCGCACGCTCGCCTGGGCGAGATCCCGTGTGCTCAGGTCGTCCTCGACTCCTCCGACCGCGATCTCGACGCGCTCAGGGCGCACTGCGCCCGCGCCCTCTCGCCGTACAAGGTGCCCGTCGAGTTCACCGTCGTGAAGGCGGTGCCGAGGACGCCGGGGGGCAAGATCCTCAGGCGGACGGGGGCCCCGGTGCCCGTCGAGCGTCCGTAGGGCTGCCGATGCGCGCGCGCGCGAATCGCGTCTCCCCAGCCGACAAGCCAGCCGTCCTGCGAGTGGCCGTCGTCGGCGCCGGCCCCTGCGGATCCGCTCTCGCCGCCCTCCTCGCCCGCCGCGGCGCCGACGTGACGCTCTTCGACGACGGCCACCGCCCCGAACTGCTGGTCGGGGAGTCCCTGGTGCCCGCGGTGATCCCGATCCTCCAGCGCCTCGGCGTCGAGGAGACGACGGCGGCCCTCGGCCTGCTCAAACCGGGCGTCTCCTTCATCTGGTCGCCAACGGACCGGTTCAGCTTCAGCTTCGCGCGCTTCGCTCCGGCCGTGCCGCCGTACGCGTACAACGTGCCGCGCCCCGGCTTCGACGAGGCGTTGCTCGCCAACGCCCTCGCCGCGGGAGTCCGCCGGGTGGTGGCCCGCGCTCGACTGGAGCCCGCTCTTCAGAACGGGGACGGAGCCGAGCTCGCCCTCGCCCCCGAGACCCTTGCCGCGGCGCCGGCACTCGGCGGTCGACAGCCCGATCTCGTCGTCGACGCCACGGGCCGCGCCCGCCTCGCGGCCCGGGCGCTCGGCATCCGCGCCCACGCGGGACCACGCAACGACGTCGCGCACTTCGCCCACTTCGAGGGGTGCCGCTGGGAAGACGAGCCGGGCCAGGTGGTCATCACGCGCCTCGAGGCAGGCTGGAGCTGGTGCATCCCGCTCCGGGATCGGCTGTCGATTGGAATCGTGCTGGGACGGCCGGGCGCCGACCGCCTGGGGCGCACCCCGGCGGCGCGGCTCGAGCGGGCGATCGAGGTCGACTCCCGGCTCCGGGCGATCGCCGGAGGCGGCAGGCGCGTGACGTCGGTCGCCACGTACTCCAACTACCAGCTGATCTCGCAACGCGGCGCCGGCCGCGGCTGGGTGATGGTCGGCGACGCCTTTGGCTTCGTGGATCCGATGCTCTCCCCCGGGGTCTTCCTCGCGCTCCGCTCGGCTGAGCGTGTCGCCGACGCCCTCGCCCCCTTCCTGCGCCGGGGCGCGAGCCCGCCACCGGCCGAACTCGCCTCGGCCCTGGGCCCGTACGCCGCCGAGCAGGCGGCCACGCTCGCGGCCTGGTCGGACCTCGTCGCGTACTTCTACGACGGGCGGATGCCGGCCCTCATGTGCGCCGGACGGGGCTGGGTCGGGGAAGGCTCGAGCGTCGTCAAGAGCGCGGCGCAGCTTCACATCGAGCGGCACATCGCGCTTCAAGCGTCCGGGGTCCGCACGACCTCCCGCTACAGCCGGACCCTCCTCCGCGTGCTGGGGCGCTACGGACTCAGAGGGATCGAGCCGGTCGCCCTCGCCATCCGCTGAACGCCTCTAGAGCGGGGTCGCTCCGGGCTCAGCGCGCGGGCTTCAGCCCGACGTACTCGCTTAGAAGCCCCCCGCGCACCCGGCGCTCGACCGCGACGAAGCCGCTCCTCCGCAGGACCTCGAGGATCGTGTCGGGGGGGACGCACTCCGCGATCGTGTCCCAGTAGTACTTCATGAGCAGCTCGGGCTGGACGCTTCCCGTGCTGAGCCGCATCACCAGCGGCAGGACCCGCTGGAAGTAGACCCGGATCAGCCAGCTGCCTACGGCCGAGCTCGGCCGCGAGATCTCGAGGAGGAGCAGGCGTCCTCCCGGCTTCAAGACCCGCCGACATTCGCCGAAGGCCACGCCGAGGTCGGCCACGTGGCGAAGGGCATACCCCATGGTCAGGAAATCGAAGCGGTCGTCGCCGAACGGCAGCTCCTCCACCCTCCCCTGAACCAGGGGGACGGAGAGGGACTTCCGCGCTTCCCGCAGCATGCCGCCGCTCGGGTCGAGGCCGATCACGGCGCCAGGTTCGGGGAGGACCGGCAGGGCCGCCCGGGCGACCTGACCGGTGCCGGTGGCGACGTCCAGGAGCTTCATGCCGCCGGCGAGGCCGGAGCGCGCGAGCACCCAGCGGCGGTAGAACCGGCCGGAGCCGAGCGACCCCACCTGGCAGACCCGGTCGTAATACCTCGCGGCACCGTCGAACAAGGCGGTGACGAACGGCTGCCGGTCGTGCTCACCCGTGTAGTACTTCCTGAGGACGGGGTGAGGCGCCGTGGGGGTGGCCACGGGAGCGCCCTCGTCTCGAGCCTGGCTCGTCATCGAAATGTGGTCTCCGGCTGGCGCGACTGCCGAACGCGGATCGCCCGCGACCTGGGGCTCTTGCCCCGCGAACCCCGCGCGCTCGCAACGATAACAACCCCTGTCGGTCCAGGCAAGCGGGCGAAGAGGGCGGCCCGCCGCGCTCCGTGCCGCCCCGCGCGCCGGCGGGCTCCGGGTGTCCCGTCGTCGGCACTCGCCCGACGGCGACCAGCCAACTACTCGCGTAGTGCTCGGCATAGTGTAGTCACGGCGGCGTCGTTCGAGCGCGGGAGCTCCTCTGGACGTGGGAGCGCGGGGGGCACGTACTTGATCCCGCTGCCGGTCAAGATCAACACGATGCGCAGGTCCGATGGCAAGTCCCGGCCGTCCTTCAGCACGCCGAGCGCGCTCACGGCGGCCGCGGCTTCCGGCGCGGCCCACACACCCTCCAGTCGAGCCAGCAGGCATTGCGCCGCGGCGATGGCGGCTTCGCTCACGGCGATCGCGGTGCCGTTTGTTGCGCGGAGGACCTCGAGGATCTGGCGGCCCGCAAATGGGGCGGGCACGCGCAGTCCGGCGGCATGCGTGACCGGATGCTCCCAGGGCGTCGTCGTCGCGGCCTTCTCGAGCCACGCCCTGACCACCGGCGCGCAGCCCTCGGCCTGGACCGCGACGAAACGCGGGAGCGGACTCCCCAGCCACCGCATCGCCCGGAGCTCCTCGTACGCCTTGGCGATTCCGAGAAGGCCGGTTCCGCCGCCCGTCGGATATATCAGCAAGTCCGGCGTGCTCCACTCGAGCTGCTCCGCCAGCTCGAGCCCGATCGTCTTTTTGCCCTCGAGACGATACGGCTCTTTGAGCGTCGAGAGATCGAACCAGCCCAGGGCGGCCGCGCTCCCCGCCACCGCCTGGCCGGCGGTGGCGATCGACCCCTCGATCGTAAACACGCGCGCGCCAGCGATCAGCGCCTCAGCGACCGCCGCGACGGGTGTCTCCCGCGGTACGACGACAGCCGCACGAAGTCCCGCGCGCGCCGCGTACACCGCCGCCGCACCGCCGGCGTTGCCCGCCGACGGGATCATGACCCCCCTCGTCCCCAGGCTCCGCACGCGGGTGATCGCCATGCTGAGTCCGCGCGCCTTGAACGTGCCCGTAGGATTCTGGCCCTCGTCCTTCGCCCAGAGGCGGCGGAGGCCGAAGTGGGCGGCAAGGCGCGGAAGCGGAACGAGGGGCGTCCCTCCCTCACCGAGCGTCACCGGCTCCTCACCGGGAAGAAGCGGCAAGAGCTCGCGAAACCGGTACATCCCCGGCGCGCGAGCGCGCAGCTGGTCTCTCGTGACATGCGCCGCCACCCGGCCGAGGTCGTAGCGGACGGCGAGCATCTGGCCGCACTCGCCGCAGACCGTCGCCACGCGCGTGGGATCGTGCGCCTGGCCGCACCGTGTGCACTCGATATGGGTGACGAACTTCATCGCGGCGTCCCGGGCACCGCTACCCCTCGACGGCTCCAGCCCCGAGTCCGGCGACCGGGTCGCGCTGGACGAAGATGAACAGGATCACCGGCGGCACTGTCCGGAGGACGGCCGCGGCCATCTTGAGCCCCAGCTCTTGCCTACCGTTCGTAACCAAGTCAACTATCCACGGGGGATTTTCGATCTGGCCCCATCGCCGCCCGCCGTCCTGGCATTGAGCGAGCAGACCTTCCCCCGGTCACCTCGTTCATCCCTTCCGACGCGTTAACGAAAGTCATTCTCTCGAAGCACGGACCGGGGGCGACCCCGTGCTTGGGAATCTGGTCACGCCGACGTCCCTCTTTCGGAGAGACCCAAATGGTTCGACCCCCTCCTCGTCCGCGTTCCGCGGGTGGGGCTCGACGGTCGGCTGGGATGCTGACCCGAGTCGCTCGATGCGTCCGACGATCAGTCCGAGGAGACGCCTTGTCAAGGGGTCGGAGCTTGTCGGAGCTCATTCGCCGCGGCATGAGCCTGGCGCCGAGGTTGGATGTCCGCCCGGGCTTCGGCGTCACCGTGATGGTCACGCAGGGCGGCCTCTTCCCGGCCCCTTATAGAGGGGTGGCCAGAATGATCCTGAACCGATGCCGAGAATGACCGCCGCCCGGCGGCGACCGGCCTTGACTGCCGTCGCGAGAAAATGGTGAACTTCGCCAGGGGCAATTCTTGGTCAGCGACCTGCGCCGCCACCGGGATCCGCCGAGCGCGACACCGCGCGAGCCACCGACGCGTACCGCGCGACCGCGGTGGTATGCCCACCCCTACAACCGGGCGGAGATCTATCGCCTAGCCGCGGCGATGGCGTGGCTCCCCCGCGACGCGCGGCTGGGGCTGGCCCGACGGGTGGGCCTGCTGGCCTCGCGGGTCATGCCGGCCGAGCGGGCGGTGGTCGCGAAGACGCTCGCCCTGGTGACGGGTGCGATGGGCGGGCGGCTCGAGGAGATCACCGCCCAGGTCTTCGGCGAGTTCGCTATGTGCTTCAGCGACCTGCTCCAGCCGCCCGGACGGCTCCTGGCTCACGTCGGGACGCCGACGGGTGTCGGGCATCTGCGCCGGCTGGAGGGACCGGTGATCTCGCTCACCGCCCACGTCGGCAACTGGGACTTGGCGGGACGCCTACTGGCCCGCCACTCGGCCCGCCCGACGCACGTCGTGGTCGCGGTAGAGGAGGCGCCGATGCTCGAGCGCTGGCTCCGCCGCGACGGCGACGGCCTCCGCTTCGTGCCGCGGGTGCACCCGACTATTTCCCTGACGCTCATGGCGGCCCTCCGCCGGGGCGAGGCGGTCGCCCTGCAAGGCGACCGCGCGCTCGGCAACCGGGGCGACGTCTCGGTGCCCTTCTTCGGACGGCCCGCGTCGTTTCCGGTGGGCCCCTTCCGGCTCGCGGGCGCGGCGGGCGTCCCCGTGCTCCCAGCATTCTGCACGCTCGCCCCCGACCGCCAGTACGCGGTCACGATCCTCGAACCACTCGCCGTCACCCGGGGGGGCGAGGAAGACGCCCTGCGCGCCTGGGTGGCCGCCCTTGAGCGCGTCGTGCGCGAGCGGCCGACCCAGTGGTTCAACTTCTTCGACATCTGGAGCCCGCTCGGGGCATAGACCGGCGGGGGCGGAGCCGGCCGACATGGACGACCAGGAGGTCCTCGAGAGGCCTACCGCGATCAGGCGGCTCACGTCCGATCCGGGTCGGGCCGTCGGCCTCGCTCCTGAAACCGTGCTGGCGCCCGGGGCCGCGGGGTCCCTCGGACTCGACTCGCTCGGGATCGAAGACCGCGTCGGCCCGATGATCGACGACCGTGAGGGGCTCGCACCACACCTCCAGTCGCTCCGCAGCCCGACCTGGGCCCGCGCCGGCGCGGCTCGACGGCGGGTCGGGTGATCGGCGAGGCGGAAGCCGCCGAGGCGGCCAGGGCCGTCGCCCACCTCCTTCCTCCGGCGCTTGCCCCCGCCTTCGGAGCGTCGTTCATCCGCTCGGATTACCTCTATGACGAGTTCGTTCACCGGCTCTCGCTCCAGGTCTTCCGGGCGGCCGGACTCGAGGCGGCGGCGCGCGAGCCGAGCTCCTCCGAGGAGATCGCGACCCACGCGGGACTCGAGGTGCGGCGCGCGCTGACGCCGGTCGACTGGATCCTGCGACGGCTCGCCGGACGGGGGCTCCTCGAGGAGACCAGGGGTGCCGGTGAGCCCCGCCGCTTTCGCGTCCGCGACGCTCTGCCCGAGCTCGACCCCGCGCCGATCCGCGAAGCTCACCTGCGCCTCGACGCGTCCTGGCTGCCGTCCTACGTCTTGGCAGAGACCGTGGCCCGGGACTACCCCGCGTTCCTCCGCGGCGAGCGGACCGGCGAGGAGATACTCTTCTCACCCACTCGTCTGCGCCTCTGGGCCGAGTTCTTCTCGAACGACAACGGTCTCTACGCGGTGAACAACCTGGTCGGAGCGGTCGCGGTCGAAGGTCAGGTATCGCCGGGGCCACTGGCGATCCTCGAGCTCGGCGGCGGGCTAGGGAGCGCGGCCGTCGCCCTCCTGGAGCGCCTGCGACTGGCGGGGCGCTGGGGAGACATCCGCGAGTATCGGTTCACCGACATCGTCGCTGCCTTCTTGCGACGCGGGCAGCAGGCCGTCCAGACACGCTTCCCGGACGCGACGTTTGCCCGCTTCGCATCCCTGGACATGAACCGGCCGTTCGGCGAGCAGGGGGCCCTGCCTGGGAGCGTGGCGCTCGTCTACGCCGTGAACACCCTCCACGTGGCGCGCGACCTCGACTTCACGCTCCGAGAGGTCTTCGCTGCCCTCGCTCCCGGCGGCGCGCTGATCATCGCCGAATGCGTTCGTCCCGCGCCGGGACAGCTCATCTACGCGGAGTTCATCTTCAACCTGCTCGAGGCGTTCCGGTCCCCGGTGCTCCACCCGGCCTATCGCCCCAACGGGGGGTTTCTCACCGCCGAGCAGTGGCGCCTTGCGATCGAGGCCGCGGGCTTCCTCGAGGTCCGCACCCTGCCCGACGTGGCGCGAATCCGGGAGCGGTTCGCCGCCTTCTGCGTCGCGGCCATCGTCGCCGTGCGCCGATAGGATCGGCGCGCTCGTCGCCTGCGTTCAGGACCGGCGGAGCCGGGCGCGCAGAGGACTGAGGGGTAGCAACGTGGTCGCGGCGGACGACAGGGCGGACACCCCACTGAGCGAAGACTCGCGGAGGCGGGGATCGGACTTGAACCGCGCGCTCGTGACGAGGGCGTCCCTCAGCCGGACCACGGCCGCAGACGCCGGGACCGTGAATGTTGCCCTCAAGGTCTCTGGGGAGCTCAGCCCCCAAATGGCACTCCGGCGGAGACTCTCATCGTGCAGTCGACAGCGTCGGTTGGAGGGACCGAGTGGCCTGGATTGCCGCCGGACGGCCGAACATGCGTGCCTGATGACTCGCGCCGTCGCGACCCAGCCGCTGCGTGCGCACGTGCCCGACCCCGTTCGTCGATCGTCTCGCGGTTCGCGATCGTGCGGCCGAGCCCATCCGCCGTGTCGTCTTCGACCGCCCGACGGCGCGGTACGTCCCGAGCAACGGCCAAAAGTCCGCGCTCCCCTGGCGACCGCTCGCGCTCCCCGCCGGCCGAAGTCCCGCGGTCGGCCCCGACCTTCGTATCGGGCTCGGAGCAACGGTCTGTCAACCTCAAAACCTTTGGGTTGTGCCACCGGCATCTCCCACCGGGCCCGTGGCCACCACCGCTGGTGGGAGGAGCCGCGCACGAAGTAGGGGGCCGTCAAGCCCAGGCGCGTCGAGTCGCCCTCGGCGCAATGGTGCGTGTGGGCAGGAATCAAGCGCCGGAGCCTGTGGTGAGGCCTAACCTCGACCCAGAGGTTGCAGGTCTTGGGAATGTTTTTTCAGATCGTACGCACACGCCCTTCTTAAGTGGTCGAGATATCGACGAGGCAACCACTGGCACGTGGCGTGCACACCTTCCATGAACAATCGGAGCCCATTCGGCAAAGCCGCGGCGGCGCGTCCGAAGTACAGGTGTGGCGCGACCACCGCTCCGTGCGAGGAGGACTTGGATGTCCCTAGGATCTCGTCATACGGAATCGCAGGAAACGACGCAGCGTCCGCTCCACGGCACGCTCAAGTATGTTCGGGCGGCGACGCTCGTGGCGGCGCTGGTGCAACTAGGCGTTGTGGCCTTGAGTCCTGCAGTGGCCCGGGCAGGTTGCATTGATGTGGCCGGCGTGACCTGCACTGTCCCGGAACCTGGGACGCTTGCCCTCGTCAGCGTGGGCGCTGGTGTTGCGGCGGGCGCTGCCTGGTGGAGGCGGAAGGGCAAGAAGTAAGGGCTAGCGACACTCTGCTCGCTGTTCCGGGGCGCCCTACTGTTCGCGGCGCCCTAAAAGGGGCGCCAGTTGAGCAGGGACGAGGATGCCTCGGGTGGACTCTCATGGCCGGCCAAGCCGCGGGAGGCGCCGGCGCCACGCCGAGTGGGCCTGTACAAGCAGACACTCGTCCGCTTCACCTGTTCCGAGGCGAGCGCCGAGCCGGTCGGCCGACTAGCGAAACGGAGAGAGACCCCCGCGATGCGGAGGCGGATCCACGACCGGCGTTGTGGTGTTGGAAATGCGGTTCGCTTCGATGATGTTCCCGACACCGCCAAAATTCAACACGCCGATTGACGCCTCGTTGATCACGTTCCCGATCACCCTGTTGTCGTCGCCCTGAACGGAGACGCCGGCCTCGTCGCTCTGGGTGACGCGGTTGGTCTCGGCGGCGTTGTGGTTGCCGGACAAGGAAATGCCGTCGAAGACGAGCGTGCCAAACACGTTGTTGTCCTCGGCCCTGTTGTGATTGCCCTGGACGAGGATGCCGGTCTGGCTCTTGCCAATCGAGTTGAAGGTGATCCTGACATCGTCGGCATCAAAAACGAGCACACCGGCGGCGACGGCCGCGCACGAAGACACCGAGACGCAGGACGAGGAAATGTGGTTGGTCACGCTGTTTCCGTCGATGTCACCGCCCGCTCCGAAGCCGACTTGAATCCCGTTCTGGCCGGCGGCCGTCGCTTGCCCCGCGCCGGTCACCACGTTGCCTCTCACCGCGATCTCGGTCCCGACCTCGTTGCCCGTGATGCCGTTCTTCTGGTAGTCGTGGACGCTGCTCTCTTCGACGCTGACCCTCGAAGTCCCGCGGCCCCCGCTCTGCACGAAGATGCCGAGGCCAGTCTGGCAGCTCGCCATGGCAGGTGGTAGCGTCGTATTCCGGACCGTCACGCCCCTGACCGTCCCCGACGCGTTTCGGTAGAAGATCCCGACGATGGTGGGGGTACAGGCGGCGATCCCGCTGCCCGCGCCGTCGATCGTGAGACCCGCGATGGCAACCTCGTCGGTGTCCGTCACGAGGATCACGGCGGCGATCGCGGCGCCTGACGCTAGGCTGGTCGTGTCGGCGGTCATCGGCGACGGCATGACCACGGCGCCGTTGTCCCCCTTGATCCGCAGGGGCTTCGTGATGGTCACCTGCTCGTCGTATGTCCCCGAGCACACCCGGATCCGTGCGCCGGGGCGCGCTGCATCCACCGCCCCCTGAATTGTTCTAAACGCGGCGCTGGGGCACTCGATCAAGTCATCGTCAACGATCAGTTCCTGCGCATCCTGCTGGTGATCCCGCTCCCCCGTCTGATGATCCTGGTCCATGCCGTGGCGCTCGTCTCCGGCATGCTTGAGCCCCGCGGCGGCGCCGGTGACCGACGGAAACAGCCCGAGGAGCACCAGCGCCCACAGCGTCCCTCGCTTCACCATGTCGACCGCCTCCTCTCGCCAATCCTGACGGACAAGGGAGGCACCGCACGGCACTTCACGGCCAACGCGGTTCGATCACCGACGCCACGAAGACGCCGCAGGGCGGGTGCTCGTCCAACCGACCGAGGCGCGGCCGTCTTCGAAGCGTCGCTGACCACGATCGCGTCGACCGCCCCCGCTCGGGCCGTGGCCGCGCGCCATAGTCGAGGGCGACCCGCGGGCCGCCGCGCCGCCAAGGAAGACTCGGGCCGGCACACCGATGTGCCGACCCGCCGTTCAGCACACCGGCGAATCATCGCAAGAGTCTTCCGCCCTGCGGCGTCGCGCTTGTCGCCTGCAGGACAAGGATGTCATCGGCCCCCTTGGGGTAGAACACGATACTTGTGTCGTCAAATGTGGTCGCGTTATTGAGCGTGACCGTGCCCCGGCCGGTCGCCGAATCGATCGCGTATGGGCCGCCCGAGGACCCACCTGCCGCCGAGAACGTCAATGCCGCGTTGTCGATCGTCACTTCCGCGACCGGGAGTGTGGGCGTCCCAGCGGATTGCGTTCCGAATTCGTTGCCCCAGGCGTAGGTACCGCCGATGGACTGGTTGCTAAGCGGCCCGGCCTCCTGCGCCTCGAAGACTCCGATGCCCACATTCGCGCCGAGCGTAATAGAATATGCGCGCCCATTCCCATCCAAGTACAAGACCAATTGAGTGTTCGTGCCGGTCATGGGATCAGCGTACGACAGGAGGCCCCGCCCCCCCCACGATACGCCGTACGTGGCGGCCACACTCGAGAACGATCCGTGCGTCCCCCCACTATTGGTGTCGTAGGTCACGCTCGCCGTGCCGGCGGTAGGGTTCACGTTATTCACTACGCCGACCGAGGCGGACACCACCCCTGCGTGTGCGCCCCGCGCGCTGAACACGCTGTTGCTCAGCGACGCATTGTTAAAGCCTGAGCCACACCCGACCGCGCCCGTGAGAACCCCGACGAGAACTTGGGGCGAGGTCGAGATATCGCTCGATTCGATGGCGTACGCTCCTAGGTGCGTCGCCGAGCCGACCATATAGAAGGTCAGGCTGAGGGTCTGGCGGTTCGTGAAAAAGAGCGGCGTTGGCGTCACTCGCCCGTTTTGGTCAGGTCCGGAGTAGGACACGGTGCTCCGCAGACCGCTCATCGGGGAGTTGACGCCGTTGTCGTCGAGGTCGGCCTGCATGTTGCCGAAAGTGTTCTCGCCCGCGTTCGTGCCGCCCGCGAAAAAACACCCCACGATGGCGTACGGCTGAGCGCTCGAATCCACTCCGTCCAAGCCGAACGCGAACGATCCGACGAAGCGATCCGGGGGCGGTTGAATCTGGATCCCGCCCGATCCGGTCACGCCGGTTGTGTCCGCCTCAACGATGATCCCGTTGTCCTTCTGCGTGCGCATCGCGAAGTTGACGGCTCGGCCCACACCTCCCGCGGTGAAGCTTAGCGTCCCGGTCCGTCCCGTGACGCTATTCCCGCTCGTGGCCGCGACCGTGGTGTTGGTGCATGTACCACTGGTGATCGCTTGATTGGTCAGCAGCGTGGCAGGGTCCTTGAAGTCGATCGCGCCGGCGACGACGATTCCGTTCTGTGCCACGGTGACGCTTCCGACCGTCGCGGCGCGGCCGCTCGAGTCCGTCCCGCTCAGATAGAACCCGTACTGACCCCACAGGACGCATGTCGGCGTGAGTTGCGCTACCGGCTCCTGAACAGGCCCATCGGTTGCGATTCCCCACTGCCTGGTCGCGACGGTTGCGGGCGTCGTCGACGAGCTGATAGACCACAGGCCGCCTACGGGACGCCAGACCGCGATGTCTGTCTTCCCGTCGCCGTCGTAGTCGCGCGGCACCGGGATGTCCTCGCTCGTCCCCAGCTGCCGCACGATCGGGACGCTCGGGGTGCTGCTGGCAATAATGAACCACATCCCGGCCGAAGGCCGCCAGATGGCCACGTCCGTCTTCTTGTCTCCGTCGTAGTCGCCCGGCACCGGGACGTCCCCGCGCATCCCCCACTGCTGGACGATCGGACGGCTCGGGTTGCCGCTGGGGATGACGAACCACAACCCGTTTGATGGCCGCCAGACCGCAACGTCCGTCTTCCCGTCGCCGTCGTAGTCGCCCGGCACCGGGACGTCCCCGCGCATCCCCCACTGCTGGACGATCGGACGGCTCGGGTTGCCGCTGGGGATGACGAACCACAACCCGTTCGAAGGCCGGAAGACCGCGATGTCTGTCTTCCCGTCGCCGTCGTAGTCGCCCGGCACCGGGATGTCCTCGCTCGACCCCCACTGCCGCACGATCGGGGCGCTCGGGGTGCTGCTGGGGACGACGATCCACGTCCCGGTTGCGGGACGAAAGACGGCGGCGTCGGTCTTCCCGTCGCCATCGTAGTCGCCCGGCGCCGGGATGTCCCCGAACGTCCCCAACTGAGGCGCGATCGGAAAGAACGGGTCGCTGCTCGGGATGATGAACCACGTCCCGGCTGAAGGACGAAAAACGGCAATGTCGGCCTTGCCATCGCCATCGAAGTCGCCCGTAGTCGCCGCGGTGCCGCTCGGCGGCAGCGCCAGCGTCCCCGTCGCGACCAAGAGCAGTGCCGCCACGACCCCGGCGATCTTCGAGCCAAGCGGCTCGATCGCCTCCGTGCGCCGCGCCGGCGCGGAACTTGTCTTTTGGCTCAAACCCCGGCCCCGACGAGGAAGACGCGTCGACTCCCCTACGGCCGCGACGAAGACAGAAACTCGGCGACGCTGCAAGGCGCGTCCCCGGGTTCGCGACCGAGCGGGCTGGACTTCAGTCGCGGTCGGGGAGGCGACCGGAGTGGCACCGAGGAGGGAGAGGGTGCTCCGACGGCCGACGGGAGTCTGCGCGTCGAGAGGCGAGAACTTCCCAACGTCGGCGACCCAGGCCTCGGCCACCTCATGGGCGCCGGGCGCGAGGTCGGCGGTTTCGGCGGGACCCGTCAGGCGGCGGAGGAGCCTCCCGTGAAGATCGGCGGCGGCACTGGAAACGAGCTCCGGCGACGTAACGGACGCTTCCCTCAGCCTGGCGGCGGAACCAAACGAACCCGGCGCTGCCGTCGGGCGCCCCTCACGCCCGACGCGCGGTTCCACGACGAGCCCGAGGGCGGCGGAGAAAATACTGTCCACGGCGCCGCACGATCTGCCTAGGGCCGTATCGGCGTCGCGGCCGCCGGCGCGCCTCCTCCGCCGCCGCCTCCTCCGCCACCGGACAATCCGGCCCCAACCCCCGCGCCGAGCCCGACGACGCCGGCGGCCGAAATGGCCGTGACCGCGGGCGTCGACATTCCCAACAGCGTGCCTTCCTGCGTCAGATTCCCACCCTGGGCGGCCTGCGGCTGGGTTTGGGCCGCCGTCTGCTGCTCCGGCTTCCGGCCAAAGTCCTCGGCGTAGAACATGGGTCCGGAGACGTACCCGACGTAGTGGCCGCCGAGGTCGAAGAGCGGCGTGGCGTCATGCGCGACGTCAGCCTCCGGAATCCTGGCCATCGCGACGCGCACCAGCCGGCTCGGGAAGGAGCCGGTCAGATCGGCCGTGAAGCCTGGAGAGATGACAAAGTCGTACGTCCGCGTCAGATAGCCCGCACTCCGCCCGCTCGGCCAGAAGATTGCCTGTACGTCCCCCGGCGCGATCCGGGGAGTCTCGGAGGTAAAGAAGAAGCCCTTCACTGTCGGCTTCTTGGGAAGGAAAACCGGCTCTCGACTCGCCAGGAGCGCCCGTCGTGCGCCGGGGCCGGCGCGGACGACTTGAAGGTTTCCCTCGGCCAACTTGAGCCCCATCAGGCCTGACCCGCTGACGAATACCTCGCCGACGATGAGCCCGGGGTGGATGGGCTCGAGCCGGGCCGGCGGCGTCAGGATCCGGACCCGGGTCCGCTCCGCCAGGCGGAAGCTCATGCGGCCGTAAAGGAGCGAAATCTTGGCGGCCTCGGTGGGCGGGCCGGAGTTCTCGAATCGAACCGCGCTGAACGGGAAGACATCGACTCGGCTCCCGTCGGCCAGATCGAGGACCGCACCTCCTTCAGTGCTCCGCAGTACGGTCCCGTCGAGGATCGGGAAGGACTGTTGCCCGATGAGGAGCCAGCTTTTGCCA
>Ga0066710_100002348_pt1 | contig 15187 bp, 9 predicted proteins | sample GraSoiAngelo_159_FD_79666 | JGI IMG/M metagenome (GOLD analysis project Ga0066710, IMG submission 79666) | Grasslands soil microbial communities from the Angelo Coastal Reserve, California, USA - 14_1009_16_40cm | ecosystem: Environmental > Terrestrial > Soil > Grasslands | place: USA...
CCCGCGCTCGCGACGATCGCGTACCGGGGTGGCAGCACGAGCTCGGCGCCGGGCGGGCTCTCGCTGACGCTCACCGTACCCGCGGGTGTGCAGAACGGCGATCTGCTCGTGGCGGCGGTCGTCGCCTGGGCGGGCGCGCTCACTGGCCCGAGCGGCTGGACGCGCGCGCTGCTGCCATCCCCCAACCAGGGCTTGTGGTACCGCGTCGCCTCGAGCGAACCAGCGAGCTACACCTGGACCGGCTCGCTCACCGGGACTTGGTCCGGCGTCATGGACGCCTTCTCCGGCGTGAGCACCTCCACGCCGCTCGACGTGACGCCGCTCGTGAACACTGGCGCCGTCGCGTCGGTCACGTGGCCGGTCATGGCAAGTGCGACCGATCAGGCGTGGCACCTCATCGTGAGCAGCGAGAACAACAACACCGACACGATCAGCGTGCCCGCGGGCTATGCCGCGCGCAGCGCGATGGCCGGGAGCTCGTTCATCCGCAGCTCGACGCGCCTCATCACGCCGACCGGCTTGGTCGCGGCGACCTCGACCGAGACTTCGACGTCACCGAGCTGGCACGCGTTCAGCGTGATCCTTCGCCCAGGCGTGGCGGGCGCGCCCGTGCCCACGCCAGCACCGACGACGGCCCCCACGTCAACACCCGCGCCCACCGCGACCCCCGCGCCCAGTGCGACACCGGCGCCCACCGCGACGCCCACGCCGGCGCCGACGGCGCCCGCGTCGGGTGCCGTGTCCGCGTTGCGTGTCCAGGGGAACCGGCTGCTCAACGCGCTCGGTCAGCAGGTCCAGCTGCGGGGCGTGAACCGCTCGGGCGCGGAGTACGCCTGCGTCCAGAACAACGGCATCTTCGAGGGCCCTGTAGACCAGGCCTCCGTGAACGGCATCAAGAGCTGGCACGCCAACGTCGTGCGCCTGCCGCTCAACGAGCAGTGCTGGCTCGGGATCAACGGCATCAACGCGGCGTACTCCGGCGCGAACTATCGCAATGCCGTGGTCAACTACGCGAACCTGCTCAACCAGAACGGGCTGTACGTGATCCTGGACCTGCACTGGAGTGCGCCGGGGACGACGCTTGCGACGCACCAGGTGCCGATGCCCGATATGGACCACTCCCCAGCGTTCTGGTCGAGCGTCGCGAGCACGTTCAAGGGAAACGACGCGGTGATCTTCGAGCTCTTCAACGAGCCCTGGCCGGACAACCAGCAAGACAGCGATGCCGCGTGGACCTGCTGGCGCGACGGCGGCACCTGCCCGGGCGTCTCCTTCCAGGCCGCGGGCATGCAGACGATGCTCAATGCGGTCCGAGGGACGGGGGCGACCAACATCGTCGCCCTCGGCGGCGTTGGCTACTCGAACTACCTCTCGCGCTGGCTGCAGTACAAGCCGAGCGATCCTCTGAACAACCTCATCGCCGCATGGCACGTGTACACGTTCAACGCGTGCAGCAATCTGACATGCTGGAACGGCGCACCGGCGTCAGTGATCGCCCAGGTGCCGGTGTCCGTGACCGAGACCGGCGAAAACCACTGCGACGCCACCTGGTGGAACTCGCTCCTCGACTGGCTCGACGCGCGTCAGACCGGGTACCAGGCGTGGTCGTGGAGCAGATGGTCCTCCGCGGACTGCACGTACTCGACCGGCTATGTGTCCCTCAGCGCGCTGATCCTTGACTATGCGGGTACGCCAACGCCGTACGGCAACATCTACCGGACCCACCTGCTGCGCTACTGAGCCGAGCCGGAGGCGCGGCCGATCCGGTGGCGGTCGGCACGCAGCTCGCCCTCGCGGCCGAATTTACGGATCCCGGCACCGCGGACACGCACACGGCGATCGTCGACTTGCGGACGGCACGGCTGCGCCGGCGACGATCCAGGAGTCGCTCGGCTCGGGAGCGCTGACGGCGCGCCACGACTACGGCGCTGCCGGCGTCTACCGGTTCAGGGCCACGGTCACGGACGGCGATGGCGCGTCCGCGGAGTCGACGCTCGAAGCCGTCGTCGGGTTCGATCCAGCCGGCGGCTCCGCGCAGCGCCGGATGGTTCTGGCCTCATCCGGCGCGCATCAAGATCTGGGACACGGCCACGGGCGCCGTCTTCGGAGCTGTCCGGTAGGGCCGAAGGAGTGTTGCGAGACCGCTGGCGAGCGTGCTGCCGGCTGTGTCGAGGGATGGGGTCCGTCTTTGAGGCTCGGTTGCCCTGGCGCGGTGATCATCAGCGAAAGCGCTTGCATCCCGGCCCGGCGTCAATGTTGCGGCCCCACTCCTCTCAATCACCCGTGCCTAGTGTCCGGGGCGATGCGTCCGGCAGCTCACCCGATTCCGCGGAGCGTCAGCGCGCCCGCGGAGCTCGTCGGGCGACGCGATCCGCGTCGTCCGCTGACCGGACGCGGGGTCGGGTCGCGTGCCGCGCCGCGGGCGCGGACGTGGATCGCCGCCGATCGCGCCACCGCGTTGGCGCTCTTCGCCGTCGCCGCGGCGATCGACCTCTTCAAGCTCGCGGAGACGAGCATCTGGGGCGACGAGGGATTCTCCATCGGTCTTGTCAGCGGTACGTGGTCCGAGCTCTGGCGCTACGCGTGGACGAAGGAGGTGAACATGGTGCTGTACCACGCGCTGCTGAAGGCCTGGCTCGATGTCACCGCTGCCATCGGCATCCCTCCCGTCGAGCTCGTTGTCCGCGCGCCCTCCGTCGCGTTCGCCGGTCTCGCCGTCGTCGTCGTCTTCTGGACCGGCCGTCGCTTCTGGGGCGCGACAGCGGGAGTCGTCGCCGCGGCGCTCCTCCTGCTGAATCACGACATGCTGGTCAATGCGCGGTATACGCGCTCATACAGCCTCGAGGTGCTCCTTGTATCGCTCGGCTGGTTCGTGCTTCTCGTCGCGATGAGCACGGTGCGTCACCGCACGCGCTGGTGGGTCGCGTACGCGCTGATCATGACGGCCGCGGTGTACGCCCACCTCTTCAGTGGGCTGGTCCTGGCCGCGCAGGTCATCGCGTTCGGCGCCCTGCTCGTCCTGCCCAGCGACTGGCGCGCTCGCGCCAGACGATCGCTGCGGGCCATGGTCGTCTGCATCGCGGCGATCTCCGTCGCGATCCTGCCGCTCGGGATCTACGCCGTGACCCATGGATCGCCGAACCTTCATGTCCAAGCGTCGAGCCCCTACGAGGTCGGACGCGCTTTGTGGAACTTCGCTGGCCACAACATCGCGTACGGTCTGTTGCTCGCGGCAGCCACGACCATCGGCGTGCTGGTCACGCTGCGCGCGCGGCCGTGGCGGGGCGCGCTTCCGGTGGGCGCAGCGATCGCGCTGTGCGCCTGGCTCGCCGTCCCGTTCGCGCTCGCGTACGTGGCGTCGCAGCCGAGGCTCAACCTGCACCTCTTCGCCTGGGGCTATCTCGTCGTCGTGATCCCTGCGCTATGCCTTCTCGCGGGCGTCGGCGTGGTCGCGCTGCGCCGGCCGCTCGCGCGCGGCGCGCTCGCGATCGGCCTCGTCGTCGCCGCGGCGTTCGCGATCCCGCAGGACACCTTCGCGCCCAGCCAGGACTTCCGCACGGCGGCGACGTGGATCGCGGAGCATTATGAGGCGCGCGACGGCCTGGTCTGTAATGCATGGTCGTGCGCGCTCGCGTTCAGCTACTACGCGCGCCTCGACCGCGTTCCCGCCGCGCTTCTCGAGGCGTCGCCGGTGCAGTTCTCCTGGGCCGACGGCGACGCGACGCCTCTCGACGTGGCTTCGGTCCGCGCGTACGCGCAGCTCCACCCTCGGATCTTTCTCGTCGAATCACTGGTCGGCGGCGACCTCGCCGCGGTGAAGGCCCGCGCAGCCGCTGCGCGGACGTGGCTGGACAGCACCTACGCCCTTCTCGCCGACTTCCCGATCGAGTCATCGGTGGGTCCGGTACGGGTCCGCCTCTACGACACTCGCACGGCACCGTTCTGAGGAAAGAAAGAGGCGGGGCTTAGCGGCCCCGCCTCTGCACGCGCGAAATACGCACGCTTAGGGACGGACGGTGAGATCTCCGCTGTGGAGCGTGTAGAACTCGTTCGGTGCTGGCTTGCCTGGGATGGGGCAGGATCCCGGCTCTTCGATGACGCGCCAGCGATCCTTCGTCAGCGTGCCACCGTTGGGGCCGTTGTCCTCGAACCCCCAGCCGACCGTCTTGCCGAGCTCCTTTGCGAAGTACGAGCCGGTCGTGTTCGTCACGAACGTGTTCGCCCACGCTCTGCCGCCACCCAGCGTCGTCGGGGAGATCACGAGGCAGGTGGGCTTCGAGTAGAGCTTCCCCGCGGCGACGCACGTACCGGAGGGCACGCTCAGATTCGCCGAGCCGCGGAGCGCCCCATCCTTTGTGTACATCTTCACCGAGAACGAACCGATGAACGTCGTTGAGAAGTCAGGAGGACATCCCACCTCCACGGTCCCGGCGCCGATGACGTATCCGCCGCTCGCGGCCGCCGCGAGGCTTCCGAACGTGACCACCGGCGTGGGCGGCGAGAGCTGCACAAGCGTGCAGCTGAGATCCGTATCGCTCTCATTGATCGCCGCGATCGAGCTGGTGAGCGCGGTCAGCGTGTCGAGGTCGACCGTGAGATCGATGCTGTCCCCGTCGCTGCAGTCGATGCGGATCGGCGTCTCGAAGTCCGCCGAGACGGGAAGCGACATGCCGAGCAGGAGACCGAACGCGGCAGCAACGCTCATGAACGCTCTTTTCATATAAGGACCACCCCCGATTTGTCGATCGGACGATCCTCATGCCCTCCGATTGATGCCCCCTTGACGGCGGATTGAGGGCGCCGGCCCATTTTTGCGCGAGATCCCATCTCTGTCGTGAGCTCGTCGCAATCTGGTCTCCGCGGCCTCGGCGACCACGCGTGACAAGCAGCCGCATCGCCGTCTCCGGAGCCCTATACAGCATGCCCGCCGGGCGTCCTAATCCGCGCGCTGCCCCTTCGTACCACGCGCAACCTGCACCTCAACGGACCGCCGCACGCGCCCTTAACGTCCAGAGCCGGTCATGTGTCCATGCGATTCGCTCACCGCCGCATCCCGTCCCGGCTCGCGTGAAGATCCTCTGGATCCCTCACTTGCCCTGGGCGCGGATGACGGGACAGCGCGAATGGCACCTCATTAGGCGGCTGCTTCCTCGCGGCCACGACATCCATGTCGTGACGTGGGAAGCGATCGGGGCTGCAAGCGCTCTTCTTCGCAGCCTGACGCCGCGGATCGAGCGGGACGGCTCTCTCGTGATCCACCGCGCGGCTCGTCTACCGAATCCGATCGGCCGCATCACACGCAATTACGAACGCGGTTTTCCCCCCAATGAGTGGCTCTTTCAACGGCAGGTCCGCGGGATCCTCGCCCGTGAACGCTTCGATCTCTTTGCATACGGCATAGGCCACAAAGCCGTCGGGCTTCCCCCCTTCGACGTCCCGGTGCCGCGTCTCTTCGACTACCTCGATCTCTGCGTCTACCCCGCCGTCGAAGACGCGTATCTACGGAACAGCGATCTGGTGCTCTGCACGTCCGGCGTTCTGGTGGACCGTGTGCGCAGCCTCGGTGGGCGTCCCCGGTATCTGCCGAACGGCGTGGATCGACAGCGGATCGCGGCAGGACGGTCCGAGGACGTCCGCCGGAAGCTGGGCCTCGAAGGCAAAAAGGTCGTGAGCCTCATCGGTCTCACGTTCAGTCGAACGCTCTTCTTCATCGACGCGATCGCCGAAGCGGCACGCGCCGAACCGGACATCGCCTTTCTCGCGGTCGGCGCGGCGGGTTGGCTTCCGCGGGAGGGCCTCGGGCGGTTCGAGGCGCGCTGTCGCGAGCTCGGGGTCCGGTTCGTGGCGACCGGACCCATCCCGCACGACGCGATCGCGGATTACTTCATGGCCACGGACGTCGGGCTCTACCCCGGCGACGCGAACGCCTACTTCGATGCGGCGTGCCCGATCAAGATCCTTGAGTACTCAGCCGCAGGCAAGCCGGTGGTCGCCACGGATCTCGCCGAGCTTCGACGTCTCGATTTTCCGAACATGTATCTCGCGACGCCGGAGCCGAGCGCATTCGCAGCCGCGATCGTCCGTGCCCTGAATGAGCGCACTGCGATGCCGGACCTCACCGTCTTCGACTGGGATGTCCTGACGGCGCAGTTCGAATCCGCCTGCGAAGAACTGATCGCCGACCGGCGGCCGGTGCCGGTACCGGCGCAGGCCGAGCCTGCCCTTCGGTGGACGGCGTGACGAGCGGCACTTCGCGCGTCCTCGTCGTCGTCGGAACGCGTCCCGAGGCGATCAAGCTCGGACCCGTCGTCCGGGCTCTGCAGGCCGGGCCGGACAGGCTCGACACGCGCCTCTGCGTCACGGGACAGCACCGGGAGATGCTCGATCCGGTCCTCGATCTGTTCGACCTTGTGCCCGACCACGACCTCCAGCTCATGACCCCGAACCAGACGCTGGCCGGTCTCACTTCGCAGCTCATCACCAGCACGAGCGCCGTAGTCAAGGAGGAGCGACCCGACTGGGTCATCGTGCAGGGGGACACGACCACGGCCCTCGGTGCGAGCCTCGCGGCGTTTTATGAGGGTGCGCGTGTCGCCCACGTCGAAGCGGGCCTGCGCACGAGCGACAGGCGCTGTCCATTCCCGGAGGAGGCGAACCGCCGCATGGTCGACCTCCTTTCCGACGTTCACTTCGCGCCGACGGAGCGCGCTCGGCGGAATCTTCTCCGCGAAGGCATCGATCCCTCGGGCGTGCACGTCACCGGCAATACGGTGATCGACGCGCTGCAACACGTCGTCTCACGGCCGTACGACGTCGCGTGCGGACCGCTGGCCGCGATCCCGTTCGAGCGGCGGATCGTCCTTGTCACGGCTCACCGGCGCGAGAGCTTCGGACGCGGGCTGGCCTCGATCTGCCGGGCGCTGAGAGAGCTTGCCGACCAGGTCGACGATATCCAGATCGTGTATCCCGTTCATCTGAATCCCAACGTGCGCGACGTCGTGTACGAGCGCCTGAGCGGGCACGCGAAGATCACGCTCATCCCGCCGCTCGATTACGCGTCGCTCGTCCAGCTGATGCGTCGTAGCACGATCGTGCTGACGGACTCCGGCGGCATCCAGGAGGAGGCGCCAAGCCTGGGCATCCCGGTGCTGGTCATGCGGCCGGCGACGGAACGGCCCGAAGCGGTGGAAGCGGGCTGCGCGCGCATCGTGGGCACCGATCCGGCCCGCATCGTCAGCGAGGCCCGTCGGCTCCTCGAGGACGCGGAGGCCTACCGAAGCATGGCCCTGGTCGCGAATCCCTTCGGAGACGGACATGCGAGCGAACGGATCGTCGCGGTCGTGCACGCGGCGATCCGAGGTGAGAGCGTGCCGCGAGCCAACGAGTTCACGTTGCGGCTGCCGACGCGCCTGGGCGAGTCCACGCCGATAGCCGCGGAACTAACCGCGTAGAGGTCGTGGAACGGTCCGCCGCCCGTAGCTTCCTGTTCGCGGTTGGGCTCCTGCTCGCGCTCGTCTTTCCCGCGGCGCCGTCGCCGGTCGACGCATCGACGGAGTTCTCTCCTCTACATGTCGACGGGAATCGCCTCGTCGACGCCTCCGGCAGCCCGGTGGTCCTGCGCGGTGTCAATCGCTCAGGGACGGAGTTCGCGTGCGTGAATGAGGGTGGTTTCGGGATCTCCCTAGGCCCGATGGACCAGGGCACGGTGGATGGGATAAAGAGCTGGCGCGCCAACGTGGTCCGGATACCGCTCAACGAGCACTGCTGGCTGGGAATCAACGGCGTCAACCCGGCGTACTCCGGCGCGATCTACCGCAACGGGATCGTCAACTTCGTGAACCTGCTCAACCAGAACGGGCTGTACGCGATCTTGGACCTGCACTGGAGCGCACCGGGGACGACGCTAGCGACGCACCAGGTGGAGATGGCCGACCTTGATCACTCACCTGATTTCTGGTCGAGCGTCGCGAGCACGTTCAAGGGGAACGATGCGGTGATCTTCGAGCTCTTCAACGAGCCCTTGCCGGACAATCAGGCCGACAGCGTCGCCGCCTGGACCTGCTGGCGCGACGGCGGGACGTGCCCGGGCGTGCCATTCCAGGCCGCGGGCATGCAGACGATACTCAACGCGGTCCGCGCCACCGGCGCGACCAACGTCGTCGCCATCGGTGGCGTCGGCTTCGCGAACTACCTCTCGCGCTGGCTCGCGTACAAGCCGTCCGATCCGCTTAATAACCTGGTCGCCGCCTGGCACGTCTACAACTTCAACGCCTGCAACAGCGTCGCGTGCTGGAACGGCGCCCCGGCATCCGTCATGGCGCAGGTCCCGGTGCTCGTCACGGAGACCGGGATGGACGCGTGCGACGCCACGTGGTGGAACACGTTCCTCGACTGGCTCGATGCTCGCCACATCGGATACCAGGCGTGGACGTGGAACCGCTGGAGCACCGACTGCTCTTCGCGAGCGATGGTCCTCGACTACTACACCGCGGAGCCGACCGAATACGGCCGCATCTACCGCACGCACCTCGCGAACATCCCCGCCGACACGGCGACCGCACTCGCGTCGAGCCCGGCGCCCTCGGAGGAGGGCCAGGGCGTGACGTTCGTCGCGACGGTGACCGCGCGCACGGCCGTGCCGAGCGGAACTGTCATGTTCGCGCTCGACGGCAGCGACGTCGGCGCTGTGACGCTCGACGCGAGTGGCGTGGCATCCGTGACCGTGCCGTTCGTCGACGACGGCCTGCATAGCGTTGTCGCCCGCTATCTCGGCGCCCCGGGCTTCGCAAGCAGCAGCGGCGCGGCGACGCAGCGGGTCATGAACCTGGCGCCTCGCGTCGGAGCGCTCGCGGGCGCTGCCGATCCAGTTGCGGTCGGGACACAGCTCACGCTCACCGCGGAGTTCACCGATGCCGGCACCGCGGATACGCACGCAGCGATAGTCGACTGGGGCGATGGGACGGCGACGCCTGCGACGGTCGAGGAGACCGCGGGCTCCGGCAGGATGACCGCGAGCCACGTCTATACCGCGGCCGGTGTGTACAAGGTCAGCGCCACCGTCGCGGACGACGACGGTGGCTCCGCGGTGTCGGCGCTCGAGGCCGTTGTCGTCTTCGATCCAACTGCTGGCTCCGCGAGAGGAGCCGGCTGGTTCGCGTCGCCAGCGGGCGCTCACACATGGGACGCGACGGCCGCGGGCCGCGCGACCTTTGGATTCCTCGCGCGATATCAAAACGACGCGACCGTGCCGTTCGCGCAACCCGGCTTCCGGCTCAAGACCGATCGCTTCACGTTCGAGAGCACCGGATACGACTGGCTGGTCGTCACGGGCGCGAAAGCGCAGCTGCACGGTCACGGGCGCGTGAACGGAAGCGGGAGCTACAGCTTCATCCTGTCCGCGATCGACGGCGATCAGCTCGGAAAAGACGTCGCGGACCGGCTGCGTATCAAGATCTGGGACACGGCTACAAGCGCGGTGCTCTACGACACCCAGCCGGGCGATCCCGACGCCGCGGACCCCGTTCTGGCCCTGAGCGGAGGCAGCATTGCTGTTGGCACCGGCCGCTGAGACCCGGGCCCGGGAGATCGACGGCGCTCACGATGCCGTGGAGCTGCCAGCGATGGCGGGGGTGCGCATGCCAAAGTGGGATCTCGCCGCCCTCGGCCCTCGCACCTGTCCGATGTGCCAGTCGATGAACCGCGCCTCACTCAGACGGCCCGACGGTCTGCCGGTCGCATACTGCGGGCGCTGCGCACTCTGGTACGTCTGCGAGATCCCCTCCGACGACGAGATCGCCCGCTTCTACCAGGACTATTGGGGAGGCCATCGGCCAGCGGAGCTTTCAGCTCGCTCGGGCGCTCAGATGATCCAGCAGCTCAGAGTCGAGGGGCAGCTGCCATCGGTCGGCGGCTATGAGCGCATCCTTCCGAAGCTCTCCGTGGTATTAGGAGGACTACAGGGAAAGCGCATCCTCGAGGTCGGCTGCGGTTTCGGAACCCTCCTCATGGCCGCGAAGTTACAGGGCGCGAAGGTGATCGGAAATGACATCTCCAGAGACGCCGTCCAATTCTTACGCGAGCACTTGAAGATCCAAGCCTTCGATGCTCCCTTTGCGGAGTGCGTCGGAAAGATTGGGCCGGTCGACGCGGTCATGATGATCGACCTCGTCGAGCATCCGACGGATCCCGTCGCCCTCATCGAAACGGCATGGGCCGCGTTGCGCCCCAACGGAGTGTTGCTGCTATGGACGCCCAATGGTGGTGCGGCCGGCGTCGTGAAGAGTCAGGCGCGTGAGTGGCTCGGTTTCCGCGTCGACCTCGAGCATCTTCAGTACTTCTCGGCCGCGACGCTCGTCACGATCGCCTCCCGACACGGGTGGGTCATCGAGCATCTGGAAACGCTCGGGTTTCCCGATCTCGCGACCATCGCATTTCGCCCTCCTGCGAGATCAGCTGCGGCTCAGCTTCGGCGCTTCGTGTACCGGGCGCTGCCGAGGACCCCGCTGACGGCCGCGGCGCTTCGCGCCGCTCGGGCGATCCGTCACTTGACTGCTCCCGGGGCCAAGGTCGATGCATCTCAGGGCGCGTACAACCTGTTCGCGGTCCTCAGACGTCCCGCCTAGTTTTGTTCATCCGTTTGATCTGACCTCCTCGTGAACCGGCTGACCGACCGGCTCGACGGCGGTGCGCTCTCGTCGGCGCGTGTTCATCAGCGCGGCGATCGCACGGAAGTCTGCGGGTCCGATCGCGCGCAACGAGACGATGCCTGCAGCGTAGACGACGAGTACGAGCGGGACCATCGTGACGATCGTATTTGCGCCACTGAGCATGCCCACGAGTCCTGCGGCGACGGCGGCGAGCGCAGCTTTGGCCACGGTTCGAACGCTCTCCCCCGTCAATAGGTCACGAGGGGTGATCCGGATAGTCCACATGAGGAGGCCGAGCTCGGTCAGCGTCGTCACCGCCGCCGCTCCGTCTTGCGCGAAGCGTGGGATCGCGATGAGGTTCGCGGCGACGTTGAAGAACGCGAACGCCGTCGCCATCACGAGGAGGCGCTTCTCGCATCTGAGGGCAAAGAGGGCGTAGCCGATGACGGAGTTCAGATAGAGAAGGAGAAGGCCCGGTCCGAGCAGCCGGAGCGCGTTCGCGGCCGGCGCATACCTGTCCGCCGAGTAGAGGATCCCCACGATCTGGTCAGCGCAGAGCACGATGACGAGACCTGCCGCGCAGCCGACGATCGCCAAGAACGAGATCGCCTTGGCGATCACGAGTCGCAGCTCTGCTTGCGGACCGAGCGAGAGCCGAGAGAACACCGGGTACAGCACTCGTACCACCACGATCGCCTCGACGATCGTGGCGGCATTGAACAGGCGGTACGCCGCCGCGTACCAGCCGACGTTCTCCGCTGGAGCGAGTCGCTCCAGGATCACGAGGTCGACATTGAAGTAGAACGTGGCGACGACGAGATAGGCGCCGATGGGTACGGCGCTTCGGAACAGAGCGGCGGCGCGGCGTGGCCGGAGATCCCAGCGGATCCCATGTTGGCGCCCGAGAGCCACGAAGAGGATGCCGGCGCTGAGCACCGCGCCGATCAGGAAGGCCAGCGCGATTAGGGGCAGGCTCGGCGTCGGCACAAGGACGAGGATCGTGATGCCAACGACGGCGGCGACGATCCTGTACGCGACGGCGGAGAGCGAGGCGAGCGAGAACTCCTCGCGGCCTTGCAGATACGCCGAGACCGCGCCACCGCAGGCCACGAACAGCGCGGCGACCGCGAGCACGAGGATCGCCCCCCGCAGCTCCGCGTCGTACCCAAGGACGAGCGCCCCGAGCATCAGGGCCGGCAGTGCCACGAGCCATAGTGCCGAGCGCACGACCAGCGTCGCGGCGACCGCGCCGTCCTCCTGCCCTGAGCGCTGTGCGACCATCCGGCTGACCAGAGTCGTCGTCCCGAAATCGACAAAGATCGTCAGGAACCCCGCGTAGGCGAGCGCAAGAGCGAGTTGGCCGAAGCGCGCGGGGTCGAGGTAGCGGGCCTGCACGAGGGTGAAGGCGAACGTGGCGACCCAGACCGTCACTTGGGATGCGCCGACGATCAGGATGTTCTTGACGGTCCGTCGGAGACTGATCAACTCGTTACGACGCCCGCTTCATCCGACGTGCCGGTACGCCACGCGCCCCGCCGCGGCGAGCAGGGACAAGGGCAACCGTGGGGCGATCGACGTCGCCGCACGAGATACCCAGCGCGGTCGATGCCGATCCGCGGGGACGGCCGGATATCGGAGATAGAGCAGCTCGGACCGCACCGCGCCAAAGCGCTCTTTGAACTGCGCGAGTCCGACGTGCTGCGGCTCGCATCGCCCCCAATCGAGCGTCGTCGCGCCGCGCTCCTTCGCGCGGCAGATGCTCTTCCACACGAGCGACTTCCCCATAGCCCGCCGATCCCGCACCGGGTCTGACGCGGTGTACTTCACCATGAGCTGATCGCGGAACAGGATCGTCACCAGGCCCGCGATCGGCCTGCTGTCCTGTAGCAGGAGATGGATGTCGAGCATGTCGCCGAGCGAGCGCGCGAGGTTCTCGAACCAGGCGTAGGGCTGCGGCGGAACGCCCTGCGTCGAGCGCGTCATCACGTGGAGCCCGAAGTAAGCGCGCACGAACTCGGCGTCGCGACCAACGACATGACGCAGCGCATTCCGCTCGGCCTTGCGGATGTCCTCCCGGTTGTCCCGTTTGATCCCTTTGAAGATGACGTCGAGATCCGGACGCAGATCGAGGGCGTAGAGGTAGTTGCTCTCCTCACGCTCGAACGCGGACACGCTCATGTCGAGCACGCGCGGGCGGATCTGCACGTAGCGCCAGCCGTTCTGCCGCGCGTCGGCGGTGACCTGGTCGAGGATCTCGCCAAGGCGCGATGGATCCTCTACGAGGGGCTGGCAATGATCGGAGAACGGCAGCGACACGAGGCGCCGGCCGGTGAGCCAGCTCGCGACGGCGCAGAAGAGGATCGCGTCGCGGACGTCGCGTTCCTCCGCGGCATAGACGACCGGGATGAAGCCGTAGGTCCGCCGCAGCGCGTCGAGCCACTCCGGTGTATGGAACGCGGACGCGCGCGGATCCCGCTGCACGAGCTCGCGCCACCGCCGGTCGGTCAGTGGATCAATCGTGCGGATCATCGCGCGCCGCTCGCCGCGCGCGCCACGCCGAGGTGGCGACGCCCCCAGGAGACATGCGCGGTCGCCGGCAGCTCCAGCAGCGCGGGCAGTGGGTCGTCGAACGCGAAGACCGCGCATTCGATCGGCGGTCGGAGCGTCCAGAGGTAGTCGAAGAGCGAGAGCGTTCCGCGGCGGACGGCGCCGAGGGCCGTGGGCACGTCGGTCAACGCACGGACCCAGCGCACGCCGGCGCGGCCGCGCACCGTCTCGACCGTCTCGCCGTGGACCATGCGCCAGAGCAGATACGGAAAGTCGACGCCGGCGCCGCGGCCCAGGGTGTGCCAACCCCACACCCGCGGATTGATGTCGAGGAGCTTGAGCCGTCCGTCGCGCGGGTCGCGCTTGAACTCGAGCTCGACGATCCCGTCGAAGCGGAGCGCACGCAGGATCCGACGCGCCGGCTCCTCGACCTCCGGCGCTTCGATGGTCTCTACGAAGGTGCTCGCGCGCCCGAAATCCATCGGCCACTGGCGAGTCCGCCGTGCGACGAGCTGCGCGATCGGCTCGCCGGCGCGGCAGAGCGCCGCGTACGACAGCTGCGCCTCGCCGCCGCCGGGGACGATCTCCTGGATCATGATCGCCGCGGGATCGCTCACAGCGCAGGCCTGCTCGTAGCGCGCGAGGAGCGACGCGCGGTCCGTCGCGGGCCAGGCCTTGTCGATGGTGAACGGATCGAGCGTCGGCCGGAACGTGGGCTTGAGGATCGCCGGGAACGGCCCGTCAAACGCAGCGACGTCCTCGCGATGGCGTGGGTAGCGCGTGAGCGGGTGGTCGACGCCGAGGTCGGCCGCGAGCCGATACGCGAGCCGCTTGTCGTACGCGTGCTGCAGCGTGTCCCACGGCACGAGGACGCTCAGGCGGTAGCGTGCCGCGAGCGCGTCGCGGTTGCGCGCAAGCAACGCAGCCGGCTCCTCACCGCCGGGGAAGAGCGTCCATCCGTCAACTCCGCACCGCTCTGCGAGCTCGAGCAGGCGCGCGACCTGAGCCGCTTCCGGGGCGGCCGGCCACGGGACGGCGCGTCGGCAGAAGCGCGACCAGCTCGCGAGGAGATGGTCGTCGGTCAGCACCCACACGGGAATGCCGTGGCGGCCGAGGCTGCGAACGATGCCGAGACTCTTGTAGTCACCGCCGATGACGAGCGCGCCTCCCGGCGCGTTCGCCCGCTCATGCATCACCGTCATCGCGTTATTGCGCGGCGCGCTGAAGCTCGGCCGCAGCTTCCGTCGCGCTGCGCGCCGGTCGAGCGCTGGTTGCGCGCCGCGTCAGCATGCGCGCGGCGAAGTGCGTTCCCGAGACGAATCGAAGCAGCGGGCCGAACGACCACACCGCCGGTGCACCGACGAAGTGCAGTCCACGGACTGATGACTGGAAACCCGAATCAAGGAGTGGGTGCCCGTCGACGCATCGCACCCTCGCGACGAGCTCCTGCGCGAGGAAGGGGTACCGCCGTATGTCGACGCGATAGCCGGTCGCGAGGAGCACGTGATCGACCGTGCGCGAGGTCCCGTCGTCGAGGCGGAGGCTCACCTCACCGTCCCGCCGCCTGACGTCGACGACCTGTCGTCCCGCGGAGATGGCGACGCCGCCGAGGCGCGGCCGCAGCCAGAGCGACGCACCTGGAGCAAGGGCGCGTCGCGTGGCGTCGCGCTGGACGGCCCGCGGCAGGAGCTGCATCAGCCTGGGATGCGCGATGAGATGACTGAGGAGCGCGGGGCCGACATCGGTGCGGTCGAACAGGAGCGGACCGAGCACACCTTCGCGCGGGGCGCGACCGACCCAATGAAGACGCCGCGCCCGCATGATCACCTCGACATCGGCGCCGTTCTCGCGGAGGAGGACGGCGCTCTCGATGGCGCTCTGGCCGCCCCCGATGACCGCCACACGGCGACCGGCGAAGCGCGCGAGGTCTGAGTGATCGACCGAATGGCTCGCGAGCTCGGCCGGGAGGCCGTCGAAGGCCGCGGGCTTCGACG